>JAABUQ010003422.1_pt1 | contig 29069 bp, 28 predicted proteins | sample 5560001 | NCBI WGS metagenome assembly JAABUQ01 (sample SAMN10711888, study PRJNA513371) | rock metagenome | isolation source: Antarctica rocks | place: Antarctica: Victoria Land, Finger Mt nord | collected 2015-12-18 | reverse complement strand
TGCCTGACATGATTCAGGAAATCGTGGTCAAGGGCACACCTGTAGCAGACGCGGTCAAGAATACCCACGACGCCATGGTCGAAGTCTTCAAAGCGCGCGGCGCCAGCGCGTAAGTAGCCTGAGGCCATGCTGACCAACACGATCAAACAGAAACTGGCCGCCGGCCAGCCGGCGACGGTCATCGCCCCCTTCGCTTCTTCGGCCGGCCTCGTCGAGCTCCTGGGGTACATGGGCTTCGACGGGGTGTTCCTGGACTGCGAGCACGGCCCAGCCGGCTGGGAGGATGTCGAGCATATGGCACGCGCGGCCGAGCTGGCCGGGTACAGCTCGGTCATGCGTGTCGATCACAACGACGCGGCCACGATCACCCGGGCCCTGGATCGAGGCGTTGGCGGAGTGCAGATCCCTCACGTCAACACCGCCGCGGAGGCCGAGGCAGCCGTGCAACACGCCAAGTACGCGCCTCTAGGTCATCGGGGCTGGAGTGGCTGGCGGGGTGCCCTCGGCGAAAACCCGAGCGAGTATCCACGCCGTGCCAACGCCGAGACCCTGGTAGCAGTGATGCTCGAGGAGGTCGAAGCGCTCCACAATCTGGACGAGATCCTGCGGGTCGACAACGTCGACGTTTTCTTCGTGGCGCCCGGTGACCTGGCTCAGTCGATGGGATTTCCGGGCCAGGTCGACCACCCTCAGGTCAGCGCGGCTCTGGAGGACGCGCTGCGTCGGGTTCGCGCGGCCGGGCGAACGTCAGGCACGCTGACGACGCCGGCGCTGCTCGACCACCACCTGCAGCTGGGAGTGCTGTTCCTCTACATCGGGCTCGCATCGCTGCTCTCGCCCGCTGCAACCGACTTCATCAAACGCGCCGCCCGCCAGCCACGCCTCGCAGCAGGCTCCGCACCGCAACGAACGTGATGAAGGCGAACGCGGTGATGAAGAAGCTCGGCGGATAGGGCAGGTAGAAGCCCACCAACAAGCCGGACCAGACGTAGGCCACCGAGAGCGCGACGGCCAGGGCGATGGCGTGGCTGGGTTGAGCAGTGATGTGCTGGGCGGCAGCGGCGGGCAGGATGAGCAGCCCGAAAATCAACAACACGCCCACCACCTGCACGGAAGCCGACACGGTGACAGCCAGCAACACCATGAAGGCCACGCTCAAGAAGCGCACCGGCACCCCGCGTGCGTCGGCAATCTCGGCATCAACCGACGCAAACAGCAGCGGACGGTACATCGCTGCAAGCATCAACAGCGCCAGCCCGGTGAAGATCGCTACAAAGAACAGATCATTGGTGGAGATGGCCAGGACATTGCCGAACAGAATGTTTACCGCCTGACCGGCGAATTTGGTGGAGATGGTCAGAAACAGCGAGCCCAGGGCCAGTGAAAAGGCCAACGTGCCGCCAATCGCTACGTCTCGCCCGCGGATGCGATCGCCCAGCAAGCCCATGAATCCGCCGGTGATGCTGGTGAAAACGAGCAATCCCAGAAAAGCATCCTGGCCGAGAACGACCGCACCGGTTGCACCCGCAAAGCCCCCATGCGACAGCGCGTCAGAGGCGAACCCGAGGCGGCGCAGCACGACGAAATAGCCAACCACTCCGGCCAGGATCGCGACCATGGTGCCGGCAATGAAGGCGTTGGTCATGAAGTTGTACTGGAACACCTGGTGAAAGTCCGCCAGCAGATCCCAGGTGGGTCCACTAATCTTGTTGTTGGTCTGGAAAAACACCGTTCAGGCTCCAACTACGAAGCGGTGGCCATCGGTTGTCTGGTGCAGGTGGACCTGGGTCCCGTACAGCGTGCTGAGCAGCTCCGACTGGAGGACCTCGTCGAGCGTGCCCGCCACCGGCTTCCCGTCCATGATGTAGATCAAACCATCCAGCACTTCCAGAAGCGGATTCAGATCATGCGCCACGAACACCACGGCGATGTTGCCTTCGCGGCGCAGGTCGTCCACCAGGTGGACGATCTCGTGCTGGCTGCGCAGGTCCAGGCTGGCGAGCGGCTCGTCCAGCAGCAGGAGCCTCGGGTGCGTGAGCAGCGCCTGAGCGATCAGCAGTCGCTGTTGTTCGCCGCCTGAGAGAATGCCGACCGGTTGATCGGCGAAGCTGCTCGCGTCCACGGCTTCCAGCGCTTCGGCGACCCTGGCGCGATCTTCAGCCGAGGCTCGGCCGAATCCCCAACGATGGCCTACCAGGCCGAGCAGCACCAGGTCCCTGCCCCGAAGCGCCAGGTCGTCCTCCAGGCTGCGGCGTTGCGGAACGTAGCCGATCCGGGCATTGCCGCGTCGGGGCGGAGCCCCGAGGACCACGACTTGCCCGGAGCTCGGCCGTACCTGGCCGAGCAGCACGCGCAGAAACGTGGTTTTGCCGGTGCCGTTGGGCCCAATGAGACCAACCAGCACACCCTGGGGTAGAGACAGCGAGGCGTGCTGCCAGATGGTGCGCCCGCCGAGCGCGACCGCGGCGTCTTCCAGCACGACGGCCGCGCCAGCCGCGTTTGCCACATTGCCTGGCACCCGGCCGATCTCAAAAGTTGCCAGCGCCACTATTGACCGGATGCTTTTTGCAGCGCGGTCAACAGCAGCCTGAGCTGCCCGGCTTGCCAGCCCTGGAAGGTCTGCGCCCCCACCGGCAGCGTTTCGGACACGCCGACAATCGGGATGTTGGCATCTCGCGCCATCTGCTTGAGCTGCTCGGTGATCGGGGTGACCGTCTGCACGTTGTAGACGAGCACTTTGACCCGCTTGCCCTTGAGTTGATTCTGGAACTCGGCGATGTCCTGTGCGGACGGGTCGTTGCCTTCGGAAATGGCGTGCAGGAATTCGGGCGGCGACAGCAGGTCCAGACCGGTGGTGGACGCCATGTCGACGAAAATGGATTCCGTTGCGCCAACTGGCGCATTCGGGAACTGAGCATGGATCTGGGAGATGAGCTGACGGTAGGTTCCAAACGACTGGTCAAGTGCGCTGGCTTGCGTATCGAAGTAGCTGCTCGCGTCCGGCGCGATCTGCTTCAGCGCGGCAGTAATCGCCGATGTGATCTGGTCAACGTAGCCGGCGCTGTACCAGACGTGCGGATTGGCACCCACCTGCAGATTGACGACGTCACCAGCACGCACCACCGCGGCTGGCCTGGACAACGAGCCCACCGCTTTGTTGGCGAAATCGTCGTAGCCCAGGCCATTCATGACCACCAGCGCGGCATTCTGGAACGAGCGAATGTCGGCGGCTGTCGGCTGGAAGGAGTGAGGGTCCGAGTCAGGGTCCGACAGAATCACGCTGACGTTCACGCACGCGCCGCCCAATTGCTGTACCAGATTGCCGTAGAAGTTTTCGACAGCCAGGACCACCACCGGCTGTGTCGGACAGGCGGTAATGACTGCCGCGTTGGACTGGCCGGTTAGAGGCAAACCGTCACCGTTGAACTCGAACGGAAACCGCTCGGCGACGCTGCGGACCTGGACCTGACCAGCAGGATCAAGAACCCAGGCGTGGAAGCCATCCGAAAAGGAGATGGCGCCGTCGACGCTGTGCCAGACGAAGGTGCCAGTGCTGGTCTGCTGGGTGGACAGACCTTGATCGGGTCGATATTGCTCGTCGGCGATACAGCTGCCGACGCGGTCCGGGATCAGCGCCTGGAGCTGGGCGAAGCCGCCGCGGAACGAGCAGGTTGTTTGAGCCGCCGCGGGCAGGGCGGGCAGCCAGACCGTAACGGCCAGGATACAGATCAGACCAAAGCGAAGCATGCCGGCTTCCTCCTAGCGAGTGCTGGGGCTGCTTATGGGACGAGACGTCGTCTCGCCCCATAGGTGCGCTTAGCATGCGGCTTTTTGAGACGGCGTGTCAAGTGCGAGCGGGTTCAGCTCGCTTTGGCCAGGCAGTTGGCGCAGCGACCGGCGAACTCGAGCATGTGCGTATCCACTCGAAACTGCAGTCGCTTGGCCAGCTTCTGGATCTCGGCCTCGATGACCGTGGCGTCAACTGGCAGCACCGCGTTGCAGGAGCTGCACAGCAGGTGGTGGTGGTGACTTTCGTCGCACACCGTGAACGCGTGGCATGCTCCGATGTGCACCCGCGTCAGCACACCCAGCCGCTCCAGCAGCTCCAGCGCTCGGTACACGGTCGCCCGTCCGATGCCGTGCGGGCGCAGCTCATCGACCAGCGCTTCGGGGGTAAACGAGCCCGGTTTGTCAGCGATGGCGTGTACCACCAGCTCGCGACGGCCGGTCAAGCGCAGGCCCTCTTCGTCCAGCCGGCGCAGTATCCACTGGGCGCGCGAGAGATTTCCGCCGCGCTGCGCGGCCGTGACGCGTTTGGGCACTTCGTCTCACTTTATCATACATTCTGAGACGGCGAGGCTGCTACGCTTCCCAAATTCACTACCTTGGAGTCGACTCTTGCCGAAATTGACTGTTGCCACGGCCAACGGGGCGCCCATCGAGCTGTACTTCGAAGACCACGGCACCGGGCAGCCGGTTGTGCTCATCCACGGCTGGCCACTGAGCGGACGCTCGTGGGAGCACCAGGTTCCAGCGCTCGTCCAGGCGGGCTACCGGGTAATTACCTATGACCGGCGGGGCTTCGGCTGGTCGTCGCAACCCTGGATCGGCTACGACTACGACACGTTCGCAGCCGACCTGAATACGCTGCTCGAGCACCTCGATCTTCGCAACGCGACGCTGGTGGGCTTCTCGATGGGCGGGGGCGAGGTGGTCCGCTTTCTCGCGCGCTACGGGACGGCTCGGGTGGCCAAGGCGGTGCTCGCGGCAGCGGTGCCCCCGTACCTGTTCAAGTCAGCCGATAATCCCGAGGGCGGGCTAGACGACGCGACCATCGCTCAGTTCGAAGGCGGGGTGAAGAAAGATCGCCTCGCATTTCTGGATGGGTTCACCCGCAGCTTCTTCAGCGCGGGCGGCAAGACCGACCTGATCAGCGAGCCAGAGCGCATCTACAACTGCACGATTGCAGCCTTTGCCTCCCCGAAGGGCACCCTGGATTGCATCACTGCAATCGGGCGCACGGATTTTCGCCAGGACTTGCCCAAAGTGACTGTGCCGACACTGATCATCCACGGCGACGCGGACGCGATCGTGCCGTTCGAGGTCAGTGGGAAACGGTCTCACGAGTCCATCGGGGGCAGCAAGCTCGCTCTGATCAAGGGCGGGCCACACGGACTCAACGCTACTCACGCCGAACAGTTCAACGCGGCCCTGCTCGAGTTCCTCGCGAGTTGAGGCTCACCGCGGCGTCAGGCAGCGCGCTGCAGGCCTGGCGCCTCTGACTCGAGCAGACCGACCACGGCTTCTGGCGGCATCGGCCTGGCGAAGAGGAATCCCTGACCGATGTCGCAGCCCAGCGCCTCGAGGGCGTGCAGCTGATCCGCGGTCTCAACCCCCTCGGCGGTAATCTCGAGGTTCAGGGCCCGAGCCAGGGCGATCACGGCGCGCACGAACGCCGCGTCCTCAGCACGATCGACCATGCCGCGCACGAACGACTGGTCGAGCTTCAGCGTCGTAACCGGAAAGCGCCGCAAATAGCTCAATCCAGACTGGCCCGTTCCGAAATCGTCAATTGCAAACCGCACGCCCAGGTCGCTGAGACCGGACAGCCCCCTGGTTGTGGTGATCGACTCGTCCAGCGCCAGGCTCTCGGTGATCTCGCACTTCAGTCGCTCAGGGGCAAGGCCGGAGTCGAGCAGGGCAGCACGCACGTCGCCGATGAGATCCGGATCGACGATCTGGCGGGCCGACAGGTTGACGCCGACGATCAGCGGCCGACTGCCAGGTCGCTCGAGCTCCCACGCGCGAACCTGACGGCATGCCTCGCGTAGTACCCACCGTCCCAGCGGCACGATGAGGCCACTCTCTTCGGCGATCGGGATGAAGTCGGCTGGGGAAATCATGCCGCGGGTGGGATGCATCCAGCGAACGAGCGTCTCGACTTCCGTGAACACGCCACTGTGCAAGTCGAGGAGGGGTTGGTAGTACACCCGAAACTCGTGGCGATCGAGCGCATCGCGCAAGTCCGTCTCGAGCTGCTGGCGGTGCACCGCCCGTGCGTTCATCTCCGGATCGAACAGGACGAAACGCGACTTTCCCCCGCGTTTGGCAGCGTGCATGGCCATGTCGGCATTGCGCAGGAGCTCTTCCGGCCGCTCGTGGCCGTCGCTGCTTGCAGCAATGCCAATGCTGAGACTCACGAACAAGCTCAGGGAGCCGACGCTGACCGACGCCTGGAAGCGCTCGTTCAGCGTCTGGGCCATACCAATGCCGCGCGCCTTGGCGTCGACGTCGTTGATGATGATGGCGAATTCGTCACCAGCCAACCGACCAACCACGTCGGAACCACCCGTACATGCCTGCAGCTGACGGGCGATCGAGCCCAGCAGTCGGTCGCCCACGCGGTGACCCATGCTGTCGTTGATGACCTTGAATTCGTCGACGTCGACAAACAGGACCGCCACGCTCGTATCGTCACGACGAACACTGGCGGCAACCTGGCGCAAGCGATCGAGCACGTAGGCTCGGTTGGGTAGCCCGGTGAGAGGATCTCGGAAGGATTGCATGGACAGCTCGGTGAGCTGGGCGTGCACCTGGTCGCCCACGCGGTTCAGTGCCGCCATGGCCGCATCAACCTCAGCCACGCCAACTGCCTCCAGCCTGCCGTTGTAGTGTCCGCCGGCAAGCTCGTCTGCGAGCGAGGTCATCTCTCGCAGTCCGCGCGACATCCGGGCGAGGGTGCGGGTCGCCCTACGGAAGGCGAGGGCGAAGGCCAGGCCAAACGCCGCGGCGGCTAACCCCAGGGGCAACAACAAGTGAGCGCGTAAGCTCGTCACCCACAAATCATCGGCTAAGCTGAAAGACGCAGGAGTTACAAGAGTACGTCAATGGTAGATGCATCGGGCGCAGCACGCGAGCCGTCTGCGAAACTCCTCGCCAGCCTGGAAGCGCAGCTCGCTTCCTTCTACCAATCGCTCGACGCGGATTCCTCGCGAGGCGTTGTTGGCGGATCGCCGTCGGCGGAGCAACCGTTCGTCTCGTCGGCTGTGCAGCAGCGTGCCGCTCGGCTTACGGCCGAGGAGGCCGACAGCCTGAGCTACGGCGCGATCAGACTCGCCGACGACGGAACGATCGAAATCTACAATCAGCGGGAATCAGAGCTGGCCGGTTTCGACGCCGCAGACGCCATCGGCAGCAACTTCTTCACCGAGCTCGCACCGTGCACCAACAATCGCCTCTTCCACGGGCGATTTGTGGAGGGTGTCGCGGCCGACCACATGGACGTGGTGTTCCCGTACACGTTCACCTACCGTATGGCGCCGACGCTGGTCACGATTCATCTGTTGCGCGTCGAGGGTGTCAACTGGGTGTTCGTCAACAAGGAGTCCTGAACAGCCAGCCTATACTCTGGGGTGTGCCCCAGGCCCATTCACGCACGCAGCAAAATGGGCGCGCTGGCGCATTGCCGCGGCGCAAGGTGGTGCTGGTGCTCGAGGACCACGCTTCCGTCGGCGGCCTGATCGCGGCATTGTTGCGGCAGGAGGGCTACCGAGCCGTACGCGCCTGGGATCCGCAGGAGGCGCTGCGGTTAGCGCGTGGACGTCCGCCCGACCTGGTCCTGCTCGACGTCAATCTGGCGTACCCGGACGGCCTTGCGGTCCTCAAGCAAGTCCGCGCCCACGATGCTACCCGGCGCGCACCCATCGTCGTCGTGGCTGGGGGTGACCTGGCGTTGTCGCCTGACGACGAGCTGCTGGTCGATGGTGTCGTGCGGAAGCCGTTCGACATCGACTTTATGCTGAACGCCGTCCGCAAGGCGCTGGGCGAGCCGATTGTCGAAGTTCAGGCGCGGCAGTACGACGCCCAGGATTACTTCCTGCACGGCTACTGACGGCGCGTATCTTCCGAGTCCGGAGGAATTCGGCTGCCCAAGTCGAAAGTAGCGTGGCATACCCCGTGCATCATGACGGCGCGTGAGCAAGGATGTCGCCGATCAGTCGGTGACGGAGTTGAGCGCGGGAGAGCGGCCGAGCACGCTGCCGCGGATGGTGGTGGTCAACAAATTGCCACCGCTCGAAGTTTTTCGCGCTGGGCTCACGCTGATCGCCTTAGGCGTGGGCTGTTACCTGCTCTGGCGGGTGCAGGACGTGCTGTTTCTGCTTATCCTGGCAATCCTGCTGGCCACGGCCATCGAGCCGCTTGTGTTTCGACTCCGCCGCGGCCCCTTCACCCGCGGCAGCGGCGTGCTCGTGGTCTACACGGTCATCGTGATCATCATTGGCGTGCCAGCCTATATTGTCGTGCCCAATCTCATCAGCCAGGCGGCCTCGTTTCCAGAAGCCGTGCCAGAGCGGCTCCAGAAATTGCGACCCTACGCCGAGAACATGCAGCCGCGGCAGCTCCAGAGCCTGGCCCTGGGTGTGATCGACAACGCCGCTCAGGCAGTCCAGACTCCAGCTGCGCCGGCCCAGGCCGAGATCGTCCAGGTAGGCACAACCGCAGCGCACACCCTCCTCAGCTTCTTCAGCGTTTTCGTACTGGCCTACTACTGGCTGGTCGAGCGTTCGTTGATCAAGCGGGTCATTCTGCGGACCGTGCCCGTACGCCACGCGCGGGGTGTGAATACCGTGTGGATGGAGGTCGAGGAGAAGCTCGGCGGTTGGGTCCGCGGTCAGCTCCTGCTGATGTTGGTGATCGGGGTCATGGCCGCGATCGGCTACTTCTTCATCGGGCTGCCGAATGCGATCCTGCTTGGCGTGGCGGCTGGCTTGTTCGAGATCATTCCGATGATCGGGCCGTTTCTGGCCTTCGCCCCGGCGGTGCTGGTGGCTCTGGCGATCGACCCGACCCGCGCCGTGTTCGTGCTTGTGTACGCGCTCATCATTCAGCAGATCGAAAGCAACGTCCTCGTGCCGCGCGTCATGGGGCGAACGGTGGGTGTCAGCCCGTTGACGGTGCTCTTGGGAATCCTGGTCGGTGCCGGGCTGGCTGGCTTGCCCGGTGCGTTTCTGGCCGTGCCGCTGGCTGGAGCGCTGCAGGTGGTGCTAGCGCACGTGCTGCGGACTGAGGACCCCTCACAGGCAGAGGAGCACAAGGAGCCCGTCGATCGGGCGATGCATCAGGGCGCCACACAGCCAGTCCCTGGCGCAGCGGCGGCCGTGCAACATCTAACATCCTAGTCCACGATGGATGACGAAACGCCCGAGATGGAAAACCTGACCCAGGACTTACGCGCGGCGATGGCTGCCTGGGTTGCCGATCCGGGCAACACGCAGCTCAAGCGCCAGTACCGGGATTTGCAGCGGCAGTATCAGCGACTCTTCCTGGAATTCAAACGCGGCCAGACCAACGGCGTCGCTTCAGCCTGAAGAAGAAGAAGAAAGACTCGCGCGCTTGACCAGGAGCGCCCGCTGGCGCTCCGCCTGAGCTACGGCGTCCGCCTCGCTGAACGCGGTCAGGACACCCTTTTCGACCACGACCTTGCCGCCCACGGTGACCAACTGCACGTCGGACGCGCGCGCCGAATACACCAGCCGGGTGTAGATATCCTCAGGCCCCACCGCGTGCGAGCGGCGCAGATCGAGCACCGCCAGGTCGGCGTACTTGCCAACTTCGAGACTGCCGATGTCGACGTCCAGACCCAGCGCTCGCGCACCCCCCATGGTCGCAGCTTCGAACAGGTCGCCAGCGGCGAGTGCCGCCGGCCCATCGCGCAGTTTGCCAAGCAGGCCAGCCAGTCGCAGCTCTTCCCACCCGTCGAGCCGATTGTTCGACGCTGCCCCGTCTGCGCCCAGCGCGACGTTCACCCCCCGCTCCAGGTATTCGGCGATCGGTGCTGCACCGGACCCGAGCTTCATATTGCACGAGGGACAATGCACCACGCTGGCGCTGCCGCTTTCCAGCACATCGAATTCCTCGGGTTCCGGCCACACGCAATGCGCAAGGCACGCGTTCGTGTCCGCCAGACCCATATTCGCCAGCAACTGGATGTTGGGCACGCCGAAGCGCTGCTTGATCAGGTAGGTTTCTTCGCGTTGCTCGCTGGCGTGCGTATGCACGAGCATGTGATGGGCGCGCGCACGCGCTCCGACGCTCCGCAGCAGGTCGAAGGTGGCGGTGAGTACGAACCGGGGTGAATACGCGTAACGCAGCCGTCCGCCTTCGCGTTCATGCCAGACGTTAGCCAGGCGATCGCTATCTCGTAGCGCCGCCGACGTCGTTTCGAGCAGACCGGCGGGAACTCCGTCGCCGGTGTCCATGAGAGCCTTCCCGCCGGTGTAGCGGATGCCTGTTTCAGCGGCCGTCTCGAACAGCGCGTCGGTGTGATGGACAGTACCCATGTCCAGGATCGCCGTGGTGCCCCCGAGCAAGAGCTCGGCGATGCCCAGTCGCGCCGAGGCGCGCAGCGAGTCAGGATCGTGGGCTGCCTCCAGCGGCCAGATGCGCTCGCGCAACCATGCCAGCAGCGGCTTGTCCTCAGCCAGACCGCGGAACAGCGTCTGGCACAGGTGAACATGTGCCTGGACCAGGCCGGGCACGATGATCTGACCGCTCGCGTCGATCGACGGCAACCCGAGCAGATTGAGGGCACCAGGTTCGGCAAGCGCGGCGATGCGGCCGTCATCGTCCACGACGATGTCGGCTGCCACGACGGTGCGCAGGGGGTCCATCGTCACGACAGTTCCGCCCCGAATTGCGAAGGCCAGCGAAGCCTCGCTAACTGCCACGATAGAGGGTGCAGGCATAGCCAGACAGCAGGAGCGGCACGTGGTAGTGGGCGTCAGCGGCCAGCACCTCGAAGTCGATGCTGACGCGTCGCAGGAACGGTGCGGTACGCCCGTGGGCGACGAGGTATGCCGCCACGTCGAACACCACGCGGTAGGTGCCCGGCTCGACCGAGCCACCGGCCAGGTCGGGCACGCGCCCGTCGGCATTGGTCTCGGCTCGAGTCAGCGGCTGCTCGCCCCGATACAGCTCGAGCGGCAGGCCCGCAGCGGGCGCACCGCGCTCCACGTCCAGCACGTGGGTGGACAGGGTCGTCACGCGCGCACCAGTCGGCCAAAGCCGGGCTCGACGCGTGCGGCGCCGTCTCGCCACACCGCCGTCCCGCGCACCATGGTCAGGACCACCTGCCCGTGGAAGGTCTGCCCGACGAACGGGTTGCTGGGCCAGCGTGACCGCAGGTCGGTGCTGTCCAGTGTCCACGTGCGCGCCAGATCCAACAGTACAAGGTCGGCGTCCGAGCCGATTTCGAGTGCTCCCTTGCGCGGGTACAGACCCAGGCGACGCGAGGGGTTGCCGGCCGTCAGGCTCACGAGCCTGGACAGACTCAGCCCACGCTTGTAAACGCCTTCGGTGAGCAGCACCGGCAGAAGCGTCTGAACACCGGCGAGGCCGCCCCAGGCTGACCAGATCGTGTCGGTGTTCTTCATGTCGGGTGGGCAGGGCGAATGGTCCGACGCTACCCAGTCGAGGGTTCCATTGAGCAGCGCCTGCCACAGCTCTTCGACCTCTGCTCGTGGCCGCAGGGGCGGAGCGCACTTACCTGCATTGCCGAGCCGTTCGAGATCCGATTCGTCGAGGGCCAGATAGTGGGGGCACGTTTCCACGCTCACGTCCTGCCCCGCCGCGCGGGCTTCGCCGATGAGCCGTGCGGCGGCGCCCGTGCTGATATGCACGAAGTGCAGACGCACGTCGGAGCTTGTCTCGCGCGCGAATTCCAGGGCCCGCCTGACCGCATCGACCTCGGTCGATGGTGGCCGCGAACGGGCCCAATCCAGCGGCGCAGTGCGCCCCGTCGCGCGAGCAAGCTGGCCTAGCCGCTCCGTCTCGTCGGCGTCTTCGGCATGCAGAGCGAGCAACAGACCAAGCTCACCGCACGTCTGCATGGCGTCGAGCAGGTTGAATTCGTCCAGGTGCGGGTACTCGGCGAGACCGCTGTCGCACAGGAAGGCCTTGACGCCGATTACCCCTTCGCGTTGGAGCTCGGCAGCGTGGTCCAGCGACTCTGGGACGAGTCCGCCCCAGAAGGCATGGTCGATCAGCGCGTGATCGGCTACCGGGCCGCGCTTCAGGGCCAGAGCGCGTGCGTCGAGCGTGGGCGGGTGGCAATTCAGGGGCATGTCGCAGACCGTTGTCACACCCCCGGCGGCGGCGGACGTGCTACCGGTCGCAAAGCCCTCCCAGTCGGTTCGGCCAGGTTCGTTGAAGTGCACGTGCGCGTCCACCACGCCAGGCAAGACGTGCAGGCCAGTCGCGTCCAGCACACTGTCGGCTGACAGCGCTTGCCCCGGGGCCAGGATGGCTTGCACGCGGCCGTCCTCGACGAGCACATCCATGAGTCGAACCGAGAGCTCGTCTACGAGCAGCCCGCCGGACACGAGCAGTGTCGTCATTCAGACCCGTAGGCGTCGATGGCTGCGCTGACGGCCACTGACTGGCGCCGGCCCAGAACCTCCTGAATGCCGGTGAGCACGCGTATCACCCGATCCAATCTCGCGTCCGCTCCCAGCAGGCCAATGCCCCACGTCTCGGACGCAACTCGCCGCACGTGGATACCGAACAGGTCGAGAAGCTTCCGTCTCGCGCTGGCTTCGTCCTGCCCGCCCGGTAGCCTGACGACAGCGTACGGCGGATCGCCACCAACCTCGAGGTCGAGCGCCTCCAGACCAGCGCGCAACGCCTGACCCACGCGCAGGTGGCGGGACCAGCTCTTGTCGAGCCCTTCCTGCTTGACGAGACGCAGGGCTTCCCTCAGGCCGTACACGAGGCTGGTGGGCGCGGTGTGATGGTTCAACCGCTCGGCGCTCCAGTACGCCTGCACCTGCAGCAGATCGAGATAGCTCGTTCTGGGTGGCCACCGGCGGGCGTGCATGATGGCTTCGACTTCGGACGTATAGGTCACCAGCGCCATGCCTGACGGCGCGCCGAGAGCATGGTCGACACCGGCTACGCACGCGTCGATCTGCCAGTCGTCGACGCGCAGCTCCAGACAGCCGAGCGCGTGGGTGGCTTCCACGATCAGCCGAGCACCGGCGGCGCGGGTTGCATTGGCCAGGTCTCGGACGTTGAAGTGTGTACCAGACGTGGCATCCACCAGCGGCACCACGACCAGCTTGGGCGTTGGCTGTGATCCGAATTCGTCGCTGGCAACCACGTCGGCGCCGTAGCGTCTGGCAACCTCGGCGGTGTCTGCCACAAAGCTGGGTCCGCCGCCGATGGCCACCCGATCGCCTGGCTCGACCAGCGTATTGAGCAGCGCCTCCAGCCCTGCCGCGGCCAGGCCAGATACAGGAAAACAGCGCGCGTTGCGGGTCAGAAACGTTCCGCGGGCGAGCTGCATGACCTGGTCCATGATCGCCGTGAAGTCAGGATCGAACTGACCGATCAGCGGCGTCACCAGCGCCCGCAGGACGCGCGGATCAGGTGAACCAGGTCCGCCGCCCGCCAGAAGACGGCTCGGCACAAGCAACTCCGCGACGGGCACCGTGCACCATAGTAGGACACGGCTGGTTATGAATTTTTCAGCAGGGCGGCCAGGCGGGTGGGCGTGATTGGCGTAGCGTCGATTCTGACGCCGAGGTGGCCGAGGGCGTCCTCGACGGCGTTCGCGATGGCTGCTGGGGGCGCCATTGCACCGCCTTCGCCCAGACCCTTCACCCCAAGCGGGTTTAGCGGTGAGGGGGTGTACAGGTGAGCGATGCGTACGCTCGGAATCTGCGACGCGGATGGCATGCAATAGTCGAGCAGCGACTGACTTATGAAGTTGCCCTGGCCGTCGTACGCAAGCTCCTCGTACAGGGCCCCGCCGATGCCCTGCGCGACGCCACCCACGATCTGGCCTTCGACGATCAGTGGATTGATCAACGGGCCGGCGTCGCTGACGACGGCGTAGTCGAGAATCTTGACCTCGAGCGTGTCATGGTCGATCTCGACGACGGCGACGTGTAAGCCGCTGGCGAAGGTGGCGCGGGGCGCCAGAAAATAGTGCGTTGCCTCCAGCCCAGGCGTCATCGCCTTTGGCAGCGGCTGACCCGGCGCGGCCGCCGAAGCAAGCTGCCCGAGCGTGATCCGTCGGCCTGCGGCACCCCGCACCTGGACTCCGGCATTTACAAACTCCAGGTCCGCTGGGGCAGCTTCGAGAATCTGAGCAGCCAGGGCCAGGGCCTTGTCCTTCACCTGACGCGCGGCAACCAGCGCCGCGTTCCCGGCGACCACTGCATTGCGGCTGGCGTAGGTGCCCACGCCAAATGGGATCGCCTCAGTGTCGCCGTGCGCAACGCTCACGTCGCCAGGCGAGACACCCAGCTCGTCCGCTACGACCTGAGCCAGGGCGGTGGCCGTGCCCTGGCCGTGCGGCGACGCGCCGGTCACCAGGCCGATTTTGCCGCTCGGATCCACGCGCAGCAGGCTGCTCTCGTGCGGACCGAGGCCCGTCAGCATCACGTATGCGGCCAGTCCGACTCCCAGGAGTCGGCCGCACTCGCCGCGTGCTCGCTCGAGATGCTGCTTCTCGCGCCAGGCGCTGTAGTCGGACAGTTCGAGCGCGCGCCCCAGTCCGGCGGCGTAGTCGCCGCTGTCGTAGATCACGGGCGTTTGCGCGGACTCGGTGCCGACCTCCCACGGGAATTCGTCGGGGCGGATGAAGTTCTTGCGGCGCACCTCGGCTGGGTCCAGGCCAAGCTCCTGAGCCAGGCGATCGACGATGCGCTCCGTGGCAAAGACCGCTTCAGGTTGACCAGCGCCGCGATAGGCCGCGGCAGGCGCCTTGTTGGTAAGCGCCACTCGTACACGGCAGCGGTACGCGTGAAAGCGGTACGGTCCCGGTAAGCCGGCCGCGGTGAGCGACGGGCACAACAGGCCCAGACTGCGGGTATACGCGCCCTGATCTGAGAGCACGTCGGCGCGCATAGCCAGGATCGTCCCGTCGTTGCGCACGGCCAGCTCCAGATCGTGCCACTGTTCGCGGGCGTGGACGGCGGTGCAGAGGTGCTCGCGACGCGTCTCGCTCCACTTCACCGGCCGACCAAGCCTGCGCGCCAGGAGCGCCAGGACGATCTCCTCCGGATACACCTCCTGTTTGACACCAAAGCCGCCGCCAACATCGGGAGCCACGACGCGGATGGCGTTTTCGGGCAGCCCCAGGAGCACTGAGAGCGACCCGCGGAGCGTGTGCGGCCACTGGGTCGACGACCACAACGTGAGGTGTTCGCGGCCAGCGTCCCAGGCGGCAGCGACACCACGCGTTTCCAGTGGCATGCCCGTATAGCGCTGCACGTAGAATCGACCTTTGACGATCCGATCCGCGGCGGCAAATGCGGCGTCGGGGTCGCCGACGAGGACCTCGAACGTCCCGGCCAGGTTGTCGCCGAGGTCCGGGTGCAACAGCGGCGGGCTGGATGCAACGGCGGCTTCGGCGTCGGGCACGGCCTCGATCGGGGTGTAGTCCACGACCGCCGCGGCCACGCCATCGGCGGCACTGGCGCGGGTTTCGGCGACCACGGCGGCGATTGGTTCGCCAACGTAGCGAGCTCGGCCATCAGCCAGGATTGGCTGTCCACACGGCCGCAAGGCCGGATGGGTGACCGTGGCGTGAATGCGCCTGGGGCCGAGCTCGCAACCCGTGTAAGCCGCCACGACGCCCCAGCTGCGTCGGGCCGGCTCCAGGTCTACCGACTCCAGGAGCGCATGCGGGTACTCGCTGCGGACGAACGCCACGTGCAACTGCCGCGGAAGGTCGAGATCTTCGATGAACGTGGCCTGGCCGCGCAGCAGGCGCGGGTCCTCGAAGCGTCGCACCTCGGAACCGACGAACGGCATCGGAGTAGCTTATTCTGGAGCGGCCGCGAGCGCGTCGCAGCCAGCGGCCCGCATGGAGTCTGTAAAGGTGTGGCCCGTCTTCGGGAAGACCTGCAATGTGACGTTTGCGCCCAGGTCCTGCAGCACACGTGTAAACGCATGGGCGCGCTCCAGACGATCTGTCCCGATGAACACGTCCCATGCATCTGGCACGTCCGCGTCGACGCTGTCTGCGCTGCCGATGCCGATCCAGACCGGAACCGCGTTGAAGCCGATCGAGTCGAATGCCTGTCCGCCGTTGGTTACTGCCAGGTCAGCCACTCCGAACGGGAATTGCAGCGCCCCACCGGTCTGCGCATCGTGTGACAGCGGGAGGGTGTACGTCCCGGCCGAAGCCGCCGCTACGCCTATCGTCTGTTCCGGATGCATCTCAGTGAAGTGCAACGCCAGCTGGGCACCGCGTGAGTGTCCGAGGATCAGCACACGCGTCGAAGCCGCGTACCCGGTGCGATCCGCCAGATGGAGCATGTAGTCGGACAACCAGGCTACGAGTGGTGGGTCCTCGCGGACGATCTGGGCCGGATCGGTCCAATCGCCATAGCTGATCGTCGGGGCGACGATGAGCCAGCCGTGCGCATCCGCTTGACTAGCAAGCGCCCCGCCGAAGTCGGCTCCGTTGCCGCCCATGCCGTGCAAGGCGATCAGAGCCCGGAGCGGCTGACCCTCAGGCACGTTCTCGGGCGCGCGAACGGTAGATACTCTGGATCTCAGCCGCGCCGACGGCACGCAAGGCGGACAGGGATGGCCAGGGCGCCGCGAGCACTTGTGTTGGCGCCTGCGCCAGCATCAGGAGGGCAACCAGCGCAAGGACCACTGGGAATGTCGAGCGCGGTGGGGACGGCATTGTGCGGCGTTTTATAGCCGGAACCGCCTCGTGGCCGAAGAGTTTTCGCGACCCGGGTGGCCTGGCTCTGGGAGAAGTACTACAGCCGGAGAAAGCGGGACGTCAGCTCCAGGCCCTGGGTTCGGTCGGTGCCGGTGGCAGCGAAGACGGGGGCGCTGCCTCTGGCGAAGTTCGCGAAGGCCCCGCGGCGGCCGACGGCGCGCCACCCGACTGGTGCAACGGCCGTGACACTTCGCCAACGAGGTCGCCGTCGAGATCGGATGGCTCGACGCCGTGGATCACGGCGTCCAGATATTCGTAGGCTGCCCGGAATCGCTTGAGCATCGCACCCAGCGAATCGGTGTGGGGACCGTACGACTCGGCCCACCGCGCGGCTAGCTGAATACGGGTGACGGAATCGTCGCCACCGCCGACTCCGATGCGATCCCCCCGGTGGCCGTGGTCCTCGTCCGCGTGGCCACCGCGCCCGCCGCCGCCATCGCCACGGACGTCAGGGCCCTCACCTGTGCTCATGCTGTGCAACTGTAGCCGAAATAAACCCGAGCGCTGTTATGCGGCGGCGATGCTCGCCTGCTCGTGGGCTAGCGCCAACGGCAACTCGCCCTTGGCCTCGCGGTACGCCGTCCAACCACCCTCGTAGATGCGGAGTTTGCCGTCATGCAGCTCGGCTACCCTGGTAGCTACGCGATCGAGCAAGAACCGGTCGTGAGAGGAGAAGATTACCGCGCCAGCGTAGTCGTTCAGCGCCTTTTCAAGCTCGTCCTTGGACGGCAGATCGAGATGGTTGGTGGGCTCGTCGAGCAGCAGGAGCTGCCGCGGCTTCAGGAGCAGCTTGGCCAGGCTCAGCCGGCTCTTCTCGCCACCAGAGAGGGCTCCGATCAACTTGAACACGTCGTCCTGGGTGAACAGGAAGCGCGCCAGCAGCGCGCGCACCGATTCGACGCCCCAGCCGTTCGGCGCGTGCGTCAGGACTTCGTCGACGACCGTTCGCGTCTCGTCCAGCGTCTGCGATTGGTCCTGGGCAAAATAGCCAACGCTCACATCCTCGGTCAGGACTACCTTGCCTCGGTCCGGCTTGTCGATGCCGCCGAGGATTCGCAGCAGCGTTGATTTGCCGGATCCGTTCGGGCCTACCAAGGCGATGCGATCGCCTCGCCCGACCGACAGCGACACGCCGCGTAGCACCTGGTTGTCGGCGAATGACTTCTTCAAGCCCTCGGCAGTGAGAATGCGATCCGGACTGCGCTTGCCTGTCGCAAGCTTGACGGTGATGTGGGGTGGCTCCGGCTTAGGCGCGGGAACGCGTGCCAGCTTCGCCAGCGCCTTCTCACGGCTCTGGGCCATCGCGGCTCGAGCGGCGTTGGCGCGGGTCGAGTTGATGAATGCGGTCTGGCGAGCGACGTATTTCTGCTGCCGATCGTAGGCCGCCTTCTGCTCCAGCCGACGCCGCTCGCTTTCGGCCAGGAAGTGGCTGTAGTTGCCGTGGTAGTCCGTCGCCACGCCGTCAGCCAGCTCGATGGTCCGGTTGGCGACCCGGTCCAGGAAATAGCGATCGTGCGAGACGACCAGGATCAAGCTCGGGTACCCGGTCAAGTAGCCCTCCAACCACTCGCAAGCGGCCAGATCGAGGTGGTTGGTCGGCTCGTCAAGCAGGAGCAGTCCAGGCTTGCGCACCAGCATCTTGGCCAGCGCGATGCGCATCTGCCAACCGCCTGAGAAGTCCTCGGTCAACTTGTCGCGATCGGTGCTCAGGAAGCCCAGGCCGGCCAGGACTTTGGCAACCTCGGCCTCGATGGTGTATCCCCCGAGCTGGTCGAAGCGTTCGAGGAGCACGCCCTGGCGGTCGATCAACTGCTCGAGCCGAGCATCGTCGCCAGCGGCAGCGGCATCGCCGATCTCAGACTCGATGGCCGTGAGCTCGGCCTGTGCCTGCTGCAGCTCCGGAAAGCTGGACAGCAGCTCATCCCACAGAGTTCGGCCGCTGCGCACCCCGGCGTCCTGGGGCAGGTACGCGATCTCGCGAGAAGCCTCGCCCTGGAGACGGAAGTTGCCCTCGTCGGGCGCGAGCACGCCGGCCACAATCTTGAGCAGCGTCGACTTGCCCGCGCCGTTGGCGCCGACCAGGGCAACTCTTTCGCGGTCGCCGAGCTCGAAGGATACCTCCGTCAGCACGTCCTGGCCGCCGAAAGCCTTTTTAAGATTCAGAATGCGCAGCATGAGAGTCCTTTGCGAGCGTTTGTGACGGGCACAGAACACAGAAAGTATACCTGTCGGGGGACACGCGGACCTGGTTTCCGCCATGCGGTAGCCTTTCACAGCGGCATCCCAGCCAGACCAGCATGACCGAGGAATCAACGACGACGTCGACGCAGGCGGCACTCGACATCGGCTTGGCCACACACGTGGGCCGTGTACGTGATGCGAATGAAGACGCCCTGCTCGCCGTGCGCCCCCACGGCGCGCGCAGTGGCCAGGTGCTGGTCGCGGTCGCCGACGGCATGGGCGGCCACAAGGCTGGCGAGGTAGCCAGTGCGCTGGCGGTCGAGTCGCTGCGCCAGGCACTGCAAGAAAGTGACCCTTCCACCCCACCGGGAGCGCTGCTGACCCATGCCGCGCAGCTGGCCAACCGCACCATCTGGGAGGCCGCAGGCGCGGACGTCGACAAGGAAGGCATGGGCACGACACTCGTGTGCGCGTTGCTCACTGGAGACGGCCAGGTCGTCATCGCGAACGTCGGCGATAGCCGCGCGTATACGTTCGTCGGCGGGGCCGCGACCTTGACGACGGGCGACCACACGTGGGTCAACGAGCAGGTGCTTTCAGGCCAGTTGAGTGAAGACGAGGCGCGCTCCAGCCCGTTTCGCAATCTGCTCACCCGCGCGCTCGGTACCACCTCGACCGTGGAGGTTGACGTCTTCGGCGGACTTCGCCTGCAGGTCGGCGAGGCGGTGATCCTGGTTTCGGACGGGGTCACCGGCTACCTGGATGGCGAGGATTTCACGGCGGTCCTGCATGCGGCCGCGACTGCCCAGGAAGCCGCCGAGCGGATCGTCGACCAGGCTGTCCAGCGCGGCGGGGCCGACAACGCCACGGCCGTGATCGTGTGGCGCCAATAAAGGTCCAAACCCGAGCCACGTACGCGCCCGCCGCGCCATAATCCGCTGCGTGGATTCTCCTCAATGGCTGTCCAAGCTCGAGCGCACCTTCCAGGACATCAAATACGAGCAGTTCGAGGGCATTGCCAGGATCACGATCAATCGTCCCGAGGTGCGGAACGCATTTCGGCCCGAGACGATTTTTGAATTGCAAGCCGCCTTTGCGGATGTGCGGGATGACCCATCCATCGGCGTCGTCCTGTTTACGGGCGAAGGTCCAGAGGCGTTTTGCTCGGGCGGCGATCAGCGCATCCGCGGAGATGGGGGCTACGTCGACCCGAGCGGCGTGCCGCGGCTGAACGTCCTGGACCTTCAGCGGCAGATTCGACTGTTGCCGAAGCCGGTTATCGCCGTCGTCGCGGGCTACGCCATTGGCGGCGGGCATGTGCTCCACGTGGTGTGCGACCTGACGATCGCCGCCGACAATGCTCGCTTTGGCCAGACAGGACCAAAGGTCGGCAGCTTCGATGCCGGGTACGGGTCGGCGCTGCTGGCGCGTCTGGTGGGCGACAAGAAGGCCAAAGAGATCTGGTTTCTGTGTCGCCAGTATTCCGCGCAGGAAGCGCTCGAGATGGGCCTGGTCAACGTGGTTGTGCCCCTGGCCGAGCTCGAAGCGACAGCCATTCAGTGGGCGCGAGAAATCCTGGACAAGAGCCCGACCGCGATCCGCTTTATGAAAGCCTCGTTCAATGCGGCCACCGAAGGCCTGGCCGGCCTGCAGCAGTTCGCTGGCGACGCGACGCTGCTGTACTACCTCACCGATGAAGCCAGGGAAGGCAAGAACGCCTTTCTCGAAAAGCGCCCCCCAGATTTCTCAGCGTACCCGCGCTTCCCGTGACGGCTGTGGCGCTCGCGCCGAGCGGTGTGCGTGTGTGGCTGCTGGCGGCGCGGCCGGCGACGTTGCCGGCGGCCATCGTGCCGGTGCTCGTCGGGACGGCTGCTGCGCTGCATGGAGGAGCCGAACTGCACGAGCGCACGTTGATCGCGGCGTTGGTGGCTGCCCTGCTGATTCAGATCGGCACCAATTTCGCCAACGACGTTTTCGACTTCCGACGCGGAGCCGACACGCCGGATCGACTTGGCCCCATGCGGGTGACGCAAGGCGGTCTGGTCACCCAGCGACAGGTCCTGCTAGCCACCTGTGTCACGTTCGGACTGGCGCTGCTCGTCGGCCTGTATCTGGTCTCGATCGGCGGCTGGCCCATCCTGTTGCTGGGTGTGCTATGTCTGCTGGCAGGTATTGGCTACACCGGCGGCCCCTGGCCGTTCGGCTATCACGGCCTGGGCGACCTGGTCTGCTTCCTCTTCTTTGGTGTTGTGGCGGTTCTCGGCTCGGCCTACCTGCAGAACCCCACGCTGACGCGGCTGGACGCGTGGGCATCCATTCCGGTGGGCTGCCTGGTCACGGCAATTCTGATCGTCAACAACCTGCGGGACATCGACACTGATCGCCGAGTGGGCAAAATGACGCTGGCGGTGCGCCTGGGCAGAAGCGGCACCCGTGTCGAGTACGCCGTCGTCGTCGCCGTTGCGTACGGGGTAGTCGTCGGCATCGGCCTGGCGGGTATGGGGGGCGCGTGGTGGTGGCTGCCGCTGCTGAGCCTGCCGCTGGCCGTGTGGCTCGTGCGCTTCGTCGCTCAGAGGGAGGGCCGGTCGCTCAACCAGGCGCTCAAGCGCACGGGCCAACTGCACCTGCTCTTCGGCCTGCTGTTCGCGGCCGCGTTGTGGCTGGGGTAAGCGTAGGGGTCCCGGACTGGCTCCACCAGCGCGCGGAGATCACCCCCGAACGGCTGGCGCTCGTCGCAGACGACCGCCGCTGGTCGTTCGCTGAGCTCGACTGCCGTGTGGATGCGGCCGCGCACGCGCTGCGTGACCTCGGAGTCGAGCCCGGACACCACGTGGGGATCAGGGCGCCAAACGGCGCGGGCTTCGTCGTAGCCGTCCACGCGATCATGCGCCTGGGCGGGGTGCTCGTCCCGATCAATACCCGCCTTACCCCGCCAGAAGTGGCGTGGCAAACGCAAGACGCCGCATTGAGCCTACTGCTGGACGAGTCGACCGTGCGCGACCTGATCGACTGCCCCGGGCGCCCCAGCCGTACCCGAGAGTTCGACATGGACGAGCCCCACAGCATCGTGTACACGTCCGGCACGACTGGCCGACCTAAGGGTGCGATCCTGACCTACGCCAACCACTGGTCGAGTGCCACAGCCTCAGCGTTGAATCTTGGGCTGGTCCCGACCGATAGCTGGCTGGCGTGCCTGCCGCTGTTTCACGTCGGCGGCCTGTCGATCCTGCTGCGCAGTGTGGTGTACGGCATCGCGGCGGTGGTGCAGCCGCGGTTCGATCCGGGACACGTGAATCAAGCCATCGACGCTGGTGGCGTCTCGATCGTGTCCGTCGTCAGCACCATGCTGGACCGCGTGCTCGACGACCGCAAGGGACGGCCATTTCCAGCCACCTTGCGGGTGGTGTTGCTCGGCGGTGGGCCGGCGCCGCTGCCGCTGATCGAGCGCGCCCTGGGGTCCGGAGCGCCGGTGGTACAGACGTATGGACTCACCGAGACGGCCTCGCAGGTGGTCACCCTGGCTCCGGAAGATGCAGTTCGCAAGGTCGGCTCGGCAGGCAAGCCGCTCATGGGCTCACAGATTCGCATCGGACCCGACGGCGAGATCTGGGTCCGCGGGCCAACGGTTAGCCCCGGCTACTTGCACCAGCCTCGGCGAACGCCACGCGATTGGCTCGAGACTGGGGATCTTGGCTACCTGGACGCCGATGGGTATCTGTACGTGCTCGACCGTCGCGACGACCTGATCATTTCGGGCGGCGAAAATATCTACCCTTCGGAAGTCGAAGCGGTGCTCCTGGCGCATCCAGCTGTCGAAGAGGCAGGCGTGATCGGAGTGGCAGATCGCGAGTGGGGTCGGACGGTGGCCGCGGCGGTCACGTTGGTACCGGGCCGGTCCGCGACCGCGGACGAGCTGATCGCCTTCTGCCGCCAGCGTCTCGCGGCGTACAAGGTTCCCCGCCGCATCGAATTCAAGGCCTCTCTCCCTCGCAACGCGGCAGGCAAACTCCTGCGGCGCCAGCTCGGCCCTCAGATGTCGCCCTCTAGCTAGCGAGCGAGTCGTCGCGCCGTCAGCTCGCCGGCGGCTTTGCCAATGCTGTCCGTGGGCTGCTGCGACGCCACCACGCTGGCAAGCTGGACAAGACCATCTTCGAGGCGAACCTGGGGTTCGTATCCCAGCAGGTGCTGCGCCCGCGAGATATCGGCAAAACAGTGCCGCACATCGCCCGAGCGGTACGTGGACGTCAGCTCAGGCCGGAGCTGTGGCCGATCCAGAGCCGCCGCCAGGATCTCGGCGATCTCGCGGACGCGCACGCGCCGCCCGCTGGCTACGTTCAAGATGTTGCCATCTGCAGCGGGCGACTCGACAGCCAGCGCGCACGCGCTGGCCAGGTCGGAGACGTGCACGAAATCGCGGCTTTGCTGACCGTCTTCGTAGATCAGGGGCGCATGATTGTTCAGAAGACGCGCACAGAAGATCGCGGCTACGCCCGTATACGGATTAGAGAGTGCCTGGCGCGGACCGTACACGTTGAAAAAACGTAACGCGATGGTCGGAATGCCGTATGCGGCGCCGACTGCCAGGCACAACTCTTCATGGTCGCGCTTGTTGACCGCGTAGACGGTGGTCGGAAACAAGGCCTTGTCTTCGGTCGTCGGCAGCGCGTCGAGGGTGCCGTCGCAGCGCGGGCAGGTCACCTCCCAGGCGTGAGCCGCCAGTCGTGCCTCGCTGCGCAAGCGTGGCGCGACGATGCCGTGCTGGGCACACCGGTAACTCCCCTCGCCGTACACCGACATGGAGCTGGCTACCAGGAGTTTGCGCACGCGGCCGCGGTCGTCGGCCAGCAACTGCAGCAGGTTGGCCACACCCATGACGTTGACATCGGTGTAGTGACGGATCTGGTACTGACTCTGGGCCATGCCGACGGCTGCCGCCAGGTGAATCACCACATCCGCGGAACGCAGCTGGGGCGCCAGGGCGTCCGCGTCGCGCACATCGCCGACGACCAGCTCAATGTCTGACGACAGGTAGACCGGACGCTGACCTGAGTCGCCGTGAACCTGTGGCGTGAGGTTGTCGTACACGACGACCTCCCGTCCGGTTGAGACCAGTGTGTCGGCCAGATGCGAGCCAATGAATCCGGCTCCGCCGGTGATCAGCACGCGCTCGGTCATCCGAGCCTGCAGGGTACACGCCGGCGCATCTTCTGTGTAGGTTATGGCTCGATGGAATTTCAGGACGTGGTTCGCAAACGGCGCATGGTGCGGAGCTTCGAACGCCGCCCGCTACCGCCTGAGGTGGTCGAGCGCATCGTGACGAATGCCCAACGCGCGCCATCGGCTGGCTTCAGCCAGGGTTGGGCGTTTCTGGTCCTCGAGGGGGATACTGAGACAGGCCGCTACTGGGACGGCGTCGGTCCCGGCGACCGCGAAAGCTTTCGCTGGCAGGAGCTGTTCAACGCGCCACTGCTGATCGTGTGTTTTTCGAACAAGTCGGCCTATCTGGATCGGTACGCCGAGGCGGACAAGGGCTGGGTCGATCGGTCCGAGTCCCACTGGCCAGCGCCGTACTGGGACATCGACACGGGCATGGCAGCCATGCTGATGTTGCTGACCGCGGTGGACGCCGGGCTCGGCGCGCTGTTCTTTGGCGTCCCGCCCGAGAAAATCAACGCGTTGCATGCCACGTTCGGGGTGCCGCCTGAGCTGCACCCGATCGGCACGCTGGCGATCGGCTACGCCAGGCCCCAGGATCGCCCGTCGCCGTCCCTGAAGCGAGGCCACCGGCCGACCGCGGAGGTCGTCCACCGCGGTCACTGGACAGTCTGAGACGCACGACGGACGCGAAGCACGTGCGGATTTGCGAGAAAAGTGGACCCTGGAGTCGCTGCGTTTTGTCTTGCGAAGCTGGCGTCACACTTGCGTTACGCGACCGTACCGCTTGCGCGCCGCAGGGTTAGACTCCTCGTCTAAGTGCCGGCTGCGACTACCAGAGGCGAACGATTGGGGCGCTCGGGCTCCACCCGGCCAGGGCAGCGCCCGCAACAGCGCGGCAGCAACACCGCCGGCCGCCTGGCTCGGCTGAAGGCGCTCTTCGAGCGCTGGGCGCCACCAGGCGGCTGGATCGTCGCCGCGCTGGCCCTGCTCACGTTGTCCGCTGTGGCAGGCGTCATTCTGCCGATCAGCCCGGCCGGCCTCATGCTGCAGGCCATGGTAGGAACCGGCGGCGCGCCGCTGGTGCCAGCCTGGACCGGCTGGCTGACCTGGATGCTCTTACGGAGTCGACGCCCGCCCGTCTGGCGGGTGATCGCGCTGGCTGTGCTTTCGGCGACCTGGCTGCTCACGCTGGCGCTGCGCCAGTTGCAGGGCGGGGGTGCCCTCGGTGAGACGATCCTGAATCTGCTCGACGCTGGTTTCGGTCGAAGCGGCGGTCTGGCCGTCGCCTCAATAGCCGCGGCCGCAGCCGTGGTGAGCCTGGTGGGCCTGGAGCGCATCCTGGGCTGGCTCAGCCCGCTGGCCGCCGCGCTGCGCGTTGCCGCGTCGGCGCTCCACGTGCGCTTGCCTCAGCCCGGCCAGCTCCTTCCTCATCCACCATCCTCAGATAAGCCGGCACCAGCCTCAGATGAGCCGATCATTCTGGGCCCGTCTTCCGTGCAGTCACCTCCCCCGAGCACGCCAGCGCGGCCCCCCCAGAGCGCGGAACCCGCGGCTCCAAACGCGGACCGGCCCCCGGAAGTGCGCAGCAACGTCGAGAGGACCCCCTGGAAGCGGCCAGCCAACACCATCCTCGGGCAGGCGACCGACGGCGGCTCGTTTTCCCCGGCGGAGTTGAAGGGCCGCGCCCGCATCATCGAAGAGACGCTGCTTTCGTTCGGCATTGAGGCCCGCGTCGTCGAAGTCCAGCAGGGTCCGGCTATCACCCAGTTCGGCGTAGATCCAGCCCCAGGCGTGGCAGTCAGTCGCATCGTCTCACGCCAGAACGATCTGGCCCTGAGACTCGGCGCGCCCACGCTGCGCGTGCTGGCGCCCGTCCCAGGTCGGCCGATGGTTGGCATCGAAGTTCCCAATACGTCAGTGGCGATGGTCAAGCTGGGCGACCTGATCAGCGCCCCGCAGTTCGCGCGCGCCCGACTCCCCATCGGCATCGGCATGGACGTCGCCGGCAAGCCAGTTGTGGCCGACCTCACGCGCATGCCGCACCTCCTCGTCGCCGGCGCCACTGGCTCCGGCAAGAGCGTGTGCATCAACACGCTGATCACCTCGATGCTGATCACCCGAACGCCAGACGAGGTGCAGCTCATTCTGATCGACCCCAAACAGGTCGAGCTGAGTCAGTACCGCGGCTTGCCGCATTTGCGACTGCCGGTAGTGACCGACATGGAGAAGGTCGTCGCCGTCCTGCGCTGGACCGTGCTCGAGATGGAGCGCCGCTACGGCCTGTTCGCTGAGGTGGGCGCGCGCAACATCGTGGCCTTCAACGATCGCTTTCCGGACCAGCGGCTGGTGTACCTGGTGGTGGTCATCGACGAGCTCGCCGATATGATGATGACCGCTGCCGAGGACGTCGAACGGCTGATCTGCCGACTGGCGCAGCTCGGACGCGCGGCTGGCGTGCACCTGGTCGTGGCTACCCAACGACCGAGCGTTGACGTACTCACCGGACTCATCAAGGCCAATCTGCCGACGCGGATTGCGTTCGCCGTCTCCTCGCAGATTGACTCGCGGGTCATTCTCGACCGCATCGGCGCGGAGAAGCTGCTCGGTCGAGGTGACGCCCTGTACCAGGCCGGCGATGAGATGAACCCGCGCCGGGTCCAGGGAGCGCTTGTGTCCGACGAGGAGATCGAGGCCGTGTGTGGCTTCTGGCGCGAGCAGGGCGACTCGCAGCACACCGCCGCCGACGAAGCCGAGCTCGAAAAGCTCGCTCGCCAGGAGGACCCTGAAGATCGGCTGCTGGCGCAAGCCCGCCAGATCCTCAACGATCATGACGGTGAGGTCACGCCTGGTTACCTTGCGCGCAAGCTGAAGATCGGTATGCAGAAAGCCAACCGCATCCACCAGACCCTCGTAGCCGACGAAGCCGCTAGCTACGCCTCACCTCCGCATGCCGAGGACTGACAGAATTCATGTGAACGCGCTCTGAATCGCTGAACGAGCTTATTTTTATTGTTTAGGGAAGAGCTCGTTTTGAGATTCTGGGCCGCAGCCCACGATGACTAAGGGGGTGTAAAAATAATACTTCCGGGATTGACCCCTTCCGGTCAAGTGTGCTGGCGGCGTAGAGTGCGAGCATGATGCGGAGGGTGAGGGCGACGCGGCATGCCAGCTGAGGCGATCCACGCATGCGGGTGCGGCCCGTGCAGGCGGGGTGAAGCCCACGCGAGCCGTGAGTACCACCGACAGATGAATCTGCTGCTGAGTCGATTGGATGAGCAGCAGCGGCGCTGGTATCTGGCAGTGGAGTCCGAGAGGATCGGGCATGGAGCTGACCGGCTGTTGTTCGAAGTCACTGGGGTAGACGAAAAGACCATTCGTCGCGGGCGCGTGGAGTTGGCAGCTTCGCTGGTGGACCGCCCGGTTGACCGGGTGCGGCTACCGGGTGGCGGCCGGCCGCCGACGAAAAAAAAGACTTGAGCATCGTCGCCGCGGTCAAGGAGCTGGTCGAACCCGAAACAGCAGGTGACCCGATGACGGGTCAGCTGTGGGTGCGTAGCAGCTTGCGCAGCGTCCGTGATCGGCTGGCGGCGGTTGGCCACCCGGTTAGCCCGCCGACGGTCGGCCGCCTACGCAAAGACCTGGGCTACTCGCTGCGTGTCAACGCGAAGAAGATCGAAGCCTCGTCGAACCACCCCGATCGTGACCAACAGTTCGCCTATATCGCCGTCCAGCGGGCTGCGTTCAGCGTGGCGAAGCTGCCGATTGTGAGCGTCGACAGCAAGAAGAAAGAACTCGTGGGTGACTTCAAGAACGCTGGCCAGGCCTGGGTTCGGGAGCCGACCGCGGTCAACGTGCACGACTTTCCTGGCGATGCGCTCGGGCGGGCCGTGCCGTACGGGGTGTATGACCTGAGCCATAACCGCGGGCTCATCTACCTCGGCACATCCGGCGACACGCCAGCCTTCGCAGCTGACGCCATCGCGGCCTGGTGGCAAACGGACGGGCAAGCCACCTGGCCCAACCGCCGCGAGTTGCTGTTGCTGGCCGATGGAGGTGGCAGCAACAGCTGCCGTACGCGGGCCTGGGAGGAACGGCTGCCGGTGCAGCTGTGTGATCGCTTTGGTCTGACAGTGACGGTCTGCCACTATCCGACCGGATGTTCGAACTGGAATCCCATAGAGCGAAGATTATTCAGCCAGATCAGTCGCAACTGGGCTGGGGTTCCGCTGCGCACCTGGGAGACGCTGCTGGCTTTCATCCGCGGCACAACAACCGCCCCAGGTCTGACCGTGCAGGCCATTTTCCAGGACCGTGAGTACCCCATCGGTCAGAGAGTCACCGATGCTGAGATGGCCGCTCTCCGCATCGAACCGCACCCTATTTGCCCGCAGTGGAATTACACGATACGACCGCGCACTTCAGTTTCGCTCTCGCCGCGACTCCGGGAGCTTATTCATTGACGCCTCCTTAGCGACCAGGGTTACCCCATGGCCACCCAAGACTCGCTTCCGGCTGCTGGCCAGCTTTTTGGCCGGACGGGATTGGTTACCCGCTGGGTTCCCACGCGAGGTTTCAGAGCTCTTTACATCTAGCTCGTGGCCATCAGGACGAGCCCCGGACGCCTGAAAGACCGGAACCCTTCGAGGTCGATGACGTCGGCAGTTTCGCCGCCACGCAGCCGCCACGATTGCGCCGCGCCGCCGGCCACGAGGACCTTCGGCGGGTCGGCGCGCAGCTCGCGAAAGCCGCGCTTGAGGAATGTCTCGATGAATCCGCGGTCTGCTTGCCGGTGGCGGCGCGCGGCGCCACCGGTAAGCCGCGCGGGCAGCATTCGAAGTGCCACCAGCAGTCCGGTGAGGAGCAGATCGCGGTTGGAGACGGCGTACAGCGCACTCCAGACTGTTTCGGGCGCGGCGGCGATCCGGGTGGTGTGCCGCTCGCGGTGGCGATAGACGGGCAGGATGCCGTCGAGCACGGTGGTCATTTC
>JAABUQ010003421.1_pt1 | contig 29078 bp, 25 predicted proteins | sample 5560001 | NCBI WGS metagenome assembly JAABUQ01 (sample SAMN10711888, study PRJNA513371) | rock metagenome | isolation source: Antarctica rocks | place: Antarctica: Victoria Land, Finger Mt nord | collected 2015-12-18 | reverse complement strand
CGGCAGCGATTGGAGACGACCTACACCAATGGCGATTTCCGGCGCTCGGTGTGCGTCCATCCGCATGGGAACGCGGCGATGACCTACGCCAACGGCCGCCTCAGCTTCGTCGTGGACCTCAAGCCCGGCGAGCATTGGCATTGCTGCCTGCTGTATGACCTGAGCGACGGCGCCGAGACCTTCGCAGCTCCGGAGCGGTGCGGCTACAACGTGGCGGCCGAGGCCGCGGCGGCGGCGCAATGGAAGGACGGCGTGCTCAGCATCCGCACGTCCAACGAGGAGTTCTACCGCAACTTCCGCCAAGGCGTGGACGACATGGACGCGCTGCGGCTGCCGAAGGACGGCACGGACGGCATGTCGTTCGTGCCGGCGGCCGGGCTGCCATGGTTCACCGCCCTGTTCGGCCGCGACAGCCTGATCGCCTCCTTGCAGAACATGGTGATCTATCCGGAGGCCGCCGGGGCGACGCTGGAGGCGCTGGGGCGGCAGCAGGCGACCGAGCGGGACGACTACCGCGACGCGGAGCCGGGCCGCATCCTGCACGAGATGCGGTTCGGCGAGCTGGCGCATTTCAAGCTGATCCCGCACACGCCGTATTACGGGACCGCGGACGCGACGCCGCTGTATCTCATCACCTTGCACGAGGCCTGGCGCTGGACCGGGGACCTCGACCAGGTGCGCCGGCTGCTGCCGGTGGCGGAGGGCTGCCTGCGCTGGATCGACGACTGGGGCGACCGGGACGGGGACGGGTTTCAGGAGTACCAGACCCGGTCGCCCTTGGGCTACGAGAACCTCGCCTGGAAGGACGCAGGCGACAGCGTGCCCTATCTGGACGGCACGCTGGTGCGCGGACCCAAGGCGTTGTGCGAGCTGCAGGGCTACGCGTACGACGCCTGGATGCGGATGGCGGAGCTGTTCGACGCGCTTGGCCAGCCGGACCGCGGCGCCGAGCTGCGGGCCAAGGCGGCGCGGCTCCAAGCACAGTTCAACGACGTGTTCTGGGACGAGGCGGGCGGGTTCTACGCCTACTGCTTGGACGGGGAGAAGCGCCCCGTGCTGACCGTCGCCTCCAACGTCGGCCATTGCCTGTGGTCCGGCATCGTCCGCCCGGACCGCGCCGCCCGCGTGGTGCAGCGGCTGACCGCGCCGGACATGTGGTCGGGCTGGGGCATCCGCACGCTCTCGGCGGACCATGCGTCCTATAACCCGTATTCCTACCAGAACGGCTCGGTGTGGCCGCACGACAACGCCATCATCGCGCTCGGCTTCCGCCGCTACGGCTTCACGGCGGAAGCCGCACGCATCGCACGCGACCTAAGCGAGGCGGCGAGCCACTTCAACATGAACCAGATGCCGGAGCTGTACGCCGGGCTCGCCCGCGAGCCCTTCGGCTTTCCGGTCCAGTATATCGGCGCCAACGTGCCGCAGGCCTGGGCGGCCGGGTCGGTGTTCATGACGCTGCGCGCTATGCTGGGCCTGGAGCCGGACGCGCCGCGGGACCGGCTCCACATCGACCCGGCACTGCCGCCGTGGCTGCCGGACCTGACCCTGAACGGGCTGCGCATGGGGCGGCACAGCTTCGACCTCCGCTTCTGGCGCGACGGCGACGCCACCGCCTACGAGGTTTTGCGCGGCGATGCCAGCGCCGTCGTCCGAAGCGCGCCCGCCGCGTGAGCCGCGCTGAAGGCTAACGGCCGCGGGTCGCGTCGGCCGTTGCGACATCCTGGCGCTCGCCCCGCAGATAGCCGAGCAGCCGCACGACCTCCTCCGCCGCCGCCAGCTCCGGGGTTCGCCATACGAGCATGCCGGCGCGGTCCATCAGGCTCATCGCCGTGGAGTGGTCCTCGCCGAAATCCGACGCCCCGTCGAAGAACGCCCGGGCGCGCGCCAGGTCAGCCTTGACGGGCGCTGCGGCGGTCCACCCGGCCCCGGCGCCCAGCCCGTCAAGCCAGGCCTTCATCACCTCTGGCGTGTCGTTGAGCGGGTCGATGCTCAAGGACAGGAGCTGGATGCCGTCGGAGGCGGTGCCCGCCAGGACTTCCTGCGTGCGGGCGAACGTCGCGGCCTCGATCGGGCAGATCGACTTGCATTGGGTGAACATGAGCTGGATCGCCGTGACGCGCCCGAGCAGCCGCTCGCTGAGCGGGCCGCGGAACCCATCGCTTGTCACGATCTCGATGTCGGGTACTCCGAGCGGCGGCTTGATTGGGCCGATGTTGCCATGTGCGAACGCCGGCACGGCGCGGAGGGCGAGGCTGGCCGCCAGGCCGGCCATCACCGAGCGGCGGCGGACCGCCCCGCCCGTCCTAGTTGCTCCCGACATTGCTCGTCTCCGTGAGGTAATGCCACAGGCCAAGGCACTGGTTGTCGTTCAAGGTGTAGCGCGGCATCTGTCGGGTGATCAGGATGGACGCCGGGTCAACACCGGTGCGAAGCATCCGGCAGAAGCTTGCGGGCGAGAACGCGGACGGCGGACCGCCCCGGCGCCCGCGCATCTCCGTCAGGCGCGTCCCGTCCAGCCGAGGCCCGAAGGACGCGGCCGCAAGGCCCGCCGCGCCCCCTTGGTGGCAGTTGGCGCAGGCGACGAGCCGTGGGGAAAGCGCCTCGGGGTGGCCCACGATGGCGCCCTGCAAGGAAGCGTCGCCGAAATACATGCGGCGCCCCGTCACGGCCGAAGCGTCCGCGAGCGCGGAGGCACGAACTGCCTCCGCCCGCACGAAGCCCGACAGGGCCAACACGCCCAGCATCGCGCCAAGACACATCCATACCGCCCGGCTTGGGTGGGCCCGGCTTGGGTGAGACTGGGACATGGCGCGCAATCACCAGCCGATCTTGACGACTTTGGCGATGCTCGGCGTGCCCTGGGCATTGATCCCGAACAGCATGTAGTAGCCGGGGGGGACCACGCCCGGGTCGCTTGGGACCTTGAGCCGGTAGGTGGTGTTCACGCTCGCCGTCACCACGAGCGGGATGCGCCGCTGGTCGTTGTTCACGGCGTGGGTGGTGGCCGAGATGCGCAGCACCTCGAACTTCAGCTTGGCGGTGTCGGCGGTCACGGAAACGGTCGATCCGAGCAGCGCCGAGGCCGGGGCCGTCTTGATGGCGGGCCGCACCGCCGGCGAGCCGTCTTGGTTGAACAAATAGGGCGGCGAGAAGATCTCCGCGTTCTCATGGTTGGCGGGGCAACCGCCGCCGCACAACCCCCCTCCCGCCACGAACACGCGGGCGTCGGGCAGCAGCAGCGCCGTGCTGTGATACACGCGTGGGGTCTGCATGGGCGCGAGTTGGGTGAAGGTCTCGGTCGCCGGGTTCCACAGCTCCGGAACCAGCACCGCCCGGTCATCGCTGAACAGGGCGGCATAGGTCTGCCCGCCCACGATGAGCACCTGGCCGCCCGGCAGCGCCACGCCATTTGCGAATACGCGGGGGTAGGCCATCGGCGCGGTCTTACGGACGACGACCGGGTTGTTCAGGTCCGCGACGGCCTTGTTGATGTCGATGACGTAGGTGTTCGCGGTTGCCGCTACGGCCTGATAGGCAGGGCCGCCGCCAGTCTTCAGGATCTTGCCCACGTCGTACATCACCGCCTGGCCGTTGATGCTGTAAGCATCGTCGCCGCGGAGCCCGGCGGAGGCCATCGCCCCGTTGCCGGAGGTCGTGATCCAGCTCATCTGCGCGCTGGGTCCGGCATGGAAGACCAGCCCAGCGCTGACCGAGAACAGCCACATATGGTTGTCGCCGCGGTAAACGCGGCCCACGCTCGCATCCTCCGGGTCGGGACCGGTGATCGGCGCGGCGGAAATGCCGGGCCGCGTGCTCCAGCCGGACTCCGCCGACCAGACCTCGCCGATCCGGTCCCCGGGCGCGCCGCTCCATGACCCGCCAAGCGTGAGCACGGAGCCGTCCGACAGCATCACGTCGGCGTTGTAGCCGCGGGCGATGTTCATCGAGGCGGCGGCCGACCAGGTGTCCGTCTTCGGGTCGTAAAGGTTGGCGCTGGCGCTGCTGCTGCCGCCGTTCACCAGCACGCGGCCGTCGGCGAGCACCGTGATGCCGGGGCAGAACATGTCCGATAACGTGCTTTTCACGATGCGCAGGGTGGATTGCTGGGTGACGGGATCGAACAGCGCGGTCTGCGTCTGGCTTGCGGACGCGCCGATATCACCCTCAAAGGTGAACTCGTTGTTCGACGACCAAGTCAGGACCTTGCCGTTGGGCAGAACGGACGCAGCAACCGGAACATTCGGCAGCGGGATCACTGCCGACCAAGTGCCCTTGACCTGCGCCGCGGCCGGATTGGCCTGGGCCGCCAGGCACCCGGCCACGCATCCCGCCGCGAGATATTTGTTCCAGACAACTCGGTCATTTCGTTTCATTTCCATGGTCCTAACGGTAACAACGATCCGCGGCGCCGCACCCGTGTCTTTTTGGGAGCATTTCACCCAGCTCGTCTAATTTTCGTTATTTAACCGTTTTATATCGAAAAGGAATTCACCTTTTCGTAATCAGTCAGTAACGAATGGCGGGCGGCCCGCCGCGCACGCGGATGTGCCCAGCGCTCGCGACGTGGCCCGATGCAGCTGGCCCTCATTCAAAGCCAAACCGGCGGGCGCCATCCTGTGGGAAGGAACGTCGCGCCGGACAACCGGCGGGGGGATGCTCCGCGCCGTTCGTCCGCCAGGCCGCCGAAGCCGTCCCATGCACCCTGATGTTCAAAAATTAGAGTTTACACGGATTGTGAGATGATTTACGTTGCGTGTCTGAAACATGTAGCGTGAAACGGATCAGCCCATGATTCCTAAGCACATCCATTACGTCTGGGTTGGCGACTCCCTGCCTCCTGAGCAAAAGGCTTATGTCGAAAGCTGGCGGGCGAACAATCCGAGCTATACGTTCACGCTGTGGAACGAGAACAACATAGATTTCTCAGTCAAGGCCATACGTGACGCATACACGCAGAAGAAATGGGCGAAGGTCGCGGACATGGTCCGGCTCCATGCTGTCCTGAAGCATGGCGGAATTTACCTCGACACCGATTTTCAGCTCTACCGGCCTTTGGACTCCCTGTTGTCCCATCAGTGCTTCTTCGGTTTTCAAACAAAGGAGCCCTCGAAGGACTGGGTGGCAAACGGCGCATTCGGCGCCGTTCCGGGCCATTGGTTCATTGCCCAGGCCTTCGCGGCGATCCTCAACATCCGGCCATTGCCGGGCGCCCTTGAACGCCCGACGACGTTTGGGCCGAAGCTCATCACCAAGCTTCTCGTGAAGCACGGGCTGAACGCTTACTCGCCCGGCGGCGCAATGGTTCAGGACGTTTACCTGTGTCCGACTGAGGTTTTCTACCCTTATGCTTTCAACGAGGATTTTCACGACTCCTGCATCACGGGGGAAACCTTGGCCGTGCACCATTGGTCGAAATCTTGGGAGAAGGACGTGCCGCGCTGGATCCGCATTGCGAAAGCGGCCCGCGCACGTTTGACCAAGGCGCAAGCCCGGCGTCCTGACTTATGGGTCGAAGGGCTGCACAAACCCGGGTAACGGACGGCGGCGTCCGCCCAAAGCTGAGAGTTGGGTCAGGACGGGCGGCGCTTCTGATTTCTGGATTGCCTCAAAGCTACGCGAGATCAGCGGCTTCGTTTGAAAGACGCTGCTTGATCAGCCAGGCCCTGTTGACGGCCCCCGTCCCAGCATCCGTGCACGCGGCTCGCCCGCGCGTTCCAGGACGGCAGCCCTGCACGCGAAGCGGCGGCTCGAACTCAGGCCAATTGCTCTTCCACTTTCCTGGAGCCGCGAGCCGCCCTTTCTCGGCGAACTATCCAGGGACCGCCGCGGCCGCGTCCTTGTTCTGAAGGGCCGCTCGCGTCAACCGTTCAGCAACAGCCAACAATCAGGCGGATTTGACGCACCCACACGATGTTCAGCAATCGCCCGACAGGAATAAGGAGCTGCCGCGCCCGGCGATGTCGAGGCCGTCACGCTGGCCCATTTGGGCACTGCGGCGTGCAAGCTGAGGATAATCCGGTTGACGCCGGGCCGCCTCGGGACCACGCACCGAAGCTTGGGCGCAGTCGAACCAGACCGGCATCGCTGATCGCCGCCAGCAATGGCGTGTCTGGCCGCATTCCATAAACCCGGTCCCGTTCGCGCTTCTCGAAAGGCCGGGGCCGCACCACCATTGTCCGCTCTGGCGGCGGTCCGGCCGGAGGTCACGGATCCAGCGTGGACCTCGGCCTGCTCCGGGCGCCATTCCAGCATGGCGCCCGGTCCAGCCGCATACTGCGACAGCTTCAAGAACTCTGGATGTGCGTCTCGCCAAACGGAAATTGCGCCGAACCTGTCCGGCGCTGCTGCATCGAATACATCAGGATTACACTCAAGGCCCAGGTCAGCAATAATGCGCTGAAATAGTTGACGAGAATGGGCACGAGGTTCGCGTGCCCATTCAGTTCCCGTGCGATGCCCAGATAAGCGGAGAACACCCAAGACACCGCGGAAACTGCGCCGAGCAACGTCGAGACCATGGGGCGCCAATCAAAGACCGTCTCGAACAGCGGCTGCCCAACCCGGCGCCTCACCATCGGCATCACGATCCGGTGCAGCAGCACCGCGTTCATCGTCAGGGTCGTGACGACGGCCAGCTTGGCCCAGAGCTTCTGGTTCATGATCGACGCCGGCGCGTCCAAGGCGTTGTCGGCCACCAGGAGCGCCCCGGTGACCCAGATCAGCACCAGACCGGCGGAAACGGCTCGCGACAGGTCGATCAATTGCTGCGCCGCCTTTTGGTTGACGGTTCCGAACGCAAGCTTTCGGAGCACGATCCAGTCGGCGAGCAAGGCGCTGCCCAGGCCCAAGGCCAGCGCCAGGATATGGCCCAGAACAAGAACGGTATGGAGGCGGTAGATCACGGCACCCTCCGAGATCATCAGGTTCAAACGAAGCAGCCTTCCCAGGCCGCCGCCCCGACCCGGCGATTCCCGGGCCGTGGGCGGCAGCGGAGCCGGGCGTCAAACGGCGATGGCGGTCCGGCCCTGCGCCTGCCCAGTCGTGACGAAGCTGACCAGCGGATCGGCCCCGCTCGCCCGTACGTCCGCGTAGGCCGCCAGGTACTTGGTGGTCGAGAACGCGGCCGAGGGATCGCGTCCCTCCTTCCAGCCGAAGGTCTCGTAATGCTTCAACGGGTCGACACCGGCGGCGCGGACATCCCGATTGTGGGTGAGATAGTAGTTGGTGTCGAAATACGCATCGGGGTTCAAGCCCTGGTGCCATCCCGTCTGGTCGTAGCTGGCGGCAGCATCGGCAGCGACCGGCACGATGGTGGCAAACTGCGCGAAATAGTACGCGCGGTCCACCAAAGGATCAGGCATGCCCGTCGCCTGCGGCGCATTGATGAACGTCATCCGCCCCTCTGTCTGGCCGAAGGTCAAGTAGTGCGCCAACGGGTTCGCCTTAGCTGCAGCCACGTCGGGGTTTTGCGCCAGGTATTTGTCGTCGCTGAACGCGAGCGACGGCTGGCGGCCCTCCTTCCAGCCATAGGTCTCGAAATGCGTCAGCGGATCGACCCCGGCTGCGGCCACGTCCGGGTTCGCCTTGAGGTAATAGGTCGTGTCGAAGAACTGGTCCGGGTTGTAGCCGAGCTTCCAGCCCACCCGGTGGTAGTTGGCGCTGGCATCCTCACCCGACGCGGCCACGTCCGGATGCTGGGCCAGGTACCAGGCCTTGTCCACCAACTGGTCCGCCGCGGGCGCAGCCGGCGTCGCCGGCGTGACCGGAATGGCGGCGCGGCCCTGAGCCTGGCCGGCGGTGAGGAACTGCTGCAGCGGATCGACCCCGGCCGCCTTCACGTCCGGATTGGCTGCCAGGTACTTGCTAAGGCTAAAGTTCAGACTGGGATCGCGCCCTTCCCGCCAGCCGTAATACTCGAAATGCTCCAGTGGGTTGACGTGGGCCGCGGCGACATCCGGATTTTGCGCCAGGTACCATTTCGTGCTGAAATAACCATCGGGATCGCGGCCTTCCTTCCACCCAAACGTCAGGTAATGCTGCAGCGGATCGACCCCGGCGGCGGCCACGTCGGGGTTATGCGCCAGGTAGTAGGCGGCGTCGAAGTCCGGCTCCGCGTTCAGCACGTGCTTGGTTGCCAGGACGGTGCCGCCGTTGCCGTCGTCGGCGAGGCTGAATTGGTCGGCGCCATAGGAGGCCGGCCCGCCGGTGAGCTGGAAGCTTCCCATCAAGACGCCGCCCTGGCTGACCTGGACCGCACCGCCCACGAAGCTGATGGTGCTGCCGCCGTAGGTCACGCCCTGCAGGTCGATGCTGTCGCCGGCCCGGAAATCCTGCAGCGTCGCGCTCGCGGTGCCGGGGCTTTGGAACTGGAGCTGGGCGCCTGCGCCCTTGAACGCGATCGTGCCGGCGTAGGCCGTCTGCGCCGCGAAGGCCAGCATGCTGCCCGATTGCAGGGTCACGGTGCCGGGCTGGGCGGCCTGGGCCAGGGTCGCCTGCAGGTCCACGTTCAGCGTGCCCGCCACGTTGATCGTGCCGCCGTTGACCAGCGTGCCGTTGCCGCCCAGCGTGACCGACGTGTTCGCCGCCACGTCAAGCGCGGCGTGCTGGCCGAAGGTGACGGTCTCCCCCGCGCCGTCCAGGTGGGTCCCCAGGTTCAGGTAGCTCGCCGGGAGGAAGCCCGGGAGGAAGTCGATCGCGGCATTGTCGAACTGCGCCGAGTTGCCGAAGGTCAGCGTCGACCCGCCCACCCGGATCAAGCCCGGCGACGTGCCGTCCGCGGCGACGAAGCTCGCGTTATCCAGCAGCGTGAGCTGGCCGTAGTTTTGCAGGGTGAGAGCGCCGTAGTTGTAAGTGGTCGAAAGGTCCAGGGTGCCCACCACGCGCACGCCGTCCAGGGCGGCGTCGTCGTTGCGCATGATCACGCCGCCGTTCATCGCCAGGGTGCCGCCCTTGAGCGCGCCGTTCAGCAGCAGCCGGCCGCTGTTCAGGTTGAGCGCCGTCCGGACCGTGAGGCCCCCTGTCGAGACGCCGAGCGTCGCGCCGGCCGCGTTCAGGTTCACCGTGTCGACGGACGTGCTTGCCGCCGTGCCGACCGTGACGGTGTAGTTGCCCGGCGCGTCAAGCGTCGCGCTGTCACCCAAGGCGCCGATGCCGCCGGGCACCAGTCCGGACGACCAGTTTGCCCCGACGTCCCAAGAGCCATTGCCCGCCGCCGCCCACTTCGCGTTCGCCATTGCCGCACATCCCAAAATATCCTGCCTGCATAATGACTTTGAAGACGAAACAAAACGAGGGGCGGCGTGGGACTGGGCCGTTATTGGTTAACGATCTCTTTCCAGGTGGACACTAGTGTTCAAGCCGTGAACACTTCTATTCATGGAAAATAGCAAGTCCTGAACCTGAAGGCCGGTTTGGGACAGGCGGACCGACCCGATCCAAGCCCTGCCGCGCAGTTCCCGGGCGCCGCCAAGCCCGGCGCCCGCATGCCCGGTCCGGGAGTTTGTAATTCGCGCCGGGCTGCGCACATCATCGGCTACGAATCAGAAACTCTGCCAAGAGGAAACCGAGCCATGGCCTACAACGCCCCGCTGCGCGACATGCGGTTCGTCTTGACCGAACTGATCGGCCTGGACCGCGTCGCCGCCCTGCCCGGCTGCGAAGGCATCGAGCCTGAACTGGTGGACGCCGTGCTGGATGAAGCGGCGAAATTCGCCCGCGATGTGCTGGCCCCCCTCAACCAGCCCGGCGACCAGCAGGGCGCGCAGTGGCGGGACGGCGCGGTATACATGCCGACGGGCTTCGCCGACGCCTACGCCCGCTACGTCGAGGGCGGCTGGAACGCGCTGTCCTGCGATCCCGATTACGGCGGACAAGGCCTGCCGGCGGTCGTCTCGGCTGCCGTCGAGGAGATGTGGCACGCGGCGAACATGGCGTTCGGCCTGTGCCCGCTGCTGACCCGCGGCGCCATCGAAGCGCTGCACCTGTGCGGCACGCCCACGCAGAAAGACCGCTACCTGCACAAGCTGGTGGAGGGTGCCTGGACCGGCACGATGAACCTGACGGAGCCGCAGGCCGGGTCAGACCTTTCGGCGGTGCGGACCCGCGCGGTGCCGGACGGCGGCCATTACCGGATCTACGGCCAGAAGATCTACATCACCTACGGCGAGCACGACATGGCGGAGAACATCGTGCACCTCGTGCTCGCGCGCCTGCCGGACGCGCCGGAGGGGGTGCGGGGCATCTCGCTGTTCGTCGTGCCGAAGGTGCTGGTGGAGGCGGACGGCTCGCTCGGCGCGCGCAACGACGTCCGCTGCGTGTCGATCGAGCACAAGCTCGGCATCCACGCCAGCCCGACGGCGGTGCTGGCCTACGGCGACGAGACCGGGGCCGTCGGCGAGCTGGTCGGCGAACCGAACCGCGGCCTCGAATACATGTTCATCATGATGAACGCGGCGCGCTTCCAGGTCGGGCTGGAGGGCCTGGCCATCGGGGAGCGCGCCTGGCAGCAGGCGCTGGCCTATGCGCGCGACCGGGTGCAGGGCGCGGAGGCCGGGGTGCGCGGCGGGTCCAAGGTGCCGATCATCCGCCACCCCGACGTGCGGCGCATGCTGATGGGCATGAAGGCGCAGACGGAGGCGATGCGGGCGCTGGCCTACGTCACGGCCTTCGCGCTCGACACCGCCGCCCGCCACCCTGACCCGGCGGTGCGCCAGGAGGCGCAGGCGCGCGCCGACTTGCTGATCCCCGTGGTCAAGGGCTGGTGCACGGAAGGCGCCATCGAGGTCGCGTCCACCGGCGTGCAGGTGCACGGCGGCATGGGCTTCATCGAGGACACCGGCGCCGCCCAGCACCTGCGCGACGCCCGCATCACCACGATCTACGAGGGCACCACCGGCATCCAGGCCAACGACCTGGTCGGCCGCAAGATCGCCCGCGACGGCGGCGCCGCGGCGCGGGCGGCGCTGGCCGAGATGCGCGCGGATGCGGCGCAGTTGCCGGAGGGGGGCGAGTTGGGCGCGGTCCGCGCGTCGCTGGAGGCGGGCATCGGCCTGCTGTCATCCTGCGTCGATTGGGTGGCGGATACCCACGCGCGGGACCCGCAGGCGACTGGCGCCGGGGCCGTGCCGCTGCTCAAGCTGTTCGGGATCGTGGCCGGCGGATGGCAGGCGGCACGGGCGGCGTGGGTGGCGGAAAGCAAGCTCGGCACCAACGCCGACCGAGACTTCTACCTGGCAAAGATCGGCACCGCTCGGTTCTACGCCGACCATGTGCTGACGCAGGCGCATGGCCTGGCCCATGCGGTGCTGCACGGCGCGCCGGGGGTGATGGCGCTGGACGAGGTGCAGTTCGCCGCTTAACGGGCGAGCGGCGAGGCGTCGTACTGCGTCAGGAGGTCCGCCGGGTCCCGGTAGGTCGCGACGCAGCCGGCACGCCTCAGCGCGTCCGCGGGCCACCCACCGCAGAGCACGCCGATGCTGCGCAGCCCGGCCTTGCCGGCCGCCTCCGCGTCGTAGGGCGTGTCGCCGATCACGACCACCTGCTTCGGGTCCATGTCGCCGAGGCGCTGCATGGCTGCTTGGAAGATGTCGGGGTTGGGCTTGCTCTTCTCCGCGTCGTCCGTTGAGGTTTCCGCTTGCAGCAGGTCCTCGATGCGCGCCGCCTTCTTGTAGGCGTCCAACTCGTCCTGCTTGGCGGAGGAGGCCAGGGCGATCCGCCTCCCGTCGGCCTGGATGCGTTCCAGCAGCTCGCGCACCATCGGGAACGGCTTGGCGTCCGGCATGTAGCGTTCCTTAAAAATCTCGCTGCGCCGTTTGTCCAGCGCCTCGCCAATTGCGTCCACATCGTCTTTCGACAGGAACACCGGGAGCAACTGGTCGCCCCCCTTGCCGATCTGGCCGCGGAGCTTGTCGAGGGCGACCTCGTGCCCGAACTCGCGAAAGGCGTCCTGCCAGGCCCTTGTGTGAAGATCGACGGAGTCGATCAGCGTCCCGTCAACGTCGAAGATCACAGCGTTGGGCATGGGCGGTCACTCCGGGGCGCGGCTAGGCGGAGTCAGCGCCGCCCGGCCCGCCGGGTTCCCGCGGCTGTCCTCAATCCGCGTGGAGCGTCGGCGCCCGGCGATGCTTCGTCGCGCACTCATAGGCGTAGGCATAGGCGAGCAAATCCGCCTCGCTCCACATGCGGCCCACGAAGATCAGGTTGAACGGCGCACCGGATTCGTAATACCCCGCGGGCACCGTCACCCCCGGCAATCCCGCGATGTTGATCTCGCCCACCGTGGTCTCATGGATCGTGTCCGTCCCGTGCAGCGGCGGCAGCGCCGAGCGCATCTGCGGGAAGGCCAGCGCATCCAGCCGCTCCCGCGCGAACACGGCGTCGAAGAGCTCCAGATATGCCTCCTTGGCCGCGATGAACTCCGAAAGGTCCGGCGGACGCGCCGGGTCGGCGACGCAGGCGGCGAATTGCGGCAGGCTGGGCGCGAAGCTCAGCACGCCTGAGGGGCCGAAGGCGTCCTCCTTCGCGGTGGCCGCGGCGAACTCGGCGCATGTGCGCAGGGCCGCATCGGGACCCAGCCGCTCCAGGTATTTCTGCATGTCGTAAGGCACGGATTCGAGGCCGCGGGCGTCGAACTCGCCTAAGGGGGCGGTGGGCGTGCGCAGATCGGCGAAGCCGGACCCGCGGAATGGGTCCTCGACCAGCACGGCGCCCTGTGCTTCCAGCTCGCCCTTTGCCCGGTCGTACAACGCCAGGGCTTCGTCCGAAAGCGGCTGGTTGCGCCAGCCCGGGCCGTACAGCCCAATCCGCTTGCCGCGCAGCGCCTCTGGGCGCAGGCGCGAGGCATAACCGCCTTTCGGCCGGTGGCCGACGCCCGCGATGGTTTTCGGGTCCTCCGCGGTGTAGCCGGCCAGCACGTCGAGCGTGAGCGCCGCGTCCCGCACGCAGCGGGCAATCGGCCCCACCACGTCGCGGTTGCCGGACAGCGGCATGACGCCCGCGTTCGGCACCAGGGCGAAGCTCGGCTTGATGCCGACCAGCGCCTGGGCGGAGGCCGGGTTCTGGATGGAGCCGCCGGTCTCCTCCGCAAGCCCCAGCACGGCCATGCTGGCGGCGACCGCCGTCGCGGTGCCGGCGCTGCTGCCGCCCGGCAGGAACAGGCGCCCGGCGGCGTTCAAGGTCGGCCCGGCCCAACTGTCGTTCGCGTGGCTGCCGGTGTGGCTGAGCACGGGGACGTTGGTCTTGCCCAGGATGACGCAGCCCGCCGCCCGCATCCGCGCCACCACGGGGCTGTCCGTGCCGGGCATCAGGTCCACCCCGCCGGTCTTGCTGTAGAGCAGCGACCAGCCGCCGGTGGTCGGGAAGCCCACCATGTCCATCGGGTCCTTCACCACCACCGGCACGCCCGCGAGCGGCCCGAGCGCCTCGCCCGCGGCACGGCGCCGGTCGATGTCCCGCGCGTCGGCCAGGGCGTCCGGGTTGAGGAAAATAATGGCGTTGTAGTGCGGGTTGTGCTCGGCGATGCGGCCGAGGAACGCCTCCGTCAGCGCCTCCGACGTGATGGCGCCGCTGGCGAAGGCGGCCTGCGCCTGCTCCACGGTCAGCTCAACGAGGTCGATCTTCGCGTCGCTCATCTTGGGAAGCTCCGTTGCTTGAGGTCATACCGTCATGTGCCGCTCGATCCGCGCCGCCGCCTCGGCGTCCCGTGTCCCGCCCTGCTCGACCACCTCGCCCGAGGTCAGCACGGCGAAGCGGTCGGCGACGGCGAGCGCGAAGGCCACGTTCTGCTCCACCAGCAGCATCGCCGTGCCGTGCATCCGCCGCTCCGCCGCCAGCACGTCCGCCAGGCGGTCCACCACGGAGGGCTGCAAGCCTTCCGAGATCTCGTCCACCAGCATGAGCCGGGGCCGGGCGATGATGGCGCGGGAGATCAGCAGCATCTTCTGCTCGCCGCCGGACAAGGTGCCGGCCTTTTGGCCGAGGCGCTGCAGCAGCACGGGGAAGTGCGGCTCGATCAAAGGCAGGCGCTCGCGGAACAACCGGTCGCCCGGCACGCCGAGGCGCAGGTTCTCGCCCACCGTCAGGTCGGCGAACAGGGCCTGCTCCTGCGCGATGTAGCACAGCGCACGCCGGGCGACGCGAAAGGGCGCGAGGCCGGCCAGCCTCTGGCCATCGAGTTGCACGCCACCTGACCGGGGCTGGACGAAGCCCGCGGCGGTGCGCAGCAGCGTCGTCTTGCCCACGCCGTTGCGGCCGAGCAGCGCCACGACCTCGCCGGCTCCCACGCGAAGCGAGACATCCCGCAGCACCATCGTCGCGCCATACCCGGCGGTCACGTCGGCGAGGGTCAAGAGATCAAGCATGGGCGGCGCCGGCGTAGATGGTGCGGACGGTGTCCGACTGTATGGCCTCCTCCACTGCGCCGTCCAGCACGACGCGGCCCTGGTGCAGCACGACCACGCGGGACGAAATGCTGCGCACGAAATCAAGGTCGTGCTCGACCAGCACGATGCAGAGGCGATGGCGCTGGGCGAGGTCGGCGAGCAACGCTCCGATGCGCCGCCGCTCCGGCTTGGTCAGCCCGGCGGTCGGCTCATCCAGCAGCAGCAGCGTGGGTTCAAGCGCCAGCACCATCGCGAGTTCGAGCGATTGCTTCTCGCCGTGGGACAGATGCCGGGTTTCGACGCCCAGGCGCTCCGAAAGCCCGGTCGCGCGCACCACCTCCAGCGCCGATTCCGGCAGCGCGATGGTGGGCGTGCGGCGGAACAGCGAAGGCCGCTCGATCCGGCTGCGGGCGACGCGCAGGCACTCGGCCACCGTCATGGTCTCGAACACGGAGGCGGTCTGGAACTTGCGCCCGACACCCAAGGCCGTGCAACGGTGCGGCGGCAGGCGCCCGATGCTGCGCCCGCCGACCTCGACCAGTCCGGCGCTGCGCTCCCGCCCATCGGCGATGCAGCGCATCAGCGTCGTCTTGCCCGCGCCGTTCGGGCCGATCAGGCTGAGGAGGTCGCCGGCATGGGCGGCGAACGCGACCCCCTGCAGCACTTGCAGGCTGCCGAACCGCTTGTCCAACGCCTCGACCCGCAGCACCAGGCCGTCCCCGTGCCGCACAGCCGCCGGCGTCTCGTCCAAGCGCGGAACGGGACCGGGCCGACGCCCCCGGCCGAAACGGAGCAGCGACAGCAGGCCGCCGGGCAGCGCCACGATCACCACCACGAACACCAGCCCGACGATCAGCGCCCAAAGGAACGGCAGCGCGCCGCCCAGGTAGTTGCTGATGGCGTCGATCCCCACCGCGCCCAGGATCGGCCCGGCCACCGTCGCGCGCCCGCCGAGCGCGGTGGCGATCACCAGCTCGGTCCCCGACACGAAGTTGCCCAGCTCGGGCGCCACGACCGCGGTGGCACCGGCATAAACCCAGCCGGCGGCGGCGCAGACCAGCGCGCAGGCGAGGAACAGCAGCAGTTTCAGCCGGGCCGTGGGGATGCCGAGGTATTGGCAGCGCACCTCGTTCTCCCGCATCGCGACCAACAGGCGGCCGAAGTCGCTGCGCACCAAGGTTGCCGCCCCCGCCGCCACCGCGACCAGCAGCAGCCCGGCGACGCGGAACCAGCTTTCGGTGTCGAGGTCCGGCGCGTCGAAGCCTGACAGCCCGCTGCTCGACCCCGTGGTGTTGCCGCCAGCGAAGACGAGCTGCACGAAGACGATGGGGAAAACGAGGGTGATGGTGGATACGTAAAGCGGCGACGCGCCGTAGGAAAACGCGAGCCAGCCCACCAGCAGCGCCGCCAGCCCGGCCGCACCGAGGCCAAGCACCAACCCCAGCAACCCGGTCGCGGCGCTGAACCCCAAGCTGGTGGAAACGAGCGCCAGCGCGTAGGCGCCGATGGCGAGGAACGCGGCCTGCGCGAAGCTCAGGATGCCGGTATAGCCCCAAAGCAGGTCCACTGTGACGGCGGCCACGGCCAGCAGCAGCGAGCGGGTGAGCACGTTCACGCTGTAGGTGTCGAGCGCCCAGGGCGCGGCGAGCACCGCCGCCGCCCCGGCCAGCGTCAGCGCGGCCGGCAGCCAGCTTCGCCCCGGCGCCGGGGGCACCCCGCCCATGTCACGCATTGGGGTCACGCATCGGGGTCACGCACGGGCGAAGCCCGCCGGGCGCACGCGCAGGATCACCGCGGCCAGCACCGCCACCGTCATGCCGCCCAGCACGGCATTGAGGTAGGTCGACACCAGCACCTGCGCCGCCCCGAGCGCCAGCGCCGCCGCCGCCATGCTGAGGAGCGACGAGCCGGACAGCAGCACCAGCATGAACGCGCCCACCAGCCACGGTACCCCCATGTTCGGGTCCACGCTCGACAGCGGCACCACCAACGCCCCGGCCAGGGAGGCAAGGGCCGACCCCAGGCTGAAGCTCGCGAAGCGCACCCGAGCGCTGTTCACGCCCAGCGACTGCGCCAGGTTCTCGTTGGCGATCACCGCGCGGGTGACGAGGCCGAGCCGGGTGCCGTGCAGCACCAAAGCGATCCCACCCGCCAGCAGGATCGCGACCACGACCAGCAGCAGCCGGTACTGCGAGTAGGTCGCCCCCAGCACCACGGCCGCGCCGGACAGCGGGCTTTGCGCGAACTGCACCTGCCGCCCGAAGGCCAGGGTGATCACCTGCCCGATGACGATGCCGAGGCCCCAGGTCGCGAGGATCGCGTCAAGCGGACGCCGGTACAGCGGGCGCAGCACCGTCCGCTCCATCGCCGCCCCGGCCAGCAGCCCGGCCAGTGCCGCCGCCGGCAGGCTCAGCCACGGGTTCCAGCCCGCCCACGTGACCAAGAGCGCCGCATAGCCGCCGACCGTCAGCATGGCACCGTGGGCGAAGGAGATGATGCCCATCACGCCGAACACGATCAGCAGGCCCAGCGCCACGACGTACAGGATCGCCGCCGTGGTCACGATGTCGAGCACCAGGCCCATCTGGAGCTTACTTCAGGTTCGGGCACTGCGCGCCGGGGTCCACGTCCTTCGCGGTTTGCAGGATCTTGACGCTGCCGTCCGGCTGCACCTGGCCCAGGTACATGGTCAGCGGCGCGTGGCGCTCCTTGTTCATCCGGATGGGGCCGCGCGGCCCGTCGAAGGAGACCTCCGCCAGCGCCTTGGTCACGCCGTCCGCCGCCGTGCCGCCCGCGCGCTCCACCGCTGCTTTGTAGAGATAGACCGCCTCGTACTGCGGCACCGACAGGTCGTTGGGCGTCAGCAGCGCCTCGCCGAACTTGGCGCGCATGGCCTGGAGGAACGCCTTGTTGGCCGGGCTGTCCACGCTCGTGTAGTAGGAACCTGAGATGTAGATGCCGTCCGCATCCGCCCCCATCGTCTTGGCCGTGCCCTCGTCCACGCCGAGGTTGCCGACCAGCGCGTTGATGCCCGCCGCGCGGTACTGCTTGGTGAGCGTCACGTTCGGCACGCCGCCCGCGGTGGACAGGATCAGCGCGTCGGGGTTGGCCGCCCGCACTTTGCTGATGATCGCCGTCCAGTCGCCGGCGTCCATCGGCTGGTACTCGTCGCCGACCACCTTGCCGCCATGCGCCTCGATGTATTGCTTCGCGTAGGACAGCATGCCACGGCCGAAGGCGTAGTCGCTGCCGATCAGGAAGAACGTCTTGGCGCCCTTGTCTTTGAGGAAGTAGTCGATCACCGGCGCTTCCTGCTGCTCCGGCACCCAGGCGTCCACGAACATGTAGCGGTTGCAGGAATGGCCCTCGTAGTACGAGGTGTAGATGAACGGGGTCTTGCCCCGGGTCACGATGGGCAGCCCGGCGTTGCGCGCCGCGCTGGTCTCCATCGAGATCAGCACATCGACCTTCTTCTGGAACACCAGACTGTCGAACGCCCGCTGCGCCCCGGCCGCCCCGCTGCCGTCGTCGGCCACGTCCAGCGCCAGCGGACGGCCAAGCACGCCGCCGCGGGCGTTGATCTCCGCCACCGCGAGCTCCGCCGCCTGCACGACGGACGGCGCCACGACGCTGTTCGCCCCGCTCAGCCCGATGGGCACGCCGATATGGATGGGCGCCTGAGCCAGTGCGGGCGCCGCCAGCAGCGAGAGGCCGATGGCGGCGGAGGCAAGTTTATGCATTCTGGATTCCCTGTTGGTCAAAGGTATGACTTGGCGAGCAGCATGTGCACGCCCTTGTTGCCGTCCACGGTCTGCGTCACCCGCAGGTCGCCGATCAGCGAGCACAGCATGTAGGCCTGGTTCCGCGACAGGTTGGTGCGCCGGCAGACGTGCTTCACCATCTCCCGCACCGCCTGCTTGGCGGCGTCGTCCAGGTCCTCGTCGAGACCGATGGACATCAGGTGCGTGGGCGTCTCGGCGAAGGGGAAATCAACCTCCAAGTCCCTGCGGACGGTGAGGCGGAAGGTGCCGGACAGGCCGGTTTCCAGCGCCGTGATGCACACCTCGCCGTCGCCCTGCACGCCGTGGCCGTCGCCCGCCATGAACAACGCGCCCTCGTTGAACACGGGCAAGTACAGCGTCGTGCCGGGCTTCAATTCCTTGTTGTCCATGTTGCCGCCAAAGGCGCGCGGCACCGCGGAGCCGCAGCGGCCCCAGGCTTTGGGCGGCGCCACGCCGATGATGCCGAAGAACGGGTCGAGCGGCAGCTCGGTGCCCCAGGGCAGCGTGCAGACGCTGCGTGCCCGGTCAATCACGGGATGGATGGTCTCGTAGTCCGTGAACTCCTCCGGAAGCGTGCCCAGCAGCGGCAGGATGGCGACGAAGCCCCAATCCATCGTGGGTGCGGCGTCCAGGATATCGACCTGCAGCGTGTCGCCGGGCTGCGCGCCGCGCACGTGGACCGGCCCGGTGATGAAGTGCGGGCCGGGGCCGTCCGGCAGGGTTTTCAGCGCCGCCAGGTAGTCCGCGGGCACACGCGACATCTCGGGCAGGGTGGCCATGCCGCCGGCCGGGAACGAGTACAGCTTGACGGTGTCGCCGGAGTCGACCTCCAGCACCGGCGGGCTGGCCGCGTCGAGGTAGCCGAGAACCATCTTGTCCGGCGTTGCCGGGATTTCGTGATGCTGCGCCATGGCGGTTCCTTTGTTGAAATCAGATTAACGAGCGGTGCATGTCCGAGCCGGCGGCATCCGGCCCGTCACCGCGACGCCGCGTCGTACACGGCATGGCTCCAGGCGCCTTCCGGCTTCTTGGTAATGACCGGGTCGCCGCCGCTGGCCATCAGCTCACCCACCGTGCGCTCGTAGGCGGCGGGATCGAGGTAGCCCATCCGCTTCGGGCCGGCGCCGAGCAGCTTCGCCACCTCGCCCATCATGGTTTTCTGGTGCGCCGCGGTCTGCGCGCGCGCCGTGTCGTTCAACAGCACGATTTTCACCGCCTCGTCCTGATGGGCAGCCGCATACTGCCAGCCTTTCAGCGAGGCTTGCAGGAACCGGGCAAGGGTCGCGACGGCCGCCGGGTCGGCCAGCTTGTTTTCGGTGGTGTAAAGCCCGTCCTCCAGGGTGGCGACGCCCTGGTCCTCGTAGCGGAACACATGGAGCTGGTCGGGCTTCATGCCGGCCTCGATCAGTTGCCAGTACTCGTTGTAGGTCATGGTGGAGATGCAGGCAGCCTGCTTCTGCAGCAGCGGATCGACGTTGAAGCCCTGTTTCAGCACGGTGACGCCGTCCGGGCCGCCGCTGATCGGCAGCTTGAGCTTGGCCATCCAGGCCAGGAACGGGTACTCGTTGCCGCTGAACCACACGCCGAGCGTCTTGCCCTTGAACTGCGCCGGGCTGGCAACGCCGCTGTCCCTACGGCAGGTCAGCTCCATGCCGGACGTCTCGAAGATCTGCGCGATGTTGACGAGCGGCACGCCCTTGTCCCGCGCGGCGAGCGCGGAGGCCATCCAGTCCACGATCACGTCCGCGCCGCCGCCGGCGATGACCTGGGCCGGGCTGATGTCCGGCCCGCCCGGATTGATCGTCACGTCCAGCCCAGCATCGGCATAAAAGCCCTTCGCGACGGCGACGTAATAGCCGGCGAACTGCGCCTGCGGCACCCATTTCAGTTGCAGCGTGAGCTTGTCCGCGGCTTGAGCCTGGACAGCGAGGCCGAACAGCGCGGCGGCGGCCAGCAAGAAGCGTCGCATGGCAAGGGTGTCCCGAACGATCAACGGAACGAAGGGTGCCAGAACGCGACCCGGCGTTCCAGCAGCGACAAAACGGCAAAGGCGAGCACGCCGGTGAGCGAGGCCAGCACGATCTCCGCCCACACCAAATCGAGGTTCATCCGCGTGACCTCCGTGCTGATGCGGAAGCCCATGCCGACAATGGGCGCGCCGAAGAACTCGGCAACGATGGCGCCGATCAGCGCAAGCGTCGCGTTCAGCTTCAGCGCCACGAACAGGAACGGCACCGCGGCGGGCAAACGGAGGCGCAGCAGGGTCGCGAGGTAGCCCGCGCCGTAGCCGCGCATCAGGTCGCGCTCCATGGCGCCCGCGGCGGCGAGGCCGGCGGTTGCCTGCACCAGCATGGGAAAGAACGTCATGACCACCACGACGGCGGCCTCGCTCGGCCAGTCGAAGCCGAACCACATCACCATGATGGGCGCTATGCCGACGATGGGCATGGCGGCGGCAAGGCTGCCGAGCGGCATGGCGCCGCGCCGCAGGAAGTCCGACCGGTCGAGCGCGATGGCCGCAAGCAGCCCGGCCGCGCAGCCCGCCACATAGCCCAGCAGAACCGCCCGCAGCACCGTCTGCACGAAATCAACGCCGAGCGTCGGCAGGTGGGTCGCAAACGCCCGGGCGATGGCGGAAGGCGGCGGCAGGACGCCGGGCACGCCGTAGCCGACGCAGGCGATCTGCCACGCCGCGAGCAGCAGGACGCCGAACAACACGGGCGACCCGACGCGCCCCACGGCCCCCCTGCCCTGCACCAGCCGCCAAAGCAGCACCCCGCCCCCGGCCAGCACGCCGAGCAGCAGGAACGTCGTCACCGTCCGCCCCATGCGCGCGCCAGGCCGGCTTGGGCGAGCGTGACGCCGCCGGTCGCCAGCATCGCGAGCGCGCCCGCGGCGGACAGCGCCGCCCAGATCTGCAAGGTCTGGCCGTAATACGACCCGGCCAGCAGCCGGGTGAGCACCTGGACGCCTGACGCGGCGTAGGTCCGCATGAGGTCACGCTGCATCGGGTCGCGCGCGCGCAGGCCCGTGACCATCGCGGCCGTGACCAGGAAGAAGCTGAGCCACCCGGCAATCAGCGCCTTGGGCCACAACCCCGTCAGCCCGGCATGGCCCAGCACGACAACGACCATGGGGGCGATGGCAATTACCGGGATCGTCTGGCTTGCGATCACCCACGGCATCAGGGAGCGGTGCAGCGTGCGGGCATGGACGATGCCGGCCGCAAGCGCCGTGCCGAGCGCGACCGCGAGGAAGGCGGGCGTTTCGCGGATGTCGAGCGGGCGCTCGCCGGGTCCAAGGTCCATGTCGATCACCTCCACCACCCGCCCAGGCCGCGGCGACGTCACGACGATGCGGGAGGACAGGTACACAGCCTCCAGGATCGAGTGGGTCACGAACACGCAGGTCAGCCCGGTCTGCCGCCACAGCCGGTGCAGATGCAGGTTCAGCGTGTCGCGGGTGATCTCGTCCAGCGCGCCGAACGGCTCGTCCATCAGCAACAGCGACGGCCCGAAGCACAGCGCCCGGGCAATGGAGACGCGCTGCTGCATCCCGCCCGAAAGCTGCCAAGGGAAACGCCGCTTGAAGTCAGCCAGGCCCACGAGGTCCAGGTAGCGGGCGGCACGGCGGCGCTGCTCCGTCTTCGGCATGCCCGAAAGTTCCAGCGGCAGGCGCACGTTGCGCTCGGCGCTGCGCCAGGGGAACAGGGCGGGCGCCTGGAACACGTAGCCGTAGGCGCGGGACTGCCGGGCCTCGCGCGGGGTCATGCCGGCGACGGAAAGGCGCCCGGCGGTCGGCTGCTCCAGGTCGGCGATGGCGCGCAGCAGGGTCGTCTTGCCGCAGCCGGACGGGCCGATCGGCGAGGTGAACGACCCCTGCGGGACCCTCAGGTGGATGTCGGACAGCGCATGGACGGTTTCGCCGTTGGCGGCGAAGGTGAGCGAAACGCCCTCGGCCCGGATGGCGTCGACGGGCGTGGCTGCGGACTGGGCCGATGGCCGCACGGCCGACGCTACGCCCACCGCCGTCATCACGCGCGCTGCTCGGCCAGGAAGCCGCACAGCGCCGCGTTGAACGCCTCCGGTTCGGTGACGGTGAAGCCGTGGCCGCCCTCGGCCGCCACCCACAGGCGCGCGCCGGGGATGCCGGCGGCCAAGGCTTCCGACGCCGTCCAAGGCACCAGCAGGTCGTCGCGCGCCGCGGCCACCAGCGTCGGGCAGGCGATCTCCCCCAGGCGGTCCGCGGCGTCGAAGGCGAGCAGCGCCGCGATGCGCCTCAGCAGCGTGTCCGTGCCCTGGTAATGCGCGACCGCATGCTCATGCTCGCGGGCCAGGCACTGCGCGTTGTGCGACATCCAGGGCGCCGGGTAAAGGAACAGCGGCTGCGCCCGGATGTAGGCCTCGGGGCCGATGCGCAGCAGGTCGCGGCGCACGTCGAAGCAGCGTGTCGTGTGGGCATCGCCCCGCGCCCAGGCATTGACGAGGACGAGGCTGCCCACGCGGTCCGGACGCCGCAACGCGAGGTCCAGCCCGACCAGTCCGCCGAGCGCATGGCCGACGAAATGGCAACGCGCGATGCCGAGTCCGTCCAGGATCTCCGTCACGTCGTCCGCCATGGCGGTGATTGAATAAGGGTCGGGCAACGACCCGGCGCTCCGCCCGGTGCCGCGCTGGTCGTACGTGACCACGCGGAAGCGCCGGCACAGCGCCTCAAGCTGCGGCGCCCAGAACGCCCCGGCGCCGCCGAGGCCAGACGACAGCAGCACCGTGCCGCCGCTCAGCGCCTCGCCGTGTACCTTCCCGTGGACTTCGTAATGCACGGCGCGTTCAGGCCGGCGTGCCGACATGGGCCGTGGTGGCGATCTCCACCAGCGCGTCCGGCTTCACCAGGCCGCATTGCACGCAGTAGCGCGCCGGCTTGTCGCCGGGGAAGAACTCGGCATACACGGCGTTGATCGCGGCGTAGTGGGACCAGTCGGTGATGAAGATCGCGTTGAACGTCACGTCGGCCATGGTGCCGCCGGCGGTCTCGACCACCGACTTGATGGTGTTCAGCACGTGCCGGGCCTGCGCCGCCGGGTCGCCGACATGCACGACGTTGTTGTCCTTGTCGAACGGCAGCGTGCCGGACACGTAGAGCACCCCGTCGGCGAGGGCGCCGGGCGAATACGGGGCGAGCGGCTTGCCGCTGCCCGCGGGGATGATCGGCTTCATCGGCATGGGGACGGTCCCTATCGGTGATCGGTCGGAGGCGCTTGCAGGATGGCGCCGCAGAAGTCGGCCACGGTGGACACCCAGCCGAAGAACTTCTCGATGTTGTAGAGCGCCGCCTGCTGGGCGAACTCCGGCCCGGCCTGATGCGTGGCGTCCGCCAGCACGACGCCGAAGTATTCGAGGTGGAAGGCGTCGCGCAGCGACGACTCGACGCACACGTTCGTCGCGACGCCGGTGAACACCAAGTTGCGGATGCCGCGGGCGCGCAGGATGCTGTCGATGTTGGTGTTGAAGAACACGCTGTATCGGGTTTTCGGGATGACGATGTCGCCGGGCTGCGGCGCCAGGGCATCGACGAGGGCGTAGTCCCATCCGCCCTTGGCCAGGAGCGTTCCCGCCAGCTCGGGGCGGGCGCGCATGGTTTTCAGCGCGTTGGACTTGTGCCAGTTGGGGGAGCCGGGGCCGCCCGCCTCGACATACTCGGCGTCCCAGCCGTTCTGCAGGAAGATCACGGGGATGCCGGCCGCGCGGGCCGCCTCCACCGCGGCCACGACCCGCTCGGTCGCGGCGGCAGCGCCCGCGATGTCGAACCCGGCGATGTCGAGGTAGCCGCCGGGCGAGGCGTAGGCGTTCTGCATATCGACGACCACCAGGGCGGTCCTGCCCGGCTCGATGCGGATCGGCTCGGGCCGCGCCGGCAGCACGACCGCGGGGCCGGTCGGCTCCAGGCCCGATACTTGGGTTCCGCTCGCCTCCATCCCGCTCCCTCCGCCCGTCGCGCGCAACTTACACACAACTCACGCACGAACTATGCCATCCCGCGCCAGGCACTACGCCCCGAACATCGCCTTCTTGATGATCGCGTGCACGCCCCAGTTCGCGTCCACCACCTGCGTCACCCCGAAATCCACGCCCACCGAAATGAGCGAGATCGCCTCGTCCTCCGTCAGTCCCTTGGTGTTCATCAGGAACTGCCGCGCCTTGCGGAAAGCGTCGCGCATCGCGAGGTCGAGCGACGACTTGGCCGCGATGTCGTCCTGCGCGGAGGGACCAAGCTGCTGCAGGTAGTCGGGGTAGCTGAACCCGCACATCAGCCACTCGCTCGCGGTCTCGATCATCGGGAAGTCGAGGCCCTCCAGCGGCGTGCCGGCCAGGTCCGCCCGGCGGTGCAGGATGAACTGGAAGGTGCCGGTCATCGAGCACTCGATGGCGGTGCCGCACAGCTCGCTGTCGCCCTGGCTCGCGTGCGGGTCGCCCACGGAGAACAGCGCGCCCTCGACGGCGACGGGATAGTACATCGTGGCGCCCTTGCCGATCCGCCAGTTGTCGATGTTGCCGCCGAAATAGGCAGGCGGGATGCTGTTCACCAGGCCGGCCTCCCGCGGCGCCACCGTCATGGTGCCGAAATGCGGGCGCACCGGCACCCGGATGTTCTTCAGCACGCCGTGGTTCTCCCGCACCGTCGCATGGTCGATGGGGACGCCGGGGTAGTCGTAGATCGCGTGCCGCACGCCGGACGGGTCGGTCTGCGGCGTGTAGGTGAAGTTGTACACCGCCTGCGCCCAGTCCCGGCCGCCGGCCGCGTCAAGCTCGTAGATCGTCACCACCTCCCGCGGCTTCGGCTCGGTCAGCAGGTCCTTGTACTGGAAGCCCCACCAGGCCGCGAGGTTGGTGCCGAAGGCACGGCCTTTATAGGCCGGGTTGGCGCAGGGGCGCAGCTTGGCGTCGAGGATGCGGACCTCCAGCACGTCGCCGGGCATGGCGCCGCGGATGGCGACCGGGCCGGTGCAGATGTGCACCCCAGCACCCCCGCCCGCGCCCACGGCGGCGTCCATCGCCCCGGCGCCGCGCCGGTTCACCGCCTTGTTGTCGCGCGTCCAGGCATAGACGCTTTCCGCACCCGGGTCGCCGCGGACCATGCGCTCCATGTCGTCGCTCGCCTGATGGGTGAGCGTCTCGATGGTGACGAAGTCCCCCGACGCGATCTCCAGCCGCGGCTTGAGGTCCCGGCTGAAATAGCCCCAGTGCACGTTGTCCGCGTTGACCGGCAGGTAATGGTAGGACGGCTCGCCCGGCTGCCGGGTGGCGCTGCTTTGCGCCAAGGCGGGCGTGACCAAGGACGCGCCGCCGGCCAGGGCCGCCGCGGCGCCGCCGGTCGCGACGAAGCCGCTGCGCAGGAAGGCGCGGCGCTCGGCGCTTAGCTCATCGCGCAGGGCGGCGCGGTGCGCCTCGAAATCGGGACAGTTCGCGTCGTCGCCTTGGCACATCGGTCAATCCCATCCTTGTGTCGGTCCCGCTTGAAACGGGTGGAACGGGCGCAGCAAGCACCGTGCCACGCCTTGCCTGGCGACGCGGGAGGCCGCTAGGCTGGCGTTGCGCGCTGGGGGCCTGGCCGGCTCTGCATGGAGGACGGGACGATGCAGCACCATCTTGTGGCGATTGCGAGCCTATGCGGCGTGCTGCTGCTGCCGGCGGCCAGCACGCGATCCGCCGGGGGCAAGCGTTTCCCGCAGCTCTCGGTCGAACAGCTCAATCCCGAGCAGCGGAAGGTCGCGGACGAAGTGCTGAAGGTGTCCAGCCTCGGCATCCAGGGACCATACAACGTTCTGCTGCGCAGCCCGGTGATGGCGCAGCGGATGGTGGCGCTGCTGGACTACCTGCGTTTCAACACCTCCGTCCCACGCCGGCTGAACGAGTTCGCGATCCTGATCCAATCGCGCCTTTGGACCTCGCAGGTGGAATGGAAGGCGCACTACCCGCTGGCCATCAAGGCGGGCCTGTCGGAAGCGGTCGCGGCGGATCTGCTGGCCGGGCGCCGCCCCGCCGCCATGCAGCCGGACGAGGCTGCGGTGTACGACCTGTGCATGGACCTTTCGACCCGGCATGCCGTGTCGGACCAGGCGTTGGCGGAGGCACGGAAACACCTCGACGACCAGCAGATCGTCGATCTCGTCACGGTATCCGGCACCTACGTGACCGTCGCGATGCTGCTGGCGACCGGGGAGGAGCCGACGCCGGACGGCTCCAAGCCGCTGCAGCCGATGGCGGCGCGGTGATGGACGCCCTGCAGAACGGCCGCCGCGACCTGCTGCTGGCCCCCCTGCTCGCCGCCCCATTGCTTGGCATATCGTCGCTGGCGCTGACGCGGGCCGCCGAGGCCAGCCCGCTCAACCCGGCGCAAACCATCATCCAGCCGCCCGCCGAGCACGCCTGGGTGCCCAACCCCGGCTACCCCGAGCGCAGCGTCGATATGTGCCCGCTGGCCGGGGACACCACCAAGCCCGGCCTGTACTACACGCTGGTGCGCTGGTGGCCCGGCTACATGAGCGCGCCGCACACCTACCTCACCGACCGGCTCTGCGTCGTCGTGTCGGGCACCTGGTGGTGCAACAGCGGCGCGGACTTCGACCCCGCCGCCTGCGTGCCGGTGGCGGCGGGCAGCTTCGTGCGCCGGGTGGCGGGCACGCCGCACTACGACGGCGTGATCCGCGGACACAATGAGCCGGCGGTCATCGCCATCTGCGGCATGGGGCCGGTCGGCTACGCCCTGTCCGACCCGTCCCAGCCCGGCTGGCGGGCGGTATGAGCGAAAGGTCTCCGATGGAGTTCACCGGCAAGCGCGTCGTCGTCATGGGCGGGAGCCGCGGCATTGGGCGGTCGGTCGCCCTCGGCTTCGCCGCCGCCGGGGCCGCGGTGTCGATCTGCGCCCGCACGGAAGGGCCGCTCATTGCCACGCGGAAGGAGATCGAGGCCCTGGGCGTCACGGCCCACAGCGTCCCGGTCGATCTGGCCGACGCCGACGCGGTGGCGCGCTACGTGCCCGCCGCGGCGGCAGCGCTGGGCGGCTTGGACGTGCTGGTGAACAACGCCTCCGGCTTCGGGATGACCGACGACGAGGAGGGCTGGGAAGCGTCGCTGTCGGTGGACGTGATGGCGGTGGTGCGCGGCAGCCGCGCGGCGGTCCCGCTGCTCGGCGCCGGGTCGAGCATCGTCAACATCGCCTCGATCTCGGCGCTGCGCGCGTCGTCGCGCTCGGCCCCGTACGGCGCGGCCAAGGCGGCGGTGATGCACTACACCGCGAGCCAGGCCAAGATGCTGGGGCGCCGCGGCATCCGGGTGAACTGCGTCGCCCCCGGCTCCATCGAGTTCCCCGGCGGCACCTGGGAGCAGCGGCGCACCGACGACCCGGCGCTTTACAACAGCATCCTGGCGCAGATCCCGTTCGGCCGCCTGGGGCGGCCGGAGGAGATTGCCAGCGTCGTGCTGTTCCTCGCCTCCCCGGGTGCCGCCTGGATCACCGGGCAAAGCATCGTCGTCGATGGCGGGCAGCTTATCGGGCCGTAGCCCGCATCGTCAGGCGTTCTCCTTGCACCAACGCGCGATGTCCGCATGAGTCGCGAACCAGCAGCGGCCGCGCGCCTTGGCATGGGCGATCAGCTTCTCCAGCACCGGCAGGCGCGAGCGGTGGCCGGAGATGTGCGGGTGGAGCGTCAGCAGGAACAGCCCCCGCTCCTCCCAGGCCGCGTCGAACTCGGCGGTGAAGATTTCCAGCACGGAGGACGGCGGCGTGTAGGGACGGAGCGCGCTGAACCGCACGAAGTTGTAGTACACGGCGTCGTCCCTGATCCATTCGGGCGGCAGCTCCACCACCCCGGTCGGCTCGCCGTCCGCCATCAGCTCGTACGGGTCGTCGTCGGCCATGAGTGAGCTGTCGTACAGCAGGCCCAGTTCGCGGATGATGGCCATGGTGTCGACCGAGAAATCCCAGCTCGCGGTCCGCATGCCGACCGGGCGCTGGCCTGCGATCCGTTCCAGCGTGTCGGCGGCGCGGAAGGTGAGGTCGCGCTCGACGCCCGGCGGCAGGGTCGTGTTGGCCTCATGGATCCAGGAGTGGATGCCGATCTCATGCCCTTCCGCCGCCACGCCGCGCACCTCGTCCGGGTACAGCAGGGCGGAGACGGCAGGGTAGAAGAAGCTGGTCGGGATCGCCTCGCGGGTCAGCAGGCGGAGGATGCGCGGCATGGCCTGGCGGTTGCCGTACTGGCCCTGGCTGATCCGCATCGGGCTTTCGTCGCCGTCGCGCAGCGGGATGGTGTCGTGGTCCGCGTCAAAGGAGATGGCGACGGCGCAGCGCGCGCCGCCGGGCCAGGCCTTGGGCGCCAGGCTGCGTCCGGCGCGGGCGCGTCCGACGATGCGGCGCCAGGTGTCCTCCGGCCATTGCCAGGGTTCGCCGTCGGGGTGCTTGGGTCCGCTCATATCCAACCTCGTGCTGCGTGCCGCCGAGCTTGCGCCGTCCTGCCGCGGGCCGGGTAGGGCTTGTGCGGGGCCGGACGCCGTTTTTTAGTGTCACGAAACGGCGATGGGGGCCAGGGTGGGCGGAGCGGCAGTCGGCGCCAAAGGGCACGCTATGACATCACCGCGCCGGGCGATCACCGCGGCGGGGATCGGCAACGTGCTGGAGTACTACGACTTCGGCGTGTACGGCTTCCTGGCCAGCGTGATCGCCCGCAAGTTCTTCCCCGGCGCGGACGAGGTCGCCTCCCTGCTCGCCACCTTCGCCGCGTTCGGCGTCGGGTTCCTGGCGCGGCCCTTGGGCGGCATCGTGCTGGGACGGCTGGGCGACGTGCGCGGGCGCAAGTCGGCGCTGGTGCTGACGATCCTGCTGATGGCGGTCGGCACCGTGGGGATCGGCCTGATCC
>JAABUQ010003419.1_pt1 | contig 29083 bp, 36 predicted proteins | sample 5560001 | NCBI WGS metagenome assembly JAABUQ01 (sample SAMN10711888, study PRJNA513371) | rock metagenome | isolation source: Antarctica rocks | place: Antarctica: Victoria Land, Finger Mt nord | collected 2015-12-18 | reverse complement strand
GGCTCACCTCCTCGGTGCTCACGCGCGCATAACCGATGACCACGGCGGTCATCGAGGCAGGAAACCCGTGCAGGTGGTTGGTTCGGACACCTTGAAACCCTACACGGGTTTGTTGCCTAGCAGAACGGGTATTTACGTGTCCCCGCGTGGGCTAAACCCGGCGGGCAACAAAGCCTCCGTTTCCTTGCCCGGCCCCGCCCGCCCGGCCTCAGTCCCAGCCAGCGTGCGCCGGGGCCGATAAGTGCAAGCCCGTCGCACGGAGCCTGCGCTCAGTGTCACGCAGCGTGAGCCAGGCGCCGCCGATAATCCCAGCGAGCGTGAGCCGGTTCAGGCCGATAAGTGCGCGCCCAGCCCCGGATAAGTGCAAGCCGCTACACCTACTCAGATCCCGTGCCACGCATGGACCGGGCGGGAGGGGTCCGGTTCGCAGGCCATTTCGGCGGCATCTACGGTGCTGCATCTGCCCTCTACCTCGGCAGGGCGACAGCGCGGCGCTTATGGCTGGCGCCGGACGCTTCCGTTGTCAGCGAACGGGCGTTGACCAAGCTCCGCAAGGGAGAGACAGGCGCAGGCTACGCCTACGAGGCGCTGCGGCGTCACGGTGCTCCAGCCATCGAGGCGGGAGAGAGCGGCACGGCCTATGTCGCGCGCGCGCTCCAGGAGGGGCCGTTCCGCCGAGTGCGGCATGGCGGCAACCACGTCTTCGCCTTCCCGTGCGGCAGCACCGCGATGCGGCGCACGGTCCGCGCCCGCATGGCGACCACCCTGCCCTACCCGCTTCGCACCGACGCGCCGGAGGGTTGGAGGAAGGCGGCAGCACGAGATTTCTGCTTGCCTTGTTATGACCGGCTAGTATTATAGTCTGCGGCTTTGGACCCCTAGCAACGCGGCGCGCGGCGAGATCGGCTTCGACTACTCGCACCGGATCGGCAGCGGGACGCGCCTCGGCCCGTTCCGGTTCTGACGGGTTGCCAACCCTGATCGGGCGGCAGGATGGCCTGTCGCTTTGTGACCTCCCAGTATTTTAGGAGTGTGTGATGCTCAGTGACGAGAGATGCGCCGACCTGCTGGCGCAAACCGGGCCGCTCCTCGCGGTCGCGCTGTTCGAGGCGGCAGGCCGGCGATGGGTGTACGTGCCCCAGGGCGCGGCCGACTTCGGTATCCTGTGCCGGTGCGACGACGGCATGAAGATCGGCATGACGCCCGGATGGTTCGACGGGGCGGCGCGCTTCGAGTTCTCCCCCTTTATCCTCATGGGCGGCATCGCCCATACCCCGCAGAGCCTTGGCCTCGTGCCGCGTGGCAGGCCCACCCTTCGCGTCCACGCGAAGATGACGCGAGGGCCGGACGTGGCCGCCGCGGACCTGCTGCAGCGGTTGGTCGGCCCCTATGAGCCGCACTTTCGCGAGGTCTGCGCGCGCGTCGGCCGTGCGGCCCAGGCGCAGGACGTGCAGCGCCAGGTGGCGGACATCATTGCCGGCCTGACCGGGGCATCCCAGGAGCGGCGAGGCGACGACATCAACCTCTGGCCCGACGTGGGCGGGATGGCACTGCCCTTGCGGGTGGCGCCCGGCGGCGGCATCGAGCTGGGCCGAACGGCGGTCACGCCGGAACAGGTGTCCGCCATCGTCGCCGGCCTGCGGAGGGCCGACCGCCTGCGGCCCAGCCGGAGGAACGCATGATGACCGCCGGTGCGATGACCGACCGGGCACCCCTGCCCTACCACCTGGTCGATACCGGGACCGAGGCCGTGCTTGCGGTCAAGGACAGCGCCGCCGCGGCCAGCCGTTCGGCCGACAACATCTCCCGGCGCCGGCACGGCAAGCCGGTGTCCATCTGGCTGCTTGACCGGACGATGCGGCCAGGCAGCAGCATCACCGATGCAGGCGGCGTCTTCGTGGCGGAGATCGACAACGGGCGATGGTCGCGGCGTTGAAGACGGCTTCTTACGACACGTCTGTATGTTAAGGGAGGCGGGCGCAATGTTTGGAGTCGTGTCTTTGCCGCAAAGCCCGCCAGCCCCGCGCCGCCGCGCTTCGACCACGCTTGACCGGCGGCTGATCGCCAGCAACATCGAACTGCCCCTCTATGTGCGGGAGGGCGTGGAAGCCTACATGCTGGCACACGAGGGATCGACCTTCCGAACCGTCGTCATGACCGGATTCCGCAAGCTGGGCATCGCCATTGAGGACGAGGACCTGGTTCCCGAACGGGCGATGCGAACCCCACGCAAGCGCGAGGCGCTGGCCAGCGACACCCCCGCAACCCTCAAGGCAACGTCGATCCGCGTGCCCCGCTATGTCCGGGTGCGGGCCGAGGATTACCTGTTGGACCATCCCGAGATGCGCTTCCGCCACTTGGTCATGGCGGGCTTCAAGGCGCTCGGCATCAAGATCGACAAGGCCGACCTGGTGACGGAGCGGCAGAACGTGCTTGCAGCCGCGCCGCCGCGGCGCGGTTGAGCGTTCATGATCCCAACAGCCGCAGGCCACGTTCGGGCTTCAAGGCGGGCTGGCGCAGCAGCCGCACGCTGCTGGCGTGGGCACGGCGACGTCGGCAGCGAAGCTGCAGCATGATGTTTCCAAGCAGCAGGTCCGGCCCATTCCGCTCGCACAGCAAGGCGAACTGCAACTCGCAGGTGTCTTGGCAGACGCCGCAGGTGATCGCCAGGACCGGCGGCTGACTGCGGAAGTCACCCAGCGATTGCCCAAGCACCCGGATGACCATCTGCCGTTCCGAGATGCTATGCGCCGTCATCCAACCTACCTGGCTGGTCCGGTGCGCCCGGAACGAGACGGGAGCGGGACGCGCGGAGCAGTAAGGCGTCAGCATCCTGGTGCGCTGGCGTGACAGCGGGGCTGTTCGCAGCGTTGCTTGTTGCGGCAGGGCTGGCATTCGCCTGCATGGCCTTTGGCCGGCGCAGGCCCGGCCGGACGGCCCAGGACGCCGGCAGTGCGGCCGGCGCCGGGCTGGTGCTGCCATGGTCCGCCCCTCGGCTTCCCTATGAGGGGAAGCCACTGCTGACGGCATGGGAACGGCGGGCGTTGCTGTCCATCCGCGCGCAGCTCCCGGCGGGCTTCTACGTCTGCCCTCAGGTGCGGCTTGCCGACATGCTCCGAATCACTAGCACCGACGGCATGGGCCGGCACACGGCGTTGAACAAAGTCGCAAGCAAGAGCGTCGATTTCGCGGTGATCGGGTTGACGAGCGGCGATGTGGTTCTGGTGGTGGAGCTGGATGACCGCAGCCACGACCGGCCCGAGCGGCGCGAACGCGACGCTTTCGTGAACGCTGTCCTGCAGCACAGCGGCATCCCGGTGCGGCGGTTCCGGCCGGACATGCCCATCCACGTCCGCGACTTCTTTGAGCCTCCTGGGATGGGCCAGGAACGCGCATAGGAACGTGCTGGAAGGCCAGCCGGCTTCCCGGTAGTGTCTCAGTTTGAACGTCGGCTTCCGACCCATAGCGGTCATTAGGTCGTCCTGCGGTCTATGGCGTTCAGTTACGAACGGCGCTAATGCGCGAAGGCTTACCAGGAGCCCGAATGATATGCTTACTGTCCGCAGCTATGTGCCTGACGACGCGGAAGCCACTATCGCGATTTTCCTCCGGGCTATCAGGGAGATAGCGTCGAGGGACTATACTCCCGATCAGGTGAATGCATGGGCACAGGTCGAAAGTCATGAAGGGTGGGCGAGAAAGCGGGCAGGTCGGCCAACATGGATTGCGACTGTCGATGGCAGTCCGGCAGGTTTCTCTGACTTAGAACCAAATGGCTATCTCGACATGATGTTTGTCCACCCTCAATATAAAGGCTTGGGCGTCGCAAGCCTTCTTTTAAAGACCGTAGAAGCGGCGGCACAAGACCAAGGTTTGCCACGGATCACGACTGAGGCCAGCCTCACCGCTCGTCCGTTCTTTGAAAAGAGAGCTTTCGAAGTCGTCGCAACTCAGGAAATTCAGAAACGCGGCCAGACGTTTAAAAATTTCCGTATGGAGAAGCGTCTCTCGTAGGTCCGCTAACCACCACCAGCAGACATTCAAACTGAGACACCGCCGGCTTCCCGCTACTCTTGCAGTTGGTAGTGATTCTTATTACTGGAAATTATCTCTGCGGCTTAGCTACCTTTGGAGCCGAGGCCTCGCCCTTTCGTTTCTACGGGAGGTGAGTGCCTTTCCGGATCGGCCTTGGCTGACGATGCCACCCCTTTCCAGTAGGCAGCCGGCCCAGCTTGATCGGAGGGGGCTGGAGCGGTCTTACTCGTGGATTCTGACACCTCAACCTTCACTTTGCCTGCGGCTTGGCTTTCGGCTGGCCGCGTTGCCTCGCGGGATACAGAGGCCATCGCTCCAGCCGGGGCAGGCGCACCCTGGACGGCAGCAGCCGACTTGATAGAGGCTTCGGTAATGTCGCGGAGCTGCTCGCGGGCGGAGTTGGCAGAGCTAGCGGGAACGGCGATCTCCTGGCCACCAGCGGCCTTGATCTGCTGCAAGGCGGTGAGAGCGGCGCTGGAGTCTGGAAAGCGGAGAGATGCGGACTCCTGCAGGAGTCCGCCAAGTTCGCGGCTGGTCGTGATGGTACCCTTGCCCGATTGCACGAGATCCTGGATTTGCCGGGTGCGGTCCTGGACCTCTGCAAAGGCTGGCTCGCGGAGCGCAGCCACACGGCTGATTGCGTCATCCACCGTGATGCGCTGCATCAGCGGTTCCGCCACAGCCTGAACAGGCGTGGGCTGAACGGCGGTAGCCTGGACGCTCGCCATTCTCTCCCGGAAGTGCTTCCCGTCATCGCGCGCCTGGTCCATGACGCGCTGCAGTTCCACAGGAGACGCCTGGCGGGCCTGCATACTGTTGATCACATCACTCCATGACTTCTCGATCGTGGCGAGTTCAGCCGGCGTCCTGGCCCGCTCCCGTTCGGCTTGGACAATGTTGCTTGCCTCCGGTGAACGCTGCCACTCGCCGGCGACGAGCCGGTTGTCGTAGAGGGTGCGCCCGTCGCGCGTCGCGATCATCACACGCTCGGCTGATCGCTCGCTTTCGATTCGGGAGAGGGTGTCGAGCATCCCGGAGGCCCCGGCGTCGTGTGCGTCCCTAGCAGAGAAGCGCGCTGCACGCCCCTCTGCCGTCATCTGCTCGTAGCGTTGATGCACGCCTTGCCAGGACAGCCGTTCGGAAACCGCGAGGACGTGAGCCTCGACCTGGTAGCCGGAGGCGTGAAGCGAGGCCGAGGTTGTGCTGAACACTTCCGGCCGGCGCATCGTGCTTTCGATCACGAGGTTCACGCGGCGCTCCTGCGCTTCGGCAATCAGCTTCTGCACCCACTTGCCGGAGTCATGGTCCGTGTAGCGGGCTGCATTCAGTGGATCGGTGCGCTGCAGGCCCGAGTACGCAGGATGGTAGGGCCTGAGTTCATCGCCGTTGATAACGACGGTGGGACCAGTCGAGCGGAGCGTTTCGGTCGCCTGGTTCAGCAGGGCGGTCTTTCCCGCGCCCGGCTGGCCACCCAGGATGACCGCGACTGGCTCCGCTGCACCGGTCGATTGCGGCAGCAGTTGAGGCACGATGCTGCCCCGAAAAATCCGTTCATGCGCAGCCTCCGGGAGGGCATAGCGAAGACGGTCATCATCGGCCACCGCAGTCAGTTTGCCATGAGCCCGTGTTCGTCGCGCATGACCTCCCAGAACTGCGCCTCGTCGCGCAGAAGCGCGCCCCAACGCTTGATAACCGCCTCGACCTTTACCGGCTTGCGGTTGTCGATGGTGCGCAGCAGGGCATAGAGCCTGGCACCCATGGCGTTGAGGCGAGCAACTTCCTGTTGGTCCGGCTGGGGGCCTTCCTCTATGGCGTAGATGCGGTCCTGAACGAGGGATCGTGCGCCGTTGACGATTTCCATCGCTACCTCTGCCCGTACGATCGCATGGTAGGGGTCGGCTTCTCCGGAGGGAACGTTCGGTTCGTGGAGTGGACCAGAAATGGGCATGTCGGGCATGTCGGCATCCTCTGAAGTCGTTGCGGTTCACACGGCTAAGATATAGCGTTTGGTAATGTAGGCGTCACCTCAGACACCATGCCAGCGAGCGGCGATGAAGCGATCCAGGTAGGGTTCCGACACGGCCATCGGCGCCCGCTCCTGCAAGAACATCTCGAAGAGCGCGACCATCTCAGGTGACGGGTCTATGCCTTCGATTGCGTTGTTGTGGTGGCCGGCGAACAAGCGGGCGCGCAGGTCCGAGACTTCACCATCCGTCAGGTGCGCGTACGTCGCCGCGCGCAGGTCACGCCGCAGCTCCTCGACCAGCGGGAAGGGGGTCATGCCCTGTCAGAGCCTCCGCGGCCAGAAGGCGAGGGCGGCCACGCTGCCGCACAGCCATGCCACGCCGGCCATCCTAGCCGCCTGCATGGCATCACCCGAGTAGGCCAGCCGTGCCGCGCGTTCAATGGAGGCCAGGGTGAGCAAACCGGTTGGCAGGCCAACGAACAGAGCCAAGGGAACCGCGATCACCTTGAGCATCATACGCACCCCCGGCCACACCAGGGCAACCCATACGCGCCGGACAGCCGGGACAGAGGGCCGGGTGCGGTAGGGCAGAGCATCCAGCCGCGGCGAGTCAAATCGCATCGGCATCCTCCACAGGTTCCAGAGGTCTGCCGTCGCACGCCCCGCACAGCAGCGGAAGGCCAGGCTTGCCCCACGCCTGCATCTTGCACGCCTCGCAGCGGTATTTCACCCGGTTGCCCACGCGCTTACCTGGTTTCTCCGGTTCAATCCCGAGAGCGGCCAGCTCGGCAGGCAGGTCAGCTTCGACCGCGGCCTTCGGCACGATCGCAATCCGGTCAAGCCAGTTGATCGTGAACGGTTCGACGATCAGGCTGGCGCACGCGACAGCAAACGGCCCGGCGTCTATGATGAAGTGGTCCATCTTCTCACCCGTGCGCTTGCCGTCAGGCGCTCCGGTGCTGGATGGCATTAGGCCGACCGCCTCCATGCGGCTTGCCCACTCCGCATTGTGGTAGCCGCGTCGGCCTGGCTTGCCGTGGTGGTGCTGCCATTGGTGGACCATCTCATGCGCCAGCGTCGAGAGCGTGTTCTCGATGCTGTGTGCCGCGAAGTGCGCCGGGTTCATCGCAATTTCATCAGCCAACTCGCCACTGCGCCGGACGAAGCGCGATCCCGAGAAGTAGCCGTAGCTCTTGCGGTCGCGCTGCAGCGTCAGCACGGCAGGCGGCAGTTCGCCACCGAACAGCGTGCGATTGAAATGGTTGAACGCCTGCTGCAATTCGTCATAGACTTCCCCTGTCGGGGTCGCGTTCAGCATAACCAACTCCCGGTTTGGATTGCACAATCCAAACTCAACCCTTCACCGGCTGACTTTCCGGCTCCGCCCACATCGGCATCACGCAGACCCGTCGCCCAGTCTTGTCGGGGGTTGCAGTCTTGCGGCAGTCTGTCCAGGCGCGAGCGACGTTGTTCGTGCGAACCATATCTACTAGTGCGCTTTCTGCGGCCGGGCCGGCTTGCTGGACTGCGCCGGCCAGCGCCCCCGCGTCGTTGACTGCCGTGTTGTGCCCGGCCTGCCAGCCGGCGCCGTAGCCGGCCAGGCCGACGCCGAGCGCAAGCGCGATGGCGAAGGCCCCGAGCGCCACCCCCGTCTTGAGGGTAACAGTCCGGTTCCAGGACCGGACGCTGCGGGCCGTAAGGTTCGCAAGCTCCGGGGCCAGGGCTTCTACGATCTCAATTCGCCGCACCTCAAGGGCCATCTCGCCTTGCATGATCGTGTCGGCAAGCTGGAGATCCAGGCGGTCGCTGACGCTGCGGTAGTAGTTCACCGACTGGTCGTGCAGCCGCCATTGCAAGCCCAGCGACGTGACGAGCGTTCTGAGCAGAGGCATGAGCGGATCATTCTTCAAGCCGGCGAGCTGGATGCTGCGCTCCATCTCGCCTATGACCCGCTCGATTTCCCGGCCGAGTTCTGCACTCTCCCGCGGCAGGTTGGGCGCCTGGACGGCCGCACCCTCGGGAGCGGGAACGTCGGGCGCTTGCGCGCCCTCGGTCACGGCAACCACGACTTGATGCCGCCGAAGTTCGCCTCGATCGCGTTCAGCCAGGAACCGACACGCGCGCGGTCAAAGGGGCCAAGAGGCGTGTTGCCCTGCCCGGAATGTCCTGCCGCGGCATCACGGAAATGCAGTCGGCGCATCTCAACCTGTGCAGCCGGGAGCAGCTTGGGCATCCACACCGGGATAGCGCCCCGGTTCACCGCGGCTACGAACGCGCTATGGCGCAGGATGCGGGCGAACGCGGCTTCCCGGCCCTCGCCAACCTCGACCAGACCCTCGTTGAGAACGATCGCGGTTGCAGTCGGATGCAGGCCGAGACCTTCCATCGTGGCAAGGGGCGACAGGTCCTCTTCCTGCGGGCCGACCGTGTAGAAGACGACGACGGCGAACCCTGCCGCCTCGAACATCGACACGAGATCGGGAAGCTGGGCCACCAGCCGCCGCAGCGTGGTGTCACCGCCGCCCAGGTCCACCATCACCGACATCTTCTCGTTCATCGCGTGCTGCAGGAGCCGGTCAAGCCACTTGAGGGACAGCACCGGATCGCCCGCCTCGGCGGGACGAGCCACGCCCTCGATGTACTTGGAGAAGGTATCGTTCGTGGGGTCCATGTCCGCCATCAGGAACGTGCCGCCGCTGCCAAGGGCGGTCTCGGACAGCCAGCGGATCAGCGTCGTCTTGCCGGTCTTCCCGCGCCCCACAAAGAAGATCACCTTCTTCTTCTCAGACAGGTCAATGCCGGTTTTGGCGACGACCAGGCCGGACGCGGGAGGGGCGGCCGTGATGATCGACATCTCCGGGGCCGCGTCGTCTGCATCGTCGTTGAAACTGAACGTGACGCGGGCGGCCAGCTTAGCCGGGACCGCATCACCGTCCCGCAGGGGGGTGACGTTCGAGGGCTTCTCGTTCTTCGGAATTGCCATTGGTAAATCCTTGTGGGGTGACGGTTATTTCTTGCCGAGCAGTCTAGCGATCACGTCGCTCGCATCACCTGTCAGGGGCTTCGCAGGCGAGGTCTTCGTCTCAGGCGGCTTCTCCTCCTGTTTAACGATCTTCGTGCCACTCCATCCTTTGAGGGATGCGGGCCGGAACTCTGGTTCATCCTCAGCCGCGGCATCGGCTTCCACGGTGGGCGGCTGGACGGGCTGCACGAGCTGGATGGCTACGACGGCAGGAAGGGCAGGGGCGGGCAGCGGGACAGGGCGTGCCAGGTCGATAGCGCCCTGCCTGCCGAGCTGCCGGGCCTCGTGACGAACGGAGGTGATCTTCGATGCGAGGGATGTGCCGGACCACGGCCGCCCGGTCCGGTAAAGGATGCCAGCCATGTTAAACGCCCGAGCGATGGACTCCCAGGACCAGCGTTCGTAGCGAACTTTCCTGGACAGCTCCGGTTCGATGTCACGCAGCCACGGTTCCACACCATCGGCCTGTTGCCAGCGACCGGCCAATTCCTCGGCAAAGTGGCCTATGTCGGTGTCGTCGCGCGGGTGCTTCTTGGGCATCGAATGTGAGGAATCCGTGTTTCTCACATGAGGGTAGCGCCAACGTGTCCCCTTTACAACGCCCTTTAGTGTCCCCTTCCATGTCCCCCAAAATGTCCCCTTGCGTGTCCCCTTTTAGGACAGCCGGTTTTGGGGTAGAGGGAGGTCATCTCTTACAGACCAAGGCACCCTAGACGGGTGCGCCTTGAACGGCGTGGCGAGCCTGGCTAGGGTAGGTTCCAGACATTCCCCGGTAATCACGGAACCGTGAGAATTGGTCTCGCGCAACAAGGAGAGCCGATGGCAGCGGACAGGGAAGGGGCACTGTTGTCCCACATTGCCGACACCGTGACGATGATCGCGGAGGGGCTGGAGGAACACCGGGAGGTTCAGCAGAACATCCTGACCACCCTGAATGCGCTGCTTGAGACGAACCAGGCGCAGTCGGAGATGCTTGGGGAAATCCTTGGGGCGGCCTCCCAGGAAGCGGGACCGTCACCCGTGGCAGAGGCGCTTGAGGCGCTTGTCGCCGTGATGGAGCGCATGGACATGAACCAGACAGCCTTGATCGCGCGGGTGACAGAACTGCCCGAGGCGATGGGGAGGCAATTCGAGGCCAGCTTGCGAGACTTGTCAGCAATGGCCCCCGGATCGGCCTGACATGCTGACGTACCGCACCGGCGCCGCCGGCGCTCCATCGGCCGCGCGCGCCATGAGCGAACACCTGATGCAGCAAACGCTTTCGCCGGAGATGGCGGCGATGGCGGAGTACTACCAGCAGGGGTTGAGCCCGCCTACGGCGACCGACGCCGCCGCGGCGAGATATGCGACGGAGGCAGCAGGCGGCCGGTTGCCAAACGGCGAGATGCTCGATGAGCTGGTGGCGAAGGAAGCCGACCGCCTTGCCGAAAGCGGCACCGACGCCGCCGGCCGCACCCTGCCACGCGACGAGCTGGAGGTTCGCGCCCTTGGCGCCTTCGTCGCGTCCGGAATGGTGGACCGGGAGGAAGCGATGGGGTCACTCCGTCGCACCGGCGGCAACGGACCGGATCAGGACGGAGACGAGCTAGGCGCGCGGCTTGACGCCGCGACCAGCCAGGCCCGCAAGAGCCACGACTACAGCAGCGCGACCGCGACGCCGCGGCGCGACATGAACCCGGCCCTCGCAGAACGGCTTGGGATTGACACGTCCAAGGCCCTCACGTCCGGCGAGATTGCGAACCTGCTGAACGGCCAGCGTACGGACGGCGGGGACATCGAGGGCAAGCAGAAGCAGGCTGGCACCGAGGGCATCGGCACGGTGTTCGGCATGGACGAGGCTCGGAAGCCCACCCGGGCCGAACTAGAGCACGTCCTGGCGGGCCGCAGGGTGGACGGCAGCGCATTACCCCAAGACGCTGCCGAGAAGGCTGTACGGCGCTTCCAGGCCGTCCTAGGGGCAAAGCAGGCCCAGCTATCTCCCGAGCAGCGCGAAGACATCCTATCGGGGCGAACGGCAGCGGGCAGCGAGATGACCGCGAAGCAGTACCACGAGCGTATGGACACGTCGCGCACCCGCATAGGCTATGTCGATCTGACGTTCTCCGCGCCGAAGTCGGTTTCGGTCGCTTGGGCGTTCGCGCCGACCGAAGCCGAGCGCGGGATGATCCACCAGGCGCATCGAGACGCGATCGGCAGCGTGATGCAGGATGTGGAGGCCCAAATCGGCCAGGCCAGGAAGGGCAAGGCCGGCCAGGATGGCTCGGAGGCAGGCTCCATTGGCTGGGTCTCGTTCGACCACTACACAGCCAGGCCGACCGCCGAGGTCGTCAAGACCGACAAGTCCGGCGAGAGCTACACCGAACTCCATGCGTTCCAGGCTCCGGGCGGGCGGGTGGCAGGCGACATGCAGCTCCACACCCACACGGCGGTTTTCAACGCCGTGCTGACCGAAACGGGGCGGATGGGCGGGCTGGACCTGGCCCAGCTTGACGGACGGGTGAAGGAATGGGGCGCGCTCTACCAAGCCTACCTCGCCACGAACCTCCGCAAGAACGGGGTTGAAGTCGTGCTCGATGACCGGACCGAGATGGCCCGGCTGACCGCCGTGCCCGAGCGCGTGACCGAGCATTTTTCCAAGCGAACCACGGGCGGCACGGCCGCCGCCCGCGCCTATGCCACCGAACAAGGGCTGGATTGGGACACCCTGGATGCAGACCGCAAGATTGGATTGCTCAAGCAAGGCGTGCAGGACCCGCGGGGCGCGAAGTCTGACGACCTGAGCGACGCCGCCGCATGGCGGCAGGGCGCCGAAGCCATCGGGTACAGGCACCGCAGCATACTTCGGCCGCACGCCCGGCCGGCGCAACAATCACGCGACGACCGGCTTGAAGCCGCCTACCAGGCGGCGCTTCCGGTGTTCGACAAAGAGCTGCAGCGTCGCGCGGCCGTCGAGGGAGCCGACGCCCGCCTCGCCGCGGCGAAGGGCCTGATCGCCGCCGGCGTCGAAAGCCCGGCCGACGTGAACGCGATCACGAAGGCGATGCGCGAGCGCGGCGTGACGCAGCACGGCGAGCTGACGAAGCTGGTTTGGGGCGACGTGAAGGGCGAGAACGGCCGCGACAAGATAGGCGTCACCACCACCTTGCACCGCGACGAGGAACGGAGGCTTATCAGCAGCGCTAAGGCGGCCGGACGGGACAAGACGGCGGCGCTGACGCCTGAGCAGATCGCCGCGGCGGTCAGGCGCTTCCCCGACCTGGATTTCACGTCGGAGCATGGAAAGGCGCAGCGAGCCGTGATGGAACAGCTCGGCACGGGAGGCCGAATGTCCGTGGCGATTGGCGTCGCCGGCTCCGGCAAGTCCACGCTGTTGAAGCCCCTCGTGGACGCCTGGCAGAAGGACGGCCGCCAGGTTCACGGCATTGCCCTCGCGTGGCGGCAGTCCGATGACCTGACGGATGCCGGGATCACGTCGAAGAACGCGCGGGCTGTCGAGAGCTTCCTGCGCTCTGTGGAGAAGGGGCGCATCCAGCTTGGGCCGAAGTCGGTTGTCGTGGTGGACGAGCTGGGCTTGCTTGGCACACGCCAACTCAACGAGCTGCTTCGCGCGCAGAAGGACCATGGGTTCCAGATCGTCGGCATTGGCGACCCGAAGCAGATGCAGAGCGTCGAGGCCGGCGCCGTGGTGGACCTGCTTCGCAAGGGCCTTGGGGCAAAGGCAGTACCGGCCCTGGAAACGTCAATCCGCCAGGTTGAGAAGGAAGAGCGCGATACCACGCTCATGTTCCGCAACGGCGAGACGGAAACCGCGGTTCAGCGCAAGGTCGAGAACGGCACGCTGCGAGTGATGCCCGGCGGATACGACGAGGCCGTGCAGGGCGTCGTCACGCTATGGCAGCAGCGCCGGGAGGCGAACGCCGACCGGGAGCGGTACGCCATCTCGATCAGCGCGCCCACGAACCACGACGCGCACCAGGTCAGCATCGCCATCAGGGCCAAGCGGCGCGAGTTGGGCGAGCTGGGCGCGGACCAGATCAACGTCCCGGCTATCAGCCAGGGCGGCACGAGCGCACGGACCTACGACCTGCCGCTTGCCGAGGGCGACCGCGTCCGCCTCTTCGAACGAACCAACGCGCGCTTCCTGGACACCAACAAGGGCGGCAACATCGGCCGCAACGGCACCGTCCTGGAAGTTGCCAAGATCGACAAGGAGGGCATGACCCTCCGGACGAAGGAGGGCCGGGAAGGCATGGTCAAGTGGGACAGCCTCACCGACGCCAGGACCGGCCGCGTCAAGCTCGCTTACGGCGACGTGCTGACGACCAACACCAGCCAGGGTGCAACTGTGACGGAGCACATCTTTGCGGTGCCGGGAGGCTCCCGCCAGGTGAACGCCTTTGGCGCCTACACGTCCGGAAGCCGGCACCGCGAGCAGTCCTTCATCGTCACGTCCGACGGTGCGGAGCGGCAGGAAGTCGCCGGACGCCGGCCGCTTGGCGACAAGCGCCAGCTCCGGGCAAGCGACGTGATCGAGAACGTGGCGCGGAACTTTGCCCGCCAACCGGTGAAGGAAGGCTCGCTCGCCATGATCGAACGCGCCACCAGCCTTCGCACGGGAACGATCCAAACTATGCAGGCCGCGAAGCAGCGCCTCCAACAGCGCGAGGTGGATGGCAAGCCGAAAAGCACCATGGCGACGACGCTGCAGGGTAAGCGGGATTCAGGGCGGGTGAAGGACGCGAAGCCCGAGCCAGCCGAGACCGCGGCTCAGCAACGCGACCTCCTGCAGCGGTTGAAGGACATCGGGCCGCAGGTGCGGGAAGCGATGCGCAGCGCCATCCAGAGGGTGCGGGCGCACCGCGAGCGCGAAGCGGAGAAGGCCAGCAATGTCCGCCGGCGCGGCCGGCGCCTGTAGAACCAAGCGAGCTTCCTTGGGTAGTCAGGCCCGCGGCGGCGAAGGCTCCCTCCGCATAGATGCGAAAGCGCGGCAACCTGCTTGGACCGCCAAGTCGTAGCTTGCATGGCCGGGGCGTAGGTTTGCCCAATGCGCCATGGTTCCCCGTGGCGCGGCCTGCATCATGGTGCCGAAGTTGGATGCCAACCCTTTGCCGAACGCCGATCCTACGGCCGAAGCGAATGAATCTACACAATCGCTCGGCACCGACGAGAACTCACGTAGCAGGGCCACATAGGTTGAGGCCCACTCCATCGAATGCCCCTCCAAGGGATCGTCCTTGTCGCTGTACGGCCAGGTCAGAAGATGGGACGCTTCGTGGATGACCGTATCGTCCGTCGTCTCATAGGCGACGAACATTTCCCATTCCGCCGTCGCATAGCCAAGCAGGCCGGAATGGAAGTGGCATTTGACATATGGGCGCGGACTGACTGCGAAGTCGAAAAGCCTATGAGCAAGCCTTTTCGCGCCCTCGAAACCGAGACGCTTCCGGTGTCCTTCGATGTGGGAGCGCCAGGGAATATAGTAGAGGGTTTCCAGACAGGGTTTCCCTTGTGCCAGCTCGCTTTCCGATGACAACGTTTTCATCCCCACATGCGGTGTCTTGACCGCTGCCAGGGTGCTCGTTGCGGTCAACCCCGCTCGCCATGCTCGGCCGCGAAGTGCGGCCTGCGCGTGGCTCCGCGCCCTTCGGGCTGGCCCCAAGCGGGGCCAGGGGTTTGACCTGCACTGCGCGCCCTGGCCACGCCATAGGCGTCGGGACGAAGAGCGTCCCTAGCCGCAATCGACGCCAAGATGCCCTGCGGGCGGCGTCGAACGAAGAGCTACGGGTGACAGTTCCCGTGGTAGCGAACGGAGATGCCGGCGACCTCCTGCCAGCTCTCTCTGCCCTCCTTGGTTTGAAGATGGACGATGCCGCCACCCGAAGTCTCGCGGTAGAACACTGCGGCACGCTGGTTGCCGGCCGACTGCGCCATTAGGTCCGGCATCACCGCCTGGACGACGGGCTGTGTCCCGGCCGGGCACGTCGGCTTGGGAAACTCGGTTCCGCTCTTAACCGTGCCCGTGAAGTCAGGTGCAGGCTGGGCGATGGCCGCGGTTGAGCCGGTCCCGAGGACCAGGAGAGCCGCCGCGACGGCGGCTGCTGATCGAGTGTGCATGATGAAGGGCTGTTGATTGCGTTGCATGAGGTTCACCCTGCGCCCAAGCTGCGAGCGCGACGTTGTGTTTCAGCGGTGCCGGCCGCCTGGTTTGGCTTGTCTTTGGTTGCCGCACTGGCGACATCACGCCAGTAGCTTGCAGCGCCAGAGTTGCTGGCGGATTGGTTGACATCACGGGATTTCTCGACGGCATCCCGAGCGCGCGAGCGGTAGGTCTCCCCGACGCCGGGGTTTTGGTCGGAAGACGCGGACCGGAACGTGGCCGCAGTGCTCAAAGACCTTGCGGTTTCGGCGGCCGGCAATGGTCCGCGCGCAGCGGCAGCATCCGACACGCGATCACGCAACGCCTCACGAGGACTTGGCAGCCTATCACCCGAGGCCAGGTCCTGACGGATGCTCGCTACCCTCTCCGCTTGCGCTTCCGTTGCATAGGGCCGGCTCCACTTGAGGTTACCGCCAACGCTTGCGTCCTCTCCGCCGAGGTATGACTTCTCGATTGCGAAGTGGTGCCCCTTGGTGGAGGTTCCAAAGGTGACGCGGGTTTCAGTGGCGCCGCTCATGGATGTGGACCACTCGCTTTGCTTCTTGACCGTGACTGCATCTTGCTCTGCCATGAATGAGGCTCCTATTCGTTGGACGGGCTAACCGGCGCGCAGGCTGCTTCGGCGGCTTTGTGTTTCCCCCGGTTCTTTCTCTTCGCGCCGCGCGGCCGTCGTCAGCTCGCTTACCTTCGTGACGGCGACGTTGATTTCTGACCTATCGGAACGGGCGACGCCCTTCCAATAAGCGGCGGCTTGAAGATCGGCGTTCGCAGCTTCTTTCGACATTGCATTCTCCCAAGTTTGGTGTCAGCCGCACCGGCTACTCGGCTGCAGCAGCCCCGGTGTTGAACCTGTTGGCAGCGATCTTCACCTCCAGCTCAGGCCGGCGGAAGAAGATCGCGCGGCCGCAGCGAAGCGGCTTTGCACCACGGACGACGATGAAGGTTTCGTCCGTGCGACAGTCGTTCATCAACTCTTCCCGCCGGATGAGAGGACGGCTGATTTCGTGGTAGCTGGTGTTTGACCCTCTTGACCGCGTTCCAAGCTCGAAGGACTTGGCCGAGGACGTGCCGGTATTCAGCCCTTCGGATGTCGCCATGACGGCGTAGTTGCCGAAGGTCTCTTCCAGCTCCTTCGCAGTCTCCAAGTCCTGCACCGCTGCATAGGAACGGTGCGATACACCGTCATACCATTCCCGCTTGCCCTCTCGGCCCCACTGACGTTCAAGCTGGCCGACCGACTGGTAGAGCAACTGAAGCGTAATGCCGTACTTGCGGCCGGCATCACGGGCAGTTTCCAGAATCTTCATCGGCCCGAGGCGGGCCGCTTCGTCCAACAGGTAGAGGATGCGGCCTTTGACACGGCCATCAGCTTCATAGGCTGCGTTCAGCAGCGCGCCGATGACCACGCGGCCGACCGCCGGGGTGGATTGCAGCGCCCCTAGCGGGATCTGCAGGAACACCGATACCTTGCCGCCCAGCACGTCCAGGGACTTGAAGCTGCTGCCGGAGACAATGGCCGCGAACGCCGGGTTCGCAAGCCAGGACGTGCTTTCGTCGGCATTGGCATAGACGCCGGAGAAGGTCTCTTCGACCAAGCCCTTGAGAGTGCCGGCATAGTCGCGGGCGAGGGGGCTTTGGCTGTTCTGGCTGATGCTGTCCAGCAGGGTCCGCATCTCTTTCTCAGGCGTTGCCAGTCCAACCCGCAGCGTGCGGAGGGTCTTCAGCTCCGGTGGCATGTCAGGGTCCCAAAGCATGTGCGACAGGATGCACGCGACGAGCGCGCGCCCGCGAGCCTCGAAAAACTCGTTGCCCTTGTCCTTCCCGCCAATCGGGCCGTCACCGCAGACCCAGCCAACGACGGAGAGGACGTTCGTCACGGCCAAGGGGGACTCGATGTTGATCCAGTCGAGCACGTTGAAGCCGTTGCCGGTCCGAAGGTCGAGCTGGTGGACCTTGTGACCCATAGCCTCCCGAGCCGGCGCCAGCATCGGCCCGAGTTCGCCCGAGGGGTCGAGGACGACGGCCGAGCCGGTCCATGTCAGCAGTGTCGAAGCTGCGGACGTAGTTTTGAACGAGCCGGCGCCGGCGAACACCAGGCTATGTGTCGGCCCGGACTGGCAGGCGTCGATGAGCAGCGGGGCCTTGCCGCCCTGTCCCCAGGTTCCCTTGTTGCGTGGGTCAAAGGTGACGGCAGCAACCTTGTCCTGGTCCACCCTGTATGCCTCACCAACGACGATGCCGCCGAACTCGGCGCTGGGACCGGGGAAGATCGCTTGGGCTCTTGCGATCGGGAGCCAGTCGGCATGACCGTGATTGTCGGTCGCGCCGCGGATCGTCTCCTTGGTGCCGCCGAACACGCGCGGCCGGAGGGATGGCCCGACCGTGCGGCGGCGGAAGATGAGCACCGCGGCGAACGCCAGCATGACCGCCGACGCGATGCCGGCGCTGATCTTGAGCCAGTGCGAGACGATGGGATTTGTCGGAGCGAACAGGAAGTATGTCCACCACTGGTAGAACGGGTGGGCGAACGATCTGAACAGGTGCGTGCCGAGCAGGAAGACAAGCGACGCAACGACCGTCCAGGCGGCGCCCAGGAAGACCAGGCCGAGAAGGGCTTTTGCAACCAGCGATCCGCGGGAGTTTGAAGACATCAGACGTTCCTTTTGGTTCAGGTCTCGGTGAGGAGGTCAGCGACGGTTTCGCCGCGGCGCCGCGCGTCGGCCGCAAGCCAAACCTCGCCAATCTCGTAAACCTCGCCCGTCGTATGGAAGAGCACGATCTCCAACTTTGTCCCTAGACCCTAGGAGGATACGGTCAGGGCGCATCCGCAGGCTGGCTTGCAGCAAGCCTTCCGCGCGGTGGCGCCGCCAAGACCGATGCCGCTTTTCGAGTACAGCAGGCGAACATGGTTCTAATGGGATATGACGAGTTCCAGCGTGTCTTCGATGGTGATGAGACGTTCGCCAGGCGGGATGTCCGACATGACCGTCTTGCCCATCGTCGTTTTGCCGGAGCCGGTCGCACCGCACAGCAGCATCGTGAGGCGCGACGCAACGACCGTCCAGGCGGCGCCCAGGAAGACCAGGCCGAGAAGGGCTTTTGCAACCAGCGATCCGCGGGAGTTTGAAGACATCAGACGTTCCTTTTGGTTCAGGTCTCGGTGAGGAGGTCAGCGACGGTTTCGCCGCGGCGCCGCGCGTCGGCCGCAAGCCAAACCTCGCCAATCTCGTAAACCTCGCCCGTCGTATGGAAGGGCACGATCACGTCGATTGCGGCCGAGAGCATGTCGATCAGCGTCTTGTCTTCGAGGGCAGCGCCTTGCTCGGAGCCCTTCATCAGCGAGAACAGCTTCTTGAAGCCCTGGACAGGGTTGCCGCCGTGGATGGTTGAGATCGAACCAGGATGCCCGGACACGACCTCGTTCAGGTAGGTCCAGGCCGCGTCGTCGCGCATCTCTCCCAGGAGGATGCGGTCAGGCCGCATCCGCAGGCTGGCTTGCAGCAAGCCTTCCGCGGTGACGCTGCCCAGGCCGATGCCGCTTTTCGAATACAGCAGGCGAACATGGTTCTCATGAGATATGACGAGTTCCAGCGTGTCTTCGATGGTGATGAGACGTTCGCCAGGCGGGATGGCCGACATGAGCGTCTTGCCCATCGTCGTCTTGCCGGAGCCGGTCGCACCGCACAGCAGCATCGTAAGGCGGTTGCGGACGCAGGCTTTCAGGAATCCCTCAATGTCGCCTTCATCGTAGAGCGCCAGCACTTCGGCATTCTGGGTTTCCGCTGTCTCCTTGCGGTCGTTCCACTTATTCCACCGCGTCGTCTTGTAGCGCCCGGCGACGCTCGACATGGGCGCGACGGACGTTCCCGGCCGGCGGATCGTGAGGCTCGCCGTGCCACTCGGCACCGAAGGCGGCAAGCAAATTTGCAGGCGTTCGCCGCCAGGCAGCTCCGTTGCGCACAGAGGGCTTCGGGGGCCTACGTCCTGCTTCCGCAGCGCACCCGCGAGGATGGCGATGTCTTCCAGGTCGTCATAGTCCAGGTCCAAATCGTAGCGGGTGAAGATGCCCTTCTGCCGGACGAATACTTCGCCCGGTTTGTTAATGGCGATCTCTTCCGTCGTCGGATCGTCCAGCCATTGCATAATGGGCTTGAGCAGGTAGCGGAGCTGGGGGGCGGCTTCACTGGCCATTAGCGGGTTCCCGTGACACGGAGGTTGTACACGTCGGAAAAGTCCAGGTCCTTCGCGACGAAGATGGCGATGTTGTCACCCTGGTTTTTTTCGAGGGTGGACGGGATGTTGATGCTGGCCTGCAGTGCGGTGTCGGCGACGCTCGACCCGTTACTCTGGAAGCTGTTGAAGTATGTGCCGGTGCCGCCGCCTGTGTTGGACGCCAGGGCGGTCCCGGCCTGCAGGCCACCTTGCACGACGGACAGGAGAATGGCGCCGCCGAAGCGTTCCCAAAAGTGATTGTTGACGGTTCCTGGAAGCCCCGAGCGCCCGAGTTCATCGGTGCCGGGCGACGCCAGCTCGATTACTGCATGGTCCGGGGTCTCGGCACGGTCCCAGAGCACGAAGACGCGGTTCTGACCGCGCATCAGGCCACTCTGTATCTCGCCTACGACCTTCGTGCCGCGGTCAAGCAAGATCACATTGCCTGTCGTGCTGCGGATTGCATTGGGAAGGACGCACTTCACGAAGCCGGCGAGCTGGGTGTCGATCGCCGTCTGCAAGGTGCAGGGAATGATCGTGCCCTGCGTGATGAGCATGTCCGGATGCGGCAGCAGGCGGGCCTTGCTGCCTGTCAGGAGGGTGGGCTTGAGCCGGCTGGCAAGCGCATTGTCGGCAGCTCCTGCGGGGCCGCCAGGTGCGGTAATCAGCGATGCAGGGGCGGGGGGAGCAGCCTCGACAGGCGCGGCAGCGCCGCCGGCGAAGGCAAAGATCGGGCTTTCCGCCGGCGTCATCTCGTGCTGCTGCGGCGGCGCATAGAGTGCTGCAGATGGCGACGGGGCGGGCAGGACCACCGGCAGGTTGACCGGAAGCACCGGCGCTGGAAGCGGGAGCTGCGGGGCCGGCTGAAATGCGCCACCGCCGGCAAGGGACACGTCAGGCTGCTTGGCTTCCTGGACCTTCTTGGTGAGTTGGGAAATCCAGATGAAGCCGATGAACACGACCGCCAGTAAGCCGGCCAGGCCGACCTTTTGAACGGCAGTGAGTTGCCGGCGAGGCGTCTCAGAGACAACCGAACCGGCATCGTCCACACCGCGAGGCGGCTGGTTTCCACTCATGGCAAAGGCTCCTTCACGACACGCTGCACGTTCGGGCTGGTCGTGCCTGTCTCAGGGTTTTGGCCGACCGCATCGAAGGCTTGGTTCCAGATGCAAAGCACGGTCTGGCCGTCTCTCAGACGCCAGCCGCGGGCGACGGAATCAACCTGGACCAGGTCGCCCTTGACCGCGTAGTTGGCGGTCGCCTCCTTGCCATCCGGATTGATGACGAAGACGGAGGGGATGCGGACGTTGCCGGGAAAGCGGAACACGGTGCTGAAACCGTTGTCGAACACTTCCAGAGGCAGAATCGACCGATCACCCTGCGCGATGTAGCGCCAGTTGCGGATTCCAGAAAACGGGTCCCTCGCCCTTTGCTCCATCTGCGTATGGGCAAGCTGCAGTTGCAGTTGCGCTTGCCGGGCCTGCCACCCCGCCCTCAGCTTGGCGGCTCGATCCAGGAAGGCGGCGCGGCGCCGAGCCGCCTCTTGATCGGGATAGGTGAACTGTACGCTGTAATACACGCCGGGGCTGCTGGCGCTCAAATCCTTGGCATCCACCGTCATGACCTCGAAGACATACCGCCGCGTCTCGCTTCCATTTGTCGTGAGGACGATGACGGGCTGGACCGGCAGCGGCCCTTTGGATTTGAAGAACAGAAAGTTGCCCTTGGGCATGGCCTGGAGGTCTTTGCTGTCGGTCACTGCAACAGCCGTAACAGTCTCCTTGCTGTCGAAGCCGACGACGAGCGTGGCACCGATCGCCGTTGAGAGATGCACCACCTGGCCTTCGTTGTAGGTGATGTAGCGCATCCGGGGATCATGACGGCCGGGTTGTGGGTCCTGTTCAGCCCAGGCGGGCGACGACAAGAGGGAGGCACACAGGAGCGCGAGCGCGAGCTTCTTCAATGTACGCTGTCCTCCGCGGCCTGGTAGGACGTGACGATGATGCCGCCGGGATTTTTCAGCCGCAGCGGCGTTGGAAGCGCCGTGACCGTCTCGAACTGGATGGTGGCCGTCCATGTCGTGATGAACGGAACTTGCCCGGTCATGTTCAGCACGCGCCTGTAGCGAACCTGCTGGACGCTGGGGGAGATGTAGGCCGACGAGATGTGCTGTATCTCAATGGTGCCCTTCTTGCCCACCGTGACCTGTGGCGAGGAAGGGTTCGGATAGTTGAAGGACCTCTGATAGTCCGCGCGAACGGTCGTCGCGCTCATGCCGGAAACCGCGTCATAAGCGTACTGCGCGGAATCGAAGCTGTAGCCCTCGCGGAGCCGCACATACTCCCACAAAGCGGCCGTCTTGACGGCCTCGACCTGCGTTGCGGGCAAGCGGGAGAGCGTCACTGAATCATCTACGGTGCCGTCAGCACGGACCCAGAGATAGACCGGTACAATTTTCGTAAGGGGGAGCAGGGATGCTATGGTCCAAGCCTGGCCCAGGTTGCCGAGAATTGCGATTCCGGCAACGGCCGCAAGGGCCTTCGACGTGCGCCGCGCTGCCTTGGCACGCTGACGCTGGAACGACTCTACTTCTTTGTAATGCTCACTGAGGCCAGCACGACTAATGGGAGGCGCAAAGGTGTCTTTGTTCATTCGGTCCTACCGGGCTTAGGTATTTGCAGATCGGCAGCAGTTGCCTGCCAGTGGCCCGTATTCAACGCGAAGGCAGGTCCTTTGCAGGAAGCCAGCTCTCCGGCGGTGCTGCACGCGGCTAGTCCGATCAGCGCAACCAGGATGGTGAGAGTCTTCATGGTAAGTCTCCTTTTCACGTTGCGAGGGATAGCCGTGTGAAGCGTTGGTGCCTCAGCTCTTCGGTTTGATCGCGCCGGCGGCAAAATTCGTCACAGCACGCATCAGCCCGGCTCCAGGACTAACACCAAGACCGCCGCCTAGTGTGGCAGCGATTAGAGGGAGTGACACGATAATGAACGCACCCATGGCGAAGAACATCACTAGCGACAGAAGTATTTTAATCTCGACAGGAATAGCGGCAATGCCCGAAGCCTGCTGCGTCAAGATAGCTCGCATATAGAGCTTTTCACCCTGTATGACGACATTAAGTGTTACGTTGATGAGCAAGGTTAGGATGCTGTAAGTGATTAACTTACCTACCCAGCGTTCCGCAACGCCTTTAGTAGCGTCAAAAAGGTATCCCACAATAAGAACCGGGCCAATAGCAACCATGATGCCAACGACGATTGCTGCAAACTCATAGATCGCAAAGGTAATAAGAAGAAAGACCGCGACAAGTAGCTCGATAATGGCCAGGCTGATAGCATCTATGAAATCAAAGTTAGAAAGCTGAGCACTCACACTTTCGACAGTATGCTCTGTTACCTGCCACATATTGTCGAAGTTCTGCGGCGTCGTAATGCTGCTAACTGACCCACCTGCTGCAGTCGTCAACCAATTAGGGATCGTTGTCATAAACGCCGTCTGCACGTAGGTCGTATAAAGACCTGATGAGGTTAGAATACCCACAACGAGGGCGACTTTGATTATGCGAGTTATGCCCGAACGCGCATCCATGTCGCCACGCATCACAAGAATACCCTGGACAATAATCCAAAGTGTCACACAAGCAAGAAGTGGTGTAGCGACAGCCGCTAGAAGCGACGTGATTGCAGTCTGAATTCCGGTGCCGAATGCGGCACCGAAATCCTGATCCATTGTCGTAAATGGGGTGGGGTTCATGTCCCTACTTATGCAGGTTCGATGATGCGACTTGAGCAGCCTGACACCAGGCGACAGGTGCCTGGTGCCTGGCGCAGGAAGAAAGCGTCAGAGCAATCATCGCTCCATCACGGCCATAATACCCAGGGTTAGCCTCCGGGTCCGACCGACCACTCTTAGGCGCGAGACTATCCGCAAGTGCTGCGTGAGACGCACTTTGCGCGTTGCGACAATCGCCATTGTCGTCGAAGGTATGATCGTTTTGGCATGTCGCCAACACGCCCTCGCGGGCCTGCTGGTGCGTTCGATACCAGGACACAGTACGCTTCGCCGGCTCCACCGCAAGTGCGGTAAAAGCTGTAACCGCGACCGAACAGGCAACCAAGCTACCAATAACGGCCCTCACGGTGCGAGCGTACTAGTGAAGGCGGCAGCGGCTTGCTCATGCCCTTGCCGGATATTGGAAAACTGTGTCTGCTGGTCCGCTTGGGCCTGTGCGTTCGCCATTGCCACTAAGTTCTGCGCCTGGACCTGCTGGCCCTGGATGGCGTTGGACTCGATGGAGATACGTGCGTTGATCGCCGCCACTTGCTTGATGTCAGTCGCACCCTGCAGCTCGTTCTTCATTGCATCGAGGTTCGCCAAACGTTGCTCGATGGCCTGGAGGTTCGTCGCAGCAATGCCCTGGATGTTCGCAATCGAGATCGGAGCACGGTTAAGGTAAGTCGCCTGCGCGTCGTTGCCGTTGGCAGTCGGGCCACGATTGAGGTTGAAGAACTGCTGAGCGGCCGATGACATGCCACCGGAGCCGAAAACCTGGGACGGCATGGAGCTGGCGGAGGGCATCGGGTTCTGCAAGAACGAGCTGTTCAGCCCAGGGAACATGCCGAGGACGTTTGAAGGGTTCGTGAACATCGTCTGCATGGCCTGGACCTGCTGGTAGGTCTGCACGAGCTGGTTGTACTGCTGCTGCAGCGTCGTGAGCTGGTTCGCCGCCGTTTGCATGGTCTGCAGCGTGTTGGCGAAGTTGCTGGAGTCGAACACCGCCCACTGCGCGGCGGCTGGGCGCCCGAGTGCGAGACAACCTAGCACCGCGGCGGTTGCAAAGAGAGATTTCCTCATGTCCTTCATCCTTTCCCTGTCAGTCCCGAGCTTCCTGGTAGCGAGCCATGAATTGGCCCACCCACGCCGAGGGTTCCTCCCCCAGCTCACGGCGCAGCTTCTCGGCAAACCGCACCGTATTCGCGCGACCGGATAACACCGCGACGTATTCGCGCAGGCTCCCCAGATCGAATTCACAGATGACGCTTCCGGACTCCCTTTTGAGCAGGAACCGGCGCTTGCCCAGCGCCATGTCCTCACGGACGGCCTTGAACTCGCCCTCCGTGCATTTCAGGCCGTCGATGTAGGCTTCCCGATCGGCGGTAGGAGACGGGTAGAGGATCTTGGTCATGCACTGCGCGACCAGCGACGAGCCGAGCTTCGACTCCAGGACGTGCTCTGGCTGCTGCGTCGCCAAGATGAGCATTCCGTTGTTCTTTCGCACCGTCAGCAGAAACTTGTCCACCACGGCCGCAAACTGCGGGTTGAGAAGGTAGGCCCGGAACTCATCGCACGACATGACAAACCGCCGACCGTCCACGACCGCCCCGACCCGGTGCAGGAGATAGGCCGCGGCCGGCGCGCAGACCTCCTCGTAGTCCAGGAGATGTGTCATATCGAAGCCGGTGATCGACGCATCGAGGCGCACTTCGTCAACGTCGCCGTCGAAGGCCCAGCCGAGGGCATTGCCGCGGCACCAGCGTTCCAGGCGCGCGCCCGCCCCTTCCGCCTGGCCGTGGGACAAAAACTCGCGCAAACCGGCCAGGGAGCGCATCTCAGGTTCATAGGAGAGCTGGCGGGCAATGCCGCGCTCCAAGCGCCGGGCCTCTTCCGACGAAATGCCGCCCTTGCCGTCACCCTGGATCAGGCCCGTCACCCACTCGCGTAGGAAGTCGCGCGCAGCAGGCGTGTCTTCCAACCCACGCATCGGTGCCAGGCCGCTTGGCTCGCCACGCCGGAGGACGAGGTAAGTCCCACCTGTTGCACGAACCAACAACTCCCCGCCGCGGTCCTTGTCAAAGAAGACCACGGTGCCGTTCCGGGCGACCGTAGCCTGTTCCAGCATTGCCAGCAGGAACATGAGCAGCGTCGTCTTGCCGGAGCCAATCGGCCCGAAGATCGCGGTCATGCCCACGTCTTCGACATGCGGGATGTAATCGTAGGGCGTGCCGCCATCCGTGCGGAACCGGATAAGCGCCGGCCCCCACCAGCCTTGCGACGAACCCATGGGGAAGTTGTCGAGGCTGGAGAGGCCCGCGAAGTTGCGCGAGTTGATGGCTCCCGGCCGGGTCCGCCACTCGACGTTGCCCGGAAGCTGCGACCAGAACGCCGCCTCCATGCCGATGCCTTCTTGCACCACGACCGAGCCTGCATCAGTCAAGCGCGCACGCGCCCTGGCGCCGCGGTCGGCGAGCTGCTTGAGATCGCTGCCGTCGGCATAGACGGCCAGGCTCAGGTGGTGCGACCCCATGACATACTCGTTCGACGCGAGGGCGTCTTCCGCCTCCGCCAACCCCTCGATCTGGCTGACAGCCTTGTCCCCCGCACTCGCCATCTGGCTCGACTTCATCGCCAGACGGCCATGGGCCTGGGCGCGCGTCAGGAACGAGTAGGACTGGCTCAGCACTAGCGGAAATTCGGCGCTCAGCAGCGTGTTGAGCATCCCGGGCCGAGTCTTCGCCGGATACTCCCGGAAGGAGAAGATCGTGCCGACGCGGCTTTCGCCAGGCGCGCGGACCTCGAAGCCACGCTTCCCGCAGATCACGCGATCGGTGTAAATCGACGCGCCGAGTGAGCCACTAACCACGGGGACGGGCATCCACTGGCATGTGATGATGAGGCGAAGCGCCTCAGCTATCTCGGAGAAGACGACCTCCCTCTTCTCCCGGAGGCCGAGGCGCCGGATGCCGTAACCGGCCAGCCCGTTCGAGACGACCTGCCACAGGTCCTCCAGGGCACGTACGGTGCCGTTGTCGCCGGTCTCGGCAGGTCCCTTGCGGAAGCGGGCGATCTTGCTCCCAGCCTTGCCCAGGAGATTGCGCGGCGACACGACCAGGGAAAAGAAGTAGTCGTTGCGGAACAGTCGGCCGTTCAGGATGCGGTCGCGGTAGGTGCTGTCCAGGCTTTGCGCGAACTCGGACCGGAAGCGGGTCTCTGGCAGCTCCGGCACGTCGGGATGGCGGATCAGGTGGGTGCTGATGGCAACGTTGTCGTCAGCAATGTTCCGAAAGAGGGTGTTGAGGTTGCGGAGCCGCGCGTTCCGCATGACAGGCTCTTCCATCTCGAACGACGGGCCGCTGACGTGGCCCATCGCCATCACCGAACCGTCCTGCAGCAGCACCACTTGGTCGGCGATGTGCCCGACATAGGGCAGGTAGATTTCGCCCGAGCGTTCGCCGCGGCCTGCGTCCCCATGCATCAGATCATCCCCCGGCCACGCTTGGGCACGCGGATCGGGTTGGGGCTGACCGTCGTCCCACCCCATAGCGACCCATCAACCTCGTTCGACGCGAGGGCGTCTTCCGCCTCCGCCAACCCCTCGATCTGGCTGACAGCCTTGTCCTCCGCACTCGCCATCTGGCTCGACTTCATCGCCAAGCGGCCGTGCGCCTGGGCGCACGTCAGAAATGAGTAGGACTGGCTCAGCACCACCGGGAATTCGGCGCTCAGCAGCGTGTTGAGCATCCCGGGCCGGGTCTTCGCCGGATACTCCCGGAAGGAGAAAATGGTGCCGACTGCGTCCCCATGCATCAGACCATCCCCCGGCCACGCTTAGGCACGCGGATCGGGTTGGGGCTGACCGTAGCCCCACCCCATAGCGACCCATCAACCCCGCGCGCCGCCGTCCGCAGGAACAGATAGACGACGTTCACGGCGTTGTAGTCGCGCTCGACGACGACGCGGGCGCCGAACCACAGGGGCACCATCATCAGTTCGTACAGAGGGTTCTGCATGATGACGATGACGAATCCTGCGAGCATCAGGAAGGCCCCCGCGACCGGAAGAGGCACGCCCGCGAACAGCGCCGGCCGCGTTGCCGCCAGGTACAGCGTGTCCTCTTCCAGCCGCTCGGCCATTAGCCGCCCGTCCCGCCGGTGAGGGTCGATCCCAGATAGGACGCGCCGAACATGATGACGATGCCGCCGATCACGCCAGCAATCAGCCCGAGCGACACCCGGCCGAACATCCAGGACAAGCCAATGGCGATAATGCCAAGGACGGCAAGCGACTGGCCAAACGGCCCCAGGATGAAGGAGCAGATGTTGTTAATCATCGTCGCAGGCGATGCGCCGCCCGTGACGGTCTGCGCCTCTGCAACGCCCGGTAGCACCAGCGCCGCGCCGACCGCCAGGGCCGCAAGGACCTGGTTGGACCGGCGACGATTCACGACAGAGACGCCCTGGCCGTACGCTTCGGTCAGCAAGCCCCTGGTAGCCAGAACAATGCGATTCTTCATGGATTACCTTTCGATATCTGGACCAGTGGCAATCGCCGCTGCGGAAGGCCCCTTGTCCGCATCGGATGACGCCGCCGCGCCTGTCCCCACGTTCGCTTGCGTGGGGGCAGGCGCCGCCTGGCGATGCGCGGCGTCGTAATCGAACGACGCCCACACATCCCAGGCAGGCGGGGCATTGGGATCGCGGGGGGCCGGAGCCGCCGCCGCAGGTGGGGGCGCGCTGTCGATCGCAGCAGGCGCCAACCCAACATCGAGGGCCGGGATGACACGACGCGCAGCCGTCTCGACCTTACGGACGTAGCCGTTGTCGAACCCGCGCTGCGCGTCCCCGGTGTTGTACTTCGAGATCGCGACCCGCAGCGCGGCTTGCTGGCCTTGATGCGTCTCCCCGCCCCCCGAAAAGTTACCCGTCAGAACGGTTGAGGCGGCAGCGATGGACTTGCAGGGATCGAAGGCGGCATCGAGCGTTAGCCCGAGCCTTTGAAAGTTGCCCGAGTTAATCTGCATGATGCCGATGTCAACCGAGTGTCCGGCTTCCAGCAGCTTTGCCGCCAGTTGCATCGCTATGTCGCGCGACGCCGGCACGCCGCTCGTAGCCGTCGTGTTGTCGTTGATCGCCAGGGGCTCGAACGCACTTTCCGTCCGCGCGATGGATGCCAGGGTGGAGGGTGCAACGGACGGCGCACACCGCAACGCAAGCTGGCCGAAGTCGCTGACGCTTAATGGAGCGGCAAGGGCAGAGCTGCCGGCGACAAAGGCGCCCAGCAGCGCCGGGTAGCCTACAGCCTTGAAGCTAGTCCGCTTCCGCTCCGGGGCTGTGCTGCTGTTCATCCAGCACGTCATCACCACAGGGATCGGACGGGTTGGCACCACCCTCGCCAAGATCATAACCAGCGACGCCCACGAACTGCCGCAGCTCAAGGTCCCCGGTCGGATAGACAGTGACGCGCCCGAGGAAGTCGAATTTCCGGATGAAGCACCAGGCGGATTGGAGGTTCTTGAAACTTCGATCCCCAGAAGCGCCGCGGTAGGTGCGGACGATTCGGAACCCCCGGCCCCGAATCCAGTTGCACCGCAGGTAGATGACGAACTCTTCAGGGCTGCGCGCGACAATGAACGCGCCGAGCACAAGCCCGCCGTCTCTAAGACCTGCCCGCAGGTCTGCTTCCTCGAAGGCCTCGGCCACCCATTTCCCCCTGTCCAGAGAGCTGCGACACCGCCGGAAGCGGGGCAGGACGCATCTTGAACAGGAATTCGCTGATTCTGCACTGCGTTACTAGTACAACCCGCTGGAAGAACGGCCCCTATTTGGGCGTATCTCATGCGGCAAGGGGCTTCCCTGTCTTGGTCCACTTGAAGGGCTTGGCGAGAGTGCGGTTGAAGTAGTCGATGAACTGCTCG
>JAABUQ010003417.1_pt1 | contig 29086 bp, 31 predicted proteins | sample 5560001 | NCBI WGS metagenome assembly JAABUQ01 (sample SAMN10711888, study PRJNA513371) | rock metagenome | isolation source: Antarctica rocks | place: Antarctica: Victoria Land, Finger Mt nord | collected 2015-12-18 | reverse complement strand
GACGTCACTCGCGTGGCGATTCAAACCGAAGGCGATTACAAACTCTTCTCCGATCAGATCGAGAAACCGTCGCGCGTTTATTTCGATCTTACCGGCTTGCGTCCTCCCGCGACCGCACATCGCGGCGCACAAACAATCGATATCAAGGACCGCTTGGTGAAGCAAATTCGCGTGGCTGAAATTCTACCCGGCAAAACGCGCATTGTCTTCGATCTGGAAGGACCAGTCGACGTGGTCTCTTCGCAGCTCGTTAATCCGGATCGCTTGATGATCGAAATCCGTCCGCGCGCGCAGGCGAAGCCGACCGTTTCTCTCGCACGCAGCAAAAGCGGTTCGCAGAAAATTGACCTTGCGGCACAGGAGCCGGGGACGGCCGGTAAGAGCCGGTCTCCCGTGGTGGTTGTGGCAAACAGCGCCTCGAAAGTGCCTGACGTGAAACAGGCGGAACCGTCCGGCGAGCAGATGGTTCCGCTTCCTCAATCCGCGCCGGGAGCGCGCGAATCCGTGGCAGGGCGTGACTCTTCAAATCCGTCAGCGCCGCCGATCGCAGAAAATTCGACTCCGCCTGCTGCGAACAGCGTAACTTCCGAAACGTCACCGGGGTCGCCCCCTATCGGATCTCACGAAGCGGCCCCCAAGTCTCCGCAATCATCTACCGCAAGGGACGGCATCGCACCCGCCAGGCGGGATAGCGGTGGGGATCGCTCGCTGGTCCGAGTCCTCGGTTTAAAACTTGGACGAGTGATTATCGATGCAGGCCATGGTGGCCACGACACTGGAACCATCGGCCCCAACGGGCTTATGGAGAAAGAACTCGTTCTTGACGTGGCGCTCCGCTTAGGCAAACTGATCACACAGCAACTCGGCGCTGAAGTGGTCTACACGCGTTCGGCCGACGTATTCATTCCGCTTGAGCAGCGCACCAAGATCGCCAATAACGAAAAGGCCGACCTGTTCATTTCGATTCACGCGAACTCGTCTCCCCAACCAAACGCAACCGGTGTAGAGACTTTCTTCTTCAATTTGACGTCTGACAGAGTTGGCCTCGATCTCGCCACTCGCGAGAATGCGGCGTCGACAAGCTCCATATCGGATCTGAACGATTTGCTGCACAAAGCGGTGCTCGAGAATAAGCTCGAAGAGTCGCGTGAGTTTGCGCAGAGAGTGCAATCCGCGCTCGCGCTCACGTCTCTGAGAATGAACGCTCACTCGCGCGATCGCGGTGTCCGGCAAGCACCCTTCGTCGTACTGATCGGGGCGAGCATGCCTTCCATTCTCGCGGAGATTGGATTTGTATCGAACCCCCATGACGAGCGCCTCCTCAGGCGGACAGATCAGAGACAGAAAATCGCAGAAGCCTTGCTGAAGGGCGTTACGCAATACGCCAGCACCCTGAGCCACGTCCAGATTGCTCGCGCTCGCAAGTAACAGTCGTTCCGCTAGCTATCTACTTCCCCGGTCCTGCTCGTCCCGCAAATGCCTCGTTTACTTTTGCGGATAAACTCCATCAAATGGCGCGCCGACTCGGACTGGCACTCTGCTTCGATTCGCCGCAACGCCTCTTCCCGCTTCAGACCGGAACGGAACAGAATGCGATACGCCGCTTTGATCGATTTGATTTCTTCGGCCGGTAATCCCGCGCGCTTCAATCCGACCAGGTTTATGCCCTTGGCAGCAACATTAAAATCGGAATAAAGGAAATAGGGCGGAAGATCGCTATTGACCCGCGTATTCCCACCCACCATCGCGAGCCTCCCAATCCTTGAATATTGGTGAATCACCACTCCACCTGAAATGAAAGCTTGGCTTTCAATCTCGACATATCCCGCAACCAGCGCGCAACTGGCAACCACTATGTCGTCGCCGAGCGTGCAATTATGCGCGATGTGGCCAGACGTCATGATGTAATTTCGATTGCCGATTTTCGTCTCGGACTCCGGCTCTGTTCCGCGCGAAATTGTGTAGTGCTCCCGAATTTTATTGTGGTCGCCGATCGTGAGATAGCTCCTCTCGCCAGTGAAGTTTTTGTCGAGCGAATCAGTACCAAGAACAGTACCAGCCGATATCTCGTTTTCGTTGCCCAGCGTGCTCCAGCGCTTCACGTAGACGTACGGCTCAAGCAGGCAGCGCGCCCCGATCTTCACGTCTGCTTCAATCACGCAGAACTCCCCTATGCGGGTGCCCGGTCCGATGTGGGCAGCGGGGTCAACGCGAGCCGTCGGTGCGACATACACGGAAGAATCAACCGGCATTCTATGATAAGTATGGGGGATGCCTGCCCTAACGGTCTCCGAGATCACACAAGCTTGCGAAGGAGCGGCGCGAGGCGATCTATCGAGAACCATTCGCGGGGCAAGTGCGCTCGAATCTGCCGGCCCCGAGGACATCTCGTTCGTGTCGAATGCGAAGGCGCAGGCCGCTGCGGCCACCTCGCAAGCGGCCTGCCTGATCGTGGGTCCCTCCTTTCAACTCGAAGGCGAGTGGTCTGTCATTCAGGTTGAAGAACCGCGCCGTGCGTTTGCACAGGTGCTGACGCTTTTATACCCAGCGCGAAAGCCTGCGGCTTTTGTCCATCCCACGGCGGTAATCGCCGAAACAGCGCGTGTTGCGAGCGACTGTTACATAGGACCTTACGTCGTTGTCGGCGAGGGAGCAGAAATAGCGAGCGGCTGCTCGCTCGGATCCTCCGTTCACATTGGCGAGCGGGTCTTCATCGGTGAGCAGGCAATCATTCATCCGCACGTTACGATCTACGACGACGTTCGCATCGACGCCCGCGTCATTCTCCACGCCGGCTGCATCATCGGCGCGGATGGTTTCGGTTTCACCCTGAGCAGCGATCATTACGAAAAGTTTCCTCAAGTCGGTACGGTGCACATTGAAGACGACGTCGAGATCGGCGCCAACACTTGCGTGGATCGGGCAGCTCTTGGCGTAACGCGCATAGGTACCGGGAGCAAACTCGATAATCTGGTTCACATTGCCCACAACTGCTCCGTAGGAAAACACGTCGTTATTGCTGCGCAGGCAGGTTTTGCGGGTGGCGTTACCGTCGATGATTATGCGATCGTCGGGGGCCAGGTCGGAATCGGCGAGAAGGCCACCGTGGCATCGAGAGCGATCGTCGGTTCAGGCGCTGGCATCCTTAGCTTTCAGAAAGTGGCGGCCGGTGAGCCGGTTTGGGGCATTCCTGCAAGGCCGCTGCGACAGCACCTGAAGGGTTTAGCCAACATCGGGAAGATAGCTGATCTGAAGAAGACCGTCCGCGAGATGGAGAAGCGGCTGGAAGCTTTAGAGAACTTGCGTGAAGCATTTACGCAGCAGCGTGATCAAGAATACGGCTAGCTCGATTGACCATAAGGCGAATCCGCTGCAGATGCGTACACATCTCGTCATCGGCGGCGGTTATCTCAAGATAATAAGCAAGTGATTCAATCGTACTAAGCGGCTGGCGTAGCTCGTGTGCTAACTCGTCAATGTAAGAAGGGTGGGCACCCGTATCGCGTCGATTTGACAAATCGGCGCTTGCAAATGGAATGTCGTCCATGGAGGCAGAAACCTGGGGAACAGCTTTGTTCATGCGGTTTACGGATCCAGCTTCAATCCCGGCGGAGTGAGGCTGAATGATCTGACCGTCTGATTGTGCGCCCATCAGCAGGCTTGAGTCAATAGTATTTCTCGTGAAAAATGTAAGGTACTTGTACGCGCCGAGAGAGGCACGGTCGCGGTACGTAGCTGTGCTATTCTCAGGACGTAAAACGTCTGCGAGGGCCTGTGGCGCAGTTGGGAGCGCGCTTCCATGGCATGGAAGAGGTCGACGGTTCGAACCCGTCCAGGTCCACCAAAACACCCCAACAGCTAGACCAATTATCCCTTTCAAAAGCTCACGAGAATGGTGAATGAGCAAGAGAAGAGGCGTCCCTTTGGGATGGTATCTCCTCGACGAGACGGTACTCGTTTCGGGTGTGTATTTTCTGTGAGTACTATTCTGGACCGCGCAGCAGCGGTCGAGTTGATTAACCGCGCGCCACGCGGCACAAATAAACTTGATTGATCGCTCCTTGTAGGTCAATTGCGATCGCGAGGCATGCCCAGCTTTTATGAGTTTTTCGCCGGTGGCGGTTTGGCTCGCGCGGGCCTCGGTCCCGCTGGACTTGCCTGTTTGCTAACGACCTCGATCCGAAAAAGCAGCGGCCTATAAGCAAAACTGGGGTGAGGACCAGATGGTTGTTAAGGATGTGCGCCTGCTCACCACTCGGGACTTCCAGGCGCCGTTGATTTGGCTTGGGCTTCCTTTCCGTGTCAAGACCTGTCACTTGCCGGAATGGGCGCAGGGCTAAAGGGGTCGCGTTCCGGAACTTTCTGGCCGTTTTGGCAGCTTGTGAAGGCGCTGAACGGCGAAGGGCGTCGGCCGAACACAATCGTTCTCGAAAATGTTTGCGGGGCCTTGACATCGCACGAGGGTTTGGATTTTCAGTCGATAGTCGAGGCTCTTAGAGGCGAAGGATATCGGTGCGGATCATTGGTCGTGGATGCCGCTCTATTTCTTCCCCATTCCCGGCTACGGCTGTTCATCATCGGGGTAAGGGACGACGTAGGTATTGACGAAACACTGATTGCTAGTGGACCGTAGGAGCCCTTCCACAATACAGCATTGAGAACTGCCTGCGGATCTTTGCCGGGAGCGGCGCGCGCTGCATGGATTTGGTGGAAGCTGCCAACTCCCCCCGGTCGTACACAGCGATTCGCCGACATCATCGAGGATCCTCCTCTAGGGGTTTCGTGGAACACTAACCAAATTCCTAGAGCAACCAGCGCCCGTCTGAGAGTATTGGAAGAGGTCGACGGTTCGAACCCGTCCAGGTCCACCCAGCTTTTCCACTCTATATTCCCCGCAAACGAACGGTCATCACGTCGTGATACTCGCCCTTCTCGAGAATCAAGCGCGCTCTTTCTCTCGTCGGTTCGATGTTTTCTCTTAAGTTCACGAGATTGATTTCCCGCCAAATTACCCGTGCAGTCTCGATCGCCTCGCCTTCGGAGAGATTCGCGTAGCGGTGAAAGTAAGACGATTTGTTTTGGAAAACTGTCTCTCGCAATCGTAAAAAACGATCCACGTACCATCGCTCGACTGTCGTCTCTTCCGCGTCCAGATAAATTGAGAAATCAAAGAAATCCGAAACGAATACGCGTAATGACTCGCGCGGCGATTCCGGCGATTGCAGCACATTCAGACCTTCGAGAATCAAAATATCGGGCTGCTCAATTGTTTGCGCTGCACCAGGAATGATGTCGTAATGCAGATGCGAATAAACCGGCGCCTCGACCTTCGGCACACCCGCCTTGATATCGGCTAAGAAATTCAGGAGCCGCCGCTGATCATAACTTTCCGGAAATCCTTTCCGGCGCATCAGCCCGCGTGCCTCGAGAATACTGTTTGGAAAAAGAAAGCCGTCGGTAGTCACCAGATCTACCTTCGAATGATCAGGCCATTGCGCCATACAGGCCCGCAACACTCGCGAGAAGGTGCTCTTTCCTACCGCTACGCTGCCGGCGATTCCAATAACGTACGTCACCTTCTGCGATGTCGCGGAACCTAGAAACTGGCGGCGTGCTGCGTACAAGTGTTGCACCGCCGCCACGTGCAGGTTCAACAACCGGGAGAGAGGAACGAAAATATCCTCTACGTCAGAGAGCGAGACCTGGTCGTTAATTCCGCGCAGCGAGGTCAAATCCTCTTCGCTCAAAAGCAAAGGAGTGTTCGCACGCAGCTCTTTCCACTGCTCGCGACTGAAATCGATATAGCGGCTAAGCGAAGTAGCCGGAGCGATAGTCGTGGTCGCTTTCAAGAGTGCACTCGTGCTGCCTTTATTGTGGCGCAACCTCATGCCCGCACTGTCAGGAATGCTGCGTTCATACGCCGAGCCATTAAATTCTGCACCCCGCCCGGTACCGCCAGCCCCGTCGTTCTCGGTATGCTGTAGCTAATGACAAAACCAGAACTGATCGAAGCAGTCTCAACAGTTACCGGTCAAACAAAAGCCGACACTGACCGCACTCTCGAAGCCATTCTCAACAAAGCCGCGGAGGCGTTGGCGGATGGTGAGCGTGTAGAACTTCGGGGCTTCGGCATCTTCGAGGCGAAGGAGACAAAGGCGCGCACAGGCCGCAATCCCGCCACTGGCGCCACCATCGAGATTCCAGCCAGTCGCAAGGCAACCTTCCGACCGAGCAAAGAGTTAAAAACCCGGCTAACGAGCAAGCGCGAACAACCTCAGGCATAATGCCGCGGCGACCTCCCGACGTGTCAAGCCAAGCGAGCTGAGACGACGCCGGTGGACGTGGGTCGCAATTGCTGCGCTTACGGCGGGCATAGTTTTTCTGATTGGCGCGCAAGTGCTGATCCGTCGAGCCAGCCCTATTCTGAAGGGCCGCGTGATCGAAACGTTAAGCACCCGATTTAACAGCCGTGTGGAATTAGAGACACTGGATGTTTCCGTCCTGCACGGACTCAATGTCTCCGGAAAACGCTTGCGAATCTTTCCTCCCGATAAAGTAGTCGCGGCCGGCGGCACACAGCCGCTCATCGCAATTGACCACTTCCAGTTTCACTCGGGACTGCTCGGCCTCTTTATCAAGCCCATGCATGTGGACACGGTCGCGGTTACCGGACTCGAGATCAACATCCCTCCCCGCGAGATGCGGCAGCAGGGTTCCCGGGAAAGCAGTAGGCATCGCGGCAAAATCAAGATTGTCGCCGATCGTATCGTGGTCGATCACTCGCGGCTGATCATCGGCACGTCTAAGCCTGATAAAGATCCCAAGGATTTCGAGCTGAAACGCATCGTGCTACGGGATGTCGGTCCAAACGCTCCGTGGCAGTATCAGGCGACGCTCACGAATGCCATTCCACGCGGCGAAATTCACGCTTCCGGCACCTTTGGACCTTGGCAGGCAGACACCCCGGGCGATTCCTCCGTCACGGGCCATTACACTTTCGATCATGCTGACCTGAACACCATTAAAGGTATCGGCGGCATTCTTTCTTCGGTCGGCGACTTCAGGGGTCAATTGGACAGAATCACCGTGGAGGGAACTACCGACACTCCTGACTTCTCGCTCGATACGGCCCAGCATCCGCTGCCGCTGCATACCCGGTTTCACGCGATCGTAGACGGCATCACCGGCGACACATATCTGTAGCCCGTAAGAGCAAAGCTGCGAAATTCGAATTTCACGACGAGCGGAGCTGTGATCAACATCAAAGGCAAGGGCCACCGCATCGATTTGGATGTCGATGTTCCCGAGGCAGAGATACAAGACTTTCTCGATCTGGCGGTGAAAACGGAGCCAAGTATCATGACCGGCATCATCCGCACGAAGACCAAGCTGCAAATCCGTCCTGGTAAAGAGAAAGTCACGCAAAAGCTGAGTTTTCAAGGCGCTTTCACGCTGCAAAGTATTCACTTTACGAATCCAAAGGTGCAGGACAAAGTAGACATGCTCAGTCTGCGCGCACGGGGTGAGCCGAAGAACGCCAAGCCAGGCGCGGAAGATGTGACCTCGCGCATGAATGGAACGTTCTCGTTAAAGGAAGGCGTGATTCACTTCGGCGATCTCGCCTATGCTCTGCCCGGCGCGAGAGTGCATCTCACCGGAGTGTATTCCCTCGATGGCCAACAGTTCGACTTCCACGGAAAGGTTTTCACCCAGGCTTCTCTTTCGCAAATGGTCGATTCGCCCGTGGCATCGCTTCTGCTGAAAGTGATCTCGCCGTTCTTCCGGAAGAAGGGTGGAGACGCTGAGATCCCCGTGGAGATCAGCGGCACGAAATCGGGCCCGAAGTTTGGCTTGGACGTTCTGAGTAGGCATTGAGACATTCTCGGCGGTGCAAGCAGGACTGTTCGGGTTTTCCGCTACTCATACCGCAAGGCGACCATAGGATCGGTACCTGCGGCGCGCTTTGCGGGAATAAAAGCCGAGCAGAACCCAACTGCGACCAATAACCCGATGGAAAGAGCCATGGTCATAAAATCGTGAGGGTCAACCCCGAAGAGCTGGCTCGCGATGAGCTTATTGCCCGAGACGCCTAGGGTAAGCCCAAGTGTTACGCCGCCTCCCAGCAAAAGCATCGTTTGCCGCAGAACCAGCCACACCACGCTGCGCGGTTGCGCTCCAATGGCGAGACGTATCCCGATCTCTTGCCGGCGGCGGCTGGTGAAGACGCTCAGGATTCCGTAGAGCCCGACGGAAGCCAGCGCCAGCGAAGTAAATCCGAAAAATCCTGCCAGGCCAGCGACCAGGCGTTCCTGAGCAAGCGCATCATCCACTTGTCTTGCCAGAGTCGTCACGCTCAAGATGGGAATGCGGCTGTCAATTTGCGCGAGTGCTTGCCGCACCTGCGGAGCCACGCTCATGGGATCGCCCGCGGTTCGCACTTCGAGATCATTCGGCGTGTGATGAGAGAGAAGCAGATAAGCCATGGCGGGCGTCGTCCCCTTCAATGAGTTGTACTTTGCGTCTTTCACCGCGCCGATAATCTCGTTGGGTGATCCAAACGCGAAAGTTCTGCCCATAGGATTCCGGCCCGGAAAGAATCTTCGGGCCATCGTCTCATTGATCACAGCAGACGCTGGTTTCCGGCCGTCGTCCTTCACGGTGAACGCGCGCCCATTGAGAAGTTGCATTCCCTCGGTTTCAAAATATCTGGGACTGACTAGGTTCACCTGAATCGTCATGTCTTCGCGCGGGCGCGGGGTGTAGCCTTCGACTGCAATATCGCCGCCCATGATGTCGGAGCCTAACAGACTGTTCTTCGCGAGACTCGCGGACAACACTCCCGGCAGCGAGCTCACCCGCTCTTCAATCCGCCGGTTGAGAAGGGCAAGTTCGTCCGGCTTGTATCCGGCCAGACGCGCATCGAACTGCACCATCAAAACGCGCTGGCGGTTGAATCCGAGGTCCTGAGATTCCAAATTGGCGAAGCTGCGAATCAACAGGCCGCCGGCCGTCAGTAACATCACGGAAAGCGCCAGTTGTCCGATCACTAGAAGTTCGGGGACATCCAGGCGAACGTGCGCCACCGTCACGCCGGCACGTGTCGTGCTGCCCTTCAAGGAAGAAGCCAGATCAATGGTGGTCGAGTGCAGTGCGGGCGTCAAGCCGAAGAGCAGCATGGCCAGCAGAGACACGCCTGCCGTGAACACGAGAACGCGCACGTCAGGATTTGTATGGAGCGGAAGTTTCTCACCGCTTTTCGCGAGCAGCCCGAGGAGAAGCTTTGTGCCCCACCAGGAAATTGCCACCGCCACAACTCCGCCACCTGCCGCGAGGACAGCGCTCTCGGTCAGGAGTTGCCGGATGAGCCGGCCTCGCCCGGCGCCGAGAGCCAGCCGCATAGTCATCTCCCGCCGTCTTTCCGTCGCGCGCGCCAGCAGTAGGTTGGCCACATTCGCGCAAGCCGTCAGCAGCACGAGCCCTACAATTGCCATCAATATGTGAAGGGGCGTGGAAAAACGTCTCCGCAGTTCCGAAATACCGTGCCCGCCCGGCGCGAGATCTACTCTGCAATTGGCGATCAGCCGTTTGGTCTCTCCGGAAAGCGACGTTCCCGCCTGCGCGGTAAGAAACTGTTTAAGCACGTGTGTCAGCTGCGCTTGCGCCCGCCTGCTATCCGCGCCTTTCTTGAGACGCCCTATGATGTTGAGCTAGTGCATTTCGGGCTCGTCAAGATAAGAAGATTGCAGCATCAGTAATGGCTGCAGCCGCAGCGGCACCCAAAGCTCGGCAGGCTCCGGCTCGATCTTTTCACCGAAAAATTCAGGTGGCATCACCCCCACCACAGTGATCGGAGCACCGTTCACGTCGATCGCGCGGCCGACTATATTTGGATCGCGCGAAAACAGGCGAGCCCAGGCGCGGTAACTCAAAACTGCTGGTTGAGAAGCACTCGCTGGACTGTCATCTCCGTCGTGCAATGTTCGACCCAAGTAAGGATGAACGCCCAGCACGGAGAAATAATTTCCGGAGACTGTCTTGCCCAGCGCCACACTCGCCGGAGAACCACCGCTTCTTACGCTTGCTCTGACCGTGTAGCTTTGAAACGCGCACAAGTCTTGGAAAGACTTATTCTGCGCTTTAAACTCTCGATAGAGCGGGACCGAGTAGGCGTCCCATGCGCCGGTCTGCGCGAAATTGCCGCCGAAATTTCCTTCGGCTGTCCCGAAAAGCACGAGTTCGCCCGGATTCTGCACGGGGAGAGTCTGGAGAAGTACCGCATTGATGAGCGAGAAGATTGCGGTGTTTGCGCCGATGCCCAATCCGATGGTCAGAATAGCCGCGATAGAAAAGCCGGGGCTCTTCCGCAGCATCCGCCCGGCGTACTGTATGTCCGGCCAGAAGGGATCGAGCCATGCGCGCGCCCAAACTTCGCGGTCAACCAACATCTTTGGCCTCCTCTCGCCTCGCGGCCTGCCGAACATCGTAGCTGTTTCCAAACTATTCTTCCACTCTGTCATAATGAGAATGCCTACTATTCCGATAGATATTTGACTTATCGCTCAGTTCAGCGCTATGGTCGAATGTAAGGTTCCCTCCCAGATCCACAAGGAGCAGCGAATTTTGAAGGAAACGAAAGCGCAGCGAACAGAGCGCTTTAAACTTGAAAAGAATCCTTGGAATGCCCTCGACGAGATTCGTCGATTCGCCAAAGAAGGCCGTTCGAGCGTCCTGCCGGAGTGGGCGAGCCTCTACTTTAAATGGTGGGGTATTTACACGCAGGGAGACGGCCTGGGTGTCTTGGGCGGCCGAGGCGGCGAGGGGGAAGCAAACGAATATTTCATGCTGCGCGTTGGAATTCCCAACGGCCGCATCACTTCCAATCAGCTACGCACGATAGCCGAAATCAGCCGCAAATATGGCCGCAACCTGGTCGACATCACCGTCAGGCAAAGCATCCAGTTGCACTGGCTTCCGATCGAAGCTATTCCCGAAGTCATAGACCTTGTGACAGCAGCCGGCCTCTCTCCGAAGGGCGCCTGTGGTGATGTTGTCCGCAACGTGACCGGGTGTCCGGTGGCCGGGGTCGCCCAGGACGAGATGCTCGATGCGTCCGGGCTCGCGATTGCCGCCCACCGCTTGCTCGCCGGAAATTCCGAGTTCTACAATCTCCCCCGCAAATTCAAGATCTCAATCACCGGCTGCCCGCTCTGGTGCTCCTATCCGGAAATCAACGATATCGCCCTCACGCCCGTCCGCCGCGGCGGCGAAGTCGGCTTCTCCGTTCGCGTTGGCGGCGGTCTGTCGGCAGATCCTCACCTGGCAGTCCGGCTCAATGCATTTGTCCGCCACGATCAGGCGCTAGACGTGCTACGCGGCATCACCGAAATTTTCCGCGAGCAGCAAGGTCTCCGGCAGTCCCGCGACCGTGCCCGTCTCAAGCATCTCTTCCTCAAAGAGGGTTGGACTGCAGACCGCTTTCTCGACGAGTTGCACGGACGTCTGCCTTTCACTCTCGAACCCGCAGCGGCCGAAGTCGTTCCGGCCGATGTCAATCGCGATCACGTGGGCGTTCACCGTCAGCGCCAGCCGGAACTCTTTTATGTTGGCGCAGCAGTGCTTCGCGGCCGGCTCACCGGCGATCAACTCGAAGCCGCTGCGAATCTCGCCGATCGTTTCGCCGATGGTGAATTGCGCACCACCGTTATGCAGAATCTTCTGATCCTGAACGTTCCCCGGCAGAATGTCGATGCGCTTGTGAAAGAGCTCGCTGCCATTCAGCTGAGAGTCGAAGGCTCACCCTTCTTTCGCGGCGCGATCACCTGCACCGGCACGGAGTTCTGCAAACTCGCCATCACCGAAACCAAAGAGTTCGCGCGCTGGCTGGTCGACGAACTCGATACGCGTCTCCCCAACTTTGATCAACAGCTGAAGCTGCACGTCACCGGCTGCCCCAATAGCTGCGGGCAACACTGGATCGCCGATATCGGCATCGAAGGCAAGAAGCTCAAGCAGGATGGGGGCTGGATTGACGCTTACTATTTCTGCGTAGGCGGCGGCGTCGGCACTCAAGCTTCCATCGCGCGGCCGGTCGGGTACCGCTGCCCTGCCACCGAGATTCCGGAAGCGATTGAACGCTTGCTCGTCACCTATTTATCTCAACGAAACGGGGAAGAGAATCTGCAGAGCTTTTTCCGTCGCAGCAGCAACGAAGACCTGCGTGCGTTTCTCACCGGCCAAGCTGCCGCACCCTCGGTCGCCCGCGACCTGCCGCAGGAACGAGTTCCCGTCGGAGTGGCGGAATGACTTCCCAACCGGTGCCTCTGCTGCCGGTATTTATGAAGATGGAAGGCCGGCCGTGCCTGCTGGTCGGCGGCGGCCGCATCGCGCTCGAGAAGATTCGCGTACTGCTCGATTGCGGTACGGTTATCCGTGTCGTCGCGCCGGAAGCGCTTCCCGAAATCGAGCGGCTTGCTGAGGAAGGCGCTCTCGTCCTCGACAAAAAAGAATACTCGGAGGCCGATCTCGAAGGAGTTTCCGTTGTCATAGCCGCCACCAATCTTGCCGATCTGAACCACCGCGTGCGGGCGGAGGCATCAGCGCGCGGTCTGCTGGTCAACGTCGTCGACGATCCCGCATACTGCGATTTTTATTTCGGTTCGATCGTTCGTCGTGGTGCTTTGCAGGTTGCGATTTCTACCGCCGGTGAAAGCCCTGCCTTTGCGCAACAGCTCAAACAAGAGATCGATGAGGCTCTGCGGCCCGACACCGGTTCCTGGCTGGCGCGGCTCGGCGAACTTCGCCGGCACCTCAACCGCGTTGTCGACGCCGGACCGGCGCGCATTTCCCTGCTCCGCGAATTAGCCCGCCGCGAAACATGCGACCCTGCCACATGCCCGTGCCGGAGTCTCACATGACAAAAGCGCAGCCTGCCAATGTCTATCTGGTCGGCGCAGGTCCGGGCGATCCCGAGCTCCTTACGGTGAAGGCTGCGGCGCTGCTGCAAACGGCCGACATCATCTATTACGACGACCTTGTTCCTGAGCCGGTCCTGCAACTCGCCAAAACAACTGCGCTCGTCATCAGCGTAGGCAAGCGGTGTGGCGCGAAGCGTGTGACTCAGGGCGAGATCAACACGCGGCTTGTTGAAAGTGCCCGCCGCGGCCTGAGCGTCGTTCGTCTGAAAAGCGGAGACCCGCTCATCTTCGGAAGAGCCAGCGAGGAGATGAACGCTTTAGCATCGGCCGGCGTCTCGTTCGAGGTCGTGCCAGGCATCTCGGCCGCGACTGCAGCGGCGGCCGCTGTCCGCTGTTCCTTAACCGATCGCGACGTCTCCTCGAGTGTGTTGATCATGACCGGTCACCACGCCGAAAAACCGGATGGGGAGCTTCCACCCACCCGCATCGTTTACATGCCCGGCTCAGACCTGGGTGGCTATGCTACCAAATGGCTTGCTGGGGGCGATTCGCCCGACATGCCCTGTGTTCTCATCAGCCGCGTCTCGCAGCCGGATCAAGCCATCATCCGTACCACTCTGCGCAACTTAGCCTCTTTGACTCCGCCCGCGAGTCCGGCCATCCTGCTGGCAGGCTGGGTCCTGTCTCAGGAAAGGCAACCTTCCGAGGTGATCGATTCTGTTATTTGCGAACGCCACCCGGTCCTGTTGCCCCAATAGCTATTCAACTGCGTCTTCCTGGTTGATTTACGCATTCCAGATCGCGAAAGCTGCATCTATAGTTTTGTGACCTCGGTTACCCACGCCTCCCCAACCATCAGCTCGTTGCTGGCCGCCATGGTTTGCGTTGTCATGCTGCTCGCGCCTCGCCCAGTGCCGGCCGAAATGGTTTCCGTGCGCCACACGGAAGGATCCATTCATGGCTTTCTTGCGCTGCGCTCGGCCGAGGGCAAGATTCTCGCCTCAGGTGATCTCATCCAGGTAGTGCACGGCGATCGAGCGGTTTCCCGTGTTGTGTTTCGCTTTAAAGACGGCTCAATCGACGATGAAACATTCGTCTTCTCTCTGCGGAAGAACTTTCGGCTTATCAGCGATCACCACATTCAGAAAGGGCCGGCGTTCCCGAAGCCCATAGATGTGACGATTACCACATCTACTGGCCAGGTCACAGTTCGCTATCGGGACAAAGACCAGCAGAAAGTCGAGACCGATCACCTCGACCTTCCGCCCGACTTAGCCAATGGCATCCTGCTCGACGTTATTAAAAACATCGCGCCCACTGCCGGGGAGACGAAATTGTCCTACGTGGCAGTTACTCCGAAACCGCGCATCGTAAAACTCGTGATCACGGCCCACGGCGAGGACGCATTTTCAGTTGCCGGCCTTCCTCACAAAGCTACACGTTTTAACGTCAAGATAGAGCTCGGCGGGATGGCGGGCATGATCGCGCCATTGGTAGGCAAACAGCCGGCCGACATCAGTGTTTGGGTTGTGTGTGGCGAAGCACCGGCCTTCGTCAAGTTAGAAGGGCCGCTTTACATGGGCGGTCCTGTTTGGGGTATCGAGATGACCAGTCCGGTTTGGCCGCGAAGCGTCGCTTCCGGCAGTCGCAGAAAATGACTCGACTCTATAGCTCGTCGCTACCATGACAATGCCTAAGAGATACAAGATCCCGACGCGTCCCCCGGGTGTGATGATGCAGCCGCGCGACAACGTACTTCTTCAGCGGCTCAGGGGCGCTGCGTAACTTCTGAACCATCTCATAATCGTGTTTTGCGCGATCGCTTTGGGTTACAAGAACTGACCTCACCGGTTGAAGTATCGAATTTAGCGGCTGGAGTAATCCTCGAAGCTCCAGGGCCAAAGAACTTAGGATTGCAACCAGCAGTGCTGAGAAAAATAAATCATCTGCAGTGTTAGCGAAGAATTATGTGACCATTTCGCAACTGCTGCAAGTATCCCGCCAACTAAAAAAGCGATCAATGAGACTACAAGCAGGCCACGGTCAAGGCGGTCGAAACCTTTCAACAGGTTCTGATACTTGACTGCTGAGTGCTCGCCGAGCTGCCCGAAGATCGACTCAAGTTGCGTTATCTCGTCAGATTGCATGCAAGGATTCTCCTTCATTTGAACGTACTTAAACCACGGGTGGTTAGGGTCGAAAAGCCGCCAAGAACAGATCTAGCGGTACGCGGATGAACCGGAGTGCCGAATAACTTGAGCGCGGCCCAAGATGCTTCACGAAAGGATCAAAGTCTCTGTCGTCATGCAACAATTCGTAGCCGCTCTCGATGCATCAGGTCGCGATTACCAAATCAATGGTCTTGCGAACGGTAACACCCAACCGGCGCAGCACCCGGAAGTGTCATGCGGCCTGAATTGCGGTGCCTTGGCCGCCCAAGTCTATGACCGTCAGAGACGTCAAAAGCTTCCTTGCTCGCTCAAATTCCTGGTCTTGCACGAACCCCTGCAGAACCTCCGTCAGGATTAGGTCTCCAATCGCTCGCCGCCGTTGCGCTTCCGGCGAATCACCTCTGCCGATTGCTCCGCAGCCGCGTACACGAGCGGACCCATTTTGGGAGACGCGGGAACTATATCCGGCAGCAATCCGTGCTCTGCTAGAGCTTCGTTCATAATCGGCCCGATCGAAGCCACGGCTACGTGCTCTTCGAGCGCGCTACGCACCTCCTCCGCCAGCTCCTGTTCGGCAGCCACAGTAAACAGGTGTTCGAGTTGAATACCCGAGGTAAATAAAATTGTGTCGGCCTCACGCTGCGCTAGTCTTCGAACTGCTTCGCGCAGCGGCGCCATATCTTCCGGCAGTTCCCAGCGATACAGCGCAAACGTCTGCACCTGCGCGCCTACCGCTTCTAATTCAGCCACGAACTGCGGATGAGGCCGTCCATACTCCTGCACGGCGAGCCTTCGCTCCGGCCTCGCCGCTATCGCGCGCACAATTTCACGCCAGGTGTTTGGCTCGGGAATCGTGACATCGGGAACCATTCCGGAACCACGCAGCACCGCAACCGGTTTGGGTCCTCTCGCTAGCAACTTTGCTCGTCGCAAAGCCTCATCCGCGCGCGCGAAGTCGTAACGGGACGCAACCACATCGCGCCAGAAACTCAGGCCGACCCCGGTCATCAGAATCAGCATCTCGCAGCCGCCGCTCTCTAGCCTCTCTAACAGCCTGAAGGCATCCGAGTTGTCCGCCAAAGCGCGCTCTCTCACCGAAGGCGCTACGAACGGCTGGGCGCCTTGCTTGCGAATCAGTAGCTCGATTTCTGCAGCCCGGCGACTCTCGAGGCTAAGTACACGCAGCCCGTCAAACGACATGCTTCCATCTTGCCAGCCAGCCCGCTTGCGTTTAGATTTCCTTCAGCATTGGGGCTTGAGGCTTCGCCGGCAAAGCCAGACTTCCGGCAGTCACGCCAAAATAGCGGCTAACAAATATAGTCGCGAGAATGTAAGGAACTCCAAATATCTGTGCCGCCACGTTTTTTGGTAGATGCGGTCCCCAAATAATACTGATGATAAAAATTATGCCCAAGAGCAGCGCCAGAGCGAAGAAAATCCACAGCAAAGCTTTATACAGGTACCACTCAAATTTTTTCGACGCGTTTAAAGAACGAGGTGCCCAACTCAGGTTGAGCAACGTTTTCTTCTCAAAAATCAAATCATTCGTCTTTTGCGACCATGTTAAGCGCTCCATCTCCTTATTGGCATGAGATCGTATTCGCTGGGCCGCCGAGTACGCCCTATGCCTGGCTTTTTCTTGCTCCTGGCTGTCGGTTGTCGCTGATAGTTCCAGCTTCAAGGCTTGATCCCAAAACGCTATCTGCTTTGTTGCCAGATCAACGATGCCCAGACGCTTTGCCGGAAGCCGGACGTTTGACCAATAGAAGGTAGCTATCGCTGCAATTGCACTTAAAGCTCCAAGAAACTGGCCGATTGGAACCAAGGCAGCCCACACTTCAGACATATTCACGCATTCAAATATATATTGCCGGACGGTGTTGGCGATCCTTTAAAACAACAGCTTCAACCCGAACTGTATCTGGCGCGAGGTGGTCGCCGTCGCCGTAATCACGCCAGCCGTCGGCGAAGGTGCAGCAGAAGCCGATGTAAACACCACCGGATTGGGTGTGGACAAGTTCGTATGGTTCAGCGCATTGAAAAACTCGGCGCGAAACTGCAGGCGCACTCGCTCCGTGATGCTCGTCGTCTTTAATGCGGAAACGTCCAGCGACACGATTTCAGGACCGATCAAAGTGTCGCGGCCCACGTTTCCATACGTCCCGTTTGCGGGCGTCACGAACGCTGCCGGATTGAAGTACAGATTCGGCGACCCCAAGATCACTGGCCCAGAAAATGCAGGATTCCACGACGGCCGGATCGGATTGCGGCTGTCTCCATTATTTGTCGGATTGAAACCCAGCTGCGGCGTGAACGGCAGTCCAGACTGAATCGTCTCAATGGCACTCACGCTCCATCCGGTTGAAATGGCGTCGCGCCAGCCTGTGACTCCGTTGAGAAACCGCTTGCCGTGTCCGATCGGAAGCTCATACGTTCCGTTGACCGTCGCGAGCTGGCGGACATCTGTTGTCGAGAGCCCGTAATCCCATTTCGGATTGAGCGGGAACATCACAAACCCGGGTGCATTCGATGCGACGCTGCTGTTCCACGCCGTCCCGTCGTCCAGGCTCTTCGAATATGTGTAGCCGCCCCGAAATTGCAAGCCCTGGCTTAGCCTGCGATTCACATCTATCTCAAGAGCGTTATACGAGCTCACGCCTTCCGAAAACCAGGATGTCGTGTTTGCCAGATTGGGGTTGGCAAGCGGCGCGCCCTTCGGGTAGTAGATCGTCCCGGGCGCAAGTGAACCGGGGCAAGGCGATTGAGGGCAGACCGTAGGAAACGGCTGGTTCGCATCGAGCGACAGCATTTCATGATAGCCGTGCGAACCAACATAGCCAACCGTTAACGCCGTATTCGGCGCAATCTTCTGCTGCACTTTGAAGGTCCAAGTAAGAATCGTTGGTATATACGCGTCCGGCTGAATACCGCTTGGTGAAATGAGCCCGCCCGCTGGCAGCGAAGAGCCTGGAGCGATATTCAACCTCGAAAGCGGAACATTTTTGAGCGTCTGCGTCGGATTGAACGGGGCTGTTTGATCGAGCTGGTAATCGAGATTGTCAAGCAACATCCGGTAAATGCCAAGCCGCCGTTGATCACAGTTTTGCTTTTCCCAAACGGGTCCCACGCAAAACCGAAGCGCGGCTCAGGCAGAAAATTCGCGCGATTGACGGTGAACACAGAACTCGCAATCCGCGGATTCGTCGCAATCACGCCATTCGGAAACGTGTAATTCGCGCCGCGCCCATGCGCTTCGTTCCAGCCATCGGTCGATTCGAAACGAAAGCCGACCCGCAACTCGAGTCCGCGCACCGGGCGAATCGCGTCCTGCACAAAACCGGCTGTTTCGAGCGACCGCCAGCCCAGCGGTGTCGGCGACGGAATTACCGTGAACGTGGAAACTGTTCCCTGCAGAAAGTTTGCCAGGCTGCCAAAGGATGCCTGCCCGTACTGATACTGCGCGAGATTGTCATTCGCCTGCACGCGCTGGAACCATACGCCCTCTTCCACCTGGTGGATGCCATGATTGATCGCCACGTGATCGTCGTACGTAAACAGGTTCCGTACCGCGGAAAGATTGCTTCCGGCATTCGTTCCACCCACGCTAATCTGCGACGCGCCATTCAGTGCCGTACCGCCGCCGATCACCACCGCGCCGATGGGCGATCCTTCCACCCAGCCCGGCACATCCACCGGCGTATAGCCCGTGAAGAAATATCCGGCGCGTGAGAAACCGAAGCGCGCAGTGTTCAACACGTGCGGTGAAAAAACATGCTGCTCCTGAATGCTCGCCACCTGTTCCCGAAGCCTCTCGAGCACGCTGCTCAACGGGTTCGCCGAAGGCGTATCTGCATCATGTCGTCAACGTTCACCTGGCGCTCATTCACCAGACCTGACGTCTGCTCCGTCGTCACGCTCACCGGGTTTGGTGTTTCCTCTACCGTCACCACCTGCCGGATCTCCCCCACCGCCAAGACCCAGATCCATTTGAGCAGCTTGCCCTACCTCGAGCTTCAGCCCGGTTTTGACCTGCGAGGCAACGCCGTTTTGCTCGCCGCGACGTTATACGAACCGATCGGAACCGACGCGATGGCATACCGGCCAGCCGTGTCGGCGGCTACCGAACGTTCGCTGCCGGTCTCGTTATTTGGCAGGACAAATCTGCACGCCCGGCAGCGGCGCGCCTAATTCGTCCCGCACAATTCCCGACAGAGATGCGCCCACAACCTGGGTCCAGACGCACCAGACGGAGCTCAAAACCAATATGGCCAGACGAATGCTTTCCGAGACGTGCTCCATTGTTGATCGAGATTAGCAGGATTTGCGCGAACCGGTCAATTGAAAGTTCATCGATTTAGTAGAGATCGTGCTACGCTTCAGAAGTGCCCCCTCCCGGCCACCTCAAAAAGCTCGAGGCCGAAAGCATTCACATCCTGCGGGAAGTGGTCGCTGAATGTGCCCGTCCCGTAATGCTGTACTCAATTGGCAAGGATTCGTCGGTGCTCGTTCGCCTGGCGCAAAAGGCGTTCCATCCCGGGCCGATCCCGTTCCCTCTTCTGCATGTCGACACAGGCTATAAGTTCAAGGAGATGATCGACTTCCGTGACCCGTTCACCGCCGCACTCGGCGTGAAATTGATCGTTCATACGAACCGGGCGGCACTCGAGGAGGGCGCCAACCCTTTCGCTTGGGGCACCCAGCGCTGTTGCGGCGCACTCAAAACCGGAGCACTGCTGGCGGCTCTCCGCGAGGGCGAGTTCGATGCCGCGGTCGGGGGCGCACGACGTGATGAAGAGCGTTCCCGCGCCAAAGAACGTGTCTTTTCCTTCCGCGACGTCCGGGGCCAGTGGGACCCGCGCAACCAACGCCCGGAGCTCTGGAACATCTTCAACACCAATGTGAAAAACGGCGAAAGCCTGCGCGTCTTTCCGCTCTCAAACTGGACAGAGCTGGATGTCTGGCAGTACATCGAACACGAGAATATTCCGGTAGTCCCGCTTTACTTTGCCAAGCCGCGAGCCATGCTGGTGCGCGGCGATTCGCTGCTTTCGATCGAACAGCCGTTCGTGCCGCGCCTGCCCGGTGAAGAGCCGCAAATGGTAATGTGCCGGATGCGATCTCTGGGCTGCAGCCCTTGCACGGGCGCCGTTCGTTCCCAAGCCGCCACGATCCCCGCGATCATCGAAGAACTCATCGCGGTCAAACGCTCAGAACGCCAGAACCGCGTGATTGATCACGATCAGGATGGCTCGATGGAAATCAAAAAGCAGGAGGGTTATTTTTGATGGCCACGGCTGAAGTGACTCCGGTTGAAACCATGCTCGAACCCGCGCGCGAAGAGCAGAAGGATCTGCTCCGTTTCACCACCGCCGGCAGCGTGGACGATGGCAAGTCGACTCTCATTGGCCGCTTGCTCTACGATTCCCGCAATGTCTATGAAGACCAGCTCGAATCGGTCAGCAAGGCCTCAGTGGGCAGGAACGCGGGCGCAATCGATTTTTCGCTTCTCACTGACGGCTTGCGCGCCGAGCGTGAACAAGGCATCACCATCGATGTCGCGCACCGTTATTTCGCGACACCCCGCCGCAAGTTCATCATTGCCGATACGCCCGGCCACGAACAGTACACCCGCAACATGGTCACGGGAGCATCTACAGCCGATCTTGCCATCGTGCTTGTCGACGCGCGCAAGGGCGTGCTGCCGCAATCACGCCGCCACGCCTACATCGCATCGCTGCTTGGGTTGCAGCACCTCGTAGTCGCGATCAACAAAATGGACCTGGTCGGCTATGACGAACAGATTTTTCGCAGGATCGAAGCCGATTTTCTCGAGTTCCTGAAGCCGTTTCGCGCGATCGAGCCGTTCTTTCTTCCGATCAGCGCACTTGCTGGCGATAACGTTGTCCACCGCAGTGCTGCGATGCCCTGGTTCCACGGCCCGAGTCTCCTCGAATATGTGGAAGAAGTGCCGGTCGAACCGCCGTCCCTGCAGATGCCGTTTCGTTTTCCTGTCCAGCGTGTTGTGCGGCCCAATGCTTTTTTCCGCGGTTACGCGGGTACGCTCGCTTCAGGCGTTGCGCGTCCTGGTGATGAGGTCGTCGTCTATCCCTCAGGACGCAGTTCGCGCATCGCCCAGATCAGTACCTTCGACGGAGATCTGCAAGTAGCGCGCGCCGGCGACGCAGTCACCCTCACTCTCGAAGACGAAATCGACATCAGTCGTGGCGATACTCTTGCAGCCGCCGAAAACGAGCCAGCCGTTTCCACCTCCTTCGAAGCCACGCTCGTCTGGCTCGATGAAACTCCTGCCGAGCTGAATAAGCGTTACCGGCTGAAGCACAATACGCGGCAGGATTGGGCCGAGCTCAAATCGATCGAATATCGCATCAACATCAACACGCTCGATCATGAACCGGCGAGCGCACTCGAGATGAACGCGCTGGGAGTGGCTCACGTCGAGACTGCGCGCCCTCTGGCCTTTGACCCGTACCGCGATAACCGGGCCACCGGCAGTTTTATATTGATTGACCCAGTGACCAACGCGACCGTGGCCGCCGGCATGATCGCGCGCTCCATCGAGAGCTCACAGCAAGCTCCCGATCCAACCGCAGATCTTACCTGGCAGGTGAAAGACGACGCGCTGGTCCTCAGCGCACCCGGCCGCGCCTTTACGGCGATCGGCGTTGAGCCCACTCTCCACACCATCCACGATCGCGAAGCCGCTGATCTCCTCAGGCGTTTGCTCGAACGCCTCCATGTATCGACCCGCAACAAGGATTAAGTAAATGGCGCTCCAGGCAATTGACGAAAAACTCGGCGAAGCTCGCGAAGTGATTGCGGAGGCTCTGCATTCTTCCGCCCCTGCTTGCGTGACCTGCAGTTTTCAAACGGAAGACATGCTTGTGGTGGAACTAGTGCGCGAGCACATCCCCGGCATACCCGTGCTGTTTCTCGAAACGGGTTATCACTTCCCCAAAGTCTACCGGTATCGCGACGAGATGACCGAACGCTACGGCTTGAATCTCGTGAACGTGACACCAGAGCAAACGCTCGCCGATCACGAATCTGCTTTCGGGCTGCTGCATCAATCGCGGCCCGATGAGTGCTGCAAACTCCGGAAAGTCGGTCCGCTCTTCGCCGCACTCGAACCATACAGCGTGTGGTTCACCGGATTGCGCCGCGTCCAGTCTCCTACGCGTGTCAATCTGCAACCAATCGATCAGTTTCCGCTGCCCTCGGGTAAGCAGCTCGTAAAGGTAAGCCCGCTCGCCGCCTGGAGTGATCGCGAAGTTTGGGAATCGGCTCGCGAGCGCGGCATCCCAGTGCTTTCGCTTTATAACGACGGCTATACCAGCATCGGCTGTGCTCCCTGCACCGCTAAACCGACCGACGCAAACAACCTGCGTTCAGGACGGTGGGCGGGACGCAAACTCGAATGCGGAATCCACATCGCCGGGGCACATTGAAGTGGAAGTAACCCTCGGTTTTGTCATCGCGCTTGCCATTTCGCTGACCGGAGTCGGCGCAGGCAGCATGACCACGCCGCTTCTCATCCTGCTCTTGGGCGTGCCGCCAGCCACAGCAGTCGGCACGGCGCTCACCTTCGGCGCCATCGTCAAAGTCATTTCGGTTCCTGCGTATGTCTGGCGGAAGCAGGTCGACGGCCGCATTCTGAAACTGATGCTGTTCGGCGGCATTCCGGGCGTCATAGCCGGCTCGTTTCTGCTCAGCTCACTTAAAAACAGGGGCTACGAACGCGGCTTGTATCTCATCCTAGGACTGCTCATCGCCTCCACCGCCGGCTTTCATCTCTACCGCACGCTCAAGCCGCGGCCTAACGCAGGCGAGACGGACCGCTCTTCAATCCTTCCCTGGATCGCGCTTCCGATCGGCGCAGAGGTCGGCTTTTCTTCCGCGGGCGCCGGCGCGCTCGGCTCCATTCTGCTGTTCGGACTCACAAGACTGTCGACTGCCGAAGTTGTCGGAACAGATCTCTGCTTTGGCTTAATCGTTTCGACAATCGGCAGCGCAATCCATCTGGGCGCGGGAGAATACGATGGTGCCCTTCTTTTCAAGCTAGTGATCGGTGGCATCCTCGGCGCAGTCACCGGATCTTCTCTGGCTGGCCGGATCGCTCCCATTCCCATGCGCCTGGCAGTGCTCGGTATGCTGGTTATCCTCGGGACGCAGCTCGCCTTCCATGGTCATCCCGCAGCCCCACACCTGCAAGCCGCTTTACGTTACCGCTAACGCGGACGCCGGAAAAAGAGTATATGCTGCCAGGGCATAGTGTCCACGACCTTTTCGAACACGTACCCTTCCGGTATAACTTCCGCCTTCACCTCCGCAACGCTCATCTTGTGCTCCGGACGAATTGGCACCGATGGATCTTCCTTCCGAAACTCCAGCAACACAAGCGCGCCGCCCGGCTTGAGCGCTCTTCGAATCCCTTCGAGCATCCGCTGCGGGCGGGAAAATTCGTGATACACATCTACCAGCAGCACCAGATCCAGCTTGCCCTCCGGTAGTCTCGGATCCGACTCGTCACCTAAGACCGCCACGATATTCGTCAGGTGCTGAGCGCTCGCCTTCGCTTTCAATCGTTCCAGCATCCCGGGCTGAATATCGTTCGCAAACACTACGCCGTTCGGGGCCACCGCTCTCGCCAGGCGCATCGTATAGAAGCCAGTCCCGGCGCCCACGTCGGCCACTATCATTCCCGGTTTAAGACTGAGTTGGGCGATGGCTTTTTCCGGTTGCTCTTCCCGCGAACGCTCTTCCCTTTCGAGCCATTCCGCGCCGCTCACGCTCATCACGGGTGCGATGCGCCGGCCCGTTACAGGATGCACCGATTGGGCAGCAAGCAACCCCGTGAATGCCATCATCAGAAAGGCTGCCGCGCTTATTTCCCTGAATGTATGCATACTCACTTGAACAGCCGGTTCCGTATCGTCCTCGTAGGCATGGTTGCCGTAGCCGCTGCTTTCTCTGCCAGTTGTTATGCTGACGCTGAAAACTCCCTCGCCGTGGTCAATGCGGTCCTCTCCTCGTCGGAAGACGGCCCTGCTGTTTCGTCCGATTACCGCTTCCTTCCCGGAGATACCATATATTTCTCATTTGAGATTGCCGGCTTCGCTGTCCACACAGAGAACAACGGCGAGATCAAAAAGATTTCACTCAGCTACGAAATCACCGCGCAAGACGACGCCGGCAAGCCGCTCGCCGATCCGGCCAATGGCGGCATTCAAACCGACCTGAGCCCTGAAGACAAGAACTGGGTCCCCAAGCGTCGCGCTTCCTTTCTTCTTCCATCCTATGTGGCCGCGGGCTCCTTTCACATTCATGCCGCGGTGAAAGATCTCTTCGCTAGAACCGAAACTACCCGCGACTTCCCGTTTCTCTTGGGTGGGGTTCAGCTCACGCCGGCATCCTCCGTCACGATAGAGAACTTCCGGTTTCTCCGCAGCGAGAACGACACGGAGCCTTTGAACGTGCCTGCTTACAGCCCTGGCGACACCGTCTATGCGCGCTTTGAGATGACAGGATTTCAGATTGGCCCCGATAATCATCCGCATGTGGCATATGGGGTTACCGTGCTCGACCCGAATGGAAAAGCCTTCCTCCGCGACCCGGAAGCGGCTGGCCTGGATTCCGGCGGCACCTATCCGGCGCAGTTCATTCCCGGCAACATCGCGTTGAAGATGGATAAAAATAACGCCCACGGACAGTACAGCGTAGTTGTGAAAGCGCACGATTTGCTCGCCAAGCAAACCTACGAACTGAAGCAGTCATTCAGTATTGAGTGAGCTCTTTAAGCCGCCGTAAGCCTTCTTCGAATTTGGCAGGTTCATGAGAAGGCTCGCCACTGCGTACGCTTCCGAAGGCATATCGAAGAAGAACCCGGGCTGCAGCAGAACGTCTCTTTCGTTGAGCAGCCGTAGCAGCCACTCCTCTTCTGTTCTCGTTTGAGGAAGCTGCAGGATCGCCGACCATCCGCCTTCGGTATCGAGTACGTCTACCGGGCTGTCTTCGAGTATCTGCCGGGACCGCGCCAAATTTTCTCGTGTCCTCGCGCCGATGGCCGCCCGGAGTTGTGCGCCAATCACCAGCAGCGGCCGAAGCGCTAGTTGCACGGGAGTGTTCACCGGCAGATACGTGTCGAGTATCAACTCCAGCCGTTCGCGCGCCAGCTCCCGCTCAACCACCGGTCCATTGATACCGATCCACGCGAGCTTCATCTGCGGCATGCCTGCCGATTTCGAGAGCCCATTTAGTGAAAAGCTGAGCACCGCATCGTCACCCACCAGCGTCTTCACCCACCCTCCGCTGCTCTTGAGTTCGAAGCTCATGAAGACCTCGTCCGCAATGATCGACAAATTGTGCCGCAGGGCCAGATCAATCAGCCGCTGCCACTCCCAATTCTTCAGAAACGAACCCGTCGGATTATTCGGATTTACAATTACGATGGCCCGCGACCGGGGCGAAATCTGCCGCTCGAGATGATCAAAATCGATGAACCAGCTACCGTCGTATTCCAGCCGGTACGGAACCGTGCGCACGCCCTCTAATGCAGCCACATACTCGAATAACGGATAAGAGGGCGAGGGAATCAACACTTCATCCCCGCAATCGCAAAGCAGCTTGAACAACAAGCCATATGCTTCGCTGGTGCTGGCCGTGAGGGCGATACGTGACGAATCGAGTGCGAATCCTTGCTCGCGGTAGAACTCGGCCACAGCCGCTCTCGCCGGTTCCAAGCCGAAAGGATCCGGCTGATAGGCGAAGTCGCCGATGCCGTGCAGCGCCTCGCGGATCGCCGCATGGGGATAGTCGAAAACGGTCGTGGGGTTTGAGACGGTCAGATCAAGAAACGACCCACTGCGCTCCGCAACTGCCCGCGCGAGACTGTTCTGAGCAAACGTCCACGGCAGGCGGTTTGAATAGCGATACAAACAGCCACTCTGTCACGGTTGTTCCCGCTCCGCAACTATTGAACGTGAAAGCTCAACGCATGGGCCTTCAGAGAGGGAGCCGCGGCCGCTGCAAACACCGTCCGCTCCACGCACGAGCCGCTGTCTAACACAAGCGCCGGCTCGAGTACCTCTGTTTCGAATTTCTCGACCTGGTCGTTGGTTAGCACGGGCTTCGAGCTCATCAGGATCTGCTGCGCCGAGATCGCGCCCAAGGCAGCGGCCGTTACCACACCGCTGGGCGGGCTCAATTTCGAAGAACTTAGAATCGACAGCACGCCCTCCACAGAATTTAAAACGATTGTGAGGATTGTTCCCTTGCTGTGATTCTGACTGCGCAGAATCGATGCCAACATGATCTGCCGTCCAATCGGCTGCAGCCCCGACGTGGACTGAGCCAGCGCCTGATAAATTCTGCTGCTTACAATCGACTGCTTCGTATTGCTGACGTTGCACACGTTCAAGTCGTACGCCGTAACGTTTTTCGGCACTTTTCCATAGTTTTGCTGAAGCAGACCATCCGGAATCACCGTGCCCGTGACGACGAAATTATCTTGGGCGAAGGCCAGCTCGTTAACAAGAAGCAGGTGGAACAGCGTCCAGGCAAATAACTTCAGAGGATTGCGCATGCGCTTTATAGATCAGCCGCGGGCTGATCGCGCGAATGGCCCGCACCCGAACTAAATTGTTGCTTTGTCGAGCCTAGAATTATTTTTGAATTGCGTGATCAACAGGTACTTTGCCGGATTTCCAAGTATGGGCGCAATACTAAACGATATTCCGATATACGTAAGCCAGCGCCGGCGCGACGCCTATGCTGTCGAGCGGAACAGTAGCATTCGAATTAGTGAACGAAACCGGCATCCACTCCGTACTTTCCCGCTTTATCCACTGCTCAACAAAGCATCGGTCCTGCGCGACGGTGAGATACTCCCGCATAGACGGAATCGTTCGATACGCCGCAAAACTTGTGCCCTCTGTCATAGTCCTCGGCTGAGGGCGAGAGCACCTCAATAATCAGCATCGGATTAAGCAGCACATCAAAATGATCGTCTTGGAAATTCTCCGCTCCGCATGTCACAACAACGTCCGGATAGGTGTAAAGTCCGCTTGCTGGTATCCATACGCGGAGATCCGTAGAAGCAACTTCGCAGCGCTTGCTTCTGAGCAGCAGCCCGACAGCTTGCACAAGGGTTAGAAACAATCCGCACATGATTGCGGCTCGCTCCGCCCACGGCAAACGTGTCTCCCGCGAAGTATTCGCTTTTGTAGTCGACTTTCCGTTCATTCGCCAGATACTGCTCTGGGGTAATGAAACGCTTGGGTGCGGTCGACATCCGTTCTTACAATTTTACGACTTTGCTCGGTTCCGCATGAGCTTCACTTCACCGCACATCGGCGACATATTGATCACTTTGACTATACAGGCGTTTGTGTCAGCGAACAACAGGGGTCTATTCCTGGCTTAGATCCTGACCGTCTTAAGCCTTACCGTGTTTCACTTCAAGTGAAATACGAGAACAGTAAAGCCGAGCACGAGGCCGCGCCTTTTGGCTTACGGCTCGCAGTTGTGCCCTTACCGCGTCCGTCGTTTGCTCGGATCGGGCATACGCTTCACTTCACCGCGCATCGCGAGCGAATTAATCTGGATTATCGGCACCAGCGACTGGCTGCTCTCCGCCGGCCGGTTCGCCCCACGCTCCGAAAGCTCCTGATTGAGCGTCCGCACAAACCCTTCCACTTGCCGCTGCATCGCTTCCATCTTTTCGCGCATGTTCAGGATAATCTCGACACCGGCAAGATTGACGCCCAATTCGCGAGTGAGCTTCAAAATCACTTCGAGCCGCTCCAGATCTTCGTCCGTGTACAGCCGCGTGTTGCCTTCACTGCGCGAGGGCGCAAGCAGGCCTTCCCGCTCATACAAACGCAGCGTTTGCGGATGTATCTCGTACTGCTCGGCAACCGCCGAGATCATGTAAGCCGCTTTCCCTTTGTTTCTCGTCATCTTGATTCACTCGCTATGCCGTCGGAGCTTGCACTTTGTCCCAAATCTCATGCCGCACATCCGTCGTCTGCACCTGGGCCAGCTCGCGCAGCAACTCCCGCGTCCTCTCGTTGTGCACGTCTGGCGAGCGCAGCACAACTTCTACAATCTCGTCACCGCGCGTATTCTTCCGTGCATTGAAAATCCCCTTGTCCCGCAACCGGAACTTCTGCCCATTTTGCGTCCCTTGCGGAATTTTGAGCAGCGCGCGCCCATCGATCGTCGGCACTTCGATCTTCGCGCCGAGGCCCGCCTCACTGACACTCAATGGAACTTGCACATCGATGTTATCGCCGCTTCGTTTAAAGAACGGATGCTCCTCCACTCGAATCGTGATGTACAGGTCACCCGCAGGTCCGCCCGCGACCCCGGCGTTGCCCTTACCCGCAACTCGCAAGCGCGAACCCGCCGCAACACCCTGCGGAATCCGCACTTCTACCGTGTCCGGATGAGAGACCCGGCCCTCGCCCCGGCAAGTTGGACAGGCATTCTTCAAGCGCCCTGTCCCTCCACATCGCGGGCAGGTCAAATTAAATTTCATCGCTCCCGCCATTTGCGTAACTGTGCCGCTGCCGTCGCATTCCGGGCAGACTGCCACATTCGACCCCGCTGCACCTGATCCATGGCAGGTCGGACAGGTCTCCTGCCTTGAAATATTGAGCTTCACCTGAGTGCCGCGAATCGCCTGCCAGAAATCCACATTCAGGCCGTATTCCAGATCCGAGCCGCGCTCCGGCTGTGGCGTTCCCTGCCGCGCCCGGCCGCCTCCGAAGAAGCTGCCGAAAATGTCGCGGAACGAACCGCCTCCGGGAGTATCCCCTTCATCGGTTTGAGCGCCCGCGCCCGCTTGTTGCTGCTGCCGCATGTACTCAGCGAAATCGAATCCGCCGAATCCCGGCCCTGCACTCCCGCCGCTCGCGCCCCCAGCGCCATTCGGCGGTATGTTCGGCGAGTAAAAGCCGTATTGGTCATACGTCTTTCGCTTCT
>JAABUQ010003416.1_pt1 | contig 29089 bp, 29 predicted proteins | sample 5560001 | NCBI WGS metagenome assembly JAABUQ01 (sample SAMN10711888, study PRJNA513371) | rock metagenome | isolation source: Antarctica rocks | place: Antarctica: Victoria Land, Finger Mt nord | collected 2015-12-18 | reverse complement strand
GCGGAGTGTAGGTTAATCAGGGGGAGTTGAGGGGGGGTTGGGATGGATGAGGGGTGATGGGTATTAGGAAATGGGGGTGGTGCGGGATATGAAGGACAGGGCAGCTTGGGCGGAGGGGTTGGGTATGACGAAAGGGGGGGAAGTGGTATTGTGGTGTAGGAGAGAGGACCGTGGTGGTGAGCTGCTTGTTGAGAGCAGAGACAGATGGTGTTCTTGCTTTGGGATTGTTCGCTCACCTATCGCGATAGATAGTACAACAGAAGAGTGCTAAAGCCCCCCTCCCCTTCCCCCCCCCAAATGGACTGCAATAGCCAAGAGGTCGACACCAACATGATCAAAGAAGGTACTTGGAAGAACCAGTAAACGCCACCAATATTGATCTCCCATCCCATTGCATCGCTATTCGCGCCATCCCATGTGGAATACACACAGCATGCACCAGTACATCATCAAACCAGATACACCACCTCACTCACCTCTCTAAAGCATCCGCGAGTCTGAAAAAAGTCTTTGGAAGCTTCAATTCAAGCTTCGAGTTAATCGCGCAATCGACGGTTTTCACTTATCGCTGGTCGGGAGATCGAGGGAGCTATGCAGACAGCCATTAGATAGTCTCCATGAAAGCAGGCAGTAATCAGACGACTTCAGTGAATGCAACATTTGAGGAATGGGACGGAGTGATGTAGAGTATGCAGGACTCCGATATGAAAGGAGTCACGAGGCAGAGGAGGTACATTAGATTTGGAGGGTGTTTGGTGATTAGTTGGTGTACATCGCTGTTATTGCATTCCATAGGCAGTGCGTGATTCCGTCGGTCCATTGGGTATGGTAGTTCATTTTGGCGACGCGCTGGTTGCGGAAGTCTTTTCGCGAAGAAGGTACATGATATTAGCTAGTAAACGCCACGAAACGGATGTATCTCCTCTACCTGATTACCGCTTTGGGATTGAATCCCTTCTTCAGTCTTCATCGTCGTGGGGTGTTTATCGCATTGACCAGAGATAGCCTTCATGAAGACTATCCGATTTTTGCCTATATAGATTTCTTCGATTTCTGGATCTCCCAACATCGGAGAACTCGCCTTAACACCATTTTTATTGATTTGGCCTAGCGCAGAAAGGTATGAAGCGAGTTGGTACATCAATATTCGTGGCGTTCACTAGTAAACTCATGTACCTTCTCCGATCGTGTTGCGGGCGGGCGATACGTAATTCCGTTGACCTGTTGACCATGGTAGTCCATTCCGGGGGCGAGATGGCTAAGGTATGGAAGTCTTTTGTCGTGACAAAAACCCGCAGATGGTATGTCATTTGTGACTAATGTGTAAGGTGAGCAATCTGGTTCGAATGCTCCGAATTAGCTTGGCTTGCAAGTTGCTGGACTCGTATCGAAGTGCAAGTCCCAAGTCATGCGGTCTCATCACATTCTCAAATCAGCCCAGTGGGGCGAAGGCAAGCCAATACAAAGATGAAAATTGAGCGTGATGATGGGGCAATCGTTGTGCCAGTCCAAGTAAATCGTCGAGTAGTATTTGATTTACGTCCGTAGCCGCGTGGGAGAAAAAGGCGTTTTCATGTAGCAGGAAAGCACACGAGATGAGACCAACCCTTAGCTTTAGAAAGTGGTGCGAAATTTGTGGAAATCCAACCTCGCTTGGGCCCCGAGCACACAGATGAGAAACGCCTCAGATGAGAACGCCTCAACGGCGACATTGACGGGTGGAATTATCACTTTTATGAGGCGAAAAGCGTGACAAATGAACTCCCACGTCTAAACTTACTTCTGGATACCGAGGGTTTGGTCGTCGCTATAAGGCTTCTCCATCAAATTGAGTTCGGCGTGGGATGAGGAACGTGGCTCCACGTGGCTTTTGATCCCAAAGGATCGTGCATGCTAAATACTCGTGGGAGATCACTAGATCCATGGGGCTGGGAGAGTGTCTAACAGGCGGATTGTCGAGCAGCTCCAAAGGTAGGCATCGTGGTCGAATCGTATCTTGATGGTGGGAGGGACACGTTTTTAAATCAAGCCGGACTGGCAGCTAACGACGGAGATCGATTAGCGAGACGCCAAAGGCGATCCGGTAGCAGAACGTTGGGAACTTGGTTGGTTGGTGAGTGTCGGGGATCGTCGGTGGGCTTCGCTGAACGAGCTTCCACCACCTTCGAAACCAGGCTTCGATTGCAATTTGGAAGCGCCGTGCAGGAAAGAAAACTCTCCGTTTGGTCGACACCGTAGAGCACAATCATCACCAAATCTAGCGTAAAGCAAGGAAGTTAGCTTAACCTGTGCTATAGGAGTGCTAGATCAATAAGTAGAAGTAGTTCCATAGTTGTGGACATGTACAAGTTTGGTCGATTAGTACTGTTACATTACTACCTGTTCATGAGCAAGTTCATGACGAGCGTGAACGAGCAGCGCCGTCGGAGACGTATTGAAAACGTATCGATTATCGAATTATGGGCGTAGGCAAAACATGGTGTCGAAGGTTGCGTATAGACCGTGGTATCTACAACTTCGGTGCTCAGCCTTCCTGACCACATACAAGATGCAGGAAGCCGCGTGAGAACAGGGAACTAGGATAATTCAAGGACACAGTACCGTGGTCCGCCACTGCATGTCGTTCCTTACCCGTGGTTCGGGAAAGTGACAGTAGTAAAGCTTTGCCCCCAAACATTCCTGCTCGCTCATAGCGGGATCCGTACGCCTACGATAGCGCGGTTCGTACTTACGTGTACGTCGGACATATGAGCATGATCGAGAGCAGCCATGTTGAGGCAGCTCTAATCGGTGCTCCGCCCGCATGGAATTAGACAGCCAGCAATCTCCATCCTCGGAGTACATGCTTGCGATGCCAAAGGATACAAGATTTGCATGGCCCTCGCAGTCGAAAAATTCCTCGAGCAAAGGGGCACGACACACCCCTGTCGCAGACTCGCAAGAACATTCACCAATCAAGATAAGGGACACGGGTACGAAAGTCACGTTTCACGCTGATGTGCATTGGTGGCCGAAGTGATCCATGGAAACCGTGGTGCATCAACGCGGGCCACCCGTTTCCTTCGGCTATTCCTCTTTCAGCCATCGCTTGAGGTGGACTTACTCTGTAGCTTTTCAGCCTGCTGTCCGTGGTGGCTGCTGAGGTACAGAGTACTCGGTAACGTGGGCGTTGCGTTCATGGCGCCCTTAGATGTCATGAGCATGCTGAGTTATGGAGCAGGTTGAGAAGATTACCATGCAACCTTCACCCTTTGTGCTCTGCGTCGTACATAAGGAAATGTCGAGAAACAGGTAATGCCGACAGTCGACACTTGAAGCAGCAAGACGGCCGAAACCACTCTGCGCCCTGATGCATGATCAACTGTCAAATCCGCATCGAGCCAATGATAGGGCATCGCTCTTGCATGCATGCGCTCCCAAGGTTGGATGCAGCGACGCTGAATCTGCTAGGCCGGGGGTGTCCTTCATCTCTGCATCAAGGGCGCTTATATGCGGGAGAGTCTTTGCGCTATGCTTGAGGATGTTGTCATCAGGTTCAAATTCACCCCCGCCCCGCGCATTGCACTCATGAACGATATTCGAAGAGAACGAACAACGGCTGCAAGAATCATGGATTTCAGGCGTGTCCCGATTCAGGATAGGATCTCTTACGAATCCGTTGAGTCTTCAAGATGTCATGCAGGCGGGCGTTGGGTCTCAATGAGAATTGAATCCGAATCCCGGCTGGAATTGACGGGTTTGATTCCGTTTGAGCTGGTGAAGGACAATACAGATACCGGGTCGCATACACACTCCTTCGGCCATGGTGCTAGGTCTGGCGGTAGCATATATACGTGGCTTGTCAGCAATGTTCGGACCGGCTCCGTCTGAAGCTTATTCAAGTCCATCATTTCGCGAATTGCTTTGTACGGAGTAGCTTGGACTACTATCGTCGCTGCTCTGGTCGCTAGCCCCTGTGTGGCTGCTAGGCGTTGAGCACCATCACTCATCAGTGGCCGTACTCCGTAACCGTCGTAGAGAGGCACAACTCCGGTTGCGCTATCTGAGCTGGTGGCTTGAGCTGGAGAAGATGGGAAGGATCAGCCTTGACTTGTGTCGGCTTGTGTCGATATAGTAATCCGAAGCGGAAAACGGTGGGGGAGCTGTAGGTGGAAGCGAGACCGGTGTCCCGTTTAGGACAAGGATTTCCTGATAGAAGCGCCGCCTAAACCCTTCTGGTAAGCTGTCAACGCATCCTGCAGTGCGACTCCGGCTAGGGACGCAGTGTCAGGGGACGGAAGCTTCTTAGCTGCGATCCCAGAGCGCATTGCAACATGTGTAAGCGAAGAGGATGTGGTTTTGGCACTTGCATCGTGCATGAGGCGGCATATGGCGTCTGCAAGCTGGGCCACGCGACGTGTCAATCCCGGCTAGCCTTCTCATTCCAACCCGGTTGCAGCCAAACGTCGCCGCGCATATCACAGCCTATCCCATTGCACCTCAACTCAAACCGGGCCACCACTGCTTGCACTCGATGGACGTAGCACCGCCTTTCCGTCCACATGACGGAGCCAAGTAGAGGCCACTGTTTCCATGGCACAACCTCGACGCTGCAGATGGCGCTGTGGCTCAAAAGGGCCGAGCAAACGCTTCTGTCCACCCAATGACTGCCGTAAACTGCTGGCATTCCGCGCTCGATCAGATCCATTTAGCGAGGCGACTGAACTGCAGGGCTCACCTGGCTATGTCATTCTGATATCGACAGACACTCCACTCTCTGCTGCTTAGCGGTGCGAATGGTACGAGGTACTTTCTTGCTACTGTTGCCTTCCCGGCGCCATGAAAAGCTTGTTGACGGATGTGGCAACCGTCCATGGAAGAAGTATAACTCACTCGGTGTGGCCTCGGTCCTGCATAAGTTCTGAAAGTCTCTGAGTCCCTACTCTTTGTGCTATCTTTCCAATCTTGAAAAAGAGAACGATCACCTTCCAGTGCCCTCGCCGACTTCGTTTTGCCCCGTGACTGCACTGCATTCCGACTTTGGAAGCGTCAGGCTGTCGGATATTAGCTGCGACGACACACGGCGGTAGTAAAGAAGCATTGGAGGTCCGGCAAGAGGGGAAGACTAGTCGATCCGCGCATTGTCCGCTGGACGAGCCTTGAGAAGTTTTCCGACATTTCTCCGTTGACGAGTACCGAAGTACAAGAGGTAAGCACGTGCCTTCAATGCTTTGCGAGCCTGGCCATGCCTTGCCTCTCACAAGCCCCCGTCACGTGAACTCCCACAATGGCAAACCGAGACCAGGCATTGAAAGGACACATCGTTTGACAGAACTGAGCACCAGCGTCGACGGTCGAGCTTATCGGCGAAGAGTGCCACTCACTGACTCGTTCACAGGACTGTTCGCGAGGAACTCCCTCATCCTCATTGAGAACCTACAGTCTTGGCATTTCCCCCCAGAGTGGCCAAGTGGTGGCTGGAGATGTTGAGCAGCTGCGTAGATCGGTGAAGGATATCCGCCGGATCCCCTTGTTGAGTCCTCTGGAACGCGGCGGAAGCAGAGGGCTTGCAATCGTCGGCTGATCGTGTGAATGTGCCGTGGCCCTCTGCGTGGGATGATAGGCGGGTTTTGGAGTCAAGGAAAGTCAGCGTGCGGTCTAGTGAGCGCTCGACCGGGTTTTCCAGGCTCATCAAGCCATTGAAAGCAGTGTCCTAGATCGTCGGCAGCCGGAAGTCAAAGAGAGTGAGGGAAGAAGAGACGAAGGCGGCGGATGGGGAAGGAAGTTTCTCTCGCTGCCCGCTTTGCACATGCCAACAAGCCCCGTTACTCGCAGGAGGCATCCTTATCCCGCCTTAGTCGATAGAAAAACCCCTCCTGATGCCCCTCACTAAGACCACCGTTGCAAACCAGCTCTTCCTTGCGCACATTTCTACGGTTCTTGCTCATCTCAGACGCTGGTCATGAGCCTATAAGTCCCACGAATTACTCTACTTAAACTTCCATCATTCTTCGTTCCTCAACCGCTACGTTCCACAGAGACCATCCAAGCTGCCCTTGGTTATCCACATATCAGATATACTCTATCAGACTCCAGCCGGCCCATAGATCCTTTCGTTGCAACCATCAGGCGTAAGCGACGACCACGGTCCTCTTGTTCGTTTGTTAAAGACCTTCTAATAGCACTGGCACAGCCGTCAGAGTCAGTAAACGCTCTCTGTATTCTTTGGCCTCAAGCTCCTTCCTCCACCAGCTACCTACCATCTCTTCAGGTAGTACTTTGATCATGGGGCTGACCCACTGCAGTTGAGCAGGGACCGGAGGACCATACTTCATGAGCTACCAGCCTACGCATCCGGGCTTCATGCGAACCAGCCTTACCAGGTGAGTCATCTTCCACAAGAAGAGATCATTACCTTACATACTGCCAGGAAATCAACTGACCATGCAACCACCTAGCGATGCCTACATCCTCAAGATCCGCCAGGGTCCAGAGCGAGCAAAGGTTGCTGGCCCTAAGGACAAAGGTATCTATCAATCGAGCAGACTCCAAGGCCTACATGATAGCTAACTATATGGTCGAGTTATAGACCGCAAGCCTGTTGATCCTCCGCCAATCCTCCAGCTACAGATCAGAGATCCGTCCGACCCTGCGCAGTAAGCCTGAAATTCAGTCTGCGCGTTACCTTTCAACTAACGGCGTCAGGAATTATTTGCAGAGCCCATATTATTTTATGTGTGCCAACCTCATGAGATTATCAACCAACAGCTCGCCTGAGCCTGTGTCACAGACAGAGCTGGCAGGAACTTTGGTCTCCTCTCTCCATCGTCTGAAAGACGTCGATAATCTAGGTAGGCTACATCTAGGAATTCATTGTAGGTTGCTGCTGACTTGAGTCTTAGATGGCGGCTTCTTTGTCTTTGGTGACCTGTCTGTTAAGGTTGAGGGTGAATTTCGTCTTCGCTTCAGTCTGTTCGAAATGCGCAAGTGAGTTCGCCTGGGAGAGCGTCGATTGTGTTGGACTGACGGATATGCGCAGGACAGAGGTGGTGTATATTAAGTCGATAACCTCTGAACCTTTCGTGGGTATGTTCAGAAAAAGGGCAGAATAAGTGCAACCTCACTGACATTGTCTAGTCTTTTCGCCGAAAGAGTTCCCAGGCATGACAGAGTCAACCTTCCTTTCGCGGTCTTTCGGTGATCAGGGCGTGCGACTGAGAATAAGGAAGGAACCGCGGACACTGTTGTATGCCATTCCGCGACTTGTCCCCCGATGTAGCTGACGTTCGCGCAGAAAACGACAGTACCCGACTGCTAGGCAATCTCGCCACCCCGGGTACCAGCCTGGATATCCAACACCGATTCAACAGGACTTTGTTCAACCACTTCCGTACCCTGGTGCAGTGGACTATCAAGAACATCCTGCCAAGCGACAACGGATGTCATTCGGAATTGCAGGCCGTGATCCTTACGAGCAGGAGCAAAGGGCTTTCACATACCCAGCTCCCTGTCACCCTGCCTTCAGTCAGGGACAAAGTCTTATACCAGGCCCGCAACCTACTTCAGGCCATTACTCGGACTATTCTTTCGGGCACCAACGTACCAACTCGTCGGCTGCCTCCTCACCGTACGTCTCGCCTCTGGAAGCCTCGGGCTACCATTCTGCTCCTAGCCACCTGTATAGGCAGTATCAGACAAGAGAACCTCTTTGGTCATATGTTCCACCTTACCATGAATCACAACAGAGGTACACCCCACAACTCGCATACCCAGCCCCGCCAGTCCGTCAAGGGCCGATGTCCAACACGGTCAAACTCGAGGCTCCTGTCGCAACTTCGCAATCGGCAACAAGAGCTTTGACTTCGCTGGCACAGGACCATGTGTACCAGTTAGCTGCACGCTCCACTGCGGTCGAAGAGACTGTAGAGCCTTCTGCTGAGAGTCCATTGCGTGCGTCGGATCGCCCTATCCTTCCACCCCTTCAATCAACCCTTCAACCTACGCAGACCCAGGGAACAGCGCCACAGCTACATAGTAGCAACGTCCTTCCACGCATAGAGAGCCACGGTTCAGGTCACATAAGCGGGCAGGGTTACCCATACGGGCATCCAGAGAATACTGAGGTTCATTCCGCGTACGCACCGTCTACATCGTAATAGAAAAATGTGTACTTTAGAGGCACCTAGTGCACGGAAACACTCCCCATAGTACAATACTGACAATTTTTGGATCGTCCGCTTTGTGATCTTTTGGCTGTCCAATGTTCGAGCTCTTCGCCTTGGCCTTGCTTTTATGCAAGTGAGTTTTAACGGATCAATGTTTCAGCGTTGACTCTACCTCGGGGGCGTGCCTTCTTACATGTTACTTGGTGTCACTTCGCACCTTCCATCCGTCGAAGCCAAGAAGCCGAGAAGCAGGCATGACAATCGACTCAGCATAAATACCTAGTCTTCGTCAGGCTTTCACAGAATCAGGAAATATGACTCTTCGGCCTTCGCTATCCAGCGTCCATCTTAATTACATGGACGATCGAGCTCGCATCACAGATGAGATTGCCCGGATCAAGAAAGCTCTGCTTCTCAAAGGCTTTCCTTTCGGGCCAGAACCTTCACCCTCCATAGAAGACGTCAGTGCGCATTGTCATTGGGATGGCATTGTAGGTCACCCTGTCGATGTCGAGATCACCGTGTCGGTATGGAACATGAACTGCCCGTCGTAGCCTGATGCTGATGTATACCCGCTTCTAGATCGCTGCACAACCCAATACCCGTCATCTACTTCTTGATGAGTCGGATCCGAGGGTCAGAGCGGCAGAAATCCATAGCATAAGCAGAATCTCAACACCTGCTGACCAGGTTATCTCCCCAACTGAGGGATTCGCAAATGCACGCGAAGTATCTATACCGTCACCATCTATCGAGGGCGTGCCTAGGAGCTGCTCCCGAATCCTTCTGGACCCTTCGATCCGGTGCAGTTCCCGACATCTAAATGAATGGTCGGGCGATACGCTTGTCGCTTCCGAGGCAAAAGACTTTCTGGATCAATACCACTTGCGAACGCCAGGTGACTCCAGGTATGAAAATGGACATTGTGATGCCATCTCAACACTACCACGACGTCTTTTCCCAACGATCCGGCCTAGTATGTCGCCTACTAAAGCACTCTTTGATGGGTTAAGGCTTGACAAAACTCCACAATCCACGAACGTGGTGACGGAATGTTCGCTTAACCACTTGCCGAACGGCGACGGACAACCACGTCTGATTGCGGACAGCTATTATTCTCAGCAACGCTCGTCCTCGAGCGCCACTGTCAAGAACTCTCTGCCAACACGTGCTCCGCAAGGTTCGATATTGACATCGGATGATATACCCGGTTCCTTATCTGCACCGGTCGATCCAGGCTGTGAGACACTTGGGGAAAGGAGTAAGACCTCGAGTCCTGCGGAACATGGTCTCACCCAGGATGAAAGCCCTCTCCGAGCCGCAAAACGTGTCAAAGTTTCGAGAAAGCCTGCTGGCAAGAAACTCTGGCAGTCGCCCTGTCAAGAAGATTTCTTCCGCGAAAGTAGGTATCGCATACGCCTCTCAAAGTCGGCGCATTCCTCGCCCACCAAGTCAGCCGCTTCACAGAAGAGGGACTCAAAGCCCAATTTATCGAAGGGAACCCTCCAGTTGCCAAGGCTCAGATCAAAATCCTTGAACCGAATGAATTACGTCCGAGAAGGCCCAGGTGCCGAAGCTTCCATGAGGTCTTCAAGCCCCAGACATGCGGCCCAAACTGTCGGAGTTACAGCAGGTCGAAATATTAAGGGAACCCTAGCAGGACGAGTGAGCTTGCCACCTAGGTCTCACAACGGTACCCCGTACACGATCTTGCTACCAGCTACTGAGCCATCGTTTTGGTCTGATAGCAGTGGCCCAAGTAGTAAGTAGATTTCCGAGCATCTCTTGCCCCTTTCTGAGCATGTCTCAGCAGTATCCGCTCCCAAAGCATGCACCTCTCTCATTGCATTGACTGAAAGGAGTAATGCTGACTCCAAAACTTACTTAGGTAGCCCTTGTCGCAGAAGAAGTGCTCGGAACACTTTTGATGGAATCTCGCTTCATGCCCGACGAGAGAATGATCCACTAAGTCATCATGGGCTTCACGTCTATAGCGACAGCTACGAACCGTCATTAGACACAGACGGTAGCTATGAGGATATTATTCAATCTTTGAAAGCAGAGAGCCAGCTGTCAACGTTGGAAATCGCTGACAGCTCATTGATCTCCAGAGGTACTTCAAGCAGTCGGTTTGGATTACCCAATGAGCAGCCACGTGGAAATACTACAGGAGTGCCTTTCTGGATTCGATCCGAGGGCAAGCTATACGTGTGCTTTCCAAGTGACCCCGAAACTACTATGTACCGAATTGAGGTCCATGCAGAGGTTGACCTGTCGGCCCCGGATGCGGAAGGCTGGTTCAGCTTCTCCATCCCAGGTCTACCACGGCTTGACGCGTCTCAAGCCAGTGGTCGCTTGACATTCTTCCATGAACAAGGTCAGAAAATAGCCGTCGATAAAGGTCTTTTAGATTTTTTCAACGATGCTGAAGCGTATCTCGTCTCGGGAGGCTCGCATTTTAACGGTTCTCCGTTATTACGCTTACGTGTTATGGACGACTCGACCAAGACGGACGAATCTGAAGTAGGGACGCAACAAGAAGACGATCTAGCGAAGTGGACAGACGAACAGATCAGGCTGTGCCCTGTCCATTTCGTAGCGTTGGCCTCTCGGGATGATCCTTTAGAGCTAGAAGACCCAACGAAGCTGATATGGAACTTCCACATTCGCATTGACCGTATCATCACAGGAGAGCTGGAGTGCCAGATGAGCCTTGATGCTAACAGTGGATCCGTACCCTTACTCGTGATCGATGCTCGTGATTGGGTACCGAACTATTCTATTATCGATGGAAAGTTAGCGACACATGGGGAGTGGAGAGAGACAGAGGACGGCGATATGGCACTGCAGAGCGTGGCGTCGACTCTTCCGGGTAATTTCACCAAAGTCGATGTATACTGGAAGGAGTTTGAAATTGTGGATGAGCTTACTGGTCGTGAAGCAACACCTCCAAGAGAATTTCGCTTGCCCAACACCGTTGGCAAAATCCTTCTCAATGGAAGCTTGACCTGCAATATCGACAATGCGGTCATTGTACTCAACGACATCTATGGAGAGGAAATCACCTGGCGCGCGGATAGCATGATTGGGTGCAATGCTGTCAAGCTACCGAAGCTTTATCCGGGTTACAGGATGTACCTGAAGGTTAACGAGGCCACACCATCCATCAGCGACGATCTGGCAAGTCTTCTAGGTGTGGATGCTGATGTAGAACCGGAGCTACCAGCTTCACGCGAAAAAATTTCCATCGTTGGAGATGTGGATCAGCGAGTGCTAGAGCTAACGGTACCAAAAATATCTGTTAAGGGAGTACTACAAGTACAGGACCCAACAATACAACCTAACACCACCACCGCTGTCCCACCGGTCGAGCCATTCCTATTCCGCCGGATCCTCAAGTACACTGTCCTTGCCTTCATTCTCCTCTATATCCTCGAGCAGATTCCCAGGGTATCCACACCGATCGACAACTACTCCGATCTCGGAGCTGTTCAACAGAAGGAGAACAAGCCCGATCACGAAGCCTTTCTGGATGATCCCACATTGGGGCTGAATATGTGGTCTGCGACGGCTGACGACGTGGGCAATGCGCGTACGCTATCGTTGGAGGAAGGGCAGCTGGCAAGTAAGTCACAGGAGAGACACCAATTGGTAACCGAAATACCGGCGGATGAGGTGCAGAAGGCCGAACGTGAAACGAATTGGAGGGACAGGATCGATCACTTGTTCGGGTGGAGAGAGCTTGGGGGCTAAGATGAGAGTATAGGATACTAGTCCGGTTCCCAGGGGTCGGAGAAGTTGTCAGAGAGTAGTGATAGGAGACAGCATCGCTTTTGTAGGGCTTTACGCTATATTTCATCAATGCAGCTTGTTTCGGCTGCTGTAGAGAGATATTCGGTATTACGGTAAGGAGGGAAGCTCGGAATAGAGATCAAAATATTGTTAAAGTAGAGTTCTTCAGCCTTTCTCATGATTGTTCATTCATCAGATTCGTCGGGAATATCTCTAAAATAAGCAAGGCTTGTTATGATTGCTTCGGTGGAAGGGTTGAGTTTGGACAGGGTCTAGGGATCAGGAACCGAAGCATTGATTTGGTGAGTACACCGCTTTGCTCGCAGCGGCGATATAATTATTGTTCACGGAACAATCGCGGGACGAAATTACAAAAGAGAAAGAATTGGTGAGACGTATAGAGGTAAACACGAAATGATTGCCCCTGTGGTGAGGCTTGGGGCGCTACTAATATAGCACACTGACCTCTGGCCGAACGGGTAACGAAGCGTTCATTCGTACAGGATCTCATACCTCCTGGATGAAAAGAAATTAGATGACCCTAGGTCGAACAGGTGGTACTTGTTTGATGTGATTGAGGCCTTTAAGGTTTTGGTTCGACACGCATTTCACCACCGACCAGGCTCACACGTAGCCTAGGAACACTGCTCAAGCCAATGGAGAGCACCGGCGGGTCAAAAGAGACGAATGCAACCCACGACAAGGCAGTCTGGTCACTTGTAGTATTCTCTACCTAGCTCTCTGTGATTGTGGGAGACCAGCCAAAGTAAAGGCTCTCTCTGAGATACCTTGCCACTCCCTCCATTGTCGGCCGCTTTCACTCAAGCTCCATCTGAACATCCACCGCTTACCAAACTCACAGTGTCATCCTCTCCGGTGCCATTATGAACATCCCCCGATCCTCAGACAGCACCTTGCCATCATCCCCAAAATTGGGCAACTCGGCCACGTTCACCGCGGCGCCATTAAAGCTCGAATCGCGCGCGCAGCGTTCCACCATCCCCTCGTGAATCGCCTCGCAAGACCCAAGAGTCGGCAGCCTCGCATGTCGCGAAAAGTACCACCCCATGGCGCAGCCAGACTCTTCGGTCCAAACCCATTTGTTCCGGCCGATCACTTGAACAGGGATCTCGTCCATACGTCGGCAGTGGATGGTGACAATGTTTTCGCAGACTGTGGGCTTGAGGCCGGTCATGGGTGGGTCGGTGATGCGGACGCAGTGGGGCACCATGGCGCGGAGTAGGGGGAGGGTGAGGTTGGTGAGAGTGAGGTGGTTGGAGAGTGCTGGGTTGAGAACGAAAGACGAGGCGAGGAAAGGTAGGAAGGCGAGATGGAGGGTTGCGAAGAGCCGCATTGGCTACTTAGTCGCCTTGGATTCTGGGATTGAAAGAAAACGGTGATGAGCAAGAGTTCCGAGAAGTATATGAAGAAGATAAAGAGAGGTGAGGGTTGCGCATATCCCGTCGGATGCAGATATACATAATAGATCCCGTCGGATGCAGATCATGCGCTGCCTTCTACATGAGCTCGCGCTCGCGCGTAGATGAGTATTCTCAGCCGAACTTCTCATTTCTGCAACACTTCAGTGCTGCGAATGTCCCGGGACGCGTATAGACTTCGAGCTCATAGGTTCTCTTGCTCTATATTACGTCTCGCAGATTCTTGGTGGAAAGAAAATCGATACACCAGTCGGTGCTCCTACCGAGCACTGTTTAGCAGATCAAATGGGCGATCCTTCACCAGTGTGACTTACAACACTTTCGATAGTGAGAATCCGTTCTGCAAGTGATGAGTTGTAGTATATGATTCAGAGAGAGAAACAAACATTGAAAATATGAAATCTTATCTAATCTTACGGGCCGCTTACTGCGGAGAGGATTGGAAACGCAGTTGTCTCGCCGTCTACTACCGACCCATGACAAGCGGCATCTCATCATTATTGTCGCAGGATCGAGTCACTTTCAGTCCTGACGATGGAGGTGGAGGTGGTGTGGTTCAGCCTAACGACTGACTCGCAGACTCACCTACTTCGTTGTAATAAGGAGGCCTGCACGACAGGCGCGCTAGTGCCAAGGATGCGGAGATTAAGAGATGTGGCTGGGTCGTCCACATACAATGTAGTATGTGATCAACTCGCTACCCTCTTGTCTTCTCATTGCTTCGCGCTCTTGCCCACCCGCCCACGCCGTATTCCTGTCGCGTAGATAGGAGACGTTTCGGCTGCCTCGGGGGGTTTTCTGTTGGCTTCGCAGCAGTCCTAGTGACAATGAGGCAATCGATACCGCCCGAACGCATGATTGTACATTTTTATCATAGCATCCGCAAGCAGTAGCACAGAGCATAATCTTGAGGAGTGCCAAGATCAGACTAAGCCTAGTAGATCTAGTGGATTTTGATTGTGGCTTTGTACTAGTACACTCATGGTTTAGCGTCTTCCTGGGGTTATCTCTAGACTTACATGTGAGAGAGCGGAGAGCCAATATCGTGCATAACATCCGAGCAAAATCTACCTCTGGATCTTGTATGTCTATCTCGAAGATTGTGTCTAACGAGTAACTTGACTCGCCTAGTATACCAAGCTTCGCAACCGTCCACTATGCCGTTCTTAACCACACGATTGTTTTCCAACGACTGAGTAAGTTCTGTAGTGCCTTAACGGAGACCACATCTTGTCAAAGATCCAGAAACGAGCAAGCGTCTCTACTTGTTCAGTAACTTGTGAAGATGTCTGTAGAAATATTATGGTTTGAGTACATTCCCTGCATTTCTACAACTCGAGGTGTAGCATCTTCAAAACTGCAAGACAAATGGCCTCAGACAGCTCGATCCGAAATTAGCTCATTGAGTCGGGACTTGGTACGATCGAGGTTAGGAATTGCAATCCATCTACAGGTTTCTGATGTGGCACGCTCCTGTTGAGTTCTCTGAGAGATTTTCTCAATTTTCGACTGTGACTCATCTTCAACAGGATTCCTTAAATCAAGATTCCTCAGCATTGCTGCTTCTTAACTTCGCAAATCCTTGTTCCGTACTTCTACTTTATACCGAAAAATGGTTATCACAAGCGTCCTGCGACACAGCATTGCTCCTCTGCGTAAGTGCATCCGAACTTGTCCTTAAGAGAGATTAGGTCATCATGTTGCGACATCAACTGAAGCACCGCCGTCAACGGCCATCTAACAACTCGCCGTTTCTTAATCTTCCGCCCGAGATTCGAAACAAGATCTACATTGCTGCGCTCGTCGCCCCAGCGCCCATTGATCTTTGTCCCGCCGATTATGCCTACACGACAGAGGAATTTGCTACGAGTCCCGTAGCGCAACGACGTCACTCAGCATTCCAGAAGTCCGATGCTGCGTATGTAGTCGGATATCGCGGACATCAGCCGACTGCGCTGGCTTTCCGGCGGCAATCCGGTCTGCAATACGTCCGCAAGCATCTCGCTGTTCATCTCCTGGCCGTGTGCCGGCAGATCTACAACGAAGCCACTGGATACTTCTGGGGTCGTAATGTGTGGCGTTTCAGCGATGATCAAGACTGGGAGATACTGCTGAGGTTCTTGCTCACCATTGGCGAAAACGCCAGAGCGATGATTCGGAACCTTGTAGTACTTGCACCATGCGCATGGACAAAGAGTCCCGTGCTGAACAAGAACGAGTATTGGGTGGTGAAGAATCAACCTGAACTACACATGATCAAGGTGTGGCATGAACGCCGGCGCCACAAAGTTGTGTGGGAGTTGTGGATGCGGGAAAAATCGCTGAGGACGCTAGATCTGATCGTACCAGCTGGATACGAACTGGGACCGCTGAATATATGGTGCCGGCGTAGGTACAGGTGGTGTGGGTTTTTTCCATGGGATGATCTCTTCGTGGAATTCACCGCCAAGACACGAGTGGTCTATGAACGCGATGGTGTTCTGGGTGACTTAGATTGGATCCTCCAACAAGGCTGGGATGCCGTCAATCATGTCGTCTTCTTCCCAGATGATGCAGGGGTATCTTGGGAGCTTCAGGAATCGTGGGACTCTGACGTGGATTTCTTGACCGGTGTGCCGCAACTCTTCGTGATCGAAGAAATTTCAGTTCATGCGAACGGCGGTAGAGTCTGTAACGCTGCAGCGAACAAGAAAACGAACGAAAGGGTTCTTAAGGGGTTTGGCCCTTGTATGATCCGTGTTGACGATGTCCCCTGCCAGTGTTGGCAATATACTTCTCGGTCCCCGTTCAATTGGCCAGTACCCAAGCATCAACGGAGCGGTGTGCGCTACTCGAGCCTTGTGGATCTACGAGATAGAGAATTGCTGGAATGGCTGGGATCGTTTGACATCTGATCTGCAATGTCTGAGCCACTACCTACACCAAGCTGGTGAAAGTAGGTAGACTCACGAGGACCGTGGCTGTATTCCAGGCGCTGGCATGCGGTATTCAATGGTCCTCCGAGACGAGAAATTGCTTCACCTCTTATACTCTTCTCATATTCCTAACGGCTGATTAGATAAGACGCTTCAACGGTGTGGTCGTTAGTCGCGACTCTCTAACGCTTGAATAGCCTATCATCATTGCATCAAACCGTTTACTTGCAGAGCTGGGATGGAAAATGCACCACTTCTTGCCAACACATGGCATAATCTCAACGTCATGTATCAGAAGGCCAATGCGACCTTCTTCACGGGACAACTCTTGGTCAAAAGGGCAAGAAGAACCGAGCCAGGAATCACGGTCACATTTGACAGACATGGTGCTATTGGTTGATCTCCATGACTGGACTAGACACTTGCGCCAATGTCGATCTTGCTTGAAAACAAACAATTTCAAACGCGATAGTCAATCAGGAGTTGACTACTACATGAAAGAATATCAGAGATTCCTGACGTTCAAAACTACCACTCCAGGAGTCTCTAAGGACGCTGCGGCAAGAAAAATGGTGAAGAGCGTCGGTCTTCGAAGGGCCGTATGCCTAAAGTTCAACCCATCGAATCACATCGATCAAATCTATGCAAGCAAGAATCTTTTAGCCAGAAGAGATTGGCCCATGTACATGGCGGCCTACCTCTTTTTCTCGCTACAAAGGGTAATGAGCCTGATACGGAGGTAGATTGGGACATCCCAGAAGCCAACCGTCCTCGAGAGGTCCGCGGATGCTGCTCCGAGGCTATTCGCGTCGATAGGGTAGATGAAACAAAAGAGTACTTCTCTATCGTCGCTTGAAGCTGTCTTGTAACTGAAACGGATGGGGTTCAACAGACAATTTTTCGTCCGACCTTGCGGGCTCTTCTCGGAAGCTCTGAAGGCCATTCTTTTCACAAAACTTCCATGTGGCATCACCGAAAGCAGTTCTTGTTACTGAGACATGTGCTTAATCAGTCACGCGATGTGAGATTCAAGAGGCTTGCGATCAAAAGGGTCTTTGCGATCAAGGCGAAGAGTGAATATTGAAAATGCATGATAAGAGGATAAGAGCTTGGAGGATGAAATGTGGATTTCAGTAGAGAACGTTGCTATGGAAGAACGATGGTCGGTCCAAACTTGGGTATCAGAATTGTGAAGGAAAGTAGGCGTAACGCTGAGAAGATGAAGAATCATCCAAGAATACGCTGTTGGCATGAAGACGAGGGCCACGACGTATGGTGAGCCTTCTACGATACTTTGCGAGAAGTCATCAGATCATCTTTCATAACTATACCTTTGACTTTCCGCCCATTACGATGAGTAATCCCTTGTCTTTGCCTGATTTGAATGCATCATCCACCCACCCAACATCACCTCTAGAGACCCTCCTTACTGGATTCCCTTCCTTTGTCACCACCCCCCCCTCAAATAGAAAGGATAGCTAATCATCACCTTAACCATCGACTCCAACGACTATCTCAACTATAACCGACAATGAGTCAAAGCATCAAAAGACACGTCGATCCATCAAGCTCGAGAAAACCATTATCTTGACTCGATAACTTGATGGCTTGAATCTGTACCAAATGCGATTAGAGCGGTTGTTCGCTCTGCCAAATATGTGGCCACACCAGATGTGGAACCTGCCATGTGTGGTGCTCGAGAAATCCGTAGGGATTGTCGCTGAAGGAACTTGGGAGGAAAGAGGGCCAATCGGAGTCTGACGTGGAAGTCAAGATTGCGGTCCCACTGGAGAGGTCACGGGAAAGACAGAGCAGCCGGAGCAAGAGAGATGTTCTGCTTAGGACGCAGCAGAGAGGAAGCAGGAGAGCAAGGACATACCCGTCACGCCAGCCAACTGTAAAGAAGTAGGATCGAACATCTCGAGCTGCTGCCCGCACATACTAAAGACTGGTCTGGGTCAAGCCTCTGGTTTTGTAATTAATACTGAGTGTGCTTGAACAAACGTAGAAGCATATATCAGATTGGTGGGTTTCAGTGCTGCAACTGGCTACAGGTATGCACTCAGCTTCAAAACCAAAAACCACGAAGTAGGCAGAGACCTGGCAGACATACCAGTCAACAATCATCAATCATTCCGAACCCAAACGAGACGTGATCCACACCCGGATATCCAACTCTGGAACCCAGCGCCGTGCAGTTTGCAAGCCCATAGAAAAATCTCGGCCAACGCACCCTTAAAACCATGAACGATACCCTATCTCCCTCGGCCTCGTCATCGGCAGCAGTACAGCCCCATACACGCCGGCAGTATCGCAGCCAGCCGCCGTCGCCAAACATCCAGAACAGGGCTGTCGAGTTCGCTGGCTACACAAGCTCCGCCGATGCACCTTGGCGCACTGAAGTCTTCGGGCTTCCTTTAGCCCTGTGATTGCGGGAAGAGGGAGAGACTCGGGGTAATGTCCACTAGCGGGTTGATAATTGCTTTCAGAGCTATGTTCGTGGAAAGAGGAACGAACATGGCGGCAATGTTCGATAGCTGAGTAGATATGAGAGATGTGGAGACGAATCAGAGAGTGAGGCCCATGGCTGCGGAAGAAATTATGTTACGGAAAACGAGGTAATTGGCAAACCCTTTATGTGGGAGATGTATATGGAATATGTTGATGTTCCAGATTAACCTGGGGTATGTGGGATGGTGGTAAGTGCCTCCTACGAGTAAAGAATCATCACGACCAAGGATATAAAGACGTGAGAAATTGCTCTGTTTGTGGAATGGTCGGAACTTTTAAATATATCACATCAGATTGGAAAGTGTGGACACGAAAACGCGAGCTGGATATATATTATCCCTTCTATATTTGAATTAGATTATATCATCACATACCTTACGGACCTGCGCATGCATATGATATCTCAACTCTCCCAAAACACCATCCTAAGATCAGTGCCACCCTCCAGCATAGAACTTAGCGCTGTTGCGCTTCGCCTTCGCCTTCGCCTTCGCAAACGCGATAGCCCCATTCCTACACGCGGTGCCAGCAGCGACAGGCATCATGACGACGCTTGATCCTTGGCATATCCCGAACTGAGCGCCGTCCGTGCTGCACACCATTTGGCCAGGAGAGGAGCAGGACTTGGAACCTGCGGCGACAGGGGCGGCGGGGGCTGCGCCGGCGGGGGCTGCGCTCGGAGCGGGCCCCGATGGGCCAGAGTTCGTGGACGAAGAATTGGTGCCGGAGAGGGGGGGTGTGATTGGAGATGCAGCGGGAGCGCTCGCCGAGGGAGAAGCGAGGATTGTGGCGGTCCCGGGTGTGGCGGCAGTACCGCTTGGAGCCCCCGACGTGGAGTTTGTGGGCGGTGGACCGCTGGATGCTGGTGATGAGCCTGAGTCGCTGGCAGCCCCACCGGCTAAGCTAACGCTTGTTTTTCCTTGGCACTATATGATATCAAAGTCAGCCTTCATCCCCTAGTGCGAAGAAGCAATGCTAAAGGCATATCCTTCGAGCGAATGCTCGCTAGACCATCTCTGTGGGCTCTTGAAGCGCTTGAAACGCGATAAAAGATGCTCGGGAGGGAATGACTTACGGTACCTTGTGGAGGTACGGGTGCAGCACTACCGGCTTTCTGGAGCACCGATCCTGGGTTCGGGAATTCGACATCTACATTGTCCACGGTCTTGCAACCATCCCCTAAATTGGCAACAAACATTTCGGGGAATGTGGCATCGCGTTTACCGAAGACCGAGTCCGCCGAAGAATCGTATTCCGTGACGTTGACGTCGCGCTTCTTGGAGCCAGCAGTGACAGTGATGGGAGCGCAATTCACTAAGTTGTCGGAGTCAGTATTCCACCTTTCAATCAAAGGATTGAGTCAAGAAATGGTGACTTACTGTAGATCTCTCGGTTTCCTATTCTATTGAACCACGTCCCTAAGTAAATTTCGAAGTCAGCATTTCCCCTTTCAACAATGCAATGAGCAGAGGTGTATGCTTTGGGAGCGGAGACGGCTTCGACATGTTTCACGCTTCTTGAAGACCTCAGAAAGGGGTAATAGATAAGGAACTTACAGGCCAGTGTGTATTCCCCTGGAGCGACGCTATCTATATGGAAAATTAGCTTTTCTTCTTGTAGCTGGAGAAATTGAAGGTAAGAAAACTTACTGGGTATGCTATACTCGAAGGTTGCAGATGAGCCTCCATTCGCACCACCCGGGCAACCCCCCTCGATGCTCTTAATAACTGCGAACTTGGAGTTTTTTGTAGGCTCCTTGTCGGTGGAAAGCGAAATTTGGCAGGACCCGCCCCCATGTGTGGCGCTTCCAGCAAAGGAGAGCTCCTGGGTGGCTCCGATGGCCATCGCATTCTTGGCTCTTGCACCCTCGTCATTGTATACACCTGAGCGTTGTTTGCAAGGGTACTGTGTCCCGGATGAGAGCGGGGAACTGTCGAGAGAGCTTTTACCATAGGGCACCGGCGTGGACATCTATGCGAATTTTAGAATTAGCTTTCTTTCTCCAAAAACGTTCTTGAGATTATGGTTAAGGGGTACGAAGTAATCAGAACTTTACTCACTATCATGTGGCCGGAACTCTGTGTAGCGCAGAAAGCGAGAATGGCCACAGCTACGGCAATAGAAGGCATGTTGATTCGCAACTGATTGTCTCCGTGCCGGACGAAGTACGAGAAGGTTTGAAAGGATATCTGGGCCGTTTAGGGGAAACAGATCTTGCAAGAGCTTTCGGAAGCGTTGGTAGATGCAGGTCCAGAGAGAGGTTGAGAGCGGTTTTAAGTATGACCTGACCAGCAGCTTGAAGTGAAAGGAATATAAGGTGTTCACGTAGAAATGGTAAATAGACAAAGGAGAGATCTAACAACAATGGAATTGTTTCGCGTCATATACCTCTATAGAAGGCAAATGTCCTTTGTCAATGAAAGACAAAGCGTTGTTCGAGATTCCACTTCCAAGGCCGAGGCTTGCCTTGAGTGGTCGTGAAGCTAGAATGCGCATTTTCTGTGACGAAACCCTTGGGTCGGACAGCCACCAAGCCCAAGAGCATTGTCCGTGCTAGGTATTCCGAAACGCATTCCTTGTTCAATGCTTCAGAGCGCGTCCCCAAAAGTCAGCAGTTGGGCCTCTAGTAGCATTACTCGCCATCAACAGATGTCATTCGCGATGGAACGTTGTCGTTTCAAGGTCGACTTGTATCTTCTGATGATTGGCTGTCACACGCCTTGGCATCAGGGTCCTAAACCCCTTTCGGCGGCTACATCTTCACGCACCTACCAGTAGACCATATTCAGCACCATGTAAAATTCTTAACAAGACTTGCGTATCAAGTGATTTGCGGAGCCATCATCCTCCTCTACATTTCACAATAATCGGGGAATCAGATAAACCTTCTTCAAGGACTTTTCTGTTGGCAAAGACTCTTGGCAATCGGTTATCGAAACAAACAGTAGGAGATAGAAGAACTCAAATTTAAGACCGATTGACACGGCGTATATCTACAAATCAAGCATGGACTCAGGCATAACCTGCAACCACTAGAACAAAAAGACTGTAAAATTACCTTGAAAAAAGCACCTTTGGGGAACATCAAGCCGAGAGGATTATGAATCTTCAGAGTGAAGAAGCAGCAACTAGGAGCGGATCATTTTCACTTGTTTTTTCGCTTCTTTTACATCAGTCCTTTCGGAATTAGCTGATAGGGCAGTCTAGAAGCATTCATTCTTCCTAACTGTTGATTCCAGGTAGAACAAATTAGTTGTGAGTCTGAAGAGCTGGCATCTTCGAAAACCGAGGCGTATGAAGGCTCTCCTAAATAGTACCGTCACCGAAGACGAGATTCGCAAGGGAGTGTAATGCGTGAACACTTCGTATGGAGTTGTGGGGTTGTCTGCTGACAATGCTGCGGCGAATCGCTGAAGAAATTGGGCGCCTGCTGATGGGCTGCCCTAGCCCGAGAGTAGAATAGGGGCTTGAACTTCAAGGTTCTGAGTAACCTCAACAGTGAGACGGATCTCTCTAGGCCTGCTCAGATTGGTAATCAAATCGTCGTGCCCTCAATCCTCCACAAGAGCCTTATGTTTGGAGAGGAGTTCCCTTGGTACGTTCACATTTTGCCTCACTTCTCAGACCCATGGCGTGACTTTGATAGAGAGTGCGTGAGAGACAAGAATCTGCCACACTTCCACAATGTCAGATCCGACAGTGTGGTTAGGCGTTCGCCATGGCTATTCGAATGGGGAACCACGCGATGATGCCAAGCGGGGCTTGGCGAGATTCACTAGCTGACTGCGCCGCTGTGCCGTCCAGCTTACGGATGGTGTAACATTGGGGAGCCTCACCTCATCACGATGTTATGTATCCCACATTATCTCCTCACGTCAGCCATGCTCTTATTCTTCTATTTCCCATCATCCTCTTTCAACAGCCTCGCCAGCGATGACCGTGCCGTCCACAATACAAGGGTGTTGAAGCACGGCAAAAGCCACCGAACCAACAGCTAATCATGGCTACGGACGAAGGCAACTGGGGCTACCCCATCAACGTCCTTACAACCTTTTTCCTCGTCCTCGTAATCCTCGTCCTATTCTTGCGCATCTTTACACGGGTCTGGATCGTCCACGCTTTCTGGTGGGATGACTTCACCATCATTCTTGCCGTGCTGGGTAATACCATCGGTGCCGGACTCGATTTCGTGGAGGTACATAATGGCTTTGGAAGACATCAGCAATCCCTGTCGCCACATGATTTGCAACAATTTAAGAAGTACACATACGGAGAGTGGATCCAGACATTCGCGACGCTGATGTGGACGAAAGTCAGCATCTGCTTGTTCCTACTGCGGCTGCCAAGTAGTCGGCCCCTGCATCGGCCGTTGCAGTGGGTGGTGGCGTTCCTGTTGTTCTCAAATACGATCTTGACGACGTTGTGGATTATGCAATGTCAACCTGTGCATGCGGCATGGGACGGGAAGGGAACATGCATGAGCCGGGGCGCTTTGAAGGGCATCGTGCTCACTCAAGCGATTATATCCGTCGTCTCCGACTTTACCTTCGCAACGCTACCAATCTTGTTCTTGTGGCGTGTGCAGGTTGATTTCACCACCAAAGTCGGCTTGTGGGTTTTGATGTGTTTGGGGTATATCACAGGATCTTTCTGTTTGGTGCGGACAGTTCTGAACAACGATGCAATACCTCTCGATGCGACATATGGTGGCATTGTGAATTGGGTATGGAGGCTTTTTGAGGTGACCATTGGGATCATCGCCGCTTGTATACCTACTTTACGACCACTGTATACTTGGGGCATGAGAAAGTATAGAGGAGAACATGCGTTGGATGATAACATTAGATTTCCCTTGAGTCATGACAAACAAAATGGCTGGACAGAGAATGTCGAGCATGCAAGAAGTTCTCGAAGTGACGGAGAAATTGGAGGGGAGATGAGGCAGGATGGTTCGCGCGAACAGCTTGGGGTGCAAGATATTCTAATGGCGACACGGAGATCGAGCAGCAACGATCGCAGGCACAAGCGTAGAGATACCATGAGGGATGACCTTGTTAGCGAAGGCATCATCAACCCTGAAGCGAATGCAAGCCCGATACGCCCTGCAAAGCGTGCCACCTCTGGGAGCAAAGAAATACTGGATATACGCAAAAGGTCTAACGTGGAAGCAATGGGCGTCAAGGATACCCGATCACAATCGACATCTAAGGGCGCAGGTCCTGCGAAGCCCCGGAGCTCCCAAAGTCCCGAGGAGCCGGATGCTATGAAGGATGAGCTGGTCAACGAGGGCATCGTGAAGCCGGGGGCGAGCAGTATGAGTACTAACCCACCACAATTCGCCACGGACACCGGCCCCCCATCACCTCTGGGCGAAGAAATGTAGAAATTCGGCATTAACGCTGCACTCAGATAGCATTCGAGAATGAAGACTGAAAGCAATGACACAGGACAGTTCTTGTACCCGTGACAAGCGTGAAAGTTCGTTGTGGGTTACACATTCGGACGTACTTACTTCGCAGCCCCTAATAAAGGTCTATTCTCTCAGTGTTCTTGTTAGGGCCCTTCGTCCGGGCTACTACCAGGGCTGTCAGCTATTTCGAGCGTTTCAAAACAGGGAAATTGATGTGCGTGAATTCATAGCCTACCATAAATGCGAATGAGAAGCTCGTCAGTTGTTCAACTTATTCGAACGATACATCTGGAAAAGGGTCCATCACCGTTCGGCTTTTTGGTTGAGCCAGCATCGAATCCACGACTGGAACAACCTTAATAATGCGGAGACTCAAATAATTTCAGGCTACGAGCGTTTGCTATGCTTGTAAGATCGGAACTATGGAAAGGTAAGACGCTATATAGAAGTAGTTTTGTCGTCAAGGCAAGATCGAGATCTAGGCGCATCACCTAGCCAACGGCTGCACTAGAGTACTTTTGGTTAGTGCGGCGTTCAGTCAACAATCCGACGCTTGGACTCTGGCTTGAGATCATTCTGACTTGTTGGCCTTTGAAGAACGGGCGAGAAGCAAGATATGACGCAGACCTTCAATCCGTGAGCAAAATGCTTGGCTCGTGTTTTCGGTACGATCATTCTGGACAACAGCAGCATGCACATTGCCGCGCACTACTAACAACAATGGTAGTTCGACTTCATCCGGACCAACAAGAGTATTGTAGCCTCGACTGAAAGGGCTCCACGCCACGCCTGGTTTAATATATCAGTGGTGTTCACGCCAGACGTACGATGCAATGACTTCTAGGCTAGAGTCCGTTATAACTTCACGCAACCATCGGCGACATCCTTCCGAAATCAAGAATCTGTCACCGACCAGAAATGAGAACATGGACCCACGCAAACCGGCAGTACCATTTAAGGATATCTTCTTACCTTCGGACCACCCTCATGCTCAACAGAAGCTACGAGATTCGCCCAAAACCAGCGACAATGTTCGGCCCTCACCGAAAAAGTCAATCGAGGTATACGAAGATGACAACAGGACTTACGGCTTGCACAAGAAGTCGAAGAGCTCAGTCTCTCTCAAGTCGCTGATGGGAAATGATAAGGATAAGAAGCTCAAGACATCGTCGCCGGAGAAGATGGAAAACAAAAAGCCCAAGAAATCAAAGTCTTCGACCAGCCTCTCCGCTTTGCTATCACGACCAAAGTCCTCGAAAGGGCCCAAGACAGATGACTCTCATGAACCCAAGGACGAAGAGAACCAGACACCACCTACCACTGAGAACATTGCTCCACCGCCAATCTGGGCTCTGTTCGCTTCGGAGCGGGATGAGAGCTTCGGTGGCCCTACGAAGATACCACTGAACGACACCGATGGTCTCACAGATGAGATGGCTTTATACACACCTCAAGACTATTCACCATCGAAGCAGAGGAATTTTGGCGACTACGAGCGACCTACACTCTCTCGGGGAATCGATAGGCGACCACGACCGAAATCGGCAGTCCTACCTTCAGCCCCTTCTAATAGGTCCTTTACGGAAACGTTATCAAGGTTACGACAGCGAAGCGGGGACAAAGGGCAGAAGCGGCTGCCTTCGGATGATCTACAGGCTCAAAGCAGAAAGCAAGAGAGCCGCAGGTCTTCTGATGAGAGAAATATTGCTGGCAGCCGGATCGATGTAGAGCAAGTGAAAAGCGAAGATTTGTCTGAGCAAGATCGGACCAGGGCCAAAGGAGGCTCGAGGGTCATGGCGGCAGTCGCAGCATTCAACGACAGGTCGCAAGAGCCAGCAAAGCAATCGGGCCCTGTGAGTAAAAGTCCAGAACCACCATTAGATCCTGCAGCTATCAACAACGCCTTCGAAGAGCTTCTGGTAAGATACCGGTCAGTGTGCGAAACAATGGCTAAGTGTACGAACAGGACTCAAGGAACATACCCCAGAATGTGCGAGATAAGATGAGGTCCTTGAACACCAGGATCAAGGCAGATTTTATAAAAAAGGAGAGCTCGGTTACTGGCTCAACTTCAAGCGCAGACAGCTTTGTGCAGCACTGTTCCGACACGCATACTTTTGGCAGACCGAAGAGTGGCCAGAGGTCAGCGACTGATGGCGGTCCGAACCCAACTAATAATGTACCAAATTTAGCGACAATCGATGTGGAAACGCCGAAGAAATCCAGACCAAGGAGTTTAACGTTCATACGGAGCAAGAACGACGCCACTGCGAAGAAAGAACGTCCAGTATCACATTCGCGCATGAAATCCAGTGATGCCAGCTCATCGCGATCTTTGACCTCTCCTGGTGCTGCTCAAGGCCTGTCTTTCATGAATCGAACTCCCAAGGCAGCATCACCTGGAGACTACATCTCGTACCTTCAGAAGGTACGTCAGCCGCAAGCGGTGGAAGTGGGCAGAATTCAGAAATTGCGTCAGCTGCTGAGGAATGAGACGGTCTCGTGGGTCGAAACGTTCATCGAAAAAGGCGGCATGACCGAGGTCGTTAGCCTCTTGTATCGAATCTTGGAGATTGAATGGAGGTATGTTTTTGCTAGCGCAACCATATCAACCCCTAATCATCGAACAGGGAAGAGCATGAGGATACTCTCCTCCACGAGACTTTGCTTTGCCTCAAGGCATTGTGTACCACGTCTTCAGCCTTGCAAGAACTCACGAAAATCCAGTCCACCCTTTTCACTACTCTTCTTGGTATGCTCTTCGATAAAGAGAGGAAAGGACCGAGCGAATTCATCACGCGTGGAATCATCATCAGCCTTTTGTTTACTTATCTCTCCACCTCATCACCTGACTTGATGAGCCGCCGGGCTCACACTCTTCTATCCTATTTGCGAGATCCATCAAAGGCGGAGGAAGCTCAGCCTCCTGGCTTCATAGCGTCAATCTACCACCCGCGCCCTTACCGCACTTGGTGCAATGAAATCATTAGTGTCACCAAAGAAGTTTTCTGGATCTTCTTGCACCACGCGAATATCGTACCCTATCCCGAGGAATTAAATGAAGTAACATCCTATACGACTCGGCATTTCCCTGGCGAGCGTCCACCCGTGCCAGCCGCGCCATACATTGGCGGCGTTGAGTGGGACGCAACAAACTACCTCGCCGGGCATATGGACCTCCTGAATGGTCTCATTGCCTCGCTCCCGACCATCGAGGAAAGAAACGCTCTTCGCCAAGAGCTCAAGGACAGCGGTTTCGAGAAGTGCATGGGCTCTAGCCTCCGAACGTGCAAAGAGAAGTTTTATGGCGCTGTCCACGCAGGATTGACAACGTGGGTCGGCGCTGCTAGAGAGGACGGCTGGGATGTTAGATTCGTCAAAGAAGGCCCAAGACTGCAGGATACCGTCAGGACGCCCAGCCCCAAGAAAAGAAAGCATGAAGCACCGCCGAAACTCGACATGCCTAAATTAGATCTAGGAGTTGCAGTCAGTGAGAAGCAGAGCGCGTTCGATGATGGTGGATGGTTATAGATTGCTGTCTCGGCCCTTTGAGCTACGATGACGGTATTAAGTCCTTGCTGCCCTTGTTGGAGAAGCTTTTCCTGCCTCATAGGGCGCTCAGGACAATCGGGGATCACGGTGGGCTATGGAGTAACGAGATTATGGGCTACGTCGCTCACGACACATGTAATGCATTGGGCTATAGTTCGTCTTGTTTGATCAGCATCTTATTTCATCAGCCGCTCCACATTCTACATACCAAGACTACGATCATTCTTTCTGACCAGACGTATCATTTCATTTCTGACACTCATATGAGGGAGAAAGCTATGACCAACGAGAGGCGTCGAGAAAGCCCGCAGGAGAGAGACAGTGTTCCGGGGGAGGCACCTTACAGAACAGGGAGAGAAGCCTACAGCGAGAGTGACTCGAACAGCATAAACGGAAGGAAAGGGGACAGGCCAGCCTGATATGCGCGCCATCCTGGGCGTGTACACTATGCTCTCGATGTCGAAGACGACGATCTTGTGAAATGCCCATAGCGGATTCAGCGACCTGACGATGTCGGTCTTCATTGTGCGAGGAAGGCTGTGAGTCCCTCTTCCAGTATGATTGCCGAGACCTCCTACACTATTACGCTTTTCATGATCATTGGACCCTTCTAGAACGCAGGGCGTCCTGACTATATATGCTACAAGTTCGCTTGACGGAATGCCATAATCGTCGAGCAAATCTAACATCCAGTCACACCACCGAGACGCCTACAAGATTGCAGTGCTCCACGGAGCGAAGCACTCAAGCCCTTCCTGCGAAGCGATAACTGTTATGCAAGATCGAGGAATTCCATCAATTCGCCCAACTAGGTGACTCCTGTTATCAAGATTCCTCCTTTCAGTGAATCAACCACGCATTCACTGTTGCCCACATCTGACACACAGATCGACGAAGACTCCCTACGTCGATTCACTTCCGGCATATTACATGACTCCCTTTCTCAGACTCACCATGAGTCCACCACATGAATCCTCTCCACAGCTCTTGCGCATGACACCCATTCCCTTCCCCATCTCCTACTTAATCTCCCTTCCCTCTTCCCCCTACAAACTTCTTTCTTCTCACCAAACCCCCTTTATCCACACCCAGCAGCCTACCCACCACAATCACCACCACCACCACCACAACCTTGCCTACAACCCAGCAACCATGCCCACCCACAACACAATCACCACCCTCCCCTCCGGCCCCTCAAACCCTCGCTCCCGCCGCCGCCGCCCCCCCTCTCCAGCCAAACCTCCCCCGAAACCAGAAGACGCACCCATTCCCAGCGTAACACGACACTACCCTATCCCCTCCATCCACCCCGCCATCCACCCCTCC
>JAABUQ010003415.1_pt1 | contig 29091 bp, 24 predicted proteins | sample 5560001 | NCBI WGS metagenome assembly JAABUQ01 (sample SAMN10711888, study PRJNA513371) | rock metagenome | isolation source: Antarctica rocks | place: Antarctica: Victoria Land, Finger Mt nord | collected 2015-12-18 | reverse complement strand
GCCCGACCGGTCGAACGCGCGGGATTGGCCGCGCGATCGATGGAATCTCGGGGCGGAATGTCTTGCCAAAGATGATATCATTGGCTAATAACATCTAGCGGGACGCGGCCAATTCGTGCGCCGCCCGCTGGCCATCACTCATCTCGGTCGGGGGTCCTCAGCAATGGCGGTGAAGAAGACGACCAAGAAGAAGGACGAGTCGGCGGCGCCGACCAAGGCCGAGGCGAAGGAAACCGCCCCCAAGAAGAAGTCCGCGAAGGCCAAGGAGGCCGCCTCGGCTCCAGCACCGGAACCGGCCCCGGCGCCCGCCCCCGTCGAGGAACCGGCCCCGACCCCGAAGGCTTCGGCCCCCACGGGCGGCGCCAAGAAGGCCGCGGCCGCCCCGATCAAGCTATCTTCCAGCCAGCAAGACCTGCTCAAGAAGATCGGCGAGGCCCCCGAGCCCGGCTACACCCTCGGGAAGAAGATCGAGCAGCGGTCGATCGACGGCCTCCTCGAGAAGAAGCTCATCAAGAAGGGGGCGAAGGACAAGGAGAGCGGCAACGTCCGCTACCTGATCTCCAGCGCCGGCAAGAAGCACATCGGTGCTTGATCGGGCCCCGGCCCGCTCGTCGCCCGCGAACGCTCGTCCACCCACGAAAGGCCCGACCGGGCGTCGACCCGGTCGGGCCCCTCGCGTCGACCGGGCGATCGGTCGGCCGGCGGGAATCGGCCCGAGCCTCCGTCGATGAGAAGGGCCCCGGGAGTCGCGGACGACTCCCGGGGCCCCGGGGCGATCAACCTGACGGACGGTCGGCCCGATCAACGCTTGTGCTTGGCGGCCGGCGGCTTGGCCAGGTGCAAGAGGGCCGCGTCGTGGGCGTGGAGCTTGGCCGGGTCGATGACGGGCCTGGTCGCCGCCTGGTGTTGCGATGGGGCCTTGACCCTGGTGGCCGGGACGTTGGCGGCCGAGACGGGGCCGGTCGTGGCCGATCGGGCGGCCACCGGGAACACCTGCCCGGGCAGGGCCAGGACCTGGTTGAGGGGGCTGAGGGCCCGGCCCCGAGTCGGGCGGACCGTCGGGATGCGCGTGGCGACCGGCCGGGTGCCCGGCGGGTTGAGCGGGCTGACCGAGGTGCCCACCGGCAACGGCGGCAGGATGGTGTTGTGGACGCTGGAAAGGTTGGCGACGAAGTCGCCGCCGGGGCGGTTGTTGCCCGAGGGCAGGTAGCCGTAGAACGTCCCGTCGAGGGCGTTGCCGGCCACGTCCTCGATCCCGCCGGAGCGGATCGTGATCCGGTAGAAGCCGCCCGGGATCGGCCGGCCGTTGTCGATCGTCAGGGTCACCGTCTGCGTGGCCGTCGGCGAAAGCTGGGGGCTGGTGGTCACGCCCGTGATCACGTAGGACGGGGCGAGCCGCGCGTTGCGGCCCCTCGACGACTGGCCCGGGAGCGGGCCGACCGTCGTGAACGCATAGTTCGACCCGTTGATGACGGACCCCTGGTCGAGCCCGGTGGCGTTGTCCTGGAACGTGGCCAGGACCCGGCCGGATTGCGGCTCGTACTGGAGGTTGGCGACCTTGGGGGCCACCGTGTCGATCGTCAGGTAGCCTTGGAGGGCGTTGGGCAGGATCAAGGCGAGCGCGCTGGTGACACCGGCCGGGTCGATCCCGACGGCCTCGACGATGTAGCGGCCGTCGGCCAGGAGGACCGACGTGATATTCCAGGCGCCCGAGGCGTCGGCGATCGTCCGGCCGGCCAGGATCGGGCTGTTGGTCCCCACCGGGAGGGCGTAGAGGAGGACCGTCGCCCCCGGCGTGGCGTTGCCGAAGAAATTGGGCCGGTTGACGTTGGTGATCGCGTCGGTGCGCGACGCCCCGGCGTCGCTGGCCGGGTTGAGCTGGCCGGCCACGACGATCGGCTCCGGCGCGACCTGGGTGGTCGCGTATCCGGTGGTGATCCCGTTGAGGTTGTTGGTCACCGTCACGCCGACCAGGAAGGCCCCGGGGGCGGCGTAGGTGTGCGAGCCGAGGACGTTGAACGTCCCGTTGGCGTTGGAAACGATCGCGCCGGGGACGACCGGCGTGCCGTCGCCCCAGTTGATCGTGGCGGCGTACTTGGCGACCGATTCGGGCAGGCCGGCGTCGGCGAAGGTGGCGACCACGACGTTCGAGAACGCCTGGAGCTGCGTCGAGGGGAACGGCCTGACGTTGACGGTCAGCGAGTCGGCCACCGTCGCCGAGGCGTGGGCGACGGCCGAGCTGCCCCCGGCGGAGATGAGCGTCGCCGTGATCGGGAACGTCCCCTGCGAGGTGTAGGTGTGGGCGGCGTTGACGAGGTAGGTCGTCAGGTTCGACGCCGACTGGACCGTGGCGAAGTTGGCCCCCGACAGCGTCGAGGTCGTGCCGTCGCCCCAGTCCACCGTCCCGCCGAAGTTGCCCGGCGGCACGGCGATCCCGGCGTAGGTGAACGTGGCGATCAGCCCCTGGATCAGCGGCGACCCTTCGACCGCGTTGACCGTCGCCCCCTGGGTCGTGAGCGGGGCGTCGAAGACGATCGACTGGCCGGCGAGGGTCGTGGTGACGCTGCTGGCCTGGTCGCGGACGGTGACGGTCAGGGGGAGCCGGGTCCCGACCGGGGTGGGCGCCGCGAAGGTGTGCGCCCCGGTGATCGAGAAGACCCCGTCGGCCCCCTTGGTGATGACGCCGGGCGAGGCCGGCGTCCCGTCGCCGAAGTTGATCGACGCGACGAAGTCGGCCGCCGACGCGCCCGGGTTGGCGCTGAGGAAGTTGCCCACGACCCCGGTGAACGGCGCGTAATCCTGGGCGATGGCCAGGACCGGCGGCCCGGCGTTGACCAGGGCCGCGGCGTTGACGACGGCCGGGATGAAGATCGTGGTCGAGTTGCCGCCGGGGGCGACCACGTCGGCCACGGTGACCACCACCGAGTAATTGCCCGCCCGGGCATAGGTATGCGAGCCGATGATGTTCGGGTCGCCCTCGACGAACCCCTGGGTGATCGTCCCGTCGCCCCAGTTGATCGTGGCGACGAAGTTTGACGGCGGGGCGAACGGGTTGCCCGAGGTGAACGAGGTGATCGGCCCGGAGAACGGCACGCCCGCGGTGAAGACGAGCGGGCCCGTCGTGCTGGCCCCCTGGATCGGGGCATCGGCGACGATGGCCGAGCCCTGGGCCAGCCCCACGCTCCCGCCATTGGAGTTGATCGTGGTCGTGACGGCGAACGTCCCGTAGGTCCGGTAGGTGTGGGTCCCGTTGACCCCGTAGGTCCGATCGGCCGAAGTCGAGCCGAACGGGACGAAGTCGCCCGGGGCGATGGTGGTGGTCGTGCCGTCGCCCCAGTTGATCGAGCCGGTGAAATTCGAGGTCGGCGTGGCCCCGGCGTCGTAGGTGAACGTGGCGACCGTGGCCGTCAACGGCCTGCCCGCGACCGCCGTGAGCGTGGCCCCTTGGGCCGTGATCGCCGCGTCGGCCACGACCGCCAGGGCGTTCCCCACGGTGATGAGAGGGTTGTTACCCTCCCGGATCAGATAAGTGATGGGGAGGCCGGGGACGCCCGGGGTGCCGGTGAACGGGGTGAGGTACGTGTGAGTCCCGAAGACCTCGAACCCGCCGGTGGCGTCCTGGAGGATGGTGCCGGCCGTCGGCGTGGAGTTGTCGCCCCAGTTGATCGACACCGAGAACTCGGACGGGACGGCCAGGGGGTTGGCGCTGATGAAGCCCCCCACCAGGCCGGAGAACGGGACGCCGACCGTCGCGGAGATCGTCCGGGGGGGCGGCGTGGTGACCGTGGCCGTGCCGACGGTGACCCCGACGGGGATCGTCAGCGAGCTGCCGCCGGGGCCGGCGACGTTGGCGATCGTGACCACCGCCGAGTAGTTGCCGGGGAGGGCGTAGGTGTTGGTCCCGGTGACGAGGAATTGCCCGGCGACGGAGGGGTCGGCCGAGACGACGCCGGCGGTGACGTGGCCGTCGCCCCAGGCGATCGTCGCGGTGAAGTTGGCGGCGGTGGCCAGGGCGTTGGGGTCGGTGAACCGGGCGACAGTCCCGGTGAACGGCGCCCCCTCGACCAGGCCGGTGATCGGCCCGCTCGCCGACGAGTTGGCCAAAACGGCGTCAATGACGATGGCCGAGCCGACGACCGTCAGGGTGGTCGGGCTATTGGGCCCCAGGTTGAGCCCGGAGATCGTGGACGTGACCGTGAACGGGCCGAACAGGCCGTAGGTATGGGTGCCGACGATGTTGAAGTGGTTGCCGTCCTGGACGATCGAGCCGGCCGAGGTCGTCGAGTCGCCCCAGTTGATCGAGACGGTCGAGCCGGCGGTCGGGAAGCCGGGCGGGAGGTCGAACGGGTTGGTCGGCGTGAGCGTCCCGACGACCTGGTTGACCAGCGAGGTCCCGGCCACGCCGCGGACGGTCCCCCCGGCGACCGAGATCGGCAGGTCCCGGATCGCGGCCGTGGTCGTCCCGGTGGCGGCGGCGATCTGCGTGACCGTCACCCCCGGCAGGGTCGTCGTGCTGGTCTGCCGCTGGCCGACGGCCACCGTGACGGTGTAGCCGGTCGCCGGGCTGGGAGCCTGATAGATGTGCGACCCCTGGACGTGGTAGACGGTCGGATTGCTCGCGTCCTGGACGATCGTCCCGGCCGTGGGCGCGGTGCCATCCCCCCAGGTGATCGTGGCCCCGAACGCGGTGATGGGCGCCGCGGGATCGAGGGTCGAGGCGAGGAAGGTGGCGACGTCGACGTTCACCAGCTCCGACCCGGCGAACCCGCTCAGCGCGGGGAGCGTCAAGAAGCTCGGCGCGACGATCGGCAAGCCCTGGACCTGGCCGTTGACGACGTTGATCTGCTGGAAGTTGCGGACCAGGAGCGACCCCGAGCCGGCCCGGGTGATCGTCGCCTCGTTCCCCGGGCCCCCGGTGGGCGTGATCACGATCGGCGAGGTCGACCCGCCGGCGTCATAGTTCAGGGCGTTGGTGCCGCCCTGGCCGTCGATCGTGGTGTTCGTGCCCGGCCCGAGGTCGGCGCCGACCACGGCGACGAGATCATTGCCGGCGCCGGCGTTGATGAAGACATTGGCCTTGTTGGCGTATTGTTGGGTCGGGAACTGCCCGCTCTGGGCGAAGCTCGAGATCGCCGTGGTCGGCACGGAGCCGAAGATCGGCCCGGCGGCGACCCGAATCCGGCCGTCGAGGCCGCCGGTATAGTTGAACGTATAGTTCACCTGGGGCGTGATGTCGACGATCGGCGTGGCCTGGGAATAGCGGATGATCGAGCCGTCGACGAGGATGTTGCCGCGGGTGGGGGCGAGGGCGTTGCTCGTCTCGGAGCCGACCGGGCCGCCGGGCAGGGTCCCGCTCAAGACCAGGTTGGAGAAGCCGCCGCCGTTATAGCTGAAGTTGGCGCCGGGGATCGGGTTGCCGTTGGCGAAGTCGACGATCTGGACGTTGCCGAAGAGGGTCTCGTTGATCACCAGGTTGGTGTTGAGCGTGGAATAGTTGATGGCCCCCGAGGAGAGCCCCGTGAGGGTCGCGGTGTTCGCCCCGGTGGCGGTGATGGTCCCGCCGACGGAGGTCGTGGCGCCGGTGTCGTCGACGATCACCCCCGAGATGCCGCCCGAGTTCGAGAAGGTGACCGGCTGGGCGATGCCGTCGAGCCGGCCGCCGTTGCCCACCGTGAAGGTCCCGACGCCGGCGGGGTTGACGATGGCGAGCGGCCCCGAGTCGGCCCGGATGCCCACGGTGCTGGTGCCGGTGCCGGTGTTGATCGTCGTGGTGGCGCCGGCCGGCGTCCCGGACACCGTCAGGGTGTTGCCGGCGTTGGGGGCGTTGATGTTCAGGGCGGTGACGCCCGCGCCGTAGGTGATCGGGGAGGCCGATAATCCGGTCGCGGAGCCGATGCCGATGGTCGCCGTCGCGACCGGGCCGCTTCCATCCTCCAGCGTCAAGGAGGCCGAGCCGCCGGCCGCCACGCCGGATACCGCGAAGGCGGCCCCGAGCGTGCTCAACGGCGAGGCGATCGTGCCGAGCGTGACCGAGTCGGTGCCGCCCCCCGGGTTGATGTTGACCGTCGAGCCGGCGGCGGCGGCCAGGGTGGCGGGGGCCCCGCCGTTGGCGTTGAAGTCGGTCGAGAAGGCCGAGCCGTTGACGCTATATTCCAGGAGCCCGCCGGCGCTGTCGATCACCAGCGTGTCGGACGCCGTGTCGCCGACGACCGTGGCGGTGGCGCCCGCCAGGGTGAAGGTGTAGGCCAGCAGTTGCCGGGTTTCCAAGGGTTCCAGTGACACCCGGGTGACCCGGCGGTTCCGGGTCGGGAACAGGCGCTTCGGCCCTGGGCGGCCCGCGCCGGCCTTCCGTCTCGAAATGTCGCTCATCGGTTCGCTGTCTCCGCTGCGGTGAGGGTCGGTCCGCGTCCCGGGAGGAGGGCGCGGCGCGGGATCGGTCCGGGGGGGAGGCACGGGAGGCCACGCAGGCCCGGGGGCGGAAGCTCGCGGAAGCCCGACCCCGGTGCCATCGATCGATCCAGGGCCGATCAAGGTGTCGGGAGGCGATCCGGGCAAGCTCGGCGCGGCGGGCCCCTCGCCTTCCGGGGTGTCCGCCGCGTTCATTGGTCGGGGTTCGTTCGGCGGGCCGGGCAAGCCGGGAGCGGGATCGAGGCGCGAACTCGTTCGCTCGCCGGCCCGTGGTCGTCGCGAGCCTCGAATGGCCCTCGATGGCCAGCCTGGCAACCGCCCGGGTCCATCGAAAGCCATAGACCAATTGAGGGCAAATATGACTCGTGGATCGGAAAAAACAAATCTTTTCGGTGAGATTGGCGATTTTGGCGGGAAAAAAGTCTGGGGGGGCCCGTTGGAATGGGAAGGACTGCCGGATCGTCTAATATTTGGCGATCAAAATGTCTATTATGTCTCACGAAATGGGGCGGGTTGATGGCCCCGGGTCGGGGGAAGTCCGAACGGCCATCGGATCGCGATGATGGCCGCGGTCCCCTTCCCCTCGGCCGACCCGGCGGCCCGAGGGGGGGAACCTCCGGAGGTCCCGATCAGGCTTCGGAGACCAGGATGATCATCGATCGGGCCTCGACCCGGTACGACCGGAGGACCGGGACGACCGGCCCTTCGTCGAGGCCGACGGCGTCGTCGGGCGAGGCCAGGGCGGTGTCGACCGTCCGTCGCCAGGGGCGGCCGGAGGGGGAGGCCGGGACCTGGAAGGCGACCGGTTCCCAGTGGGCGTTCATCGCCACGTACAGGTCGCGGTCGACCTCGGGCCGGTCGCCCCTCCGGCCGTCGAGGGCGAAGGCCAGGGCCCGGCTTGAGCCCGAGAAGTCGGGCCGGCAGGGGCGGACGCCGTGCCAGACGATGTCGGGCGTCTGGCCCGCCCGGCTGTTGAGGAACGACCGCCGGCGGAGGACGTGGTGCCGCTTCCGGAGCGCGATCAGGTGCTTGACGAAGCGGCGGAAGTCGGCGTTCCGATCGGCCAGCGACCAGTCGACCCAGCTGATCTCGTTGTCCTGGCACCAGGCGTTGTTGTTGCCTTGCTGGGTCCTGAGGAACTCGTCGCCGCCCAGGAGCATCGGCACCCCTTGCGAGATCAAGAGCGTGGCCATGAGGTTCCGGGCCTGGCGCGCCCGGAGGGCGAGGATGGCCGGGTCGTCGGTCGGCCCCTCGACCCCGCAGTTCCACGAGAAGTTGCAGCTCGACCCGTCGCGGTTCCCTTCGCCGTTGATCTCGTTATGTTTCTCGTCGTAGGAGACGAGGTCGGCCAGGGTGAAGCCGTCGTGGCAGGTGACGAAGTTGATCGAGTGGAGCGGCCCCCGGCCGTGGCACAGGTCGTCCGACCCGCAGAGGCGGGTGGCCAGGGCCGAGGTCATGCCCGGGTCCCCCTTCCAGAACCGGCGGACGTCGTCGCGGTACTGGCCGTTCCAGACCGACCAGCGATGGCCGCCGGGGAAGCTGCCGACCTGGTAGAGCCCGGCGGCGTCCCACGGCTCGGCGATCATCTTGGTCGCGGCCAGCAGCGCGTCCTCGGAGATCTGGTCGATCACCGGCGGCTCGACCAGGACGTTCCCCCGCCGGTCGCGCCCCAGGACCGAGGCCAGGTCGAACCGGAAGCCGTCGACGCCCGACTCGGCCACGGCGTTGCGCAGGCACGACAGGATCTGCGACCGGACGACCGGATGGTTGCTGTTGACGGCGTTCCCGCAGCCGGCGAAGTTCAAGTAACGCCCGTGGTCGTCGAGCATGTAATACATGCTGTTGTCGAGGCCCCGGAAGTTGTAGGTCGGCCCCCCCTCGCCCCCCTCGGCCGTGTGGTTGAAGACGACGTCGAGGACCACTTCCAGCCCGGCCTGGTGGAGGGCGGCGACCATCCCGCGGAACTCCTCGCGGGGCTCGCCCCCTTCCCAGTTGCTGGCATAGGCCGCCTTCACGGCCGCGTAGGCGATGGTGTTGTAGCCCCAGAGGTTCCGGAGCTTCTCCCCGGTCATCGGGTTGACGAACGGGCAATCCATCTCGTCGAACTCGTCGATCGGCAGCAGCTCGACGGCGGTGATCCCCAGGTCTTCGAGGTACGCCGCCTTCTCGGCCAGGCCGGCGTAAGTGCCCGGGTGGCGGACCCCGGACGACGGGTCGACGGTGAAGCCCCGGACGTGCAGCTCATAAAGGATGGTGTCGGAGCGCGGGGTCCGGGGGTTGTGGTCGTCCATCCGGTCGCCCAGCGATCGGGTCAGCAGGCTCCGCCGGGGCAAGCCCGCCGATTGGCCCCACGGCCGGCCGCACGACAGGGCCCGGCTGGCCGGGTCGATCAGGATGATCCTCGGGTCGTACCGGTGCAGCGGCCCCTCGGGGCCGTCGACCCGGTATCCGTAGCAGAATTCATCGGGGAGCCCCTCGACCCGGACGTGCCAGTGGTCGCCGGTCTTGAAGAACTGCGGGCCGAGCGGGATCTCGGTCTCGACCTCCGGGTTGCAAGGCTCGGAGAACACCAGGCGGACCGACGTGGCGTGCCGGCAGATCAGGACGAAGTTGACCCCGTCGGGGGTCCGGCTCGCCCCCAGGGGGAGCGGGTGCCCGCGCGTGACCCGGAGCGGGTGGCCTCGAAACTGGTGGCGAGGGCCGAGATCGGTCGTCGTCCGGTCCGGCGAGGTGCTGGTCGACATAAGGTGATCGCTCATCGCCGCGGTTGGGGTGGGTGATTGTCCCGGAAAGTCCGTAATCCGGGAATGAGTGATGACGGATGGTTGATGGGTGAGGAATCTTGAAGGAAGGACGATCCGCCGACGGTCCCTTTCGCTTCCTGGTTTCGCCCATCACCCATCATCCATTCCCAATGCTTCCGAGTTGGGCCGAAAGCGTCGCCCTCAGGCCACGGGGTGCCCCGCCCCGGCCGGCGCCCGTTGCTGGCCGGGGTGACGCTCCAGGAGGTCGTCGACGGGCCCGGTGATGAGCCGCGAGCCCCGGTCGTGGAACAGGTAGAGCCAGCCCCATTCGAGCATGACCAGGACCCGGTTGCGGAACCCGATCAGGAAGAAGACGTGGACCAGGCACCACATCAGCCAGGCGACGAAGCCCGACAGGTGAATCCGGCCGATCTCGGCCACCGCCTTGGCCCGGCCGATCGTGGCGAGCGAGCCTTTGTCGACGTAATGGAACGCCGGGCGGGGTTTCCCCCGGATCGCCCGGAGGATGCACCGCGCCGCGTGGCGTCCCCCCTGCATGGCCGCCGGGGCGACGCCCGGGACCGGCTTGCCCCCCTGGGTGACCGCCGCGAGGTCGCCGACGACGAACACCTCGGGCGCCCCCGGGAGGCTAAGGTCGGGCCCGACCAACACCCGCCCGGCGTGGTCGAGCGGCGCCCCCAGGGTCCTCGCCAGCGGCGACCCCTGCACGCCCGCCCCCCAGAGGATCGTCCGGGCGGCGATCCGCCCGCCGTCGGTCGTCACCCCGTCCTCGTCGATCCCGACGACCTTGGTCCTGGTCCTGACGTCGACGCCGAGGTGTTCGAGCTGGCGGAGGGCCTTGGTGGACAGGTCCTCGGGGTAGGTCGCCAGGACCCGGGGGCCGGCCTCGACCAGGATCACCCGCGACCGGGTCGGGTTGAAGTGGTGGAACTCGTGGACCAGGTCGTGCCGGGCGATCTCGGCCAGGGAACCGGCCAGCTCGACGCCGGTCGGGCCGGCCCCGACGACGACGAACGTCGTCCACTCGCGGCGACGCCTCGGGTCGGTCTCGCGCTCGGCCGCCTCGAAGGCCATGAGGACCCGGCGGCGGATCTCGACGGCGTCCTCGATCGACTTCAGGCCCGGGGCCCGCGCCGCCCATTCGTCGTGGCCGAAATAACCGTGGGTCGCGCCGGCGGCCACGATCAGGTAATCGTAACGGAGCTCGCCGTCGGCCAGGGTCAGGGTCCGGGACCGGACGTCGACGGCCTCGACCTCGCCGAGGAGGACTTCGACGTTCTCCTTGCCCCGGAGGACCCGGCGGATCGGGCTGGCGATGTTGGCCGGGTTGAGGACGGCCGTGGCCACCTGGTAGAGCAAGGGTTGGAAGACGTGGTGGTTCCGGCGGTCGACCAGGGTGACCCGGACCGCCGTCCCGGCCAGCGCCTTGGCCGCTTCCAGGCCGCCGAAGCCGCCCCCCACGATCACCACATGGGGCCGGACGTCCGACCTCGACCCCGACCCCGACCCGACCGCCGCGTGAGCCTTCTCCGCCATCATCCCCTCCCGCCCGACGCCCCGACCCCGGCCGGTCGGCCCGCCCATCGCGCCGCCGCCGTCCTCGAAAACGTCCACTCTACGCGGTGAGCCCGCCCCGGACGACCCCGACGCGGCCCCATCTCCCAGCCGTTGGGACCGGATCGGGCGCGGGAAAAATGAATCCAACTCGCGCCCAAATAGGGGGAGGGGAGGCCTTCGCCGGGGATTTTGGACCCTCCGCGCGGATTATCTTGGTTTCCGGATTCGCCAACCCGGCTTTTGCTTGGCGTACGCGGATTCGCTGGTCGACCGGTCGAGCGACCAGTCTTGGCCGTCGGTGGTGACGACGATCGTCCCCGACTGGTCGGTCCGCTCCAGGGGGATTCCGAGCGACTGGAGGGCGTCGAGGGTTTCCCGGTGGGGGTGGCCGTACTCGTTGTCGAGGCCGAGGCTGGCGACGGCGAGGCCCGGGCCGGTCAGGCGGAGCCAGGCGGCGTCGGTCCCGTTCTTGCTCCCGTGGTGGGCCAGCTTGAGGACCGCGACGTCGGCGCACAGCCCGGGCACGGCCCGCGACCACCATCGACGCTCGCGCCCCTGGCTGTCGCCCGTCAGGAGCGCGGAGAACCCGCCGTAGGTCACCCGGAGGCCGACGCTGTTGTTGTTCTCCTCCTTGGTGTCCTCGGGGGGCTGGGGCAGGACGGTCAGCCTGACCGATCCCAGCTCGATCGTCCGCGCCGCGTCGCCGGAGCGGATGGCCGTGATCCCCCGGTCCTTGATGAGTTGGAGCAAGGCGACGTATCGGCTCGTGGCGTGCGCCGAGCCGGCGTCGAGGAACACCCGGGGCGGGAAGGCGCGGACGACCTCGGCCATCCCGCCGTAATGGTCGGCGTGGTGGTGGCTGATGACGACCAGGTCGAGCCCGACGACCCCGCGGTCGCGGAGCATCGCGACCACGCCCCGACCCGGCCCCGGCCCGGCGTCGACCAGCGCGGCCTTCCCCTCGGGCGAGCGGATCAGGATGGCGTCCCCCTGGCCAACGTCGAGGAATTCGATCGTGGCCACGCCCGACCGGCCCCGGTCCGGCGGGGGCGCCGTCGGCCGCTCGGCCCTCCGCCCCAGGAGGAAGAAGGCGATCGCGCAGATCAGGGCCAGGGCCAGGATCGAGGCCGGCAAGAGCGGGTCGCGTCGGTTCATAGCCGGATGTCCCCGCCGGGGTCGGTCTTGCCCAGGTCTTGGCGGAGCGCCCGGGCCCGCTCGGCCAGCTCGGCCGTGGCCTTCGGGTCGCGGGCCAGGTTCGCCATCAGGACCTCGCCGGCCTGCGCCCCCTTGGGCAACAGGTCGCGCGGGACGTCGATCGTCCGACCGTCGTCGAGGATCAGGACGGCGATCTCGCGGCGGTCCCCCTCGAAGCGGTCGATCGACAGGCGGAATTTCATGGGCGGTGGCCTTTCGCGGGGACGGCTCGGGAATCGTCCCGTCGACGATACCGGATCGTCGCCGCCGCCGGACAGGGCCGCGACCCGGTCGACGCGCCCGCGAATCCGACTATGATGGGGGAAGACGAGGTCCGCCGCCCGGCCTCGTCGCGACCCGATCCGAAATCGAAGGGGCGAGCCCCCGATGCTCACCTTCCGCGTCCGAGCCTTCGCCGCCGCCCTGGGATTCCTGGCCTTCGCCTTGGTCTACGTCGCGGTCGGCATCCGCTGGCACGGCTACCGGGCCCAGGCGTCGTACTACGCCCGGCAAGAGGTCGACCACTCCTTCAAGGCCGGCGACTTCGCCCGCGCCGCCCGCGACCCCGGCGACTCCGACGACGCCCCCCGCCGGGCCGTCCAGTACCGCAAATTCGCCTCGATGCACGCCAAGGCCGCCGAAGAATGTGCCCGGCTCCGCGAATTCTACGAGAGGGCCTGGTGACTCGCCCGACGACGGGGCCCGGGCCGGGTGGAAACAACCTTCCCACCCTGCTATGCTCGCCGAACCATGCCGGACCCGGCGAACTTTGCTCGTCCGGTGGCACTTCTCGATCCTCCTTGGTCGGAATTTGGCCCTTCGATGCCAGGATTAACGATGCGACATCAGTTCACGCTCGAATATTGGCGGGATGGCGAATGGTATGTCGGTCGCCTGGTCGAAGTGCCCGGAGTCTTCAGCCAGGGCGCGACCCTGGACGAGTTGGACGAGAACATCCAGGAAGCTTATGAGTTGATGGTGACCCAGGATCGCTCGCCCGCGCCGGCCCCGGCCCATCTCCGGCCGGTGGAACGGGAAGTAGGAAGCGAAGAGAGTTGATCCGAAGATTGGAAGAGGCCGGGTGCGTGCTCCATCGCCACGGCAAACGGCATCTAACATTTACGACGATCCGAGCCACCGGGAAGTCGACGATCCGCCCGGGCCATGAATCCGCCCATCCCCCGACATCGAAAGGCTCACCCCCATGCGCAAGCCCAAGCTCGGCCGGCGGCCCACGCTCGGCGTCATCACGGCCCTGGTCGTCGGCGTCACGGTCGCCAACCTCAAGGCTCCCAAGGCCGCCCAGGGGCCCGACCCGGCGGTGGTGGCGGTCCGGCAGGTGCTCGACAAGCAGGAGAAGGACTGGAACGCGGACAATCTCGACGGGTTCCTCGAAGGTTACTGGCACGCGCCGGGCGTCGTCTTCTTGTCCGGCGGCGACCGCCACGACGGGTTCGACGCGATGCGCGACCGCTATCAGAAGCGGTACAAGGCCGAGGGGAAGGCGATGGGCAAGGTCCGCTTTTCCGGCGTCGAGGTCCAGCCCCTCGCCCCCGACGCCGCGTTCGCCCGGGGCCGGTGGGGCCTGACCTTGCCCGACGGCAAGACGCCCGGCGGCCTGTTCACGCTGGTCCTCCGCAAATTTCCCGAGGGCTGGAAGGTCGTCCACGACCATACGTCGGTCGCCGACCCCGCCCCGCCGCCGACCCCCCCCGCGCAGGCCCCTCGTGCCCCCGGTTGATCCGGCCTGGCGATCCCTTCGACTCGCGAGGGCGGCGGTCGCGTGGTCGATGGTCCTGGCGGTGGGGCTGGGGGCGGCCGGCCTGGTGGTCCGGGACCGCTCGGTCGGTTGGGCGTTGCTGATGTACCTGCCGCTCCCCTTGATCGGGCTGGCGGCGGCGGCCTTCGACGCGGCCTGCCGGGGGCGGGCCCTGCCCCGGCCCCGGTTTGGGCTGGGGGCGCTGGGCTTGCTCGCGGCCGCGGGCGGGGCGGGGCCGCTGGTCGGCCTGGGATCGGGCGGGGCGACCGGGTCGGGCCCCGAGGTATCCTTGCTCCACTGGAACGTGGTCTGGGGCGGCGGCAAGGCCCGGAATCCCGCGAACTGGGAGGCGATCCGCCGGGAAATCCTGGCCCGGGACGCCGACCTCGTCGTCCTGAGCGAGGCGCCGCCGGACGACTGGCTGGGACAGATCGTCGGCGACATGGGCCCCGGCGCCTCGCGGGTCCAGGTGGAGAACGAGCCGGGGGAACGTTACTGGTACAAGCTGGCGGTTTGCTCGCGGGGGCCGCTCCGCCTGGTCCGCCGCGAGCCGATCGCCGACGGCGTGGGCGTGGTGGTCGAGGCCCGGGTCGGCGGCCGGCTCCTCCGGTTGCTCGTCGTCGACGCCCGGAGCGACCCCCGCCTGTCGAGGACGCCCCGGCTCCACGACGTCGCCGCGGCCTGCCGCCGGGCCCGCGAGGCCGGCGAGCCGCTGGACGTCCTGGTGGGCGACTTCAACAGCGTCGGCCGGAGCGTCGGCTTCGACGCGGTCGCGGCCGAGGGGTACGTCCTCGCCTCGCGGTCGTCCGGCGGCTGGCGGGGGACGTTCCCCTCGGGCCTGCCGCTCTACGACATCGACCATGTCTGGGCCCGCCGCGCGTTCGCCGGGGTCCGCTCCGAGCTATTCACGAACCTGGCGTCGGACCACCGGGGCCAGGTTGCCCGGCTCCGTTGGCCTTGAACGAACCCTGGGCGGGCGGTCACCAGGTTTCGCCTTCCAGCTCCAGGACCCCCTCCTCGATCATCCGCTCGGCCTCGCGGCGGAGCTGGCGGGCGGCGGCGTCGAGGTTCTCGGGCAAGGTCCCGGCGGGGATCGCGGCGAGCACCTTGAGGGCGTGGGCCGGGCGTTGCAACTCCTTGACGAGCACATGCGCCAGGCGGAGGCGGACCCTGGCCGCCGGCTTGGCGGAGCGGCGGAGGTAGTCGCCCATGACGGTGGCCGAGGCCCCCCAGTCGCCGGCGGCGAGCAAGGCCTGGATCAGCGCGAGCCAGTCGGCGTCGGTGGGCACCCAGCCGGGGACCGTCCGGACCGACCGATCGTAGGAGGCGTGGGCCTCGACGACGCTCCCGGCGTCGAGATGCGCCTTGAGCCGGCGGTGGGCGGCGGCGGCCCGGTCCTCGGGCTCGACCTCGGCGACCTTGCTTCGCTTGGGCTTCCTGGCCTTGATCTTGGGAGCCTTGACCCGGTCCGGCCCCTTGAGCTGCCCCTGGTGGCCGCCCATCACCGAGTACAAATCCCACTTCTCGCAATCGACCCAGCCGAGCCGGAGCAGCGCCGTCCCCACGCCGAAGCCGATCGCCGCGCCCGACAGGTGGAGCAGCGAGCTGGTGACGCTGAAGCCCGCCGCCACCCCCCAGAACAGGACCGAGAAGATTTCCAGGCCGATGTAGAGCAGGGCGAACATCAGGATCGGCAATTCCAGGTGGGCGCCGAACCGGAAGCCGAACGCCCAGAAGCAAGTCAGCTCGTTCTTCGGGGCCCAGACCATCGCCATCGCCATGATCCCGTAGACGATGGCCGAGTTGCCGAGCGAGACGCCCTCGGCCATCCCCAGCGTCAGGAGTTGTTCCAGGCCGCACTGGAGGAAGCCGATCCCGAGGAACACCCCCAGGAACCGGAGGAACCCCAGCTTCCCCTCGACGATCAGGGCGAACGTCCAGAGGAAGACGAGGTTGCCGAACAGGTGGCCGGGCCCGCCGTGGAGGAAGTTCGACGTGACCCACTGGACCGGGTGCAACCCCCGGCCGTAGCTGAGCAGGTACGGCTCCAGGTCGTCCGGGTCCATCCCCGCCGTCGCGAAGAAGGCGGCGACCGTCGCCGCCATCAGGGCGATCGTCGCCCACGGCCGATGATAGATCGGCGCATCGGTCCCCCAGGGGATGATCATCCACCGGCCCCCTCGCGATCGGATCGTAGCCAGGCCGGGGGCACCAGCATCCACCGGCCCGGTCGATTTTACCCGATCACCGCCCGATCCGTTACGCCCTGCCGCCGGCGCCGGAAGGCCGAGACGATGGCGACCCCGACCGTCGAGAGGCCGAGCATCACCAGGCTCGACGGCTCGGGCACCTGCGCCGAGAAGAAGACCCCGCCGATCTGGGCCGTGTTCTGATATGTACCGGACCGGTCGTACTCGGCCAGGATGAGCCCGAGGCCGCCAGCTCCGCCCGCGGAAGCCCGGCCGAAGCCCGAGCTTCCGCCATGCGACCCGGCCCCGCCGAGGGCCTGGAGGGAGCCCGACAGGTTGAGCGAGTTGCCGTGGAGGAAAATCCCCCCGCCGCTACCGCCACCGGCGCCGAAACCGGTAAACATAAAGCCGTCCTGGGCGTCACCGCCGTTGGCGTTTATGAATCCGCTGAACGTAAGGGTGCCGACAGCCCCGAGTTCAATCCCACCACCCCCGCCGCCGCCCCTTAGGAAGCCATTCCCCCCGGCGCTGCCGCCGGTGAGGATATTGTTCAGATTAAGTGGGCCATTGCCCCCGGCCGCGCCGGGGATGACAGTCGGCGGCACAAAGGGCCCATTAAAGCTCAAGGCATCAGCGCCTCTTGAACCCGGGGTGGCGAAGCCGCCGCCTCCTGCTCCGGATGCTACGGCAGCTCCCGGTCCCCTCACCACAAAGTTGCTATCCTGACCGCGTTCGGCATTCGAGGCGCCTGGGCCCCCGAAAGCATCTCCTCCCGATACGTCGAGTCTTCCGGCGATGGTCTCGTTCGACCGCGACAGCAGGGCGATCGGCCCGGTCAAACCGGCGTTGGCCGTGATCGAGACGTTGGAGCCGATGTTGATCGAGCCGAAATCGAAGACGGCCACGCCTTGAGAGCTATAGACGCCCGTGTAAATTGTCGTGAACGAGATCCCATTCGACACCGCCAGCGTTGGCGCCCCACCGGTTCCCGCTCCGAATTGATAAAGTCCCGACGTCAGGTTCAAGTCGCCCAGGGAAGCGAACTGGTTGGGGTCGAGGGGCCCCGCCTCGCCGCGACTTGGCTGGAACCCGGCGGCGATCGCCGCGAAGATGAGGATGGTTCGGATAGCTCGGATCACCATGAAACTCCTCCCAATTCATTTCTGATCGGCCAACCCCATCGGGGGCCTGTTCAAGCGGACATCCTAGTCGGCGTCTTTGCCTGATTGCAATAGGCTCGCATCAAATGTTTACTATGGCTACAGGTGTTGGTTTAAATCACCGGTATATCGATGCCCGGAAGCGGCGCTCGGCGTAAAAAGACCCCTGGCGCGAGGCTTTCGGGCAACATGCCGCGGCGTTCAGGGCGGCGGCGGGCCTTCGGCGTAGGAGGTCCCTCGCCAGGTGACCCGGCCGGTCAGGCACATCCGGAAGGCCCGGAACAGGATCACGTCGAGGACCAGGCCGGCCAGGGGATACCAGGCGACGTGTCGGGTCCGGGGGACCGACAGGACGTAGAGCCGGCGGAGGCAGGTATAGGCCAGGACGTGATGGGCCACGCTCAGGCCCAGCAACCAGGCCGAGAAGGGCCAGGCCACGCCCAGGGCGAGCAGCAAGGCCGCCGCCACCAGGGCCAGGTGGGCCGTCTGGCTGAAGAACAGGGGGTCGAGCGCCTGGGCCAGGATCAGCCAGGGATTTCGGCCCAGGGCGTCGTACAAGATCCGGCTCCAGCCCCGGACGAGCTGCGGGAGCGAGGTATACATCCGGGTCGAGCCGATCCCGTGGGCGATCGCGGTCCGGCTCGAAAAGCCGGCCTGTTTGACTTGCTTCGCCAGGTAGATGTCCTCGACGAACTTGTCGCGAACCGCCTCGTGGCCGCCGGCCGCGCGGTAGGCGTCGCGGCGGATCAAGATGTATTGACCGTTGGCGAAGGCCAGTTTCCGCTTCGGGTCGTTGGCCCAGAACAGCGGATAATTCTGGATCAGGACGATCCCGGCCAGGGGCTGGACGACCCGTTCCCAGAAGGACTCGCACCGCATCTCGGGCAAGAGGCTGGCCATCGCGGCGTCGCGCGCGCGGGCATATTCGAGGACGATGGCCAGGCTGTCGGGCTCGTGGCGGGTGTCGGCGTCGAGGAACCAGAACCAGTCGCCGCGGGCCTGGCCGGCCGCGACGTGGAGGGCGTGCGTCTTGCCGGTCCAGCCGGGGGGCAGGTGTTCGATGGCGATCAGGCGGACCCGGGGGTCTTCGGCGGCGACGGCCCGGGCGATGGCGGCGGTCCGGTCGGTGCTCCGGTCGTCGACGACCAGGATTTCCAGGTCCGGATAGGCCTGGGCCCGGACCGAGGCCAGGCAGTCGGCCAGGGTCGCTTCCTCGTCCTTGGCCGGGATGATGGCCGAGACGCTCGGCGGCTCCGGCGCGGCGAATCGGGGCGAGCCCGGGGTCAGGTAGTCGAGCTTGCGGAACGCCCAGGTCAGGACGACGTGGCGGATCGGCCAGATCGCGACGCAGGCCGCGTAGAGCCCGAGGAGGACGCGCTGGGTCGGGGTCATTGGGGGGCTCTTGGGGACTCTCCGGGGATGGATCGGCCAGGCCGGTGATGACTGATGGGTGAGGGAATCTAAGCTTTCTCGCCTTACCCGTCAAACAGCAACCATCACCCATTTCCCATCTTGGAGGGTTGTTCGGTCGCCGAGGTCAGGCCTGGTCGGGCATGGGGTCGTCGAAGTCGTCCAGCTCGTGACCCCGGGGGAGGGCGAGGAAGCCGAGGCCGAGGGCCGCGACCCAGAACGGTGCGAGGGCGTCGAGTCGCGGGTCGGCGATCCAGCCCGAGGCGAACCCCAGCGGGACGGCCAGGGCGGCGACGGCCGTGGCGGTCACTCGCGATCGGTAGAACCGGCCGGCGCGGGCCGGGCCGTCGCGGAGGGCCTCGCGGCCGGAGCCGACCCGGAGGATCAGGTAGGCGACCGCCACCAGGACCAGCAGCGCGGCCGTCGCCAGGCGCTGGGTCCGGGCCACGCCCCAGGGGGGGGCGGCGTCGACGTCGTGGCGGCCCAGGACGATCCCGCTGGCGGCGATCCCGGCCCCGACGGCGACCAGGACGTTGAGGACCGCCGAGCGGGTCCGCTCCAGGCAGGCGACGGCCGCCGGGTCGCGCCCGAGGCCGTCGCGGTCGGTCTCGAAGGGGCTTCCCTTCATGGAGGGCCCGCCTCGGCGGCCAGGAGCTGGCGGCGAAGGCCGAGGATCAGCTCGACCTGGCCGATCGGATACCCCGACTCGCGGGCGACCACCTCAATTGGGGCCCCGGCCTCCGCCAGCGCCCAGACCGCCCCGAACCGGCGATCCAGCCCCGCCGCCGCGTCCGAGGCCGGCGAGGTCGGGCCGGCCAGGTTCGGGACCGAGATCAGGGGGGCCCCGCCCGCGAGGTCCGCGCCACCCCGCTCGGGCCGACGGCGGACCCTCGGCCCGGCCGGGTGCGCCGGCATCGTCCCGGCCGCCCGGGTCGCCGCCGCCTCGACCCGATCGATCCGGACCTCCAGCGCCCGGTGCCGACCGTCGAGGTCATCAAGCCTCCGGGCGAACTCGGATCGAGCCCGGGTCGGCGGCCTGGCGGCGGCGTCGGGGCCGGGAGTCAGGGCCCGGACCCGTCGCCAGAGCACGACCGTGGCGGCCGAGTGCGCCGCGAGGGCCGCGCCCAGGATCGCGAACAGGCTGGCTAGCAGCGCCGGGGACATGGCGAGTCTCCCTCCTTGGGCGACCGATCGGCCCCATCCGGGGGTCGGATCAATGCGGGTGGTCGTGGTCATGACCGTGGCCGTGCTGATGGGGGCCGTGGTCGTGGCCGTGGTCGTGGGCGGCGTGGCGGCCGGGGTCGGGCCGGGTCGGGGCCGGCGGGGTCGCGGGCGTGGTGGGCCTGGCCTGGGCATAGGCCGCGTGGGCCGCGTTGTAGACGTCGCGGAGCGGGACCCCCTGGGCGGCGGCCACCCGGGCGCAGTCCTCGTATTCGGGGCTGAAGGTGGGGGGGCGGCCGTCGAGCCAGCCGAGCTTCCCCTTGACCGGGCCGAACGGGGTCTCGACCTCGGCGGCCTGGCGGCGGAGCTTGTGGCGGCCGACCTCGTAGCGGCGGACGCCCAGGGTGGTCGTCTCGCGGAAGAGGATCTCTTCCATCGCCGGGATCTGGGCCCGGTCGCACAGGACGGTGACCATCACGCCCGGCCGGTTCTTCTTCATCTGGATCGGCGTGAGGAAGGCGTCGAGGGCGCCGGCGGCCATGAGCAACGTCGTGGCGTGGCCGACGACCTCGCCGGGCAGGTCGTCGAGGTTGGTTTCCAGGACCCAGACGCGATCGGAGCCCCCCGGCGTGTCGACCTGGCCGACGAACAGCCGGAGGAGGTTGGCCTGGCCGCCAAGGTCCTTGGTCCCGGCCCCCAGGCCGATCGACTCGATGGTCATCGCGGGGAGCGGGCCGAACGCCTCGACCACGGTCGTCAGGATCGCCGCGCCGGTGGGGGTGGTCAGCTCCATCTCGACGGTGGACTCGGCCAGCGGGACGCCCTTGAGCAGCTCGGCCGTCCCCGGCGCCGGCAGCGACATCTTGCCGTGGGCCGCCTTGACCCACCCCTTGCCGGGCGGGACGGGGCTGGCCTCGAACCGCTCGACGCCGAGCAGGTCCAGCCCCACCGCGGCGCCGACGATGTCGACGATCGAGTCGGCCGCGCCGACCTCGTGGAAATGGATCTTGGCCAGGTCCATCCCGTGGACCGTCGCCTCGGCCTCGCCGAGCTTCCGGAAGATCCGCTTGGCCAGCTCGTTCTGGCGGGGGGTCAGGGTCGACTTGTCGATCATCGCCTCGATGTGGTGGAGGTGGCGATGGGCGTGCTCGGGCTGGCAGACGACCCGGGCGTAATTGGCCCGGAACTCGCCCCGGCGGACGGTCTCGAACGTCAGGTCGACCGGCAGGCCGAGGCTCGCGACGGCCGACTGGATGGCCCGGGGGTCGACCCCGGCGTCGGCCAGGGCGCCGAGGGTCATGTCGCCGGAAATCCCGCTGAAGCAGTCGAAGTAACCGATGCGCACGACCATCACCCCTTACGACGGTGGGCCCTCTGGGCCGGATCGGCCCTATTCTAGCCGGACCACCCCGCGACACAAGGGAGGATCGCGGCGGAGGCCGCCCGGCGTCAGGCCGTGACGCCGCGGGCCTGGAGGAACTCGCGGAGGCCGTCGAGCCCTTCGAAGTGGAAGGCGTTGAGGCCGAGGGCGAGGGCGGGCTCGACGTTGAGCGCCCGGTCGTCGATGAAGACGGCGTGGTCGCCGGAAGTGGCGGCGATCCCGAGGGCGTTGAGGTAGATGTCCTCGTCGGGCTTGACCTGGCCGAGGTAGCAGGAGGCGAGGAACCCCCGGAACACGGCGTCGAGGCCGAACGCCTTGACCCGGTGCTCGTGCAGCTCGCGCGACTCGTTGTTGAGGGTGTAGAGCCGGTACTTGCCGGTCGCGGCCAGGGCCCGGACGAAGTCGAGGGTGTCGCCCAGCAAGGTCGACTGGGCGAACATGAAGTCCTTGAACTCCTGGGCGTCGAACCCCCGGGGGCGGTGGAAGACCGCCTTGTTCATGTAATGGTTGAGGCTCATCCGCCCGGTCTCGAAGGCGGTCTTGAGCATCTCGTGGCGGGTCTGGAACTCGGGGAAGTCGAGCCCGAAGGTTTCGGCCGCCCGCCGCCGGGCCGCGGTGTCCCAGCCGTTGCTGAGCAGGACGCCGCCGATGTCGAAGAACAGCGTCGGTGCGTCGGCCATGATCGCCACTCCCGGGGCCGGTTCGATCTTCTTGCCACCCACCCGGGCCAGTTGTCGCCCGGGCGGCACCGATTGCAAACGAACCGGCGGCCGATGTCACCCTTATTTCCCCGCGACAGGCGCGGGAAAAAGGGGCGTCTCGCCGTCGGGCTGCCCGGCCGGCGGCATGTCGGTTGCTCCCCGGAGGAGGGCTCGGACCTTGACGACTTCCCTCGATCCAGGAGCAGATCATGTCGGATTCGTTGAACCACAAGCTCATCGAGGCCATCCCCGAGGACCAGCGGGACGCGGCCCCTCCGGTTCTGAAGGACATGCCCGGCTCGTCGCCGCATCCGACCTCCGCGGAGCAACAACGCGAGGCCCCGGAGAATTAGGAGGCGCACAACGCCCAGGGCGGGATCAAGGAACGCCTGGTCGAGATCGGCAAGGCGAACCACATGGGCGGGCATTCCACGGGCCGCAAGAGCGATAGCTGATCCTCGACGGTCGCCCTCTCGGGTTCCGGTCACCCTGGCCGTCGCCCCGATCCGGCGGCGAGTCGTTGCGACGGAGGCGTCGTTCTGCGAGCTTTGAGGGAGAGGGTCGTCGCCGACCCGAACTCTCCGAATCGCACGACCCAGGGAGCGCAGACATGAGACGCATGGGATGGAGCGGCGGCATCGCCGCCGCGGTGGCCTCGATTGCCCTGGCCGGCTGCGAGGGTGGCGGCAGCGCCCCCTCGGTCTCCGGCTCGACCACCGAAGCGACCGTGCACGGGACCGTCAAGTACAAGGGGCAGCCGGTCGAGGAAGGGGATATCGTCTTCGACCCCGCCAACGTCCAGCGCAAGACGGCCGCCGCGGTCACGGCGCCGATCGGCAAGGGGGGCGCCTACACCATCAAGACGCTCGTTGGGGGCAACACGATCAACGTCAAGTTGCCCAAGCTTGCCAAGAACGACCCATCCCTGGTCTACGTCGCGATCCCTTACGACGTCCCGAGCGGGGACAGCACGAAGGACGTCGACCTTCCGCCGGCCCAGCCCTGAAGCGGGACGATCGGCGGCGAAGGGTCCCGGGTGGGACCCTTCACCGCCCTCCGGATCGGATCAAAGGCTGTCCGCCGAGATGACCTCGGCGCCGGCCATGGTGCCGACGCCCCACCAGGCCTGGGGGCTGACGGAACCCTTGATGAACTTGACCGAGCCGTCGAGGAACAGGACATTGACACCACCGGGATGCCGGCTCGACGCCGTCAAGGCCCCCTGGGGGTGATTGTTGTCGGGCTGGCCGTAGACGCAGCTCTGGGTGTTAGGGGTCATCACGTGGTTATAGCACGTGTCTCCCATCAGGATCGAGTGCCACATGCCGCCGTAGATGCCGACGGGCGCGATGTTGCCGACGGTCGGAGCGAGGGCCTTGCACGCGTTGTAATACAACTGCGGCCCTTGATCGGCGTCGGTGGTCGCCCCCAGGGAGTACTCCGTGGTCGCCGGGCTGGTCGGGTCGATGGTCGACATCCTGGTGCCGAGCGCGCCGTTGCCGCCGTTGCCGATCCCCTTGATCCGCTCGGAGAAGGCCGCGGTGTTGCTCGTCCCGTCGAGGATGTCGCGGAGGCCGGGCGGCTTCTGGACGCCGCCGTTGGGATTCGTCCAGTTGTAGAAGGCCGCCGAGTACGGGCCGCTCGGGGCCGTCGAGTACCGGAACGGCTTCGAGCCCCAGTTGCACGCGTAGTTGCTCCGACCGTCGACGTTCGTGAGCCGATCCGTGTCCGAGGGGCAGACGAACGTGGCGACGGAGTTGCGGATGGCCGTCGTGTTGATCGAGTTGCCCGGGCTGGCCCCGCCGACGTTGGCGAAGTTGATCGCGTTGTAGAGGGGGCCCTGCTCCATGTACGGCAGGAGCATGCACGGGGCCGACCATTGCTCCCAGCCGTTGGTCATGTCGGGCGTGCCCATCGGCAGGCAGCCCACGACGTCATGGTAGTTCTGGTTCGCCAGGCCGAGCTGCTTCAGGTTGTTGACGCACTGGCTCCGGCGGGCGGCCTCACGGGCGGCCTGGACGGCCGGCAACAGCAGGGCGATCAGGACGGCGATGATGGCGATGACCACCAGGAGTTCGATCAGGGTGAAGCCCCGACGACGGCCCGGTGAGAGACGGCGCTGCGCCTTGATGGCGGTGCTCATCATCCGAAATACCTCGCGATAATGAAAAGGGAGTAGACCCACCATAAGCATACCCGGAGAGGGAAGAGGGGAACCCGGAATTTTCCGGGAAAGCACGATCCCCCTTCAGGAGAGCGTCGGACCCCGGCTCGCGGTGCCGGAGAAATCCGGTTATCCTGGACCTGCCGGCGGCGATCGGCCGACGGACCGGACCCGGAAAGGACGGCGCGATCATGGCCACGCCCGAGCCAACCATCGACATCGACATCGAAGACCGCCTCCACCTCGGCCAGGCCGACGACGGCCGGGCCATCTCCGAGGTCGAGTTCGCGGAAGCTTACTACGACGAGCCCTGGCGGTACGAACTGGTCGAGGGGAGGCTGGTCGTGATGTCACCGGAAGGCACCGGACACGTCCAACAGAGCATGCCCTGGCTCTACCGGCTGGGGGCCTATTGCCTGGACCATCCCCACATCGTCCAGGCGGTCGTCTCGCAGGCCTGGGTCCGGATCGACGCGAAGAACGCGCGGATCGGCGACATCGGCGTCTTCCTCGGCGGCGACCTCGCCGACCTCGACATCCCCCGTCAGGTCCCCGACCTGATGTTCGAGTTCGTCAGCCCTTCGGCGAAGGACCGACGCCGCGACTACGTCGAGAAGCGCGCCCAGTACGAGCGGATCGGGATCAAGGAGTACGTGATCGTCGACCGCTCCGACGGGAAGGTCACCGTCTTGACCCTGGTCGGGGGCGTCTACGAGGAGCGGGCCCTGGGCGCGGCCGATACTTACGAGACGCCGCGCCTGCCGGGCTTCGCGGTCCGGCTCGCCGAGGTCTTGCCGCGATGAGCCGGCTGCTGATCGCGGGGGGCCGCGTGGTCGACCCCGCGCACGGGGTCGACGGCCCGGCGGACGTCTGGATCGACGGGGGGGTGGTGATCCCGGCCCCGGCGCCGGGCGACCCCGACGCCCGCCCCGATCGGACGATCGACGCCCGGGGCTACGTCGTGATGCCGGCCGGCGTCGACGTCCATTGCCACATCGCCGGGCCCAAGGTCAACGCCGCCCGGGCGCTCCGGCCCGAAGAATCCCGAGGCCCCGGCTTGCCGCGATCTCCCGCCCGAGGCGCCCGCTCGGGGACGCTCGGCAGCGTCCCGTCCAGCTTCGCCACCGGCGCCAAGTACGCCGGGCTGGGCTACGGGACGGCCGTCGACGCCGCCATCGCCCCCCTCGGGGCCCGCCCGGCGCACCACGAATTTCGCGACACCCCGATCATCGACAAGGCCTTCCTCGTCCTCCTCGGCAATAATCATTACGTGATGGATCGGATCAAAGGCGGCGAGCGCGAGCGGCTCCGGGCCTTCGTCGCCTGGATGCTCGGCGCGACCCGGGCGTTCGGCGTCAAGGTGGTCAACCCCGGCGGCGTCGAGGCCTGGAAACAAGGTGGCGGGAACGTGGCGACCCTCGACGACGTCGTCCCCCACTTCGGCGTCACCCCCCGCCAGATCCTCACCGAGATCGCCCGGGCCGTCGACGACCTCGCCCTGCCCCACCCGATGCACCTCCACGGCCTGAACCTCGGCCTGCCCGGCAACGCGGGCATCACCCTCGAAACCATGCAAGCCCTCGACGGCCACCGGGCCCACCTCGCCCACGTCCAGTTCCATTCCTACGGCGGCGACCCCGGCGACCTCGCCCGGTTCGACTCCCGGGCCGGCCCGCTGGCCGAGTACGTCAACGCCCATCCGGATCTGACCGTGGACGTCGGCCAGGTCCTCTTCGGCGAGACGACCAGCATGACCGCCGACGCCGCCGTCGGCCAGTTCCTCCACCGGGTGACCGGCCGGAAGTGGGTCAGCCACGACCTGGAGCTGGAAACCGGCTGCGGGGTCGTCCCGATCACCTACGACGACAAGAACGCCGTCCACGCCCTCCAGTGGGCCATCGGCCTGGAGTGGTACCTCCGGGTGGATAACCCCTGGCGGGTCGCCATGAGCACCGACCACCCCAACGGCGGCTCGTTCCTGGCCTATCCCCAGATCATCGCCCTCTTGATGGACCGGGGCCACCGCGCCGACGTCCTCAAGACCCTGCCCGAAAAGGTCCGCGCCCGCTCCGGCCTCGCCGACCTGTCCCGCGAATATTCCCTCCCCGAGATCGCCATCATCACCCGGGCCGGCCCCGCCCGCATCCTCGGCCTGGCCCACAAGGGGCACCTCGGCCCGGGGGCGGATGCCGACGTGACCATCTATGCTCCCGACGATGATAAGCAACGGATGTTCGCCCTGCCCCGCTACCTCATCAAGGCCGGCGAGGTCGTCCTCGACGACGGCGACCTCCGGGCCTGGCCCGAGGGCCGGACGATGCACGTCGCCCCCGAGGTCGACCCCGCCGCCGAAGCCCCGATCGCCGCCTGGTTCGAAGCCTCGTCCTCGATCCAGTTCGCCAACTACCCGGTCCGCGACGACGAGGTGGCCAATGCCCTGGCGGTCCGGTGACGGGGAGGTCGGGCGATGACTGACGCGACCCTCGCCGGCATCCCCGTCGCCGACACCTTCGCCGAGGCGTTCCCGATGACCGCCGCTCGGGCGATCGTCACGGCCGACTCGGCGGACTGGGCGGAGGTCGCCGCGCGGACGATGTCGGGCTATGCCACGAGCGTGATCGGCTGCGACGCCGAGGCCAGCGTCGAGCGGACCTTGACCCCCGACGAGACGCCCGACGGCCGGCCCGGCGTCGCGGTCTTGCTGTTCGCCTTCAGCCGGGACGCCCTCGAAAAAGCCCTGAGCAACCGGGTGGGCCAGTGCGTCATGACCTGCCCGACCACGGCCTGTTACAACGGCCTGCCCCTCGGCGAGAAGACGGTCAACGTCGGCGGCCGGCTCCGGTTCTTCGGCGACGGCTGGCAGGTCAGCAAGCGGCTGGCGGGGCGTCGGTACTGGCGGCTCCCGGTCATGGACGGCGAGTTCACCTGCGAGGAAACCTTCGGGACCACCAAGGGGGTCGCCGGCGGCAACCTGATCCTCCTCGGCCGCGAACCCCGCGCCACCCTCCGCGCCGCCGAGGCCGCCGCCCGCGCCATCCGCGAGCTTCCCGGCGTGATCCTCCCCTTCCCCGGCGGGATCGCCCGGTCCGGTTCCAAGGTCGGCGGCAAGTACAAGGCCCTCCGCGCCAGCACCAACACCGCCTTCGCCCCCACCCTCCGCGGCCTCGTCCCCACCGACCTGCCCCCCGGCGTCGAAGCCGCCTACGAGATCGTCATCGACGGCCTGACCCTCGAAGCCGTCGAGCAGGCCACCGCCGTCGGCCTCCGCGCCGGGGCCCTGCCCGGGATCGTCCAACTGACCGCCGGCAACTACGGGGGCAAGCTCGGCCCGTTCCCCATCCGCCTCCGCGACGTGTTGGCCCGATGGTGAACCGTCAAAAATCATCGCCTGCCCGATTTTCGCAGGGTGGGCCGAGGGACACGAGGCCCACCCTACATATGGGTCTCTTGCTCAAATTTAACGAAAACCGTTTCGCAATTGGCCGCCGATCGATTCGAGGACCTCGCGATCCGTGGGCAAGTCGACCGCGATCGACCTTCGCAACGGGAGCATGACCCCGTCGACGCGGGCGACGGTCCCGCCGGTCTCGATCCCGGGGCGGGCGACGTCGAAGGCGACGACGGCGGGCCGGGCGGTCGGGGCGGTGGCCCCGGGGGCGACCCGGATGCAGGGGATCGAGGCCAGGCGGGCGAGGGCGTCGGGCGGGAGGGTCGCCGCCGGGTCGTCGGCGACGATCAGGACGGCGTCCACCGCGCCCTGGGCCATCCGGTCGGCCAGGGTGGCGTCCCCCGGCCGGTGCCGCGGGGTGCCCGATCCGAAGTCGACGGCGGCCGGTGCCCCGGCCTGCCAGGCGAGCACCGACTCGGCGCCGGCGGCGTTGCCCCCCGCGCCGAGCGACAGCGCGACGAACCGCCGGCCCGGCGCGTTCAGGTCGCGGACCAACGTCAAGGCCCCCTCGGCGGCCCAAGGCCCCCCCTGCCCCTCGTCGAAGAAGAACGCCCCGTACCGGGCCCGGGCCAGCCGCCCGGCCAGGTCTTCGAGGCTCGGGAACGACACGCCGGTCGCGGCCTCCGCCCGGGCCGGGTCGAGCGTCACCCCCCGGACCAACGCCCGGAGGACCCAGAGGGCCTCCCCGCGCCGGTCCGGTCCGATGGGGACGTGATGGTCGGCGACGGCGGCCGTCGCCGTGCCTCGGTGGTCGATCACGACCACGGACCGGCCCGCCCGGCCCTCGGGGACGAACCGCCCCCGGGGCCCGACCGAGTACCGATCGAGGTGGCGGGGGTGGGTCGCGACCGGGTCGACGCCCCAGAAGACGACGAGGTCGGCCCGGTCCCGGACCTCGCCGAGCGTGCCCGACACCCGGCCGGCCCGCTGGAACGCCCGGAGCCCATCCCCCCGACCGCCCGGCCCGGCGACGTCCACCACCGCCCCGATCGCGTCCGCGACCGCGACCGCCGCCCGCTGCCCCTCGATCGTCGAGCCCGCCAGGCCCCAGACCACCGGAGCCTTGGCCCTTCCCAGGATTTCCGCCGCCCGGCCGACCGCCAAGACGAACCCAACCGCCCCCCCATCGACCGTCGCCGCCGGGTGCCCCGCGCCCGGCCGGTCGGCCAGGAACCACGCCCGGCCGATCGGGCACGCCCGGGCCGCCTCGACCACGCGCCCCCCCGCGACCTCGACCCTGATGTCGTCGCAAAGGCAGCCGCACCCGAGGCACGTCGATGCCTCGATGACCCGGGTTTCCGTCTCGGTGGTCGCGTCGATCACGCTCATCAAGCCTCCCGATCTGGGCCCGACCTGGCACGAAAGGGTTGAGTGTCCCACCCGTTGCGTCGAATTGTAAGGGCGAGGAAAAACGAAGCCAACCGCCCGAGGCTCTCGTCCTCGCGTGCCCACTCGTTGCCCGGGCGGGAGCCCCGTGGATATATTCCGTCGCGGGCGACCCGCTTTAGTCGCCTTTTCCGGGACTGCCGGGACGGCGTGGGCAACGCGAAGGGACGGATCATGCCGCTGACCTTGCGGTGGAAGGGATCGGCCGGCTTCGCGGTCGAGGGGGACGGCCTCCGGCCCGAGACGCTGGGGGGCCCGGCGGACTCGGCCCGGCGGATCGAGGTTTCGGCGGGCAATGGGACGGTCGAGCTGGGCGACTTGTTCGCGATCGATGGCGATGGGGGGGACGGGTCGTTGGTCTTCGAGGGGGACTTGCGATCGGTCCGGGGCCTGGGATCGGGGATGGGG
>JAABUQ010003414.1_pt1 | contig 29097 bp, 29 predicted proteins | sample 5560001 | NCBI WGS metagenome assembly JAABUQ01 (sample SAMN10711888, study PRJNA513371) | rock metagenome | isolation source: Antarctica rocks | place: Antarctica: Victoria Land, Finger Mt nord | collected 2015-12-18 | reverse complement strand
TGGCCCTCGCAGGGGCTAGCGCCGAGAGCCCTCTCCCGGTGGCGGCCGGCTGCACGACCCTATCCGGGCCGCAACAACCGAAAGGTTGACCTATGAGCGCTGCGGCGCGACTGCCGAGGCTGTTGGAGGGCGCGGTGATCGGTCGGGCCATGAGCATGGCCGAGCACGCACGCGTACACGGCGTCCTTCCCCATCCGCGATCCGCGCTGATCGAGCAGATCGAGCACGCCGGGCTACGCGGTCGTGGTGGCGCCCTGTTTCCCCTGGCGACCAAGCTGTCCACCGTGGCGGGCGGCGCAACGCGCCCCGTGCTGGTGGCTAACGGTGCCGAGGGAGAACCTGCGAGCCGCAAGGACCGCCTTTTGCTGGAGAGCGTTCCCCATCTGGTGCTCGACGGTGCCGTGCTCGCGGCCGAGGCCATCGGCGCCCGGGAGGCGATCATCTGCACGAAGGAAGGGAATGCCGCGCGGGCACTCGGCGGCGCACTGGCCGAGCGCGACGCGCCCTCGCGCGGCGGGGTGGCGCTGAACCAGGCGCTTACGCCCGACTCCTACCTGTCAGGGGAGGAGACGGCACTGGTAAATGTGCTCAACGGGGGTCCGGCCCGTCCCACCCTCGTGCCCCCGCGTCCCTTCGAGCGCGGAGTCGGACGCCGCCCGACCCTCATGGCCAACGTGGAGACCCTGGCCCACGTGGCCCTGATCGGCCGTCACGGCTCGGCCTGGTTTCGCGAGCTGGGCACCGCCTCCGAGCCGGGATCGACGCTGATCACGCTGTCCGGTACTCCGGCCGGCACGAACGTCTGGGAGGTCGGGCGCGGTGCCCTGCTGGACGACCTCGTGCGAAGCGCGGGAGGGGCCGGCGCGCAACTGCGCGCGGTGCTGGTGGGCGGCTACTTCGGCACGTGGCTGGACGGCTCGCTGTACGCCGACCTGACGCTCGAGGACGCGGGCCTCGCGGCGCACGGTGCCGCCCTGGGCTGTGGAGTCGTGCACCTGTTCGGCGCCGGGGCGTGCGGACCCGCCGAGGTGACGCGGGTGGCCTTCTACATGGCGGCCCAGTCAGCACGCCAGTGCGGCCCGTGCCATTTCGGGCTGCCGGCCATCGCCGGCGCACTGGAGGCTCTGCGCTCGGGGCAGGCATCGGCGCGGACTGAGGCTGACCTGGAGCGCTGGCTCGGCCAGGTGACCGGACGTGGCGCCTGCCAGCACCCCACCGGTGCCGTGCGCTTCGTGACCAGCGCGCTGGACGTGTTCGCGGCCGAGTGGCGCGACCACGCCGCGTACGGCGCCTGCTCAGCCTGTGCCGCCCCGCCGCGGCTGCCCGTCCCCCGCCCCATGGCGGTGGCCGCGTGAGCTCGCGGCTGCACCTGAACCCGATCGCCTGCGAGGCACACGGCCTGTGCGCCGAGCTGCTGCCCGAGATGATCACGCTGGACGACTGGGGCTATCCGATCATCGACGAGCGTCCGGTCCCGGACGAGCTGCTCCATCACGCGCGCAGGGCCGCCGACAGCTGTCCCGTGCTGGCCCTGCGCGTAGAGTACGCCCAGTCCCCGCGCCCAGCGGGACGGCGTCGGTAGCGGACACCCCGGGCGACCATGCGCCCGTGGCCAGGCGGTCGCGGCAAGGTGTGCAAGCCGGTTCGACCCCGATGCTCTGTCTATGCGTCGTAGACCAGGCGGGGTTTGACATGTCTACACCGGCGTTGGCCGTCGTGAGACCTTCCGACATGGCAGGTCCCCGATCCCCGCGAGCAACCCCGGGGGGCGCCTAGCTCTGGCAGCGCGCACACCAGTAAGTGAGCCGACCGTCTTCCCACTGCTCACGCTGGCTGATCGGTCCGCCACAGCGCGGACACGGCCGACCGTGCGTGCCGTAGACGCGCCGGGGACGGATGCTCGAGCCTCGGCGAGCCGAGCCCTGCATCTGCTCGCGGGCCCAGCGCACGAGGCCCAGCGCCTCTTCGTCGCTGACGCGGCCGCTGGACCGCCACGGGCTGACGCCCCTCTCGAAGCAGGCCTCCGCCTTCCACAGGTTTCCGATCCCGGCCAGGATGCGCTGGTCGAGCAATGCGTCGCCGATCGGACGCGTGGGGTCATCCTCGCGCAGACGTCGCAGGAATCGCTGCTCGTCGAGCTCCTCGCCGAGGATGTCCGGTCCCAGAGCCGCCAGGCGCTGGTCAAAGCGTGTGCGCGCGTCGGTCATCAGCTCGAGTACCGGCCCGTCGAACTGAACTACCTCGATGCCCTCACGGCGCATGACCAGCCACGCTCGCCGCCGCGCGCGACCCCAGCGCTGACCGGGGCGATAGACGCCCCAGCTGCCACTCATGCGCAGGTGGGAATGCAACGTCAGATCGCCCTCGAAGCGCAGAAACAGGTGCTTGCCGTGAACGTCCACCGAGCGCACGATGCGCCCGGCCAGGCGCTGCGGCCAACGATCGTGGTGATGGCGCGGATGCGGTGCCAGCAGCTCGTCTGGCACGTGCCCCTCCAAGACCGGACGGATTCGATTGGCCGCGTAGTGGATCGTGTCGCCCTCTGGCACCCTTGCCGCCTGGAGTCGCCTACTGGTGCTCTTCAGCCGGCCACGCGCACCACGGTGCGTCCAGCGCCCTGACCGGCGAGCACCCCGTCGAGCAGAGCGTCGACCTCGTCCAGGGCCACCTCGCGGGTCAGGTGCTCGTCCAGGCCCCCAGGACGCAGATCGCCCGCGAGGCGCTCCCACGTGCGACGCCGTTCAGCCATGGGCGCCTGCACGGAGTCGATACCCAGCAGCGACGCGCTGCGCAGGATGAAGGGAAGCACCGTGGTGCGCAGCTCGACGCCACCCGTCAAACCGCTGCTGGCCACCGCCCCGCCGTAGCGCAGCGTGCGCAGCGCATAGGCCAGGGAGGCCCCGCCGACCGGGTCCACGCATCCCGCCCAGCGCTGTCCCTCCAATGGGCGCTTGGAGTCCGCCGAGGTCTCCTCCCGGGTGAGCACCTCGCTTGCTCCTAGCGCGCGCAGCAGCTCCCCGCGATCCTTGCCGGTCGCCGCGTGCACCTCATAGCCGGCGGAGGCCAGGATCGCCACCGCCGTGGCCCCCACCCCCCCACTGGCGCCGAGCACGAGCACCGGGCCGTCCTGTGGCTTGCTTCCGTGCTCCTGCAGGCGGGCCACGGACAGTGCGGCGGTGAAGCCGGCGGTTCCCAGGGCCATCGCCTGCCGGACGGTCAGCCCGTCCGGCAGCGGGACCACCCACTCGGCCGGCATGCGGGCATAGGCGGCGAAGCCGCCGTGGTGGGCCACACCCAAATCGTGGCCGTGCACGATCACCTCGCTGCCCACGGAGACCAAGGGATCGCTGCTGTCGATCACCTCGCCGGCGAGGTCGATGCCGGGCACCAGCGGGGAGATACGAGCCACGTTGCCCTTCGGGCTGACCGCGAGGGCGTCCTTGTAGTTGACGCTGGAGTAGCGCACGCGCACCGTCACAGCACCGGGGGGCAGCTGCGAGGCGTCAAGATTGGTCAGCTCACGACGAACCGCGTCGCCCTCTTTGGTGGCCACCAGGGCGGGAAAGCTGTCGGGGAGCGTGGACACAGGCGACTAAAGAAAGAGCTGTCCCCGCTGGACCACGGCGCAAAACTCTCCCGCGGCCAGCGGGCGCCGGGGACCTTTCAGTCCGGCGCTGCCGCCCGCCACGCTAGCGTCCGCGCCACAGCGTCGTGCGCACGTCGGTCGTCGATCGTCGCACGCTCCCGAGAACGACGCCCAGAGAAGGGAACGCCATGCCCGAGCAGCGCAAGTACGACATCGTCCTGCTGGGCGCCACGGGTTTCACCGGAGCCCTGACCGCCCAGTACCTGGCCGCCCATGCCCCGCAGAGCACGCGGTGGGCGCTGGCCGGGCGAAACCCGGAAAAGCTCACGCGGCTGCGCGCCCAACTGGCCGAAGCCAACCCGGCCTGCGCGGATCTCGACCTGCTCGCGGCCGATGTCTGCGACCCGTCGTCCATGCGGGCGCTGGCCTCCTGCACACGGGTGGCGGCGTCCACGGTGGGGCCCTATGTGCGCTACGGAGAGCCGCTGGTGGCGGCCTGCGCCCAGAGCGCCACCGACTACCTGGACCTGACCGGCGAACCGGAGTTCGTAGACCGTATGTACGTCCGCCATCACGCCGAGGCCGTGCGCTCGGGTGCGCGCCTGGTCCACGCCTGTGGCTTTGACTCCGTGCCCCACGACCTAGGGGCGCTGTTCACGGTCGAGCAGATGCCCTCCGACGTGCCCCTACGCGTGCGCGGCCTGGTGCGGGCCGGTGGATCGGCCTCGGGGGGAACGCTTCACTCCGCCGTGACCGCCTTCTCCCGCGTGCGCCAGACCGCCCAGGCCAGCGGTGAGCGCCGGCGACTTGAGCCGCAGCCCGGCGGGCGGCGCGTGAGCTCTCTGCCACCGGTGGCCGGGTACGAGCGGACGCTGGGGGCTTGGACGCTGCCCATGCCCACGATCGATCCCCAGATCGTCAAGCGCTCTGCCCGAGCGCTCGAGCGCTACGGCCCCGACTTCGCCTACGGCCATTTCCTGGCCGTCAAGCGCCTGCCCGCCGCGCTGGCTCTGGCCGGCGGCGTGGCCGGCACCTTTGCCCTGGCCCAGCTCGGCCCCACGCGATCGCTGCTGCTCGGGCGCATGGCCGCGGGCGACGGACCGAGCCCGGAGCGGCGCGAGAAGGGATGGTTCCGCGTGCGGTTCGTGGCCGAGGGCGGCGGCCGGCGCGCGGTCACCGAGGTCTCCGGGGGTGACCCCGGCTACGGCGAGACCTCCAAGATGCTGGCTGAGTCCGCCCTCTGCCTGGCCCACGACGACCTTCCCTCCGCCGCGGGGCAGGTGACCACGGCCCAGGCCATGGGGGACCGGTTGATCGCGCGGCTGCGCAGGCAGGGCATAGGCTTTGAGGTGGTCGAAGCCGCGTAGGTGAGGCGACGGGCCTGACGCTTAGCGCAGGCCACGCGCGCGGCTTGAGCTCATAGCGCGCCACGCGCGGTTGAACACCTGCGTGAGGCTAGGGTGCAGTGGGCGGCGATCCCTTTAGCGCTGAGTGCCCCCCTCCCCGCCAGCCCATGACCCCCTCTCCAGGCCACTCCATCGCGCCGGTGCTGGTCCGCGTGCTGGAGGAGGATTCTTCGCTGGGCCACACGCTCAGCGGCGAGGACCTACGCGCGGCACGTCGCTACGCGGTCGCGTCCGCGCACACACTCGAGCGGGGGATCTACCGTCCGCAGGCGCTGTTCGCGGGCGACGGCCTGCTGGGGCTACTGGTGCTCGACGGGCTCATGGTCCGTCAGGTCGCGGTCGCCGAGCGCCGCTGCGGTGAGCTGGTCAGCCAGGGTGCTCTGCTGCGTCCGTGGGACCACTTCGGCGAGCACGCGCCCATGCCCTTCGAGGTGCGCTGGCGCGTGATCGAAACGGCGCGCATCGCTCTGCTCGACCAGCGCTTCGTGGCCGTGGTGACTCGCTGGCCAAGCTTGGTCTACAGCCTGGTCGAGCGCTCTATCGAGCGCGCGCACATGCTCGCGTTCAACGTCGCCATCCACTGCCTGCATCACGTCGACGTGCGGCTGCTGGTCCTGATGTGGCATCTGGCCGATCGCTTCGGCAAGGTGACGCCGGAGGGCACTGTCGTGCCTGTTGCGCTCACCCATCGCGATCTGGCCGAGCTGGTGGGAGCGCAGCGGCCTTCCGTCTCCCTGGCCCTGGGAGAGCTCGAGCAGCGCGAACAGCTCAAACGGCGCAAGGATCGCTCGTGGGTATTACTCGGAGATCCGCCACGCGAGCTGCGAGACGTCCAGCGCCGGCCCGCGAGGCAGCGACAGCACGCGACTGACCGGCCGCGCGGGCCACTCAGGCCGTGAAGCGCTCGGCCTGCGTTCGCTTGAGCTCCAGGCCGATGCCGGGCCGGCCCAGGTCAGGCCACAGCGCGCCGTCGCGCAGCTCGGGCAGGCCGTCGAAGAGCATGTCCTCGATGCGCACGTGGTCGTGGAAGTACTCCAGGTGGCGCAGCGGTCCCAGAGCAGCGGCGGCGTGGACGTGAACAGCCGGAGCGCAGTGACAGGACAGGGGCATCTGGCGCGCCCGGCACAGGCCACCCACGCGCAGCAGCTCGGTGACGCCTCCACAGCGCGTGATGTCCGCCTGCAGCACGTCGACGGACTCGGCCGTGAGCATGCGCTCGAAGTAGGACGCGTCATAGCCGTACTCCCCGGCGGCGATGGCCATGCCTGCTGGGGCGCGGTTGCGCAGCAGGCGCAGACCCGCCAGGTCGTCCGAGCTCACCGGCTCCTCGAACCAGCTCACCTCGCTCTGCTCTGAGAACTGGTCCGCCAGCGCGAGGGCCTGCTTGCGCGCGTACGCGCCGTTGGCGTCCACGAACAGCTCGGTGTCGGGCCCGATCGCCTCGCGCGCGCTGCGTACCCGATGGGGGTCCTGCGCGGGGTCGGCGCCCACCTTCATCTTGACTCTGGGGATGCCCCGCTCGCTCCAGCCGGCCAGCTGCGCCTGGAGCTGCTCGATGGTGTAGGCGGTGAATCCACCCGACCCGTATACCGGCACGCAGTCGTGGGCACCACCCAGGACCGTGCACAGCGGCGCCTCGAGCAGCCGCGCGTGCAGGTCCCAGAGGGCGATGTCGACGGCCGAGATGGCCATCGAGGTGATTCCCGGACGTCCCAGGTTGCGCGTGGCCCTGACCATTGCCGCCCAGGCGGCCAGGGGTGAGGACGCCGGCGATCCCTCGACCACGCCGCCCAGCTTGCTGTGGATGAGCCTTGCGGTGGACACGTCGGCGTAGGTGTATCCGAGCCCCACCCGGCCGCCTCCGTGCGCGTGGACGACGACGATGGTGGTGGCGTCCCAGCGCAGCGTCCCGTCGCCCTCGGGCAGATCGGTGGGAATCGAGTACGCCCCCACCTCGATGCGGTCGATCGTGGCCACGTCCGTCGTCGCGCTCACGCTGGCGCTCGCCCTCCAGGGTCGTACTCGATGCCCCAGCGGGACGTGAAGGAGGCGCCCGGCTCCAGCCGCCGCAGCCCGTCGCCGCTGCGAAAAGCGTTGGGCGCGCAGGTCATGGGCTCCACGCCGAGCCCACGGCGGCGCCTGGCCTCTTCGGGCAGCGAATCGCCGGTGAAGGCCATCACGTACTCATAGGCGCCATCCATCCACACGGTCACCCGAGGACCGCCGTCGGGGCGCTGAGCACCACGCGCGCACGGCCCTCGCCGTCGCGCTGCAAGTCGGTGTAGCCGGTGTCCAACCGGGCCTGTTCGATGCGTCGCGGATGCGAGAAGTCCTCGGCGGTGCCGCCCACGCGGCGGTGGCCGACGGGGATCTGGCGGTCGCCGGTGATCAGCGACACCGCGGCGGGGACGTGAAGCGTGGCGACGTCCACTCTGTCGGTGCCCACGGTCACGTACGGGTGAGCCCCTGTTCCGTAGGGACAGGCACGGTCGCCCACGTTGTGCGCCGTGGTGGTGACGGCCAGCCCGCGGTCGTCCAGTGAATACTCGTTGCTGACTTCCAGAGCGAAGGGATAGCCGGGCCGGGGACGCAGGGAGTGGGTCATCAGCACGCGGTGGTCCTCGCGCTCGGCGACCGTCCAATTTACCCATCTCACCAAGCCGTGGATCGCGTTGCCTTCTCGGGCTGGGTGAGCGGCAGCTGTAGCTGCTCAGCCCCGAACCCATACGCCCCGTCCTGCAATCGGTTGGGCCAGGGCAGGAGCGTGTGGCCGCGGGCACCGCTGCACATCTCCTCGACGCCGTAGCCGTCGAGCACCGCCCTCCCACCGACGTGGTACGTGCGCAGCGCGCCGCCGATCTCGACCACCGTCGCCCGGTGCTCCGCGTGGACGATCTCGAACTGGTCTCCGCTGGGGGCGAAGGTCATCGCGTAGCAAGGTGCCCGCGCGGCGCCCTGGCGCAAACGGTCAACGGTAAGCAAGCGAACGTCTGTGCTTTCAGCTGCCCGCAGCGGGGTAACGCCTGGTCGAACGTCGATGGTGAGCGTGAGGCCCAGCGCTCGTTCGCCAGTCCACCCCCTTGGCCACAACACGGTCCCTTTGACGATGCGGACCTGCGCGGTCCGCGCGTAGAAAGGCAGACAACATGAGCAAGACCGCGGCTGACAACCTCTGCGAGCGGCTGGTCGAGTGGGGAGTGGGGACGATCTACGGGTTCCCGGGCGACGGCATCAATGGCATCCTCGGCTCGCTGCGCCGCCACGAGGACGAACTGCGCTTCGTGCAGACGCGCCACGAGGAGATGGCGGCATTCATGGCCTGTGGTCACGCCAAGTTCACGGGCGAGGTCGGAGTCTGCATGGCCACCTCGGGTCCCGGAGCCATCCACCTGCTCAACGGCCTGTACGACGCCAAGCTCGACCACCAGCCGGTGGTGGCCATCGTCGGGCAGACCTTCGTGCGGGCGATCGGCGGTGACTTTCAGCAAGAGGTCAAGCTGCTGCAGCTCTACAGCGACGTCGCCTCGGCGTTCTGCGAGCAAGCCAACGAGCCCTCCACGATTCGCCATCTGATCGACCGGGCGATGCGCATAGCCCAAACCGAGCGCACGGTGACGTGCGTGATCGTGCCCGCCGACGTGCAGGATATGGACGCTGTGGAGTCCCAGCCTCACAAGACTCACACCGTGCATTCGGGGGTGGGGTACTGGCCGGGGCGCAGGGTCCCCCAGCAGTCACAGCTTCAGCAGGGCGCTGACATCCTCAACGCGGGTGACAAGGTGGCGATGCTCGTCGGCCAGGGCGCGCTGCATGCCACCGACGAGGTGATCGCGGTGGCCGACACGCTCGGGGCCGGGGTGGCCAAGGCGCTGCTGGGCAAAGCGGTGGTGCCCGACGACGTCCCATTCTGCACCGGCAGCATCGGCCTCTTGGGAACCAAGCCCAGTTGGGACATGATGCAGGACGCTGACACGCTGCTGATGGTCGGCTCGAGCTTTCCCTACTCGGAGTTCCTGCCCAAGGAGGGTCAGGTCAAGGCCGTTCAGATCGACCTGCTGGGCCGGATGCTGAGCATCCGCTACCCGATGGACCTGGCCCTGGAGGGTGACAGCAAGGCGAGCCTGCAGGAGCTCCTTCCGCTCCTCGCCCGCAAGCAGGATCGCGCCTGGCAGGAGGAGATCAAGCGGAACGTCGCGGACTGGTGGCGCCTGATGGACGATCACGGTCAGCCCGCCGACCGCGATGACCGCATCCGTCCCCAGGGGCTGTTCTCGGCGCTTTCACGTCAGCTGCCCGACCACGCGATCCTGTCCAGCGACTCCGGTTCTGCCGCCAATTGGTACGCGCGACAGATCAGGATCCGCCGCGGGATGAAGGCGATGCTGTCGGGCAACCTGGCCACGATGGTGCCAGGGGTTCCGTACGCGATCGCCGCCAAGTTCGCCTACCCCGACCGGGTGTCGATCGCCATGGTCGGTGACGGCGCGATGCAGATGGGCGGCATGGCCGAGATGCTGACCGCCGCCAAGTACTACAAGACGTGGGCCGACCCCCGTCTGGTGGTGCTGGTGCTCACCAACGAGGACCTCAACCAGGTCACCTGGGAGCAGCGGGTGATGGAGGGCGACCCGCAGTTCAAGGCCTCTCAGGAGATCCCCTACGTCGACTACGCAGCCTGGGCGCAGATGATCGGGCTGACGGGAATCAAGGTGACCAAGGCAGCAGAGATCGAGGACGCCTGGCGTCAGGCTCTTTCCGCAGACCGCCCGGTCATCATCAGCGCGCTGACCGATCCCAACGAGGCGCCGCTGCCGCCGCATATCACGTTCGAGCAGGCCAAGGGCTTTGCCGAGTCGATCATCGCCGACCCCGAGGCGGGCCTCCCCGGCGCCATCGAGTCGATACGCGAGAAGGCGCACGAGTTCATGCCGGGGCGCTGACATGCGGTCAAGGCGCACGGGACGAGCCGTCCGACGACGCTCCGAGCACCGCATCGATCGCTGGCTGTCCAACGTCGAGCACGGGCGCTTTGAACGCTCCCTGTCAGGCCTGACCGCGTTCGCCGCGGCGGTGACCACGGCGGAGATCTACGTCGAGCACTACCGCGCCAGCTTCGGCAACAAGATGATGTGGAGCCCGATCATCGTCACCCCGCCGGTGATCGTGGCGGGAATCGGCGGGGTCTACAGCAGGCGCTGGGCCAAGACGGTGCTGCCCATCACCGCCGGGGTCTACACGCTCAACGGGCTCCTGGGCGAGTACTACCACGCCCGTGGGGTCGCGCGCCGGCCCGGCGGCTTCGGACAGGCCAGCTACAACATCCCGATGGGTCCGCCGATCATGGCGCCGGGACTGATGACGATCGTCGGCGCCATGGGGCTCTTGGCCGCGCTGCTGCGCCGCGAGGACTGAGCAGCCATGGCCGACGAGCGCGACCTGCGAGCCCCCGACCATCTGCCCAAGCGCCGCCCCGACGGGCGGGCGCGCCATCCGTCGTGGCTGCCGCGCCAGCGCCGCGGCACGACGCCGCAGATGATCGGCCGCTATCCCGACTATGACGTGCTGGACAACGCCGATAACTGGGATCGGACCACGCGCGAGGTGGTGACCAAGCGCCTGGACGCGCCGCGTCCACTGCGGTTCTTCAGCGCCCAGGAGGAGCCCACCCTGCGCGCCTTCTGCGACGTGACGACCGCCCAGGACGCAGAGCCCCGCGTTCCGGTGGCCGAGATGGTCGACGACAAGCTGGCCGCCGGGCGCCTGGACGGCTACCGCTACGCCGACATGCCCCGCGACCCGGAAACCTGGCGGCTGGTGCTGCGCGGCCTGGATGAGACCGCCCGCGGGCGCTACGGCAAGCACGCATTCGCGGGCGCCGACGCTCAGACCCAGGAGGCGATCGTCGCGGCGCTCGCCGAGGGCTCGCTGAGCGGCGGGGCGTGGGACGAGCTCAACGTGTCACGAGCGTGGTCGGTGTGCATGCGCGCCATCCTGGCCGCGTTCTACTCACACCCGTGGGCCTGGAACGAGATCGGCTACGGCGGCCCGGCCTATCCGCAGGGCTACATGCGCCTCGGACCGACGGGCGTCCGCGAGCCCCACGAGCGTCCGGGCGCGACATCGGAGGACCCCGTTCGCGTCGCCTGGGACCCACAACAGTGAAGCACCGCCTGAAGGGCGTGCTGAAGGGAGCCGTCGGCCCGCTGGCCAACGACTCGCGCCACCTGCTCGACGTGCACCGTCGCGACCTGCCCGGGCAGGACACCATGGCCCGCTATGAGGACTCCGACGAGGTCGACCTGTGCATCGTCGGCGCGGGCGCCGGCGGGTCGGTGCTCGCCCAGCGCCTGGCCCGCCAGGGCTGGCGGATCGTGATCATCGAGGCAGGCCCGTTCTGGCATCCGGACGAGGACTGGGTCTCTGACGAGGCCGGCTCACACCAGCTGTACTGGACCCAGGAGCGGGTCATCGGAGGCGACGACCCGATCGAGATGGGCAAGAACAACTCCGGGCGCGGCGTGGGCGGCTCGATGGTCCACTACGCCGGCTACACCCCGCGCTTTCATCCCTCCGACTTTCAGACGCACACCCTTGACGGGGTGGGCGCGGACTGGCCGATCTCCTACGCACAGCTCAAGGCTCACTACGAGGAGGTCGAGCGCGAGCTGCCGGTGGCCGGACAGGATTGGCCCTGGGGCGATCCCCACCGCTATCCCTTCTCCCCCCACCCCATCAGCGCTGCCGCCGACGTGCTCTGGCAGGGAGCGATCGAGCAGGGCATCGAGATGCGCGTGGGTCCGGTGGGCATCGTCAACGGCACCTTCGGCAACCGTCCGCACTGCATCTACCGCGGATTCTGCCTGCAGGGCTGCAAGGTCAACGCCAAGGCCAGTCCCTACGTCACCCACCTGCCCGACGCGATCGCCCACGGCGTCGAGGTCCGCGCCAACGGCATGGCGGTGCGCGTCGAGATCGCCGAGGCCGACGGGCGTGCCACCGGCGTCACCTACGTGCGCGAGGGCGACGACGCACAGCGTCACCAGCGCGCGCGGGTGGTGGCCGTGGCCGGCTATTCGATCGAGACGCCGCGCCTGCTGCTGCACTCCACCTCCAAGCGCTTCCCCCAAGGCCTGGGAAACGACCACGATCAGGTGGGACGCTACGTGATGGTGCAGGGGGCCTCCCAGACCGCCGGGCGCTTCGCCGACGAGCTGCGCATGTACAAGGCGCCACCGCCGGAGCTCTCCTCCGAGCAGTTCTACGAGACCAACGAGTCGCGCGGCTTCGCGCGCGGGTTCTCGATTCAGACGGTCTCCCCGCAGCCGATCGGCTGGGCCGAGCACGTGCTCGCCGACGGCCACTGGGGCCGCGCGATGCGCGAGTACATGCGCGACTACAACCACTGGACGACGGTCGGAGTGCTCAACGAGCTTCTCCCCCACGCCGACAACCGCGTCACTCTGGCCCACGACACGGACCGCTACGGGATTCCGGTGGCGCGCTTCGACTACAGCCGCAGCGAGAACGACCAGGCCAACATGGCCTACTCCACTGAGGTGATCAAGGGCATTCTGCACGCCGCCGGTGCCCAGGACGTCCTCACCATCCACCGCTACGCCCACCTCGTGGGCGGGGCGCGGATGGGCCACAGTCCGGAGCACAGCGTCGTCAGCTCAGACCACCGGGTGTGGGCGGTCCCCAACCTGTTCGTGGCCGACGGCAGCGTCTGCCCCACCCAGGGCAGCGCCAACCCGGCCCTCACCATCATGGCTCTTGCTTCTCGCCTGGCCGAGCGCCTGGCCAGCGGGAGCACGGCCTGAGCCCAGGGCCTCGGCTTTCGACCCCCCAAAGAGGAGCGATGCGATGCGTGTCAAGGACAAGAGCCAGGTCGTCGTGGTCACGGGAGCTTCGGGCGGTGTGGGACGCGCGGTCGCCCACGCATTCGCCAAGCGGGGCGCCCACGTGGGGCTGCTCGCGCGGGGCCAGAAGGGCTTGGATGACGCCGCGCGCGAGGTCGAGTCCTTCGGCGGTCAGGCCCTGGCCGTCCCCACCGACGTCTCCGATCACCGGCAGGTCGAGGCGGCCGCGCAGCGGGTCGAGGAGCGCTTCGGCGACATCGACGTGTGGGTCAACGACGCAATGGCGACGGTGTTCGCGCGTTTCGTGGACACCGAGCCCGAGGAGTTCAAGCGCGCCACCGAGGTCACCTACCTGGGCGCCGTGTACGGCACCATGGCCGCGCTGAAGCGCATGACCGCGCGTGACCGGGGAAAGATCGTGCAGGTCGGCTCGGCGCTCGCCTACCGGGCGATTCCGCTGCAGGCCGCCTACTGCGGCGCCAAGTTCGGTATCCGCGGCTTCACCGACTCGATCCGCACCGAGCTGTTGCACGACAAGAGCAAGGTGCAGATCACCATGGTCCAGCTGCCGGGCGTGAACACGACCCAGTTCAACTGGTGTCGGTCAAAGCTGTCCAAGCACCCGATGCCCGTACCGCCGATCTACCAGCCCGAGATTCCGGCTGAGGCGGTCTACTGGGCCGCACAGCACCGTCGCCGCGAAGTGTGGGTCGGCTACAGCGCCGTGCAGGCGATCCTGGGCAACAAGATCGCTCCCAGCTTCGCCGACTGGTATCTGGCCAGGACCGGCTTCGACGGTCAGCAGATCGACGACATGCCAGTCGGGCCCGACCGTCCCGACAACCTCTATGAGCCGGTGCCCGACAAGGCCGCCACGCACGGTATCTTCGACGCTCAGGCCAAGGCCCGCAGCCCGCAGCTGTGGGCGGCCACCCACCGCCCGGTCGTCCTGGGCACGCTGGCCGGTGTGGCGGGCGCGGCGATCGCCGGCGTCACGCGGCTCGCGCGATGAGCACGGCCACCCGCGACGGCGCCGCGCTGGACATGCAGGAGCCGTACGTGCTGCGCGAGTACGCACTGCTGGCCGACGGTGAGCGTGGCATCCTGGTCGGTCCCCAGGGCGACTTCGCCTGGATGTGCTTTCCGCGCTGGGACTCTGACGCTGTCTTCTCGTCGCTGATCGGCGGCTCGGGCTCATACGCGATCACTCCCCACGATCGTCACGTGTGGGGCGGCTACTACGAGCCCGGCACGCTGATCTGGCACAGCCGCTGGATCACCAACGACGCGACCATCGAGTGCCGCGAGGCGCTTGCGCTGCCGACCCATCCAGACCGTGCGGTGGTCCTGCGGCGCGTGGTCGCCGTCAACGGAACCGCCCGCGTCGACGTCGCGCTCAACCCACGTGGGGACTTCGGCAACGACGCCCTGCGCAGGCTCTCAAAACGCGACGACGGCGTGTGGGCGGGCGAGCTCGGCGAGACGCGGCTGTGCTGGGTCGGCGGCCAGGACGCAAGCCCGCGCGCCGACGGCCACGGCGGCAAGGCCCTCACCCTGACGCTCGAGCTGCAGGAGGGAGCCCACCACGACTTCGTCTTGGTGCTCGCGGCCGGTGGCGCCGACGAGCAGCCACCCGATCCCGAGTGGGCATGGCAGGGGGTTCGGGCCGAGTGGGCCGACCGCGTCCCCGAGCTGCAGCGCACGATCGCCCAGCGCGACGCACGGCAATCCTACGCGGTGCTCACGGGACTGACCAGCTCCGGCGGCGGGATGGTCGCCGCGGCAACGACCTCGCTGCCCGAGCGCGCCCGCCAGGGCCGCAACTACGACTACCGCTACGTATGGATCAGGGACCAGTGCTACACCGGCCAGGCGATCGCCAAGGCCGGCCCGTACCCGCTGATGGATGACGCTGTGCGCTTCGTGGCTGAGCGCCTGCTCGCCGACGGAGCCAAGCTCAAGCCCGCCTACACCACCTCGGGCGGCACCGTGCCCGACCAGCGCCAGCTCGACCTGCCCGGCTACCCCGGCGGCTCAGACATCGTCGGCAACTGGGTCAACCAGCAGTTCCAGCTCGACGCGTTGGGCGAGGCGCTGCTGCTGTTTGCCAGTGCGGCACGCCACGACCACCTCGACTCCGAGGGCTGGCGGGCCGCCGAGGCGGCGGCCGACGCGATCGAGCAGCGCTGGCGCGAGTCCGACACGGACGCCGGCATCTGGGAGATCGAGCCCGAGGCCTGGACCCACAGCCGGCTGATCTGTGCGGCGGGGCTGCGCCAGATCGCTCAGCGCGGGCCCGGCGGCGAGCAGGCCGCCCGGTGGCTCTCGCTGGCCGATACCATCGTGGCCGACACCGCCACCCACGCGCTGCACCCCTCGGGTCGCTGGCAGCGCTCGGCCGGCGATCCGCGCCCCGACGCGGCCCTGCTCCTGGCCGGCATCCGCGGCGCCGTCCCCGCCCAGGATCCGCGCACGATCGCCACGCTGCGCGCCATCGAGCACGACCTCACTCAGGACGGCTACTGCTACCGCTATCGCCCCGACGAGCGTCCTCTGGGCGAGTCCGAGGGCGCCTTCCTGCTGTGCGGATTCTTGATGGCGCTCGCCTACGCTCAGCAGGGCGACCAGGTCACCGCCGCGCGCTGGTTCGAGCGCAATCGCGCGGCCTGCGGACCGCCGGGGCTGTGCTCGGAGGAGTTCGACGTCTCCCAGCGCCAGCTACGCGGCAACCTCCCCCAAGCCTTCGTGCACGCGCTGCTGCTTGAATGCGCGGTCACTCAGTACGGAGACGGTGAGGACGCGGCATCCCCGTCATAGCCGTCGCGCGGGCGCCGGCAATGGCCGGTCTTCAGCCCGTGAACCCAGTCGGCTGACTCATGTCCGACGCGCGCAACGGCCGCGCCCCCACATGGAAGCCGCGGGTATCATCTGAGCGAGCTCTTGCCCGGGCCTGGCAGGACGTCGACCTCGCCGCTGCCGCCGGATGCGCCTAGGCTGGCGCCGTCGTCACCGGTCTGTTCGCCTTCGAACCAACGCGGAGCGACCCCCCCCAGCGAGCGTATGCCGGCGGAAAAATGGGGTAGGGAATACGGGTGCCAGAATTCGTGTCAAACCCGGCCCTCGAGGCGATGGCGGCCGGACGGCGGTCTTCCCAGCGCCCCGTACCTCCCGGGTGGGATGAGAACCCCACGTCGTTCTCTCGGCGTGCGCAGCTCGCTGCGCTCGCCGGGGTCGGCTTCCTCCTGGCCCTCTATCTCACGCTCTACCAGTGGAGGGCGTGGAGCAGCGTCTGGGATCCGTTCTTTCACTCGCGCACCGTGCTCGACCTGACCGCGCCCGTTCCGGACGCGCTGGCGGGCGCGCTCGCCTACGGCACGGAGATCGTCCTGCTCGCCCTCGGCGGCCGCGATCGCTGGCGCAGCCTTCCCTGGGTATGCCTCGTCCTCGGCGCGGTGCTGAGCATGGGAGCGGTCGTCTCAATCGGCCTCATCGTCGTCCAGCCGACCGTGGCCGGTACGTGGTGCACGCTCTGCCTTGTTTCGGCCGGCCTCTCGCTCGCGCTCTTCGCGCTCGGTATCGGCGAGGCGCGGGCTGCGTGGCAGCACGTCAGCCGGGCCCGTTCTCAGGGTATCGCCCTGGGCGACGCGGTTTGGGGGCGTGCCGCCTCGGCTTCCGCGATGTCGTCGGGAGCTACCGCGTGAGCCTGCCTCCCTCCGGCGAGCAGTTCGAGCTGAGCGCCGGCGGCCAGCGCGCGACCCTCGTAGAGGTCGGCGGTGGCGTGCGCGAGTACTCCGTCGACGGGCGACCGGTCCTCGATCCCTACCCCGTCGAGCAGATGGCTGACGAGGCTCACGGCGCGCCGCTCATTCCGTGGCCCAACCGGCTCGCCGACGGCCGCTACCGGTTCGAAGGAGAGGATTACCAGGTCGCCCTCACCGAGCCGGCCAAGCACAACGCGATCCACGGGTTTCTGCGCTGGCGCCCATGGACGGCACGCGAGCGGGAGCCGAGCCGGGTCGTCATGGGCACGCGCCTCTACCCGCTGATGGGTTACCCGTTCGCGCTCGAGCTGAGTATCGCCTACGAGCTCGGCGTCGACGGGCTCACGGTGACCACGACGGCGGTGAACCTCGGCGATGAGCCCTGCCCGTACGGCTGTGGACAGCACCCGTACCTCTCGCCGGGTGAGGGCCTCATCGACGACTGCACGGTGGAGCTCGACGCCCCCACGCGGATCCTTTCCGACGACGAGCGCCAGCTGCCGACCGGCCGGCAGCCGGTCGACGGGACGCCCTTTGACTTCCGTGCACCCAAGCGGCTCGGCGACGCCAGGATCGACTACGCGTTCACGGACCTCGGACGCGACGCGGCAGGCCGGGCGTGGACGCGACTGCGCGGCGGCGACGGAAGTTGCTCAGAGCTGTGGGTGGACGAGAGCTACCCGTTCGTCGAGCTCTACACCGGCGACACCCTCAGCCCCTCGCGTGCCCGTCACGCTCTGGGAACCGAGCCGATGACCTGCGCGCCCAACGCGTTCCAGAGCGGCGAAGGGCTCGTCCGGCTGGACCCGGGGGACTCGTTCACCGCGAGGTGGGGCGTGCGTCTTTCCTAAGGCACGGCCGTGCTTCGCCCCGGTGATGGCGACGGCAATCGTCGCCCTCGGAGCGCGCGAGCACACTGGTCACGGACCGGTCGAGATCGCCCTCACGATCATCGGCGCGCTCCTCTATGTGGTGACGCTGCTCGCCACCGTGCGGCGTCGAATGGCGCCGGGCACCCAAGCGACGCTCAGCTTCGTCACCGGCAGCGGCGGCCTGGCGGCGCTGGCTCCTGACGTGCCGACCGCGCTGCTCACCGCGGCCGCGCTCGCCGGTTGGGTGGTGATCGCCGGCGGCGGCTGGCTGGCGCGGCCGCGGACGGGTGCGCTCCCCGGCGGCGCGCTGCTGGCGACCGTCGCGACCCAGGCCGTGGTCGTGGCCGCCGCCGCCGAGCTGGCGCGCTGGCCCGGGGCCGCTGCCCGCGACCTGGTCGTGTGGGGCGGATCGGCGCTTTGGATACTAGGCGTCGCGCTGTACGCCACGCTCATCCCCGGCGTGCTACGCGGTCTGCGCCGGCGCCAGTGCCCGGCCGGTGATGACTGGGTCGCCATGGGAGCGCTAGCGAGCAGCGCTCTGGCGGCGAGCATGCTGAGCGAGGCCATGCGCCGCCCCGGCGCGTCGAGGGAGACCGCGACAGTCGCCGCGGACCTCGCCGCGGTGTGCTGGCTCGGCGCCACCGCCTGGCTCGCGCCGCTCCTCTGGCGCGAGCGCCACGGGCTGCTTGCGCGAGTGCCGTTGCGCTACGGCTTCGATCGCTGGTCGACGGTGTTCCCCCTCGGGATGTACTCGGTCAGTGCGGCTGCCGTCGCCCGCGCCCTGGGCGACGCCTGGCCGCTTTCCGCCGTCTCCGCTTGTGCTTTCGCGGTTGCGCTGGCCGCATGGGTCGCCGTCGTTGCGGGTGGACTGCGCGCGACGTTCGCACGGGGTCGCAGGGGTGACGATGTGAAGCGTGGATGATCGTGATCCCTGAAGAGCTGAGCTTTTGTGGGCAACGACAGCCGCCACCGCCCAGGGGCGGCCGGGACACGTGGCGTCCCCGCGCGCCGATCGGCCGCGATGTGGAACGCTGCCGTCTGCAGCGGCACAGCGCCAACCACCAGGAGGTCCACCGTGGCACGAACGAAGGCCGAACGCTCGGCGTCGGCAAAGAAGGCAGCAGCGACACGCAAGCGCAACGCCAGCAAGGAGACCGGCCGCGAGACCAAGGCCCAAGCCAAGGCCACGGGCTCAAAGATCACCGAGGCCGCCGCGTCCATCGGCGAGACCATGCGTCGCGGCGCGAAGGCCCTGACCCAGCGGGCCAGCGCGGAGAGCACCGACGCGTCCGCGGAGCGCCGCGCGTCCCGGGCAAACCGGGTCAAGGCGTCCGCGAAGCACGCTTCGAGCAGGGGCGCATCGGCCAGGAGCACCTCTTCTCAGAGCGCATCAGCGAAGGGCACCACGTCGCGCTCGACTCGCTCCAAGGCGGCATCCAAGCCGACGAGCAGGACCAAGCGATCGGGCAAGTAGCGCGAGGCATGAGAGAGCGAGAGCACGGCGAGCGGTGATCGCGGCGGCGGAGCGTTGGTGAACACGACAGACGTCATCGTCGTCGGTGCCGGCCTCGCTGGTCTGGTCGCCACCGCGGAGCTGGTGGACGCTGGGCGCCGGGTGATCGTCCTGGACCAAGAGCCGCAGGCCTCGTTCGGAGGTCAGGCTTTCTGGTCGCTCGGAGGGATCTTCCTGGTGAACAGCCCTGAGCAGCGCCGGGCGCGCATCCGCGACTCGCGGGACCTCGCGTGGCAGGACTGGCTCGGCACCGCCGGGTTCGATCGCCCCGAAGACGAATGGCCTCGCCGGTGGGCGGAGGCCTACGTGGACTTCGCCGCCGGCGAGAAGCGTTCCTGGCTGCACGGTCAGGGGTTGCGATTCCTGCCCGCCCCGGGATGGGCCGAGCGCGGTGGCTACGACGCCACCGGACCGGGGAACTCGGTCCCGCGCTTTCACGTCACGTGGGGCACCGGTCCTGGCGTTCTGGAGCCGTTCGTGCGCCGCGTCCTAGACGGCCAGCGGCGTGGTCTGGTCACGCTCGGCTTTCGTCACCGCGTGGACGAGCTGACGGTGACCGCCGGAGCTGTGAACGGCGTTCGCGGCACGCTCCTTCAGGCAAGCGGCGTGGCGCGCGGGATGAGCAGCTCACGCGTCGCGGTGGGGGAGTTCGAGATGCGCTCGGGAGCGGTGATCGTCACCTCGGGGGGCATCGGCGCAGATCACGAGATGGTCCGGCGCAACTGGCCCGAGCGACTGGGCCAGCCGCCCGCACGGATGATCTCCGGGGTGCCGGCCCACGTCGACGGGCGGATGCTCAACATCACCGCGCAGGCGGGCGGGAACATCATCAACCCGGACCGCATGTGGCACTACACCGAGGGCGTCCAGAACTGGGATCCCATCTGGCCGCTGCATGGGATCCGCATCATTCCGGGCCCGTCGTCGCTGTGGCTGGACGCTCGGGGAAGGCGTCTGCCCGTTCCGCTGTTCCCGGGCTATGACACGCTCAGCATCCTCAAGCACATCGTCGCCACCGGCTATGACCACAGCTGGTTCGTGCTGACCCAGAAGATCATCGAGAAGGAGTTCGCGCTCTCGGGCTCCGAGCAGAACCCAGACCTCACCAGCAAGAGCATCAGGACAGTCTTGCGGTCACGGCTCGGGTCGGGTGCGCCCGGACCCGTGGAGGCGTTCAAGAAGCACGGCGCCGACTTCGTCGTCGCCGACGACCTCACCGAGCTCGTCCGCGGCATGAACGCGATTGCCGGGGAGCCGCTGATCGACGGGGAGGAGCTGGAGCGCCTGGTCGTGGGGCGCGATCGGGAGATCGAGAACCCATACACCAAGGACATGCAGATCACGGCCATACGCGGGGCTCGCGCTTACCTGCCCGACCGCGTGACACGCGTGGCCAAGCCCCACCGTCTGCTCGATCCCGACGCGGCGCCGCTGATCGCGGTGCGGCTGTCCATCCTGACGCGCAAGACCCTCGGCGGCCTGCAGACCGACCTCTCCGGGCGGGTCCTGAAGTCCAACGGCGAGCCGCTGGGCGCGGTTTACGCGGCCGGGGAGGTCGCCGGATTCGGCGGCGGCGGCATGCACGGCTACCGGGCCCTGGAAGGCACCTTCCTCGGAGGCTGCCTGTTCTCCGGGCGCACCACCGGGCGCGCCGTGGCCGCGGCGGCACGCTGATCGCCACGCGGTGCAGATCTCAGGTGAGACTGGAAATCGGGGCGCCCGGATTTGAACCGGGGACCTCACCGACCCGAACGGTGCGCGCTACCAGGCTGCGCCACGCCCCGATGAAGCAGCGAGTATCCCACAGTGCTCGCGCGACTCGGGGCCGGGCAGGCCCGCGCTCCGGGAGCCGATGTCGGGTCGTTGCACGACGTCGCCTTCGGTCCCCGACTCAAGGCGCGAGCACGAACAACGACGAGAGCGGTCGAGGGTGAGCGCGACCTGGCGGTGGCAGGGCACCATGGCTGCCGGCTTCCCTGTGGAGGGCGGCGAAGCAGTCGCTTCTGACACATCCGGCGCCTCGCGTCTGAAGTAGGTAGGTTCGGCGCCGCCTAGCCCCCGCTCGGCGCGTCGCCGGCGCCCTGAGCGGTTGCCGCCGGGCGCTGGGCAATCGGAGACGTGGCGGCACTCCGCGCTGGAGCACCGGGGGTGTCCAGGCCGCTTGCCGGCGCGCCGGCAAGGGCACCGAGAGGCGCCTCGCTGCGATCGCTTCGGCGACGGCCAACCGTCGCCGAAGCGACGGTTGCGAGCGGCGAGCTTCGGTACCTGGGCACGAGCAGCGCGACACGACCGCGCCGCAGCACTTCGCGGTGGGCGGGGAGGGCGACGGGCACGAACGCATCCGCGGTAGGAGCGGAGGCGACCCCGGCTCCCTTCGGCGCGGGCGTGGTCGCCGTCTGCGGGGAGGCAGCGTAGCCGCCCACGGCCAGCGCGCCCACGGAGGAAGCGCCCGAGGAAGCCGACGCGCGCGACGGCGCTGGCCCGAGCGGCGGCGAAGAGGCCAACCAGCGGGTGACCAGGGTCGCCGGAGGCCGCCACCCGGCTAGGGACGCCGAGGTGGACTCCAGGGCGAGCAGCGGCGCAGCGTGACCCACTCCAGGCGAACTGGACGGGCGTACGCCGGTGGTGGCCGAGGTCGCGTGGCCGTGGCGCAGGGCGGGTGGCCGCGGTGTCCCCGTGGCAGGACCGAGAGTCGCAAGGGCCATAACCGCCGCACCCGCGGTCAGCAGCCCGACCGCGGGCTCTGCGGCGCGGGTGAGCATGGCCGGCCAGCCCCCGATCTGCACCGTACGCGCGCCCGCAAGCGGAGCGGACCGTGCACCCGCGCGCAGCTCGCGCACCCAGCGCGGCAGCGCTTGCAGGGGCAGCAGCGCCCCCAAGCGGGAGGTCAGCCCCCGCCGGTCCAGTAGGGCCAGGCGCGTCTGGCGCCGGCACGCTGGACAGCGAGACAGGTGCGCGGCGACCAGCGCCCGGTCATGGGTGGAGGCGCCCGGCGACCGGTCGGCCAGGACGGCCTGTTGGACGTGCACGCAGCGCGCGCCGCTGGACAGCTGCTCGTACTCGTGGCCGAGCCGCCGGCGGGCGCGGAACAGCGCGCTCTCCACCGCGGGCCGGCTGAGATGCAGGCGCCGGCCGATGTCGCGATAGGACAGCCCCTCCAGCTCCCGCATGACCAGAACGTCGCGCTGGACGTCGCTGAGCCCGCTAAGCGCGTCGCGCAGATGGTCGAGCTTCTGCTTGGTGTCCACCGCCTCCTCGGGTGCCGGCACGCCGGCGAGCACTCGCTCCGCCTCATGTGGATCACGCTCGTAGAAGACCTCCTGCGAGCGCTGAGCGCGGCGGAAGTGGTCAATGCAGGCGTTACGCGCGATCTCGTACAGCCATGGGCGCAGGACGATCGGCTGCTCACTGGCGCGTAGCCTGCGCAGCGCCGAGATGAAGACCTCCTGGGTCACGTCCTCGGCCCGCCCGTGGTCGCGCACCATGCCGTGGACGTAGGCCCCGATCCGACGCTGGTAGCGCTCGTACACGAGCTCGAAGGCGCGGTCGTCGCCCGCTCGCACGGACCGCACGAGCTCGCGGTCCTCGCGCCGCACGAAGCGACCGGAGCGCGCAGGACTCTGCGACTCGAGGGAGCGAAGGGAACCATCGCCGTCCGGGGCGATGACGCTCGGGAGGCGAGCGGCGGTGAGGTTCGTCATGCTCTGGGTCCTGGTTCACGCGTGCCTGGAGCGCCGACGGCGGGCACTGGGTGCACCGTGAAGCCTACCGCGCCGCGATCCTGAGTCCCTATCTCCCGCTCCTCCACGCCCACCCCGCTGAGCGACATCGTCTCAGAGCTCGATCGCCTGCTGGATCCCGAGGCTTTTGAGGACTACGGCCCCAACGGGCTGCAGGTCCCCGGACGCGAGCGCGTGAGCACGGTGGTCACCGCGGTCAGTGCCCACCTGGAGCTGTTCCATCGCGCGCGTGAGCGCCATGCCGACCTGATGCTTGTCCACCACGGCATCTTCTGGGGTGGCGGACCCGCCCCCCTGACCCGTGAGACGAAGCGGCGCCTGTCGCTGCTCTTCGACTCGGACATGAGCCTGGTCGCCTACCACCTGCCCCTGGACGGGCACCCGACGCTGGGCAACAACGCGCAACTGGTGGGAGCGCTGGGGGCCACCGACGCGGGCGCGTTCGGACTCCACCGCGGCGCCGCCATCGGGCGCCGCGGACGCTTTGACGGCGATGGTCTCGCCGTCGCGAAGCTCGTCGAGCGCGTGGCCGGCGTCACCGGCCGCGAGCCGCTGTGCTTCGCCCATGGCCCGGAGCGCGTCCGAAACGTCGCGATCGTCTCGGGCGCCGGCGCGAGCTTCCTCGGCGAGGCGATCGACGAGGGGGTCGACGCATTCATCACCGGCGAGCCGGCCGAGCGGGTGATGGCACAGGCACGCGAAGGGGGCGTGCACTTCCTGGCGGCCGGGCACTACGCGACCGAGACCATGGGCGTGCAGCGCCTGGGCGAGCACCTGGGCCGGCTCTTCGGCGTCGATCACCACTTCATCGACGTGCCCAATCCTGTCTGAGGAAGGCTCCGCCAGCTCGAGTGCGCTTAGCGCCAAAGCGCGCAAACTCGTCCGTTGCCCTTTACCACGTCCGGTTGCGGCGCTATATACCGAGTTGCGCCCGCGCCGCACGACAAATCCAGAGGGCGACCCGAAACAGGAGGGGATCCGATGTCCAACCACCTGACGCCCACAGAGCTCGCCCGAGAATCGGGCCTCGCTCGGCGCGAAGTGATCTCCAAGTGCATGGAGCTGGGCGTGCCCATATTCCAGGGACGCATCGACAAGAGCCTGTTCCTGACGAGTATCCGCCAGAGCGCCGACATCTCCACCGAGCCGGTGCGCGCGACTTCGGCGACGGCCTGACCCCCGTCTGACTGGCGCCGGACGCTCGCCCTCGCTGAGAGAAAGTCCCGCCAGCCTGGACTGACTCGTCTGCCCCGACGCGGGAGCTTCGGCCTGGGTATCGGCGACCGGCCCGCGATCGGACGCCTACAATCGGCGGGTTCTCGCTCCCGACGACGTTCATGGTCCCGGTTAGGAGGGTCGATGCAGGCTAGTCCCACCCCAACGACGACTGCCGCTTCCCCGCCCGGCGACGCTGAGCTCCTCGCCGCCTCCTCGGGCTCTCGCACCATCGCCGACCTCACCACCCGGGCGGCCGCTGCCTACGGCCAGCAGGCCGCCCTGCGTCACAAGCTCGAGGGTCAGTGGCGTGACGTGAGCTACGCCGAGCTCGAGCAGATCGTGAGTGAGATTGCCCTCGGGCTGATCGACCTGGGCATCGCCAGCGGTGAGCGCGTGTGCATCCTGGGGGGCACCCGGCCGGAGTGGACCTACTGCGACCTGGCCCTGGCCAGCATCGGCGCCGTCAAGGTCACCGTGTACCCGACCAACTCTCCCGAGGAGTGCGAGTGGGTGGCCGGTGACTCCGAGGCCGTGGCGGTGATCTGCGAGGACACCGGCCAGCTGGCCAAGATCCAAGCGGTCCGTGACCGCCTGCCTCATCTACGCGAGCTGATCGTCATGGACGACGAGGCAACGCCCGACGCGCTGGCCCTCGGGGCGCTACGCGCTCGGGGGGCTGCGGGCGACGCGCTTGAGCTCGATCGTCGCAGCGCGGCGATCGGCCCTGACGATCCCTACACCTTCATCTACACGTCCGGCACGACAGGCGCACCCAAGGGTTGCGTGCTCTCCCACGGCAACTACCGCAGCGTGCTCGACATGTGCCACGCCGCAGACGTGTTCCGCGGCCGCGAGGTCACCTACCTGTTCCTCCCCCTCGCGCACGCTTTCGCCCTGCTGATCCAGCTGCTCTCGGTGGACGGCGGAGGCACCCTCGTCTACTGGTCGGGCGATCCGCAGAAGATCGTGCCCGAGCTGGCCGAGACACGTCCCTCCTACTTCCCCTCCGTGCCCCGCATCTTCGAGAAGATCTACACGCTGGCCACCGCGGCGGTGGCCAAGGCGTCGCCCGAGGATCAGGAGCGCTTTCACGCCGCGGTCCGCCTGGGCGTAGAGGTGCGCGACCTGATGGCCCGCGGAGAACCCGTGCCCGCCGAGCTGCAGGAGCCGTTCGAGCAGGCCGAGGAGCGCCTGTACTCAAGCGTGCGTGCCATCTTCGGCGGCCAGCTACGCCAGGCCGTCTCGGGCGCTGCGCCGATCGCCCAGGAGATTCTCGAGTTCTTCTGGGCCTGTGGGGTGCCCGTGCTCGAGGGCTACGGCATGACCGAGACGGCCACGGTCGCGACCTACTCCACCCCCGAGCATCACCGCTTCGGGACTGTCGGTCGCGCTCTGCCCGGGTGTGAGATACGCATCGCCGACGACGGCGAGGTTCTCATCCGCGGAGCCAACATCTTCGGTGGCTACCACCGCCGCGACGACGCTAGCTTCGGCGCAGTGGTCGACGGCTGGCTGCACACCGGCGACCTGGGCAGCCTCGACGAGGACGGCTACCTGTCGATCACCGGGCGCAAGAAGGACATCATCATCACCGCCGGTGGCAAGAACCTCACGCCGGCGAACCTGGAGAACGACCTCAAGCAGTGCCGCTGGGTGTCCCAGGCTGTGATGCACGGAGATCGACGCCCCTATCCGGTCATGCTCATCACGCTCGACGAGGAGGAGATCATCCAGTTCGCGCGCGAGCACGACCTGTCCGAGGACATCTCCACCCTTTCCCAAAGCGATCGGGTGCGCGAGCTCATCGACGCCGAGCTGCAGCGCGCGAACGCGAGGTATGCGCAGGTGGAGCAGGTCAAGCGCTTCGTGATCCTCGAGCACGACCTCTCACAGGAGGGAGGCGAGCTCACGCCCACGCTGAAGGTCAAGCGCAACATCGTCCATGAGAAGTACGCAGAGCTGCTCGACGCGCTCTACACCTAGCGGCGCGGAGGCATTACTGGGTGGAGCGCACGGCCCACGCGCTAGCGTGTCAGACCGGCAGCGCGCGCACGAGTGCGTCTGCCGTTCACCATGCGCACCGATCCCACCGACAACGGGGGCCTGTTCATCGGGCGCCGGCCGGGCACCGCGCCAGTGCACTACCGGGGCCTACCCGAGCAGGGCTCAGAACGGCGCCGGCGCGGGACCGCACCCTGGCGGCCGCGCTGCTGGCGGGCATCACGCTGGTCAACCTGATGTTCTGGGGGCCGATCCCGGTGCTCTGGCTGTGGGTGGGCTCGATGGTCGACTATCAGTCCGGGAGCGTCAGCTTCGGCATCCTCGTCGCCTTTGTCGGCCTGCTGCTCATGCTGCTTGCCGGTCTCAGTCTCATGCGCCGCCTGGACGAGGCGTGGATCCTCGTCCGACGCGCAGCTGGGTATGACCAGCGCACGGGCAAGTTGAGCGTCATCTTCGCGACCACGGCCGTGGTCGGCGCCAGCGCTTTCATGCTCTGGTTCCTGGTCCTGCACGGGCCGGGCTCCAACCTGTTTTCCCCGCGCGCCTGACCGACGTCGGCGTGGGACTGCTCGACTACTACCGTCAGTTCGAGGGGCTGAGCGAGCAGGAGATCAATCTGGGCAAGCGCCAACAGGCCGATGAGCGTCGGCGCCACGCCTTGGAGCGGGTGCAGACCCTCGACCTGTCACAGACGACGTGGCCCGCGCTGCCCCATCCCCATGTGGTCAATGCGGTCACCTTCGTGGCTCGGCGCGGACTGCACCGCTATCCCTCCCAGGGAAGCGCCGAGCTGCGCAGCGAGCTGGCCCACCGCCATGGGCTGTCGGCCAAGCGCGTGGTCGTGGGCAACGGCGCGGCTCAACTCATCGGCGCGGCCATCGGCGCGCTGCTGGAGCCCGGGCAGGAGCTCATCACCCCGTGGCCTTCCTACGGGCTGTACCCGATCGCCGCCCGACGCGCTCGAGGTCGCGCGGTGCCCATCGCCGGCGGCGGCGTCGACGCCCTGCTTGCGGCGATAACCGAGCGTTCGCGGGTGATCGCCCTGGCCAGCCCCAACGACCCAACCGGTGAGCTCATGATGCGTGGCGAGCTCGAGCGACTGCTGGCCGCCGTGCCCGAGCGTGTCGTCGTGCTGCTCGACGAGGCGCTGGTCGACTTTGCCGACGCCCAGCCCACCGACGCCGCGGTAAAGCTGCTGGAGGAAAATCCTCGCCTGATCGTCTTTCGCAGCTTCTCCAAGGCGTGGGGGCTGGCCGGCCTGCGGTGCGGCTACGCCATGGGCGGCCCTGGCTCAGAGCAGCTGCTGGACGCGATCGAACCCGATCTGGGCATCAACGAGCTCGCCCAAGCCGGGGTGCTTGAGTCACTGCGCAGCGGATCCGCGGAGGTGGCGCGCCGGGCCCGGGCGGTGGCCGCAGAGCGCACGACGCTGCGGTCTGCGCTGCAGGCGCGCGGACTACACGTGGACGGGACCCAGGCCAACTTCTTGTGGGCCGCGCATCCCCGCCTGGACGGCACCCAGCTCGCAGACCGGCTCGCCCGCGCGAGCGTGCTGGTGGCGGCGGGAGCCACGCTGGGTGCGCCCGCTCGAGTACGCATCAGCGTGCGCGACCGCGCCGCCCGCGAGCGGCTGCTGGGCGCGCTGGACACAGTGGCGGCCGACGCTCGCCGCTAGGGCGTCCTCAGTCGCCCGTGGCCGAAGACTGGCGTAGCAGGGAGCCGGTGGTCTGCTCGAGGATCTTGCGCCAGGCGCCGACGCGTTCGCGCTCGGCCCCGAAGTGCTCGATCACCTTGCGCACCCGGGTGGCAGAGATCTCGATGCCATGGCGGTCACAGGTGGCCTTGAAGCGCTCGTAGTCTCCGGCGAGCTGGTAGGTGACCGACTGAAACCCGTGGCGCGCGATGTCCACGCGGGAGCTGAAGTTCATCATCGACGTCTGGAACATCAGCTCGTCGCGTCGTTAGGCTCAGGCTCGATGAGCACGATGTCCACGCCCGGGTAGCGCTGCTCCCACTGGCGCGCGACCTCGTGCAGCCGCTGGTAGGCCAGCAGCTTGAAGGCCTGGTAGCCGATCTGGGGAAAGCCCATGTCCGACACACGCCGCGGACGCGGACCGCGCAGCGTCATGACCTCCCTAACCGAAGTCATTGACGAAGGGCACGATCGGATTGAACACCACCACCAGCTTGGCGCCGGCCTGCACGGCGATGTCCAGATTGGTGGTGGAGACGATGCCCCCGTCGATGAGCTCGCGCTCCTTGACCATCACCGGGGCATAGACCATGGGCAAAGCCGTGGAGGCGCGCACCGCGCGCGAGATCGGCACGTCGTCAAAGCCCTCGCCGCCCAGCACGATCCGCTCGCACGTGTCCAGGTCGGTGGCGGCCAGGTAGAGCTCGCAGTCCAGCATGCGAAAATCGTCGCTGCGATCGGGATCGGAGAGCACCCTGCGAACGTAGGTCTCCAGCCCCTTACCGGTGTAGGCTCCGGAGGGCAGAGCCTCGCCGAGCCCCAGCAGCAGGTCCATGACGGACACCTCGCCGAAGTGAGACACGAGATGGCGGGCCAGCCCCAGCGCGCGGCCCGGAAGGCTGACGCCCGAGCGCACGAACTCGCTCAGGTTGGGGCGCAGCAGGTCCCCGATGTCCAGGTCACGGAAGGGCAGCGGGCCCTGGCGGGTGACCACACGCATCATCTCCTCGGGAGTCACCCCGTTGGCGCACAGGGCCGCGATGAACGCCCCCGCCGACGTGCCCACGTAGATGTCGAAGTCGTTGACCGTGCGGTTTACCGACAGCAGGTCGATGGCTCGCAGCGCGCCGATCTCATAGACGCCACCGGTGAACCCTCCGCCACCAAGTACCAGGGCGGTCCGGTGGCGTCGCTTGGCGGCCGATCCGCCTCGTCGGGAGGGCGGCCGCGCCCGGGAGCTGCGGTCCTTGGACGCGGGCTCCAGCTTGACAACCTTGCCCATGGCCGCTCCATTGTACGGTGACCTTTCGGCGTGCGGAAAGTTGGCCCTCCGGTTGCGACGTGACCGCTCCGAGTGCGCGGGTCTCCGTGTTGTCGCTCTAGTTGACCTTGCGTCGTGTGATCCTCACCATCGCCGCCGTGGCGGCAGCCTCGGCGCCCTGGGCTGC
>JAABUQ010003413.1_pt1 | contig 29122 bp, 32 predicted proteins | sample 5560001 | NCBI WGS metagenome assembly JAABUQ01 (sample SAMN10711888, study PRJNA513371) | rock metagenome | isolation source: Antarctica rocks | place: Antarctica: Victoria Land, Finger Mt nord | collected 2015-12-18 | reverse complement strand
CGACCCGGCGCTGGATCTCCTCGATGGTGACGCGCCGGTCATGCGCCTTGAGGATATCGTGCAGCACTTCCTGCGTGGCTTCCAGCGTCACCGGACGGCCGAACAGGTTGGCGTGCGCCACCAGTCGGTTGAGCGCGCCTTCGAGCTCGCGCACGTTGGACGTGATCTTGTGCGCGAGGAACTCGAGAACCTTCGGCGGCACCGCCACGCCGGCGCGCGCCGCCTTCGCCTCCAGGATCGAGATGCGCAGCTCGAAGGTCGTGGCGTGCAGGTCGGCGACCATGCCGCAGCCGAGCCGCGTGCGCAGCCGGTCCTCCAGCCCCGAAAGATCCGAGGGCGACTTGTCGGCCGAGACGACGATCTGCTTGCCCGCGTCCACCAGCGCGTTGAAGGTGTGGAAGAACTCTTCCTGCGTGTTGTCCTTGCCGATCAGGAATTGCAGGTCGTCGATCATCAGCACGTCGACGCTGCGCAGCTGCTCCTTGAACTCCATCGTCGATTGGCTGCGGATCGCGGCGATGAAGCGATACATGAACTTCTCGGCGGACATGTAGGCAACCGTCACCGCCCCGCGTGACGCCCGCGGGCGTGCGGCACTCGAGTTGACCAGCTCCCAGGCTACCGCGTGCATCAGATGGGTCTTGCCGAGCCCGACGCCGCCGTAAAGGAACAGCGGGTTGAACCCGGCGCTTGCCGGTTGCTCCGCCACCCGTCGCGCGCAGGCATGGGCAAACTCGTTCGGCTTGCCTACGATGAAACTGTCGAACGTGAAGCGCCGCTCGAGAGGAGCGGCCATCTCGGGCCTTGTGTCGGCAACGCGCTCGTCCGTCCGCGCCGCCGACACACTTCCGCCCTGTCCCGCCGCGACAGCCGGCTCGGGAAGCTCCTGCATGGGACGGCGGGAAACCCGGATATCCACCCGCCGAACCCGATCGTTCTCCGCGTGCCAGAGCGCGTTCAGCCTGTCGCCGTAGTGGCCTCGCACCCAGTCGCGCAGGAACTTCGTCGGCAGATGGACGGTGATCTCGTCACCGTCGAACCCGGCCAACGTCATCTGCCGCAGCAAGGTCCGGTACTCGATCTCGCCGATCTCGCTCTGCAGCCGCCCGCGAACCCGAGCCCATTGCGCGGCAATCAGTTCGTCGGTTTCGCCGGGCTGGTCCGAAGCCAATACTACCTCTTGGTCGAAATCGCCGATCTCTAGTGCCACCGATACCCGCTCCTGCCCCGACACGCGGTTGCGACCGTTGTTATCGTTGCGCCCCGCATCGAAGCACGACACACGCTGCCTTTCGGTTAACAGCAGAGTAATGACTATGGCAGAGCCGGGCGCGGAGGCAATGGAAAACTACGCGCTTGCTTCAAGCTACAAGTATTGAGAAAGAAATCACGAAAAGACTGCAGCTAGAACAATCGGCTTTGTTCATTCGGATCGGAAGCAGAGCAGATCCCGAAAACACGTTTCACGTGCGATGTCGAATTGCGGTGTTGACGTTGCCGCCGCACCGCAACTTGGGCGGCGGGGTGAGCCGATCTCTAGCCGTCGGCTGCAATCGCCTTCACGCGGCTGGACAGGCGCGAAAGCTTTCGAGAGACCGTGTTACGGTGAATGATACCCTTGCCCGCCGCCCGCTGCATCTCGGGCTGCGCCGCGCGCAACGCTGCCTGCGCCGCCGCTTTGTCGCCCCCGGCGATCGCCACCTCGACCTTCTTTACGAAAGTGCGCATGCGCGACTTGCGCGCTTGGTTGCGCTCGGTGCGACGCTCGATCTGACGGATGCGCTTGCGCGCGGAGGCGGTGTTGGCCATGTCGACTTTCGTGCGGTTTGATAGGAGATCGGGCGTCGTCCTGCCCCGTGAGGGATGTCGTTCTATGCAGCGGATCGGCGCAAGTCAACAACGGGTGGCCGCTCGCGCCAAGCGAAAGTTTCTCTGTTGCTCAACTGACGCTGAACTCTGGCTTACGTTTTTCAACGAATGCGATCATACCCTCGCGCTGGTCAGGCGTTCCGAACAGCGACAGAAACAGCGCCCTTTCGTGACGAACGCCTTCCACCAACGTGGTTTCAAACGCCCGGTTGACCGCCTGCTTGGCCATCGCGACCGCGACCGGGGATTGCATCGCGATCCGCTCGCCAAGCTTGATCGCCTCGGCCACAAGCTGGTCGGCGGGAAAGATTCTGGAAACCAAATTGTTCCGCTCGGCTTCGGCCGCGTCCATCATCCGCGCGGTCAGGATCATGTCCATCGCCTTCGACTTGCCGACCGCGCGAGTCAGCCGCTGCGTCCCGCCCGCGCCGGGTATAACGCCGAGGTTGATCTCGGGCTGGCCGAATTTCGCCGTCTCGGCGGCCACGATGATGTCGCACATCATCGCCAGCTCGCAGCCGCCGCCGAGCGCGAAACCGGCGACCGCGGCGATTACCGGCTTTCTTACCCGCAGCACCGTTTCCCAGCGCTTGCCGATGAAGTCGTCGCGCAGGACAGCCGGGTAGCTGCGGTTCTGCATTTCCTTGATGTCGGCTCCGGCGGCGAACGCCTTGTCCGATCCGGTCAACACGATCGCGCCGATCGCGCCGTCGGCGTCGAACGCGAGAAGTTGGGCGCCCAGTTCCTCCATCAGCTGGTCGCACAGCGCGTTCAGCGCCTTGGGCCGGTTGAGCCGTATCAGGCCGACCGGCCCATGCGTCTCGACGATGATGGTCTCGTAGCTGTCGGCCATGCGGCTCTCCGTTCATCGGCTCTGCGACGCACTCTAGCGCTGGCTGCGCGGGCAGTAAAAACTGCTGCGGCCTGATTGCGTGATCCTGCGCACGCCCCGGCACGCGGGCGGCCCCGGGCAGCGCTCGCAGGGCTCGCCCTCGCGGCCATACACCTTCCAGGCGTGCTGAAAATAGCCGAGCTCGCCGTCGGGCTGGACGTAGTCGCGCAGGCTCGACCCGCCGGCCGCGATGGCCTCCTCGAGCGTCGCCCGGATGGCCTGGACCAGTCGCCCCGCCCGCGCCCCGGGCACCGTGTAGGCCGAGCGCAGCGGGCTGAGGCCGGCGCGAAACAGCGCCTCGCAGGCATAGATGTTGCCGAGCCCTGCCACCACGCGCTGATCCAGCAACGCGGACTTGATCGGGGTGCGCTTGCCCGCGAGGCTGGCGCCGAGCCGCTCGGGGGTGAAATCCGCGCCGAGCGGCTCCGGCCCGAGCCCGGCGAGCAGTCGATGCCGGTCCTCGGCCGCCGTCGGCACCAGGTCGAGCGAGCCGAACCGGCGTGGGTCGACGAGGCCGAGCCGCCAGCCTTCGTCGGTCTCCAGCACCAAATGCTCATGCGCCGGCGTCGGCAGGTTCGAGCCGGGCGGCTCGAGCACCACGCGGCCGGACATGCCGAGGTGCAGCAGCAGGCTGTCCCCGCCCGCGAGCCGCATCAGGATGTATTTGGCGCGGCGCCGGAAGCCCGTGACGCACGCCCCGGTCAGCCGCGCTTCCAGGCCCGTCGGGATCGGCCAGCGCAAGTCGGCCCGGTTGATGCGGGCACGGCGTATCGTGCGGCCTTGCAGCCGGGCGCGCAGCCCTCGCATCACGGTCTCGACCTCGGGGAGTTCCGGCATGGATGCGATTGAGGCTATACGTCGCGCCGGATGAGCGACAGCCCGGACGAGAGCACGGATTTCGGTTTCGAGCGCGTGCCCCGCGCGGCGAAGAAGCCGCGCGTGCGGGCGGTGTTCGACAGCGTCGCCCCGCGCTACGACTTGATGAACGACCTGATGTCGCTCGGCATTCATCGGGCATGGAAGCGTGCCTTCGTCTCCGCCCTCGACCCCAGGCCCGGCCGCACCCTGCTGGATCTCGCGGGCGGCACCGGCGACATCGGCTTCGGTTGGCTCCAGGCGGGCGGCGGTCCGGTTATCCTGTCCGACATCAACCCATCGATGCTGGCGGTCGGCCAGGACCGCGCCCTCGAACGGGGCTTCGCCACCGACCTCGCGCCCCTCGTGGCGGATGCCGAAGCGCTTCCCTTCCCGGACCGGGCGATGGACACGGTCTCGATCGCCTTCGGCCTCCGCAATTGCACCGACAAGGAGGCCGTGCTGCGCGAGGCCCGCCGCGTGCTGCGGCCGGGCGGCCGGTTCTGCTGCCTCGAATTCAGCCAGGTGCAGGTGGCGGCCCTCGCCCCCGCGTACGACGCCTGGTCGTTCCGGGTGCTCCCCCGCCTCGGCCGCCTGATCGTCGGGGACGCGGCGAGCTATCGCTATCTCGCGGAAAGCATCCGCACGTTCCCCGACCAGGAAACGCTGGCCCGCATGATGCGCGAGGCAGGGTTCGCGCGCGTCTCGGTGCGCAACCTGTCCGCAGGAATCGCGGCGATCCACGCGGGGTGGCGGCTGTGAGAAGCCGTACCCGCGGCTCATAGTGACCCGTTTGGCGCTCCTCTTGGCTGCAATCAGCCTGCTTCCGGTGTCTGCCATCGCCGATTGCCGACTGCAATTCGACCGCAACGTGCTGGGGAAAGAGGATCGGCTTGCCGGTTTTCGGGTCCGAATCGCGCGCGGGATGGTCTCATCCATTGCCAAAGTCCCGAAAGGCTGGCGACTGAGCATCGACAACGACCCTTCATGGCAGTCCGCAACATCTGGAACGGCGATCGTTGGTGCGGCATTCCTCAGCGGAGACGAAGCGCAAGACTTGTTGCGCGTTGTCCCCGAGCCCGACCTGACCTGTGAGAACTTTGGCAAGCAAGGCTCCGTCAGGCTGACGTTGCAGGTCTACCGCCACGACCGGATCGAAACCGTGACCCTGTCCGAGGTCGGCCTCTCGACGCCGTGACGCCGACCTGCTTCGGTGCGGCGATGCCTTTGCCGGGAGACACCCGTGGACCTTAACGCCCTGCCGTTCGATGCCGACGCGATGCTGGAGGGGCTGCGCCCCTGGGTGGAGTGCGAGAGCCCGACCTGGGACGCGGCGACGGTCGACCGGATGATGGACCTCGCCTCGCGCGACCTCGTGATCGCCGGTGCGCGGGTCGAGCGGGTCGCCGGGCGCATGGGGTTCGGCGACTGCGTGCGCGCCAGCTTCCCGCACGCGATGCCGAACCAGCCCGGCGTGCTGGTGATGGGGCATCTCGACACGGTGCACCCGGTCGGCACGCTCGCCTCACTCCCGCGGCGGCGCGAGGACGGCCGCGCCTGGGGGCCGGGCATCTACGACATGAAGGGCGGCAACTATCTCGCTCTCGAGGCGATCCGCCAGCTCGCCCGCGCCGGGATCGCGACGCCGCTCCCCGTCACATTCCTGCTCACCAGCGACGAGGAGGTCGGCAGCCCGAGCACGCGCGACCTGATCGAGGCCGAGGCCGCGCGGCACCGCTACGTGCTGGTACCCGAACCCGCGCGACCCGACGGCGGCGTGGTGACGGGTCGCTACGCCATCGCGCGGTTCAACCTCGAAGCCACCGGCCGGCCGAGCCATGCCGGCGCCCGGCTCGCCGAAGGCCGCTCGGCGATCAAGGAAATGGCCCGCAAGATCGTGCAGATCGAGGACATGACGACGGAGGACTGCACGTTCAGCGTCGGCGTGGTGCATGGCGGCCAGTGGGTCAATTGCGTTTCCACCACCTGCACCGGCGAGGCGCTTAGCATGGCCAAGCGGCAGGAAGACCTCGACCGCGGCGTCGCGGCGATGCTGGCCTTGGCGGCGTCCTCGAACGACGTGCAGTTCAGGGTGAAACGCGGCGTCACGCGCCCGGTCTGGGAGCCGGATCAGCGCACGATGGGGCTGTATGAAACCGCCCGCGCCATCGCGGGCGATCTCGGCTTCGCCATCCGGCCGCAGAGCGCGGGCGGCGGCTCGGACGGCAATTTCACCGGCGCGATGGGCATCGCAACCCTGGACGGGCTCGGCGTGCAGGGCGCGGGTGGGCACACACTGGACGAGCACATCGTGGTGGACAGCCTGGTGCAGCGCGGGCGGCTGATGGCGGGATTGTTGGCGACGCTCGCCTGACTTACGATCCGCCGAGCGCCGGCCGGTCCAGCCGGAGGAAACCGATGTCGTGGCGGGTGCTGCCGTCGCCGCTGGCGAGGTCGGCCAGGATTTCGCCCACCACGCTGCAGAACTTGTAGCCGTGGCCCGAGCAGGGCGAGGCCAGCACGACCTGCTTGTGGTCGGGGTGCCGATCGATCACGAAGTGCTCGTCGGGCGTGTTGGTGAACATGCAGGCGCGCAACGCCAGGGTCGGGCCGCTGCCGTCGGGGAAGTAGCGTTGCGCGAACCGGCGCAGCAAATCCTCGTCCTCCGCGTCCACCTCGCGCCGTATCGCGTCCGCCGGCATCGTCTCGCCGCGATGGTGGTAGCGCCCGAGCTTGAAGCCCGGCACCTCGTAGATCGGCAAGCCGTAATACCGCCCTTCCTCGACCTGCAGGTTGAACACCGGAAAGCGTTCCGGCGTGAACAGCTCCGGGCGTTGCGGCTGCAGCCAGGCCAACACCTGCCGCTCCGGCGTCGCAAGGTCGCGCAGCGGCGGCGCGAGCTCGCTCATCCAGGCGCCGGCCGTGAGCACCAGCTTTGCCGCCGCGTAGCGTCCCTTGTCCGTGCGCACGACGACGCCCTCGCCGGAGGCCTCCCAGCCCAGCACCTGCTCGCGCGCGCGGATCTCCGCACCCGCCGCCTGCGCCGCCAGCACGTGGGCGACGATGGCCCGTTCGCTCGCGATCAGCCCGCCGCGCGGCTGGAACACGAAGCGCGAAGCGGCGGGAAGGCGATAGCCCGGAAAACGCGCGTTCACCTCGGCCCCCGAGAGCACCTCGTGCGCCAGCCGGTGTAACCGGGCGGAGGCGAGCGCGCCCTGGAACAGCGCGTCGTCCTCCGGCCCGCCGTCGACCGACCCGGTCGTGACCAGCAGCGTCATGCCGGTTGCCTGCTCGATCGCGTGCCACAGCTCGTAGGCGCGCTGCAGCAACGGGACGTAGGCCGGGTGCTCGTAGTACGGCAGCCGAATGATGCGGCTGATACCGTGCGAGGAACCCATGGCGTGCGGGATGTCGAACCGCTCCAGCCCCAGCACGCGCTGCCCACGCCGCGCCAGTTGCCAGCAGGCGGCGCTGCCCATGCCACCGACGCCGACCACGATCACGTCGTACGGCATCGCGGGTTCAGCCGAACCAGTTGGATTTCGGGAACCCCGCCGGCGGCAGCTTGCCGGCCTGGCCGCGCTCGCCCAGCCAGTTGCGCAAATCCGTCTCGGTGCGCTGCTTCTCGCCGAGCCGCCAGGTCAGCCCGTCGGCCAGCCGCAGCGTCTTGGCATCGGCGACGCCGCCGTCGCGGTAGCGCTGCAGGATCACGCCCGAGCCGCGCGCCATCTCCGGCACCTGCTCCAGCGGAAACACGAGCAGCCGCCGGTTCTCGCCCACGATCGCGACGTGGTCGCCCGTGGCCGGCACGCAGAGCGCCGCCTCCTCGCAGGGACGCACGTTCAGCACCTGCTTGCCGGTGCGCTTCTCCGCCAGCAGTTCCACGCCCGGGACGACGAAGCCGCGCCCGGTCGACGAGGCGACAAGATAGCGCGCGTCCTCGCGCGGCACGAACAGTCCGAGCACCTCGTCCTCATTGGTCATCTCCGCCAGCAGCCGCACCGGCTGGCCATCGCCGCGCCCGCGCGGCAGGTCGGCCGCCCGGATCGTGTAGGCGCGGCCGTTGGTTCCGAACAAGCAAAGCCGGTCGGTCGTTTCACACGCAAGCATCAGCTTCAGCCGGTCGCCTTCCTTGAAGCGCAGCTCGCCACCCTCGCCGACATGGCCCTTCACGGCCCGGATCCAGCCCTTTTCCGACAGGATCGCGGTGATCGGCTCACGCTCCACGAAGGCGTGCGTCGCGACCTCCATCGCCGCGGGCGCGACCCCGACCACGGTGCGGCGCGCGCCGAGCCTGCCGTCGCCGAACGCCCTCCGCGTCGCCTCGATCTCGCCGGCGATCCGGCTCCAGCGCAGGCGCTCATCGGCCAGCAGCGCCTGGATGTCGCGGCGTTCCTTGGTCAGCGCCTTGTGTTCCTTCCTGATCTCCATCTCCTCGAGGCGCCGCAGCGAGCGGAGCCGCATGTTGAGGATCGCCTCGGCCTGCATTTCGGTCAGCGAGAACGCCCGCATCAGCCCGGTCTTTGGCTCGTCCTCCTCGCGGATGATGCGGATCACCTCGTCGAGATTGAGGTAGACCGCGAGATAGCCGTCGAGCACCTCCAGCCGCCGCTCGATCGCCGCGAGCCGGTGGCGCGAGCGACGCAGCAGCACCTCGTGCCGGTGGTCGAGCCAGGCCCGCAGCACGTCGCGCAAGGCCATGACCCGCGGCGTACGCGTCGCGTCCAGCACGTTCATGTTCAGCGGGAAACGCGCTTCCAGCGCTGTGGCGCGGAACAGCGTCTCCATCAGCATCTCGGGCTCCGCGCCGCGCGACTTGGGTTCCAGCACGAGCCGCACGACGTCGGTGCTCTCGTCGCGCACGTCGCCGAGCAGCGGCAGCTTGCGCTCCTCCATCAACGCGGCGACCTGCTCGATCAGCCGCGCTTTCTGCACCTGATACGGGATCTCGGTGACGACGATCTGCCACGTGCCGTGCTTGCCGCGCTCCACCTCCCACTTCGCCCGCACGCGGAACCCGCCGCGCCCGGTTTCGTACGCGACCAGCAGCGCCGCCGCGTCCTCCACCATCGTGCCGCCGGTCGGGAAATCCGGCCCGGGCATGTGTTGCAGCAAGTCGGCGATGGTCGCCTCCGGGTGCGCGATCAGGTGCATCGCGGCGGCGCACACCTCGCCCGCGTTGTGCGGCGGGATCGACGTCGCCATCCCGACCGCGATCCCCGCCGCCCCGTTGGCGAGCAGGTTCGGGAACGCGCCGGGCAGCACCACGGGCTCGCTCTCCTCGCCGTCATAGGTGGGGCGGAAATCGACCGCGTCCTCGTCGATGCCGGCGAGCAGCGCGCGCGCCACCTCGGTGAGCCGCGCCTCCGTGTAGCGCATCGCCGCCGCGTTATCGCCGTCGATGTTGCCGAAATTGCCCTGGCCTTCGACCAGCGGGTAGCGCACCGCGAAATCCTGCGCGAGCCGCACCAGCGCGTCGTACACCGCCACGTCGCCGTGCGGGTGGAACTTGCCGATCACGTCGCCCACGACGCGGGCGCATTTCTTGAAGCCGGCCGTCGGGTCGAGCCGCAGCTGGTGCATGGCGTAGATCAGCCGCCGATGCACCGGCTTGAGCCCGTCGCGCACGTCGGGCAGCGAGCGCGACATGATGGTGGAGAGCGCGTAGGCCAGATAGCGCTCGCTCAACGCGTCGGACAGGCTCGCGTCCTCGACGTGTCCGGTCAGATCGTCAGGCATCGTTGCTCCGGCGGTTCAGGCCGCTTCCACGGCCAGCGTCTCGACGCGGTCGTATAGCATTCGACGCGCCGCCGGCAGCGGCCGGTGCGTGTGCCCGAAGGCGTCGCGGGCAAGGAAATGGCCGGTGAGGCGCAACCCGTCGCGCCAGTCGGCGGGCGCGGATGTCTCGCCGTCGCCGGCCAGGAACGCGGGCAGCGGCAACAAGCGCGCGCGCCACGGCCCTGTTGCCGCATCGGACACCGCGCGTCCCGTGCGCGGCGACACCCAGGCGAGGCCCCCGGTCTCGCCGGTCACGGCGCAGCGCGAGAGATCGAGCCCGTAGCCGAGGTCGCCCAGCAGCGCCGCCTCCCAGCGTATCAGCACCGGCAACATCGCGGCCGCCTCCGGCGCGTGCAACGCGAGATGGACCAGCCCCTCGAAAACCCGTGGGTGCGGCTCGCGCTCAGGCAACGCGCCGAGGGCGACGGCACAGACGGAGGACAGCATCGCCAGCGCCAGCGGATCGTCCATCGCGAGCGCGGCCCCCGGATGGACGAGCTCGGCGGTGAAGCTGCCGAGCTGGTCGGTGAGCCGCGCGACCCAGCGCGCCTGCACGAGATTGCCCGCCTGCCATACCGCCGCCCGTGCGCGCGACCCGCCGCCGCGCGCGAGGCCGCGGTAGCTGCCGTGCTCGCGCGTCATCACCGCGGCCACCACGTCGCCCTCCCCGTACGGCCGCGCCTCCAGCACGACGGCAGGGGCTTCCCACTCCGAACTCAGCGCCGCATCGCCTCGGCTATTCCGGGAGCACCTCGCCGGAGCCGCCGAACTCCGCCGGGAAATCCTTCATCTTCGGCAACCCGTCGCGCATGGGCAGCACGGTCTCCGCGTAGTTGACATGGACTTGCGGCGCGAAGGCGACATTCGGGATCGTCGCGGCGAACACGTCGATCATGTTCGCGGGTGGATGCGCCGTCATCAGATGGCCGCCACACAGCCGGCAGTACTGCCGGTGGCTCATTTCCGTCTTGTGATAGGTGGCGACGTTCTCCGCCCCCTTGGTGACCTCGACCGCTTCGGGCGACCAGAGCGTGAAGGCGTTGACGGGTCCGCCGGACCAGGAACGACATGACTGGCAGTGACAGTAGCCCATCGCATTAGGCTCTCCGCTGACCCGGATCTCGACAGCGCCGCAGAAGCAGGTGCCCGTGTTCGAACCGCTCATTGTTTTCTCTCCGTTCGTGGCTTGCGGAAGTGTCGTCCAATCCCGCCAAGAAACAAGCGGGATCGCACGGACGGATTCATCCGAGGCCGTCGAAGTGACATCGCGAGTCGGGCGCCGTTGTCGACGAACGCGCTTGAAATCGTTCCCACGTTCAACCACATCGCGTCGGCATAACACGATCCGGGCCCCTCTGGCAGGACGTCGGCGCAAGCCGGCCAACCTTGCGATGTCGGATCACCGCGCGGTTTACGCTGCGGTCGGTCCGGGTCCTCTGTCCGCGTTCCGATCCAGTGCCTGCGTGACTCTTGGCACTATAGGACACGGAGCAAACTCATGCGCTATGCGACCATGCCTCGCCGCAGAAACCGCGAGCCCTTCGTGCTGGTCCAGCGGACCGGGCCACGCACGGTGGGCGGGGTCATTGCGGCCGCCGCCCTCATGGCCGCCGCCGACGGAGTAGCGACGCCCATCGAGCGGCGCTACTTGCTCGACTTCCTCCGCCAACACGGTCTCATGGGCGTGCTCGGCCGCAGCGACACCCTTGCGCGTTATCAGGCGGACCTCGATGATCTCCGTGAGATCGATGCCGCGGACCGGCTCGCTTCCCGACTACGTCCGCTCGCGGGCAGGTTCGGCGCGCCGCTGATTGCGGCAGCGGCCTCAAGCATCGCGGCCGCGGATGGAGTGGTCGTGGCCGAGGAAGCCGCCCTCCTGCACCGGCTCCGCAGCGCCCTCGGCCTTGGGCCGCCGCTCGCTTTCTCACCGGAGCGGACATGAGCGCGTCGACCGCGGGCCGGCTACGCCGCGTGATCGGCGCCTTGCCATCCGAGCGCGTTGCCCTCGGTTCGGTGATCGACGCCCTCGGCGCTTCCGGCCTCGGCTTCTGCCTGCTGCTTTTCGGCTTGACGGCCCTGATACCGGGCATCGCGCCGGTGTTCGGCGTGGCACTTTGCGCCGTTTCGATCGGCATGGCCCTGGGCTACGACAAACCCCTCCTGCCGGGCCGGATGCGACAGTGGCAACTGGATCGTGGCCGCCTACTCGCCGGGCTTGAGCGTCTTGCGCCATACGTCGATCGGCTGGAGCGATGGTTGCATCTCCGCAGGCGCTCGTTCCCGGGCGGTCCGGGCACGCGGGTAATCGGTCTCGCGAGCCTGCTCAACGGTGTGCTCATCGTGCTGCCGATCCCGTTCGGCAACACCGCCCCCGCGGTCGCGATGATCGTGCTCGCCCTCGGCTTCATCGTCGGCGACGGACTTGCCGTAGCTATCGGCCTAGCATTCACGACGCTGGCATTCGTGCTCGACGTGGGTTTGATCTTCCTTGGCTTCACCGCGGTGAGCGCGTTGCTCACCAGCCTGTTCTGACGTCGCACAACCGAGATGATTCACATGCCGGAGCTCGCCGATCCGCAGGTCTGGGCCAGCCTGCTCACGCTGACGGTCATGGAAATCGTGCTGGGCATCGACAACCTGGTCCTGCTCGCGATCGTTGCCGACCGTCTGCCTGAAGGTCAGCGCGCGAGAGCACGGCGCCTCGGTCTGCTGGCGGCGCTCGGAACGCGGCTGGTGCTACTATTCAGCATCACGTGGGTCATGCAGCTCACCATGCCCATCCTGGAGTTGCCCTGGCACAGCTTTTCCTGGCGCGACATCATCCTCATGTCGGGTGGTCTTTTCCTTGTCTACAAGGGCACCGGCGAGATCCATCGTCGAATTGAGGGAGACGACGAACAGCACGGCCCGGCCGGGCGAAGCGCCGGGTTCGCCAGCACGATCGCGCAGATCGCGCTGCTCGATATCGTGTTTTCGCTGGATAGCGTCATCACCGCGGTCGGGATGGCCAACGATCTCGCCGTGATGATCGCCGCCATCGTCGTTGCCATCGGCGTCATGATGGCGGCATCCGGCTCCGTCTCCGGCTTCATCAGCCGCCATCCGACCGTCAAGATGCTGGCGCTGAGTTTCCTGTTGCTGATCGGCATGACCCTCATCGCCGACGGCTTCGGCGCGCACGTGCCGAAGGGCTATATCTATGCCGCGATGGGGTTCTCGGGGTTGGTCGAGGTGCTCAACCAGATCGCGCGGGGGCGACGCGGCGTGGCCTGAAGTAGGTTGTCGTGACCGAGCCGCGATGGCGCGGTCAGCTCAGGCCCCAGGATCATCCAGCCCGATCGCGCGCAGCCGGGCCCGCTCGCCGTCCCACCCGGCGCGTTCCTTCACGTTGAGGAACAAGTGCACCGGCCGATCGAGCAGGCCCGCGAGATCGGACCGCGCCCGCGCGCCGATCGCCTTGATCCGCGCCCCCTTCTCGCCGATCAGGATCGCCTTGTGGCCGGCACGCGCGACGTAGATCGTCGCCTCGATCCGCACCGACCCGTCCTTGCGATCCTGCCAGTCCTCGGTCTCCACGGTGGCGCCATACGGCACCTCCTCGTGGGTCTGCAGGAAGATTTGTTCGCGGACGATCTCGGCGGCGAGCAGCCGGTCGGGCAGGTCGGTCAGGTCGTCGTCCGGATAGAGATGCGGCCCGGGCGGCATGGCCGCCGCCAGCGCGTCCTGCAGCCGGTCCAGTCCGTCGCCCGTCGCCGCACTCACCATGAACGTCTCCTCGAACGGAGCGAGCCCGGCGAGTTCGGACGTCAGCGGCAGCAATCGTGGTGCCGCGACGAGGTCGACCTTGTTCAACACCAGCCATAGCCTGCGCTTGACCTGGGCGAGCTTGCCGGCGAGCGCGCGAACCTCTTCGGTTGCTCCGGCTCTCGCATCGATGAGCAACAGGACGAGATCGGCATCCTGTGCTCCGGTCCAGGCGGCGGCGACCATCGCGCGGTCGAGCCTGCGGCGCGGGCGGAAGATGCCGGGCGTGTCGACCAGCAGGATTTGGCTCTCGCCGCGCATCAGGATGCCGAGCACGCGGAACCGCGTGGTCTGCGCCTTGGGCGACACGATGGAGAGCTTGGCGCCGGTCAGCCGGTTGAGCAACGTGGACTTGCCCGCATTCGGCACACCCACGATCGCCGCGAAACCGCAGCGGCTGGTCACGCCATCAGCGCCGCGAGCAGATCGGCGGCGGCCGCCTGTTCCGCAGCGCGCTTGCTCCCCGCCTCGCCGCGCCCGGTCGCGCCCGCGAGGCTGACCGCGATCGAGAAACGCGGATCGTGCGGCGGCCCGCCCCGACCGACCATTTCGTAGCGCGGCAGCGGCAGCCCCCGCGCCAGCGCCCACTCCTGCAAGTTGGATTTGGCGTTGGTGGGCGGCGTCGGCTGGCTCAGGATCACCTCGTTCCACACCCTGCGAACGAAGCTTCGCGCCACACCCAGACCGCCGTCGAGGTACAGCGCCCCGATCGTCGCCTCGAGCGCGTCGGCCAGCACCGTCGCCCGCCGCTTCACGCCCGCCCGCACTTCTCCCTGACCCGCAGAGAGCGCCGCTCCCAACCCGACCGCATCGGCCACGGTCGCAAGCACCGGCTGCGACACCAGGTGGGCGAGCCGCGGGCCAAGCTCGCCTTCCTGCTCGTCGGGAAACCGCTCGGCGATCCATTCGGCGATGATGAGCCCGAGCACCCGATCGCCGATGAACTCAAGCCGCTCGTTCGACGCGACACGCCGCTTGCGCCCCTGCCTTTGGCCCTGCAGGGCCGAGCGGTGCGTCAGCGCCTCGCGCAATAACTCCGGACGCGCGAAGCCGTGGCCGAGCACGTTCTCGAACGCGGCGCCGTCCTCGATTGTCTCCGCTGCGCTCAATGAATGCCCGTCAGCAGCCGATCCCAACGGACCTCGACCGGCCAAGCCCAGAATGCCCACCAGGGCTGCTCGGCATTGATCGAGAAGAACAGGAACTCGGCGCGGCCTACCAGGTTCTCGAGCGGCACGTAGCCGACGCCGTTCATGAAGCGGCTGTCGAGGCTGTTGTCGCGGTTGTCGCCCATCGCGAAGATGCGGTCGGTCGGCACCAGGAACTCCTGGGTGTTGTTCGCCTCGCCCTCGTCGGTCGCCTTGCAGATATAGTGCTTCACCCCGTTCGGCAGTGTTTCCAAGTAGCGCCTCTGCACCATGCGGATGCCACTCTCGTCGGCAACACAGTCGCCGGCCGGCTGGCGCGAGACCTCCTGGCCGTTGATGTAGAGTTGGCCCTCCCGCACCTGGATGCGATCGCCCGGCAGGCCGATGATGCGCTTGATGTAATCGGTGCTGGTGTCGCGCGGCAGCTTGAACACCGCGACGTCGCCGCGATCCGGCAGGCGCGCGAAGACCCGACCCGGGAACAACGGCGGCGAGAACGGCAGCGAGAACCGCGAGTAGCCGTAGCTGTATTTCGAGACGAAAAGATAGTCGCCGACCAGCAAGGTCGGGATCATGCTTCCCGAGGGAATGTTGAACGGCTCGAACAGCACGGTGCGGATCGCCACCGCGATCAGCCCGGCGTAGACGATCGTCTTGGCGCTCTCGAGCAGCCCGCCCGAGCGCTTGACCGCACCTCGCTTCCCCGCGGGCGAGGACGTCCCGGGCCGCGAGTTACGGCGGTTCAACCCCACTTCTCTCTCCTGTCAGGCAAGCGTCACCCTCTCAGGCGAGCCCACGAGGGCCGGCACGGCCGAGATGATCACGTGAGCGTAGGCGTAGGGGTACTCGTCCGTCATCGTCAAGGCGACCGCGGCCTGCATCCCCGGCGGCATGATCGCCGCGAGCCGCGCCGCGGCACCTCCGGTCATGCACAAGGTGGGCTGGCCGCTGCGCAGGTTGACCACGCCGAGATCGGAGAAGAACACGCCGCGCCTGAAACCGGTGCCGAGCGCCTTGGCCGCCGCCTCCTTCGCCGCGAAACGCTTCGCCAAGGTGGCCGCCCGCAGCTTGGCGATCCGCCCGTCCGCCTTGGCGCGCTCGGTCGGGGTGAAAATGCGCTCGATGAAGCGCGCGCCATGCCGCTCGATCGTGCGCTCGATGCGGCGAATGTCGCAGATGTCGGAGCCGATGCCGAGGATCATGCTTGCCCCCTCCTCCCGGCCTCCTCCCGCGAGGGGAGGAGGAGAAAGCCCGCTCCCCTTGCCGGAGGGGGTTGCGGGAGGGGCAATCCCCTCAACCCCGCGCCCGCTCGACCTGGCTGACCCCGGCGGCGCCGCGCAAGCCGGCGATGACGTTGGAAAGGTGCTTGAGATCGCGCACATCCACATCCACCAGCACCTCGAAGAAATCCTGCTGGCGGTTGACGATCTTGAGATTGTTCACCGCGCCCTCGTGTTTCGAGATCGCGTTAGTCATGCTCGCAAGCGCCCCCTGCTCGTTGGTCGCGATGACGCTGATCCGCCCGGTGTAACCGCCCTTCGCCGCGCCGCGCGCGCCGGCGACCGCGCCCAAATCCCAGTCGACGTCGATGAAGCGCTCCGGCGTCCCGGCGAAACTTGCGAGCGTCTGGCAATCGCGCGTGTGGATCGTCACGCCCTTTCCGGTGGTGACGATACCAACGATCTTGTCTCCCGGTATGGGATGGCAGCAACCTGCGTAGTGCACCGCCATGCCCGCGACGAGGCCGGTGATCGGCATCGCCTCGCGCAGCCCCGAAGCCCGCAGGCTCGAACGCGGCGGCAAATTAGGAATCATGCGTGGCGCGCGTGGCGCCTGCCGTAGCTCGGGGTAGACGGCGTGGACGACGTCCTTGGGTCCGATGTTGCCGTTGCCGACGGCCAGATAGAGGTCATCAAGCGACGCCTGCTTCAACGTCTTCAGCGCGGGCGCCAGCGCCTTCTCGGTGCCGTCCAATCCCTCTTGCCGGAACGCCTTGGTGAGTTCCGCGTGCCCCGCGTCGACATATTGCTGGCGTTGACGCTGATGAATGAAGCGCCGGATGCGCGCGCGCGCCTTTCCGGTGACGACGAAGCGTTCCCATTGCGGCGACGGCGTGCCGCCGCGCGCCGTCATGATCTCGACCTGGTCGCCGTTCTGCAACGTGTGACGCAGCGGCATCAGCCGCCCGTTCACCTTCGCGCCGACGCAGCAATCGCCCACCTGGCTGTGCACCGCGTAGGCGAAATCAACCGGCGTCGCGCCGCGCGGGAGCTGGATCAGCTGCCCCTTCGGCGTGAAGCAGAAGACCTGGTCCTCGTACAACTCGAGCTTGGTGTTCTCGAGAAAATCGTCCGGGGCCGCCGAGTTTTCCAGGATTTCGAGCAGGTCCTGCACCCAGCGGAAGCGCTGGATGTCGGTGGCATCGGCATCGTCCTGCTTGTAACCCCAGTGCGCCGCGACCCCGTTCTCGGCCACGTCGTGCATTTCGGCGGTCCTGATCTGGATCTCGATCTTCTGGTTGCGCGGCTCGCGCAGCGTGACGCCGGTGTGCAGGCTTTGGTAGCCATTCGATTTCGGGGTCGAGAGGTAATCCTTGAACCGCCCGGCGATCACCGGGTAGGCCGAGTGCACGGCGCCGAGCGCCGCGTAGCAGGCCTCCTTGTTCGGCACCACGACGCGAAACGCCATGATGTCGGAAAGCTGCTCGAAGGCGACGTTGCGGCGCTGCATCTTCTCCCAGATGGAGTACAGCGCCTTCTCGCGTCCGGTCACTTCGAGCACGTGCACACCGGCTTCCTCGCAGACGCGCGCGAGCTCGGCGCCGACCTCCTCGATCACGTCCGCCCCCTGCCCGCGCAGGAAGTTCAGCCGAGCCTGGATCATGTCGTGCGCTTCGCGGTCAAGCTGCGCGAAGGCGGCGTTCTGCAGCTCGATCTTGACCGCTTCCATGCCGATACGCTCGGCTAGCGGCGCGTAGATTTCCATCGTCTCGCGGGCGATCCGCTTGCGGCGGTCGGGATCCTGCACGTAGTGCAGGGTCCGCATGTTGTGCAATCGATCCGCCAGCTTGACCAGCAGGACCCGGATATCCTTGCTGATCGCCAGCACGAGCTTGCGAAAGTTCTCCGCCTGCTTCGTGCGATCGGATTGCAGCTCAAGCCGGGTCAGCTTGGTGACCCCGTCGACCAGGCCCGCCACGGTCTTGCCGAAGCGCAACTCGATCTCGGATAGCTTGACCGGCGTATCCTCGATCACGTCGTGCAGCAGCCCGGTCGCGATGCTTGCGGCGTCCAGCCCGTAGCCGGCCAGGATGCCCGCCACGGCGACGGGGTGAGTGATATAGAGGTCGCCGTTATCGCGCGCCTGTGTGCCGTGGGCCGTGCTGGCCAGCGCATAGGCGGCGTCGATCAGCCCGACATCCGCTTTTGGATCGTAGTTCTGGACCCGCCGCGCAATCTCGCACGGCCGGGCCTGGTTAGCCCCGACGGGGACCGACACGGGCGATGCCGAACCCGCTCCATCCGGCGCAGCGGCGGGCGCCGGAACCAATCGCCCGCGCGCGCCCTCCATATCGCGCTAGCGCCGTGGCCGGCCGCCGAGCTCCGCCTCGATCGCCGCCTCGAGATCCTCGGGCGACATCTCCTCGCCCTCGACGGGCAGGCCTGCGGCTTCTTCCTCGGCGGTCACGTCCTGCAGCCCGAAGATATTCTGGTCGGTGGGGATCAGGTCCAGCACTTCCTCGTCGGCGGGCTCCGGCTCAGGGGCACGCGACAAGGACTTAATCAGGTCCTGCTCCAGCTCCGGCAGCTCCACGGTCTCCTCGGCGATCTCGCGCAAGGCAATCACCGGGTTCTTGTCGTCGTCGCGATCGATGGTGAGCTCCTCGCCACGGCTGATGTTGCGCGCGCGCTGGGCGGCCAACAAAACCAGTTCGAAGCGGTTCGGCACCTTCTGGACGCAATCCTCTACCGTGACGCGCGCCATGCGCTCAGCCTCCGGGTATAACTCTCGGGTGAGTTTCGGATTTAGGCGAGCCGGTCGCGGTATGCAAGTTGCTTTGCCCTCACACCGCCCGGATCGCTGTTGGCGGCAGCGCGGCGATCAACGCCTCGACCGAGCGGCGCAGCACCGGATGCACCCAGCCGGGCGCCACCTCGGCGAGCGGCACCAGCACGAAGCGGCGCAAATGCGCCCGCGGATGCGGCAGGATCGGGTCCGGTCGGTCCCGGACAAGGTCGCCCATCGCGATGATATCGAGGTCGAGCGGGCGCGCCGCGTTCGGCGCGGCTCGACTGCGCCCTGCGTTGGCCTCGACCGCCTGCAACCAGGCGAGCAGTGCGTCCGGCGCGATCGTCCCGGACAGGCGCGCGACGCCGTTCACAAAGTCGGGCTGCGCAGCGGGCGGCTCGGGCGCGGTCAGAAACCAGCCGGAAACCGCGTCCACGGCAAGCCCGGGTATGCTCCCGAGAGCGCAAGCTGCGTGCTGGCAGCTTGCAAGCGGCATTCGGCCGTTGCCGTCCGGCAAATTTGCGCCAATTGCGACCAAAATCATCAGTCGTTGACTTTCGCCCGATTCACTTTTGTGTAACGCTTAAACTCTGGTTTCCGCGAATTCGCGCCGGCGAGTGTCGACAATTCGGGTTGCACAGAACACGAGGCTTCAAAGCCCGATTTTTGGAAGGTTCGAGCTCCCATGCATTTTCTGCCCAATGAAAGGGTGGCCCTGTTTATCGATGGCGCAAATCTCTACTCCGCCTCGCGCAACCTAGGGTTCGATGTCGACTACCGCAACTTATTGGATTTTTTTAGGCGCAAATCGCACGTTGTGCGCGCATATTACTACTCCGCCGTTCTTGAAACCGAAGAATATTCGCCCTTGAAGCCACTCACCGATTGGCTGGCCTACAACGGCTACACGTTGGTGACGAAGCCGGCGAAAGAATTCACCGATTCGACGGGTCGGCGTCGCGTAAAAGGCAACATGGACATCGAAGTGGCGGTCGACATGCTGGAGTTGGCGCCTCGGATCGATCACGCCGTGCTGTTCAGCGGCGACTCCGATTTCCGCCGGCTGGTAGACGCCGTGCAGCGCAAGGGCGTCCGGGTGTCCGTGGTCTCCTCGATCCGCACCAACCCGCCGATGGTGGCCGACGAGCTCCGTCGCCAAGCCGACCAGTTCGTCGAGCTGGCCGACATCGCGCCCGAGTTCACCCGGCGGCAGACCGAGCCGCGCACCCGGCCGGCGCCGGTGCGCCAAGCCGCACCCGACGCATTCACGGACTCGCACGACGCCGCATGAACGAGGCCGCATCGCGGGCCGATCCCTCGCCGGATGCTCCGGCGCGGGACTGCCCGCTCTGTCCGCGGCTGGTCGCCTACCGCGACACGAACCGTGCGGCGAACCCCGATTGGTTCAACGCACCGGTCCCGAGCTTCGGCCCGGCGGACGCGCCGCTTCTGGTGGTCGGCCTCGCCCCCGGCGTGCGCGGGGCCAATCGCACCGGCCGCCCGTTCACCGGCGATCACGCCGGATTGCTGCTCTACGCCACCCTGCTCCGGTTCGGCCTTGCGAGCGGCGATTACCGCGCCGACCCCGCCGACGGCCTTGTGCTGCACGGCTGCCGGATCGCGAACGCGGTGCGATGCGTCCCGCCAGCGAACCTGCCGACGCCGACGGAGGCCAGGACCTGTAATCGCTTCCTTGCGGTGGAGTTACGAGCGATGCCACGCCTGCGCGCGGTGCTGGCCCTCGGCGTCCTTGCCCATGCGGCGGTGCTGAAGGCTCGCGGCATTCCGGTGGCCCGGGTCCGGTTCCGCCACGGCGATCTCCACGAATTGCCGGACGGGCTGCTGCTGGCGGACAGCTACCACGTATCGCGCTACAACACGAACACCGGCAAGCTCACCGAACCCATGTTTCAGCGCGTGGTGGCGTCCATCCTGGAGCGACTGGGCGAGCAAGCGGTTCTCGCGTGAGACCGCGGCGGCACGTCAGCCGTAGCGCTCCTCGGTCCAGGGGTCGGCGTTGTTGTGATAGCCGCGCACCTCCCAGAAGCCGGGCCGGTCGGAGATGGTGAACTGGATGCGCCGTATCCATTTCGCCGACTTCCAGAAGTAGAGTCGCGGGATCAGAACGCGCACCGGCCCGCCATGCTGACGGCTAATCGGCTTGCCCTCCCATTCGTGGACCAGGAACACGTCCGGCTGGTCGAACTGCTCCCGTCGTACGTTCGTCGCGTAGCCGTCATGGGCGTGAAACACGACGTGCCTGGCCTCCGGCATCGGCCGCACCAGGTCGAGCAGGGTGCGCGCGGGGACGCCCTTCCAACGATTGTCGTAGCGCGACCATTGCGTCACGCAGTGAATGTCCGACACGCTCTCGGCCTGCGGCAGCGCCATCACCTCGTCGAGCGTCAGGCTGATCCGGTTCTCCACCGCGCCGTCGATGTCGAGCCGGAACTTGGCGGGTGTGACGTCGGGCTGGATGCCGAGGTCGAGCACCGGCCAATCCTTCACCAAAGTCTGCCCCGGCGGCAGCCGGTCGCGCGCCGGATCGGCGGTGGTGCCGGTGAGCAGCCGCCCGTCGCGCGCCCAGCCCTGCTTGGTCTCGATCAGCTTGTCCCGGATGCGCCCGGAAAGCGGGACTTCGTCGCTGTCGCGATCGCTCATGTACGTCCTTTACAAACACGGCGGACAGCCGCCTGATTGCCGGTGATATGGAGTGCCGGTCGACCCGGTGGGGAGGAATCATGGCCTACAAGCCCTTCGACCTGACCGGCAAGGTCGCGCTGGTCACCGGCGGCAATAGCGGCATCGGGCTCGGGATCGCCAAGGCGGTCGCCGAAGCGGGTGCGGATGTCGCGATCTGGGGCACCAATGCGGCCAAGAACGAGACGGCGCGCGGCGCGCTCGCCGGAACCGGCCGCAAGGTGGTGGCACTCGAGTGCGACGTGGGCGACGAGGCGGCGGTCGAGCGAGCGTTCGCGCAGACCGTGTCGGAACTTGGCCGGGTCGACGGCTGCTTCGCCAACGCCGGCGTCAGCGGGCGCGGGCTCAAGAGCTTCCTCGACATGACCAGCGAGGAATGGAACCGCGTCATGCGCGTCAACCTCGACGGCGCGTTCTATACCTTCCGCACCGCGGCCAGGCACATGGTCGAGCGCGGCGGCGGCGGCGTCTTGGTCGGCACCGCGTCGCTGGCGGCGATCGAAGCGGCGCCCCGCGGCGAGCATTATGCCGCCACCAAGGGCGGCGTGATCTCGATGTGTCGCGCGATGGCGGTCGAGTTCGCTCGCTACGGCGTCCGCGCGCACGCGATCCTGCCGGGCTGGATCGAGACCAACATGACGGCCAACGCCGTCGCCAACCCGAAATTCGCCGGCAACGTCATGCCGCGCATCCCGATGCGCCGCTGGGGCGAGGGCGACGATTTCGGCGGCATCGCCGTCTATCTCATGAGCAGCGCGTCGAAGTACCACACCGGCGATACGTTCGTGATCGACGGGGGGTATTCGCTGTTCTGAGGGAGAATGCGGGCGCCCCGAAGCGAGAGCGAGCGTTCGACGGCGCTCAGTGCAGCATCGGCGCCGCGATGGACAGGCGCTCGGCGACGGCGTGCAAGCGCTTGTCGCGGGTCCAAAGCGTGGTTCCCGCCGTAAGCCGAACCGAGGCGGCGAGATGCGCGTCGACATATCCGATGCCGGAGCCAGACAGGGCGTCTCGCTCGATCATCGCCAGCACCTCCTCGTCGTCAGCCAGCGCGGCCTGCGGCAGGTTGGCGATAAAGCCGACGATCGCGATACGGTCGCGCATGGAGCCGAGGGCAATCTCCCCGGTCACGCACGGATGGCTGAGAACCCGGTCGTCCTGCAGCAGGCGCTCGAGCCGTGGGTCGGGCGCACGGATGTGGTCGATCCAGACCGAACTGTCGGCCAGAATCACTCCGGATCGGACCGACGCCGCGGCGCGGCCGTAGCGTCGGGATCGCTGCCGCCGAGTCGCGCCAGGCGCCGCGCTGCCTCACGCTGAACCAGAGCAGTGAGAGCGGCGTTGATCAGCGCTGATTTCTCCTTAACGCCGGTAAGAAACTGTGCCCTCGCCACGAGAGCGTCGTCGAGCGTGACTGTGGTGCGCATGGCTCCCTCCGACCGCGCACTGAATATTGCATCAAATGATGCTCAAATCAATGCCTATCCCTTCGCCCGCATCAGTCGCGCCTTGTCGCGCTGCCAGTCGCGGGCGGCGATCGCGTGCCGCTTGTCGGCTTTCTGGCGCCCCTCGCCCAAGCCCAGCAACACTTTGGCGCGGCCGCGCTCGTTGAAATGGATGTCGAGCGGCACGAGCGAGAAGCCCGCGCGCGTGATCGAGCCGGTCAGTTCGCGGATCTGCTTCTGTTTCAGCAGCAGCTTGCGCGGTGCTCGCGGCTCGAAGCGGCTCAGCACCCCGCCCTGATATTCGGGGATATAGACATTGAACAACCACATCTCGCCGTCGCGCTCGCCCGCCCAGGCCTCGCTCAAGGTGGCGCGGCCTAGGCGCAGCGACTTCACCTCGGGCCCTTTCAGCACCAAACCGGCCTCGACGGTCTGCTTGATCGTGTAGTCGAACCGCGCCTTGCGGTTCTGCGCCGCGACGCCGTGCGAAATCAGACCCTTCTTCGGGCGTTTCTGCTCTGCCATGACGCGCCGGTCTGCGCGCCTGCGGTCAGTTCAGCAACCCCACCTCGATCATCGCCTCGCGCACCCGCCCCCGCGTGGGCGCGGCGACTGGCGCCAGCGGCAGCCGGCACATCTCGGTGGTGCGGCCAAGCAAGCTCGCGGCGAATTTCACCGGCCCCGGGCTGGTCTCGCAGAACAGGGCGTCGTGCAGCGGCACCAGCCGATCCTGGACGGTAATGGCGTCGTTCACCCGGCCTTCCTGCCAGGCGATATGCATTTCGCTGCATAGCCTGGGTGCCACGTTGGCGGTGACGCTGATGCAGCCGTCGCCGCCCGAGGCGAGGAACGCCACTGCCGTGTGGTCCTCTCCGGAAAGCTGGCAGAACCCGGCGCCGCAAGCGCGCCGCGTGTGCAAAGGGCGCGCGAGATTGGCGGTCGCATCCTTGACCCCGACGACGTTCGCGTGCCTGCCCAGCCGCGCCATGGTCTCGACGCTCATGTCCACCACGCTGCGCGAGGGGATGTTGTAGATCAGCATCGGCAGGTCCACCGCGTCGGCGATGGCGGTGAAATGGAGATACAATCCTTCCTGGGTCGGCTTGTTGTAGTACGGCGTGACTACGAGCGTGGCGTCGGCGCCGGCCGCCTTGGCGTGGCGGGCGAGGTCGATCGCCTCCTCCGTGGAGTTCGAGCCGGCCCCCGCGATGACCGGAACCCTGCCCCGCGCCACCTCGACCGCGATCTCGACGACGCGCTTGTGCTCCTCATGGCTCAAGGTAGGTGACTCGCCGGTGGTGCCGACGGGAACCAAGCCGTGCGTCCCTTCATTGATCTGCCAATCGATGAAGGCGGCGTAGGCGCGCTCATCGACCGATCCGTCCTCGCGCATCGGCGTGATCGTCGCGACGAGCGATCCCTTGAACATAGCGATCTTCCTTTGTCCGAATCGACCAATCACGCTAGGCGCGCCCCTGCTGCGCCGCAAGCCGGGCTGGGCTACAAGGGGAGATGCCTCGCCGGTTGCTTGCTCCGCTTGTCGCCTTGCTTGCCGCGGCCTGCACGCCGGGTCCGATGGAGGCGGTGCGCGCCGACCGATGGCAGGACGCGCAGACGCGGGTGGCCGACAGCGCCGACCCGGTCGCCGGCAAGCTCGTGACCTACTTCCGGCTGCTGAGCCCGCACGGCGCCTCGGCGGCCGAAATAGCGGCGTTCGCCGCGGCCAATCCCACTTGGCCCAGTCAAGGTCAGTTGGAACAACGCCGTCAGGAGGCGCTGGCGAACGAGCCTGACCAGACCGCGGCGCTGCAGCAATGCGAGCAGGCGGCGCTGCAGGTAACCACCGCCCTGCTGCGCTGCGCCGAGGCCTACACGGCCGCCGGCCGGCCGACGGATGCGGCCCGTGTCGTCCGACAAGCATGGGTGGGCGGCATCGTCGACCCGGCGGCCGAAACGGCATTCCTGCGGCGCTGGGGCGCCATCCTCACCTCCGACGACCAATGGGCGCGCTTCCAGACCCTGATTTCGGGCCAGACCGAGGCCGCCGCGCGGCAGGCCGCACGGCTGGATCGGCAGCCGCGCGCCGTGGCCGAGGCTCGGCTCGCCTTCCGGCACGACGACCCGATCGCCGAAACCAGGCTTGCCGCCGTCGCCCCTGCGATGAGCGGCGATCCGGGTCTCATGCTCGACCACGCGGCGTGGCTGCGCCGGCGCGAGCGGCTGGACGAAGCGCGCGACCTCTGGCTCGCGCACGGGATCGATGCACAACGCGCGGCTCCGCATGGGCGCCTCGGCGCCTTCTGGTCGGAACGCAACCAGCTCGCCCGCCGGCTGCTCCGCGCGGGCGACGATCGCGGCGCCTATGCCGTCGTCGGCGCGCACGGCCCGATCGCAACCGAGCAGCTCCTGGAGGCCGAGTTCCTGGCAGGCTTCATCGCGCTGCGGCGGCTGCACGATGCGGCCATGGCCATCCCGCATTTCCAGGCGCTCGCCGCGGCGTCGGCGGCGGCGCTGACGCAGAGCCGGTCGCACTACTGGCTCGCCCGGGCCGACGCCGAGGCGGGACGCGACCCGGGAACCGAGTATCGGCTTGCGGCGGCGTGGCCGACCACCTTCTACGGCCAGCTTGCCGCGCTGGCGCTCGACCCCGACCAAGCCGCCCTCGCGCGCCGCATTCGCGCCGCGCGCGATCCGGCCTGGACCCGCGACCAGGCGCTCGACTTCGCCGGAACCGAACTGGCGCGGGCCGCCGGCCGGCTCGTCGCCTGGGGCGAGCCGCGTCGCGCGCACGCCTTCCTGCGGCGCACCGATGAGCAAGCCCCCTCGCCCGCGCAGCGCGCCCTGACGGCGCATCTCGCGAATGGGCTCGGGATGCCCGACGTGGCGGTTGCCGTCGCTCGGCGCATGGGCCGCGACGGGCTGATGCTGCCGGAGGCCGGTTGGCCGACGCCGTTCGCGCCGCCCGACACCGGCCTCGATCCGGCGATCGTGCTCGCGCTCATGCGCCAGGAAAGCAGCTTCGACGCGCAGGCGGTCAGTCCGTCCGGGGCGCGTGGACTGATGCAGCTGATGCCGGCAACCGCGCAGGCGGTGTCGCGGCAGACTGGCCAATCGAGCACGCTCGCCGCGCTGACCGACGATCCGCAGCTCAACATGCGGCTCGGGACGGCCTATCTGGCGACGGTCGAGGCGCAGTTCGGCGCCCTCCCCCTCGCTTTCGCCGCCTACAACGCCGGGCCGAACCGGGTGGGGGAGTGGCTCGCCGTGAACGGCGATCCGCGCGCGGGCGGCGACATGCTCGACTGGATCGAGCTGATCCCGTTCAACGAGACGCGCAACTACGTGCAACGCGTGCTGGAGAACGCCGTCGTCTACCGCGCGCGCGGGGGCGGCACGGCACCGGTAGTGCTTGCCACCTGGTCGCGATGATGCCCACCCGCGCGGCACGGCTGGTGGCGGGCTTCTTCGGTTGCGGCCACACGCCGGTCGCACCTGGAACCGCGGGTTCCCTCGCGGCGCTGGCACTCGGTTACGGCTTGATGCACCTGCCCACCTACGCCCTCACTTGCAGCATCCTGCTGGCGAGCCTTGGCGGGCTCTGGGCGGTGCGGGCGGCTGGCGTCGACTGCGACCCGGGCTGGATCGTGATCGACGAGGTGGCCGGGCAGTGGGTGGCGCTGCTCGGGCTCGCCCGGCCGACAGCCGCCGGGCTTGCGGCTGCCTTCCTCGTGTTCCGTCTGCTCGACATCGCCAAGCCCGGACCGGTCGGTTGGGCGGACCGCCAGCCGGGTGCCGCCGGGATCATGGCCGACGATCTTCTCGCCGGCGCTCTCGCGGCCGCGATTCTTTGGGCCACTCGGTCACGCTGGCCGGGGCTGCTCGGCTGACGCGCCGTTGTCCGCGCGCTTTCCGCCGCGTAATGATTGGCGCTCGCCCGCTTGTACCGCTCCCCGGAGTTCATGATGAACCTCGTGCCTGACACGGGCGACGCCTCGCTCACGATCGCCGAGCGCAGGAGGGCTGGTCGGGAATTGCGCCGGGGCGTCCCGCGGCGGGCTCACGCCGGCTGGTCGCCGCAACCTGGCCGTCCCGATCCGGTGCAGACCATCATCGACACCGGCCGGCATCGTATCCAAAAACTGCTGCCGATCCGCTACGGCCGGATGCGGGTCAACGCCTTCGCTTTCCTGCGCGGCGCGGCGGCGATCATGGCCGCCGACCTCGCGACGACACCGCGAAGCGGTCTCGTCGTGCAGGCTTGCGGCGACTGCCACCTGGCCAATTTCGGCACCTACTCGTCGCCCGAGGGGATGCCGGTGTTCGACATCAACGATTTCGACGAGACCTTGGCGGCGCCGTTCGAGTGGGACCTGAAGCGGCTCGCCGCGAGCTTCGTGGTGACGGCACGTAGCCGGCGGATGTCGGACCGGCGCGCCGGCGCGCTGGCGACCGCCGCCTGCCGCGCTTATCGCGAGCGCATCGCCGAACTCGCCGGCATGGACCCGCTGCGGGCTTGGCGCGCGCAGATCGATCTTGCCGAGGCACTGACCGTGATCGCCGATCAGAAGCTGCGCGAGCGCGAGGCCAAGCGGCTGCAGGCCGCGGCCGATGCTCACCGCACCGGCTACCCGAAGCTAATCGAGCGACGCAGAGGTGACTGGCGCATCAAGACCGCGCTCCCCTACACGTTCCCGCTGACCGACCCGCACGACCGGACCCTGGAGTCCGCTGCGCAAGCCGCGTTTCGCTCCTACCGCGCCTCGCTGCGGGATGAGCAGCGGTTCATCGTGGCGCGCTACGAACTCAGCGATCTCGCCTTCAAAGTGGTCGGCGTCGGCAGCGTCGGCACGTTCTGCGCCATCGGCCTGTTCACGACCGCCGATGGCGACGCGCTGCTGCTGCAGCTCAAGGAAGCGCAGCGATCGGTGCTCGCCGCCTACGCCGGCCCGAGCCGGTTCGCCAACCAGGGAAGGCGCGTCGTCGTCGGCCAGCACATCATGCAGGCGGTCAGCGACCCGTTTCTGGGCTGGACGGACGACGACGGCGACGACCGGCCCTGCTACGTGCGCCAGCTCAAGGATTGCAGGATGGCGATGGTCGGCGAGACGCTTGCCGACGCGGCGCTCGACGCCCACGCCCTCCTGTGCGGGCGGGCACTTGCCCGCGCCCATGCGCGCTCGCAGGACGCCGCGCGCCTGTCGGGCTATATGGGCAACAGCAGCGCGCTGGACGCCGCCATCACGGAGTTCGCCATGGCCTATGCCGATCAGACCGAACACGATTACCGCTTGTTCCTCGACGCGATCGATTCCGGGCTGATCGAGGCAGCCACACCGTGACGGCGCAAGGTCTGATCGCCTCGGATCTGCTCGACGAGGCCGAAACGCTGCTCTCGGTCTGCCGGGCGCGCGGCGCGATCGTCGCCACCGCGGAAAGCTGTACCGGCGGGCTGATCGCGGCCGCGCTCACCGCGATCGCCGGGTCGTCGGATGTCATGGATCGTGGCTTCGTCACCTACTCGAACGAAGCCAAGAGCGACATGCTGGAGGTGCCGCCCGCGCTGATCGCCGCGGTCGGCGCGGTGAGCGACGAGGTGGCGGCGGCAATGGCGGCGGGTGCGATCAAGCATTCACGGGCAAGCATCGCCGTTTCGGTCACCGGCGTCGCCGGGCCGGGCGGCGGCTCCCCCGACAAGCCCGTGGGCCTGGTCTGCTTCGGTCTGTCCCGTCGCGACGGCGCCACCAGCACGGAGCGGCGCATCTTTCCCGGCGACCGCACCGACATCCGCATGGCCACCGTCGCGCACGCCTTCGCGCTGATCCGCGCCGCGCTGTAGCGGGTTGCCCTCCCGTCGGGGCGCTGGCAGGAACGCGCGAATGCCGAGTTCTCCCTCGCCGACTCCTCTTCCCCGACGAGGAGAACGGTTCCGCTCCCTTTCCCGTATCGCGACAGAGGGTTGGTCGACGGGGCTGGAGTGCGTCGGCACCGGCGCCGCGCTGCTCACGCCGATCTTCCTGATGCACGGCCACGGCATCGCCGAAGGGACGATCGCGCTCACTGATTTCTGTTTCCTGGCCGCCAGCTTCCGTCGACGGGACTGGCGCTGGCTCCGAACAAGGTGGCTGACCATCACGTTCGCTTGGTGGCTCTGGGTGCTGATTTGCAGCGTGCTCGCCCACCAAGGCAGCATCCTCCAATCGGTGCTCCAACTCCGGTTCTTCATGTTCGTCGCCGCACTCGAGCAGTTCGCGCTACGAGACGGCACGGCCCGGCGATGGATGTTTCGTGTCATCGCCGCATGCGCGGTCTGGATCGTCGGCCACTGCGCCTATCAACTCGTCATGGGCCGCAACCTGTTCGGTTGGCCGCGCGGGCCGGCGGGCGAACTCACCGGTCCGTTCGGCAAGCCGCGCGCCGGGCCGCCGCTGTCGCGCATCATGCTGCCGGTTCTGCTTCCCTCGATTGCCGCGCTGCTGGCACGGCGGCGGCGAATGTCGTCGCTCGCGGCCGGCGGTCTCGTGCTCGGCGGCGTATGCACGATGGTGCTTATCAGCCAGCGAATGCCGCTGATCCTCGTGATCCTCGGGCTGGTGGTCTCCGCCATCCTGCTCGAGCGACTGCGG
>JAABUQ010003411.1_pt1 | contig 29152 bp, 26 predicted proteins | sample 5560001 | NCBI WGS metagenome assembly JAABUQ01 (sample SAMN10711888, study PRJNA513371) | rock metagenome | isolation source: Antarctica rocks | place: Antarctica: Victoria Land, Finger Mt nord | collected 2015-12-18 | reverse complement strand
CGAACTGACGATTGGCATCATCGTGCGGCTCGATCATCTCGATCAAGCCGTCCGAGCGGTGCATCAGGAATGCGAGTTGGGCAAGCTCGCAACCTTGTCTTCCATTTGAATCGCCGATGCGAGGTGCGGCTGGTGCGCCGTCAACCGGCGTATCGTGAAGGGCAGGCCCTGCAATGCAAAACTGTTGCGTAGAGCGTCCTCGACAGCATCCAGATTGTGTTCGGCAAATGCCACGATCGATGGCCCCGCACCGCTCAAACAAACGCCGAGCAGATCGGGATGCTCAAGGCCGAGCAATTCAGCCAGGCCCGGAACCAGCTCCTGCCGGAATGGCTGATGAAGCCGGTCGTGCAACGCTTCACGAAGCAGCGAGTAGTCGCCGCCCTGCACGGCTTGGAGAAAAAGCGCCACGCGCTGCAAGTTGAACACCGCGTCTTGATGCGCGATGTACTCGGGGAGCACGCTGCGTGAAGCCGATGTGGCGAGCGACAACTTCGGGGTGAGCACCAGAAACGAAAGCGCCTCGGGCCACGCAAGGCGTACTGCAAAAGCGGAACGATCCGGCAACTGGCAGCTGACCGTCAATCCGCCCAGCAGCGCCGCGGCAACGTTATCGGGATGCCCTTCGAGCGCACAGGCGGCATTCAGCAAACCCTGCACCGGTAACGGATCGGTGATGGCCTCGTAAAGGCGCAGGCCCGCCACCGTAGCTGCTGCGCTGCTGCCCAGTCCGCCCTTCATAGGAATTTCGCTTCGCACATCGATTCGTAATGACGGATGTGAGCCGCCTCCCTGCCCCGCTAAAAAGCGAAAGGCGCGCTCGATGTAGTTCTCGCCGTCGACCACGCAATCGAAGAAGTGGAACAGCAGTTCGTTTTCGCCGGGCAGCACCGTCACATCCAGCTGCAGATACAAGTCGACCGCTACGGCGAGCGTGTCGAAACCCGGCCCGAGATTGGCAATCGAGCCCGGCACGCGAATCTGAAAGCTGTCTCGCGGTGCGCGGTTCATGCCTGGGGAGCGAGCGTTCCTTCCCATTTGCTTCCTGCAGCCGCGTCCTTGCGAGCTTGCCGCTTCTCCTGGGCCTTGATGATGTAGTCGGTGTCTTTGAGCACGTGCCCGGTGAGAATCGCCACAATCGAAGCGTCACGGTCGAGTTTGCCTTCGCTTGTGAGCTTTCGAATGCCGGCGAGAGTGGTGGCGGATGCAGGTTCGCAGCCAATACCGTCGTGGCCGATCAGAGTCTTGGCTTCCCCGATCTCTTCATCTGTCACGTCCATCACCGCGCCTCCGGTTGCTTCCACTCCGCGCAGCGCTTTCTTCCAGGATCGCGGGTTGCCGATGCGGATCGCCGTTGCTACTGTTTCCGGGTGAGCCAGCGGCGTTAGCTCAGCTTCGTGAGCATTCCACATGCGCGCCAGCGGATTCGCCCCTTCGGCCTGCACGATAATCATGCGCGGCACCCTGTCGATGAAACCAAACCGGCACAACTCCGCAAACGCCTTGCCGAACGCAGATGAATTGCCCAGGTTCCCTCCCGGCACAACTAGGTAATCAGGGGGCTGCCAGTTGAACTGTTCGAGCAGCTCGAACATCGCCGTTTTTTGGCCCTCGACACGGAACGGATTGATCGAATTCAAGAAATATAAATCCGGGTCGTCACTTTCGAGCAGCCGGTTCAGAGCGTCATCGAAACTGCCTTCGATCTGCACAATCTCGGCGCCAAAATCGAGAGCCTGCGCGAGCTTATTATTCGAAGCCTGCCCGGCCGGAAGATACACTCGGCCAGTCACACCGGCCCGTGCCGCGTAAGCTGCTAGCGACGCTGCCGTGTTGCCGGTCGATGCGCAAGCAACTGCCTTCGCCCCGCTGAATTTCGCTTCGGTCATCCCGACCGTCATTCCGAGATCCTTAAAAGAGCCAGTCGGGTTCCAACCGAGATGCTTGAACCACAAATGTTTCACGCCCGCCCACTCGGCCGTTTTCCTCCCAGCCACGACCGGCGTGTTCCCCTCCGCAAGTGTTACAACTCCGCTTGCCGAATAGGTATCAGGCAGAAGTTCGCGAAAGCGCCAGACACCGCTGCGGTCGCGGCTGCTGAAGGATGTGCGCCGCTCGAGCCAGCGTCGTTTAAGAACGGCTGCATCGGCTTCGATCGAATCCATTGCGACTTCGAGCAGATCCCCGCAGCGCGGGCACGCCAGTGGGCGATCGTGAAGATCCAACGTTGCCGCGCAACCGGCGACACTACACCTCAGGTACGATTTCATGCCTTGATTGATTCAAAGTAACACCAAGCGCCAAAGCGTTAGCCGCGCCTTAACGTGGTGCGTTTCGCCAGATTAGCGGCCGGCGTTTGCTCGATGCGCTGCTGCGCGCTTCAAGTCTTCCTGGCGGTCGTGCTCTTCCTGATCTTTGTAGCGCCGCTCGCGCTCGGCGACCAGTTGTTCGTAAGCTGGAACCTGCTGCGGCGTGAGCACCGCCTCAACGCGACTGATCTGCTCCTGCTTAATTTGCATCATCGAAGGATGATACTGATCCCGCACGCTTTTATATCTTGCTTTTGTCTCGTCCAGAATGACTTCGAGCTGGTTCACCTGGCCGGGAGTCAATTTCAGGCTCGATTTCATCTCCGACATGTAATGCTGCCGGAAATCCTCAGCTGTCTTGGCGTTTACAACTGATTTTTCGAAGTATCGTTGTCCCAATACGCCCGAGGCCACACCCGAGGCGAATAACACGATGGCGAGCAAAATCGCCGACGCCTGATTGCGCTTCATAAAATCCGTCTTGATCCACCCCTATTTGCCGGGAGGCGTGTCCGGTACAGGGGTCCGGATAGCCTCGGCGTAATCCGTCTGTTCGGCTGTGTGATCGGCCATCAAAGCATCCGCATAGGTAGGCGCAACGTAGCGCACTCCTGGCGAGGTAAGCAGGTTCAGCACAAGCAACAGGAGAAACAATGCGGCCGACGCAGTGGTCATGGTCTTTCCCAGATGACCGAAAACCGACCAGAAGTTTTGGCGAGCTTCAATCTTTTGCCACAGAGTAGGCATGAAATCCGGTCCGGCTTCCACTTCCGGGCAGGCAGCCCGATAACTCCGGAACAAAGCATCCAACTCGGCGTCGCAATGATCCATCGTGTTCTCCCCGGCCGCTGCTAAGCGGCCCCACACCCGTAACCTAAATCTTTCCGCCCTCAGCAGCGGTATTGTACGCCTTCAGCACTCGCTGCCTCGCCCGAAATAACCGAACCTTGAGCGCATTCTCATTGACGTGATAGATCTTTTCCAGTTCCTTCAAGGAAAGCCCCTCGACTTCCTTCAGCGTTAACAACAAACGGTCGTCCTCCGAGACGTCTTGAAAAAGAGCTTCCATCAACTCGCGGGCCCGGCTCTTCTCCCTGTCGTTTTGCTCCTGTTTGCCGCCGGCTGCCGAGTCCGCCATTAAAACCTGCTGCTCACTTAAATCGGACATCCGGAACTCCGCCCGGCGCTTTCGGCGTCGCAAGTAGTCATAAGCCGCGTTCACTGTCAAACGGTACAGCCAAGGCTCGAAGACGTCGGGAGTCCGAAGCTGGTCGAGCGAATAATACAGCCGCACAAAAACTTCCTGGGCTACGTCCTCCACATCCTCGGGACGCCCTATCAACCGTGAGATCGTTCCCAAAATCCGCTTGCGGTAAGCGACGACAATTTGATTGAATGCCTGCCCATCGGCGGCGCGCGCTCTCTCAATCAGTTCTGCGTCAACAAGCATCCAGGCGTTTCGCGCCGGAACCTGTTCGGCCTAACTGTCTAGGCGCTCCGGCAATTTGTTAGGTTACAAGGCTTGGGGCGGAACTCCAAGCTGCTGTCCTGGATCGGGGACTCCAGATGCGTCAAAGGAACACTTCTGATGCCTTGCAACGCTCGAATCGCAGCATCCACGGCCGAACGCTGCGCATACAAGTGCTCCAGCTCAATCTTGAGCATACTCACCATCCTGCCTCTGCAGGAGCTCCGACGGTGCGACATAGCTTGTTTTACCTCTAACCAAGCGAGCTTGCAACGTTTTTGATGGGGGGAAAGTAGGCCGCCGCCGACTCCGGGGTTCGATCCAGACGTCAGGTGCGGGGCGCCGCAGCAGCCGGAACCGAATGGTAGTCAAGCGACCCGTAGTAGTCCATCGCGCTCATGAAGCGATAGAGGCGGTCCGCCCGGTCTTTCAGTTCCGAGAGTTCCTGCGAAAACGCCATGCGAACTTCCGGCGTATTCGAGGTCGATTCGATGGAAGAATACAGGGCCCGAAGAGCTCGCTCTCCATTCAGAATGTTTTCCAGCTGGTGAACCAGCAATGTGTCGATCGGATGTATCGTTGCGGAACTCACGCCAGTCTCTTGCTCCTTCATTTCGATAGTTCGACGAGCAATCGAACGGCCATCCGCTGGGACCCCGCTGAACGCGCCTCCGCGAGGAGTGCTATCTTCTTGGTTGCTCAATGACTTACCAGTCCTATGCTTCTCTGACGGCCGGGCCGCTTGCCTATTTCGTAGGAGACGAATGCGTAAAAATGAAACGTCGCCTACAGTGGCGAAAGCTCTCAGTCTTTTCCGGCGGCTAAGAGCAGGGAAGGTTTCGGAGTAGGCGGTTTAAAAGCGCGCGTCCTTAAACGGAATAGGCAGCGGTCATTAACGGTTTGGATAGTCAGCGGGGAAATGCAAGCTTTGTTACTGAACTCTTGGTCCGGGCGGCCTTCTTGGATGTGCCGCTAAGTGAAAGAAGCAAGCGGGAAAGGAAGCCCGTCGAGGCAGACAAATAGCTGGGGCATCGATCTGAACTATGAAGATGCTTTCGGCAAATGGCACGACGCCACAGAGGAGACGGTACAGGCCGTGCTCCACGCCATGGGAGCAGACGATGCCGCGGCAGAGTCGCCCAAAGACGATCCGGTGCAGGTCGTGCGGCAGGGTGAAGCGCGCGCCCTTCCCAAACCGGCCTCCATCACGTTAGAAAACGGCGGAACGGTCGAGGCCGCTAGGACGCTGCCAGCTGGTCTACCGGCCGGTTATCACTTTCTGCAGTTTGCGGATCGAGGAAAACCTCAGCGCCTGATCGTCACTCCGGGCCAGTGTTTCCTGCCTAACAACCTTAGGACGTGGGGCTGGGCTGTGCAGCTGTACGCCGCGCGGTCTCGCGCCAGCTGGGGCATTGGCGATTTCGGGGATCTGGAGAGCCTGGCCCAGTGGTCGGCCGGAAAGCTAGGCTCCGGCATGATGCTGCTAAACCCTCTGAGCGCGGCCTGCCCGATTGAGCCTCAGCAAACTAGCCCGTATTACCCCTCCTCAAGGCGTTTTTTCAACCCCTTATGGATTCGAGTCGAGTGGATTCCCGGCGCACGGGAGCATGGCGGCGCTGCGATTGAGAAGGCGGCGAATGCCGGGCACGAGTTGAACCGCACCCGTCTGATCGATCGCGATCAGGTGTTCGACCTAAAGATGCAAGCTTTCGAACTGCTCTGGGAGCACTTTGCGGGCGATGGTGCCTTCACTGGCTTTTGCCGCGAACACGGCGCCGACCTCGACCGCTACGCCACCTTTTGCGCTCTGGCCGAGCACCACAACTCAGGCTGGCACTCCTGGCCCCGGGAGTTGCAGCATCCGGGCACGGCGGAGGTAGCGCGTTTCGCCGCCGCAAATAGCCGCCGCGTCGAGTTTCACAAATGGCTGCAGTGGCTCTTCGACCGGCAGCTTGCCCGCTGTGCCGGTCACCTTTCGATCATGCAGGACCTCCCGATCGGCGTCGATCCGGATGGCGCCGATGCCTGGGCGTGGCAGGATATTTTCGCGAAAGGCGCAGCCGTGGGCGCACCGCCCGATGAATTCAATACCCAGGGCCAGAACTGGGGCTTACCTCCTTTTGTTCCGCATAAACTGCGAGCCGCCGGATATGAGCCTTTCATTCAAACGATCCGGGCAGCTTTCCGGAACGGCGGAGGTCTCCGGATCGATCACGTCATGGGTTTGTTCCGGCTCTTCTGGATCCCACAAGGCATGGCGGCCAAACACGGAACGTACGTTCGCTACAACGCCGACGAGATGCTCTCGATTGTCGCTCTCGAAAGCGCGCGCGCGAAGGCCTATGTTGTTGGGGAAGATCTGGGGACGGTCGAAAAGGAGGCTCGCGAAAAACTGGCAAGTTACAACGTCATGTCCTACCGGCTGCTCTGGTTTGAGAAAGAGGCTCCCAGCACATACCCGCAGGAGGCTCTGGCGGCGATCACGACTCACGATCTGCCTACCGTGACCGGCCTGTGGACGGGATCGGATCTCGCCCGGCAGCACGAGCTCGAATTGAATCCAAACGAGGAGAGTACGACCGAGATTCACGAACGCCTGACGCGCGTTGCGCGGCTCACGCCCGAAACCCCAATCGAAGATGTCATCGCCAGGTCATACCAGGTTCTGGCGCAAGCCCCCTGCCGCATCTTGACCGCGGCCCTCGACGATGCTGCTGCCGTTGCGGAGCGTCCCAACGTGCCCGCCACGATGTCGGATAAGAATCCGAATTGGTCGATCGCACTTCCCGCGCCCATCGAAGATCTGATGAAAGAGAAGCTGCCCGCGCAGATTGCGGCAGCTTTGCGAAGAGAAGATCGGGAGTGAGCCTGGCGCTGTGTAGCTGTCACTCGCGTTCGCTTCTGTATCGGAGTGCTGGACGAGCATGTGAATCGTTGTAGGCCAATGGCAGCTCATAAGAGAGGTTCTCGTCTATGAAATGTCCGGTGACGACATGAAGCTCCAGGATGCAACCATCATGGAGCTGACCAAACAGAGCCATGAGTTCCCGGATCCCATTCTCGTCGGTGATCTCACCCCAGCCAGTTTCAGATTTTAAGGTATCCATTGATGGACTCTCGGAGACAAGTTGAGCGCGACGATCCGCGTGGGCTGCCATTCGAGCAACAATAATAAAAGCATGGCTGCCCAACCCTCACCGCTCGGCATTCAGGAGTTTCATAAGCTTTATGATGGCGTCAAGCCGGCATACGAGTACTGGTTTGGTGAGGCCGTCCAGAAATCCATGCCCACTATCTTGCACGGCATCGTGCAATTCCTGATCGCGACACTGCTGGAGAGAGCTGGCTGGAACACCTCTCTAGAGGTTCGCCTCAAAATAGTTCCAGATGCGGAACCTGTGCTAGATGTAATCGCGGTACAAGGAAAATTTAAAGGGCCGTATCCGACAGCGGCCCCGGAACTCTGCGTTGAAGTCTTATCTCCCCGAGACACTCTTCCGAAAGCTCTGGAAAAGGCCAAGCAATACATCAGTTGGGGATCTCAGTGCGTTTGGATTATCGACCCGGAGAAACGCACCGCGTGGACGCTCTCAGAGCGAACGGATGAGCCAGCTTGGGTTTCGCCTGGCGGAGTTCTTCGAGTTGGCGGTACGGAACTATCGCTTGAAATGCTGTTTTCAGAGGTCGACCGCAAGCTGGAAACGACGGAGAGTCAGAACTAAACAAGTCAATTCTCTGCCCGTAGAGTCTCGGAAGGCTGTGTGCGTACGGCGTCCAGAGTCGGCATCACGGTTGCCCCTGCGGCAAGCAGCAAGACAAAGATAACCGCCGCTGCGAGTGAACCCGTATCCCATGGCGAGACTCCATACAGCAAAGGGCGTATCACGGAGGCTACGAACGTTCAACACAAACGAATCGAAGTCCGTTCCAAGCCTGTAGAACATCGGGCGAATTGGTTCACGTAAAGAACGGTACTTCGCGTCGCTCACTAGTCCGATAATTTCGTATGTGCCAACCGCCGCCGTGCCCTCTATTCCCATGCCGAATCGTTTACCTATCGGAGCGGTGTTCGGGAAAAAGCGCTTCGCGAACGTCTCGTTCACAACCGCTCGCTCGGGACCCCGCCTTTCCGGCCCGATAGCATCGGCTTGCGTGAAATCGCGCCCGGAAAGAATTCGCATACCCAGCGTTTGGAAGTACTCCGGAGAGACGACATTTACATTGACGTTCATGAAGTCGGCACGGCTGATAACTTGGCCTGCCGGAGCAACGCTTGCACTGATGCCGTGACCTCGCATTACGCCGACCGAAGATATAGCTAAGGACGCAACTCCTGGCAATCGGCGTACTCGCTCCGTGAGCGCGTTCAGGTATGCCCGGACTACCTGGTTGCCGGCGAGATCGGCAGTAAAGGTCGCAACATAGTCTCTCGCAAATCCGGGAGGGGTGTCCTGTAATTGTTGAAAGGTTCGCAGAAGCAAACCCGTTTCCGCAAGCATGAATGTGCACAAGGCAATCTGTAATGCGATCAGGACTTGCCGCCCACGCATTGCGCCGCTCGCTCGCACACCGCGGAGTACGGTATCTAGATTCCACCGCGAAGTCGCGATAGCGGGACCCACCCCACAGATTAAAGCGGTTATGATTGACAGCAGCAGAGAGCAGAGCAAGACCCGCCGGCCGACACTAGTGTCTATCGAGAGTGGCACGAGCGCTGTACCCAGGTCGCGGACCGGCGGTAGTAGTCGCAAGATCAACGGAGTTGCGGCCATCGCAATGCACATGCCAGCGCCACAGCCGAAGATCACAAGCAGCAAGCTTTCGGCAATCATCTGGCGCATGATTCGCAATCGAGTTGCGCCGATCGCTAGGCGAACCGTAATCTCCTGCTGGCGTGCCGCCGTTCGGGCCAGCAGTAGGCCGGCCACATTCAAGCAGACGATTGATAGCAGCAGAGCGGCTGCGCCCATAAGGAGCTTGAGCGCATCCCCAAACCGATCCCGCAGAATCGATGTGCCTCGGGCCAGTGGCTCCAGCTTCATGCCCCTACTAAGGAGCATCGAAGCCGCTTTGGGCGGTTCTCTTTCCACCGTGCGGTAATAATCCTTCATTGTGGATTGCCAGATCGCCAGACACTCTGCTTCCGCTTGTGCGGGGGTGAAACCGGTTCTTAATCGTCCAGCCAGTTCGAACGATGCCGACTCCACTTTGAAGTCCACCAGAAGAGGAAAGCCTGCCAGGGAATTCGCAGGTCTGGAGCGGTGTCGGCTGACAGTCCGTTGAACCCACGGGGCATAACGCCAATAATCAGGAAACGATGCCCATTCACGGCTAGAGTCTGACCGCGAACGACGGCCGGATCGCCGCCAAAACGCCGCCGCCAGAAGCCATAGCTCAGTACTGCCGGAGGCGTATCAAACTTCCGGTTCTCGTCATCCGCGTGAAAAGCACGGCCATAAAGAGGTTGTACGCCCAGAGCATCAAAGAATCCGGGCGTGACCGCACGTAGGGTGATGGGCTCTGCCCGGCCAGGGGCAGTCATTCTAAGATGCAGGTCCTCACCCGTTTCGCCGAAGGTGGCGGCCAGGGTGGCGGCATGATCGTTCAGTGCTTTGTAATACGCGTACGGGAAAGCGCTCCTTGCGCCAAGTTTCGGCAACTGTTGCACCATCCTCACAAGCTCGTCAGGACGCTTTACCGGCAAGGGCCGGAGAAGAACGGCATCGAACAGACCGAAAACTACGGTACTTGCGCCTGTACCGCTCGCAAGCAGGGCTAGAATAACCGCTGTCGAGGCTGGATTTTTGGCCAGCATTCGCAGGCCGAAACGAACGTCCGTCACTACGCTTCATTCTATGTGGCTTTGCGAGCAGCGAGCTGTTGGTTTTCGAGCCGAAACCGAAATCAATGCCCCTGATCTGACTCGCCCGGCTCCCTCGCTCTCCCGCGACCGGATAAACTTGCGGAGGGTGAAGCGAAAGGGCGGACCTATGACATCTCCAAGCAACGGACACGACACGCAGCAAACCGATCGCTTATCAATCCTGCTCATCGAAAATGATCCGGCGGCTGCCGTTCTCACAAAAGAGGTGTTCAAAGACGTCGGTTTGCATGAAGGCCTAACCTGTGTGCGCAATGGGGAAGAAGCGCTCGCCTACCTGCGCAACGAAGAGAACTATGCCGAGCACTCGCATCCGGACGTCATCTTCCTCGACCTGCATTTACCCAAACTTTCCGGGCTCGAAGTACTCCGCGAAATCAAAAGCAATCCCGTCTGGGCGCCGACTCCGGTGGTCGTGGTTTCAGGCTCCCTCGACCCTTCCGAGATTCGCCGGTCGTACGAGCTCCACGCCAGCTGCTACATAAAAAAGCCCTCGGATCTCGATGAGTTCCTGCGATTCATGCGCGTCTGCTACGAGTTCTGGGGTTCGGTCGTCACGCTCCCCAATAAGAACTGAAGTGGGCGCCTCTGGCTCTTACGCGGAGAGCGTGCGTATAGGCACCTCCGGCTGGCACTACAAGCACTGGGTGGGAACGTTCTATCCGGAACGAATGCGGCCGGTCAACATGCTTGCTTACTATCAGACCTATTTCGATTCGGTCGAGCTCAACAACAGCTTCTACCAGCTGCCTGAGAGGCCTGCTCTCGAACTCTGGCGCGATTCCACTCCGTCCAACTTCCGCTTTGCCGTCAAGGGCAGCCGCTTCCTGACCCATATGAAGAAGCTGAAAGATGCGTCCGTCGGGCTAACCAGATTTCTGGATGCTGTCGAGGTGCTCGGGGAGAAGCTGGGACCCATTCTCTTTCAGCTGCCCCCTAACTGGGAGATCGATCTCGCGCGCCTGGACTCGTTTCTTGCGCTGTTACCGGCGTACCACCGCTACGCCTTCGAATTCCGTAACTCAACCTGGGAGCAACCGGCAACTTACGAGTTGCTCGCGCGCCATAACATAGCTCACTGTGCGTTCGATCTGGCCGGCTATCAGTCGCCGATCCGGTTAACGGCCGATTTCGCTTATGTGCGCCTGCATGGCCCGGGAGGCAAGTATCAGGGCAGTTACAGCCACGAAGCCCTGACGGTTTGGGCCGACCGCATTCGCGCATGGCTCAACGAGTTGACTTCCGTTTACATCTTTTTCGACAACGACGACTCCGGGTTCGCCGCACGAGACGCCCTTCGCCTGAAGCAGCTTATAACGAACCAAGACTGATCGACCCGTCGCCCGTGCGCACCTCCAGAAATGGGCCGCCGCCGTTCAGCTTTCCTTCAACCTCATGCTCTCGCCTCCCTCCCTGGACCGTGATCGGTAGATCGGTGTGAATGCTGCCGTCCCCGGTCCGCGACTGCACCATGGCCGCCAGGTCGCGCGGGACGCTGAGGTGCACGCTTCCATCGCCCGTCTCGACCCGCCAGTCCGCCTGCATACGCGAGCCGGCCACCGCCTGTACATCGACTGCCCCATCGCTGGTCCTGATCTTCAGGTCATCAAACCGTCCTCGTATGTGCAGGCTGCCGTCGCCGCTGCGAGCGTCGAGGCCACCGTCAAGTTCATCGCCCTGTACGCTTCCGTCTCCCGTATTCACGCGAATGGAGCCATGCAGGCCAGACAGTTTGATCGAGCCATCCCCGGTGTGAACTTCCGCTGTCAGTTCCCGCGGTACCCGCAGGTGGACCTCCACCGAGCGCGACCCGAAGCTGAAGTGCGTACTCGGTTCACGTATTTCGAGCTCTACCCGGTTTCCGTCCTGATGATCCGTAATGCGCAACCCTGATCCGCCAATTGAGATGCCCCGTGCCGTCACGACTGCGCTGATCTCCTGGCTCGATCCCGCCTCTACACTCACCGACGCATCGCCGGCCGTGACGCGCAGTTCCGGTTTAGCGCTCACCGGCCATCGTTTCGTCCATTCTTCTGCGTGCATTGTTCCCTGGACCAGGATCGGTAGCCAAGCGGCTATCAGTAAAGTGGTTTTCGTCGGCATAGAAGGACTATTTCTTGCCCTCGCTCGTCGGCGGCACGATCCCCTTCAGCCGGAGATAGGTAACCATGTTTCCGTAGTGTTCATCCGTGTGAGCGCTGTTGATTGTCAGTACCGTCATCTTCGGCATCTCGTGCCCGAACAGCTTGACCGTTTGGCTCGCCTGCGCATCCGTCATGTCGTAAGCTTTGCCGCAGTATGCGACCGCGTCTTTCAGACCTTGTACGAGTTCCGCCTTGGTCGTCTTGCTCTTTTCGATTCCCTTCATCGGATTCGTTTCGCCGATTGCAGCTGAACAGAACATATATTGTGCGTCCGCAACATGCCCGACGAGCTGGCCGAAGCTGCGCACGTCCGGCGTCGGTTTGAACGCATAGTCAGCCTCGGGCATTTTTTCAGCCCCGCCAATCACGTTCCGGCTCACCATGGAATAGAATCCTTTCTCGCCCGCTGTAAGTGGATTCGAATTACTCTCCTGCGAAAAGGCAGCAAACGGCATGGCCGCGCATATCGCCACCGTCAAATAAAAGGTTCTCGTGATCATCAACTTCACCCCTGTGAAATGATGTCACATGCTTAGGTTTGAGGGGCTTGACCGCGGGTGATTCTGCTCAGGTATCGCTCGACCGAGCGAGCGATTACCGCCTTGCCCCCGCTCGGGATCGTCATCTTCGGAAAGGCGCCATATAAGCGATCGAAGCGAAATGGTTCCATTGCCGCCGCAATTTGCCGGACGTCCGCGCTGCCGAGTGGAATGTAATTGGGATAGCTCCACATGAAACTTACCGAGCGCCGATCCGGCGCGACCTGGATGGTATCCGCCGTCAGCAGCGCGCCTTTCGCCTCTCCTCCGGATGGCCAGTGGAGCACGGTTGCCCCGGCAAAATGCCCACCGCAGCGGATGGCGGTTAAGCCGCCGGGCAGCTCCTTCGTTTCGCCCGTCCAGAATTGAATCGAGCGGCCTTCCCGCATCACCCATTCAGCATCATCGGCATGCAGAAAAATAGGCGCGTCCTCGAAGGCGCTGCTCCACTCGACCATCGTCGTGTAATAGTGTGGATGCGAAATAGCGATTGCCTGGATGCCGCCGAGGTCCCTTATCCGCGAGAGCGCCACGTCATCGGGAAGACTGATGCAATCCCAGAGGAGATTCCCAGAGTCAGTCTGAATGAGAAAAGCACGCTGACCGATGCCGAAGTGAGGCTCAATCCGGAAAGAGCTCAGGCGCGGCTCTTCTTCCTCGATGATGATGCGGTGGTCCGTTCGTAATTGTGCGAGCGTGGTCCACTGCTGCCCGTTCAAACCGACGTATTGCCGCTCATCTTCGCAGATCGCACACGTCCGCGGAAGGTCAGGCGCATCGGAGAACTGCGTCCCGCAGGTGATACAAATCGCGTTCACGATTTGAGATTAGCTTAAGCAGCAAATATCAGTTGACAGCAAGTACGAACTACCGAAGAATATAGTAATTCTCCGGCAAAACAAAGGGGTGGTTGCCTTCCATGGTTCGAAGCTATAAGAGAGTAGCGGTGCGTTGCACGATTTTGGGGGCAGTTCCCTGTTTATTTCTGCCGGCGGCATTATGGTGCCAAGCCACCACATCGCTGCGCGGGACAGTGACCGACCCGAGCGGCGGCGCGATCGCGCATGCGACAGTCACGGCGAAAAATCCGGCGATCAACATCGAACGTACGGCTGCGACTGGTACGGGCGGAGACTACAACTTTGTCTCCTTGCCGCCGGGTACATACAGTCTGACGGTCGAATCGAACGGCTTTGATCGCTACCAGCAGACTAGCCTCGAATTACTGGTGAATACTCCGGCCACCGTGAACGTGCAGCTCAAAGTGGGGTCGGTCAATCAGACGGTCTCGGTAACTTCGGAAGCTCCGGTCTTAAATGCGGTCGACGCATCGATCGGCAATGCGTTTAATGAAAAGCAGGTGAAGCAGATTCCACTCGAGGGCCGCAACGTTCCCGATCTGCTGACGCTGCAGGCTGGTGTGGTGTACACGGGCAACCGGCCCGATCTGAATCGTGACACTGATACGCGGAGCGGCTCAGTAAACGGCGCGCGCAGCGACCAGAGCAACGTCACTCTGGATGGGATCGATTCGAATGATCAGGGTCGCGGCTACGCGTTCACTTCGGTGCTTCCGACCACGCTCGATTCGGTGCAAGAATTTCGCGTGACAACCACGAACTATGGCGCGGACCAGGGACGATCTTCAGGCGCACAAGTCTCGCTCGTCACCAAGAGCGGAACGGACAAGTTCCACGGATCGGTTTACGAATACCTGCGCAACACGAAGACGAGCGCGAACGATTACTTCGTTAAGCTGGCGGAACTGAACAGCGGTCTACCGAATAAGCCGCCCAAGCTAAACCGCAATATTTACGGCGCATCGCTCGGCGGACCCATCGTGAAGCAGCGCTTCTTTTTCTTCCTGAATTATGAAGCCACAAGGCAACGGGAAGAGAACAGCGTGGTACGCACGATCCCGACGGCGACTCTCCGCCACGGAATCATTCAATACCAAAACGCAAATGGCGGGATCTCGGTTCTCTCGGCGCAAGACATCACGGCGCTCGATCCGCTACATCTGGGGCCAAACCCGGTGATGCTGAACTATCTCAAAACCTATCCGCTGCCTAACGACAACTCAGTGGGAGACGGATTGAATTACGGCGGCTACCGCTTCGCTGCACCGATACGCAACGACAACGACGTGTACATCGCGCGCTTCGACTATCGAATCGATTCGAATGGTAAGCACACGTTGTTCTGGCGAGGCGCGCTGCAGGATCTTTATAATCCGGGAGCCCCGTTTTTGCCGGGAGCCGCGGCGGAACACACGGTTGTTGATCACACGAAAGGCTTCGCAATCGGCTACACCGGAGTGTTTAGCCCCACCCTCGTCAACACCTTCCGCTATGGCCTTACGCGACAGAGCTACGGCAATCTCGGCAACAGCGACCAGGTCTGGAACCGATTCCGCGGGCTGGACCAGGGCTTCACATATTCGGAAAGCTTCCAGATGCCCGTGCACAACTTCGTGGACGATCTATCCTTGACGAAAAGCAGCCACAGTTTTCAGTTCGGCGGCAATGTCGGATTGGTGCGTAATCCGCGCCAAAGCACTTTAGGTTCTTTTAGCGACGGGCTCGCCAACTCGGCCTGGCTCGACACTTCCGGTCTGGCAAACACCTCAAGCCCGCTCAGTCCCGAGAACGGCGGCTTCGCACCGGTAGCCCAGGCTTTTAACAACTCTTACGACTTTCCTATGATGGCGACGCTCGGAATGATCACAGAGGGCGACGCCACTTACAATTACAACAAAGACGGCAGCTTACTTGCTCAGGGCGCGCCGGTGCAGCGGCATTTTGCACTGAACTGGTACGAGACCTATGCGCAGGACCAGTGGCGCATCAAGCCTAATCTGACTCTGACATACGGGCTCCGCTATTCGCTGTTCCCGCCGCCATGGGAGACAAAAGGTTTGCAGGTAGCGCCGAATATCAGCCTGGGTGGATTGCTCGATCAACATGCGCAACAAATGCTGCAAGGGATACCGGCAAATCTCGACCCGCTCATTCAGTTCAATCTTGCAGGACCGGCCAATAATGGACCCGGATATTATCACTTTGAAAAGAGCGATTTTGCCCCGCGCGCTTCAATTGCATGGTCTCTACGGCCGCAGAGCGACTGGGGTAAGAAACTGTTTGGTGGCGATGACAAGACCGTGATCCGCGCCGGGTTCAGCAAGGTGTATGACCGCTTCGGTCTCGGCTTGCTGAACACCTTCGATCAGAATGGCTCGTTCGGTCTGGCAACGCAGTTGACGAATCCGGCCGGCCAGCTTACCGCCAGCACAGCGCCGCGAGTGGCCGATTTGCACACGATTCCAACTGTAGCTTTGGACGGAAGCACGCTCATTAACTCAGCTCCCCCTGGCGCCTTTCCACAGACTCCGCCGACCTCGCTTGATTCAGGCGGATTCTCGATAGCGTGGGGCCTCGACAACACGATCAAGACGCCTTACTCGTACACGATCGACTTTTCCGTCGGGCGTGAACTGCCGAAACAGTTTGCGCTAGAGCTGTCCTATGTCGGGAGGTTTGCGCGCAATCTCCTCACGCAGCGTGACGTCATGCAACCGCTGAATTTAACGGACAAAAAGTCCGGCGTGGACTACTTCACGGCTGCGACGCGGATGTCCCAGCTTTACCGTTCGGGCGTTCCTACGAGCCAGGTGAACTCGTCGGTGGTGGGGAAAACAGCTGCTTACTGGCAGAATCTCGTGCAACCCGTAAAGGCGGGCGGAGCATACAGTCTGACGTGCAGCGGCGGTTCCACGCAGGACGTTTTGCAAGCTGTTTACGATCAGTTCCAGTGCACGAAATTCAATGACTCAAGTGCCCAGGCACAGATCGATGCCTTCGGCGGCATACCCGGTGCCAACTTGGGCAGCGATGTAAATTACAACCTCAACACCGGGCCTTTCTCTTATTACAACCGCCAGTACTCGTCCCTTTACACCTGGAGCACCATCGGCAACTCCAGCTATAACGCTTTTCAGGCAAGTCTTCGAAAACGTTTCAGCGCCGGTCTGCAGTTTGACTTGAACTACACGTTCTCGAAATCGATGGATATCTCTTCCGATGCCGAAAGAATCCGGCCTTACGGAGGACTTGGAGGCCAAGTTATCAACGCGTTTTCGCCCAACCAGTTGCGTGCGGTCTCGGATTTCGATACGCCGCATCAAATCAATGCAAACTTTATTGTCGAGCTTCCGTTCGGCAAGGGTAAGCTCATCGGACGGAACGCAAACGGCCTCCTCGATGCGTTTATCGGCGGCTGGCAGTTATCCGGTATTGTGCGCTGGACGAGTGGCTTTCCTGTTACGGTTGACAACGGTTACTACTTTCCGACGAATTGGGAGGAAGAAGGAAACGCCCTCACGGTCGTAACTCCGAAGAGCGGCTCTTACAAAGGACCGAACGGGACGGTGAACATGTTCGCAGACGGCAACGCCGCGGTAGCTGATTTTGCGCATCCCTATCCAGGCGCGAGTGGTTCCCGCAATACGTTCCGGGGCGACGGCTTCGCCGGTTTCGATACGGGTTTGAGTAAACGCTGGAAGATGCCGTTCGAAGGTCACAGCCTGCAATTGCGCTGGGAGGTCTTCAACGTGACTAACCTGACGCGCTTCGATGTGCAGTCGAACCGCCCGGAGGTCGATCTTTCCACGCAATTCGGCAACTACACTAACTTACTCACTCAACCAAGGGTGATGCAGTTCGCTTTGCGTTACGAGTTCTAGTGAAGGACAGGCAGTAAAAGCCTGTCCTTCTATTTACTTGGTCACAAGCTCGCCTGTTGCGGTGCGGATTTCGATTGGTCCGAGGTTCAGCTTTTCCAGCTCGGGCTGAATTTTTGCGCGATCCCCTACCGCCACGAGAATCACGTTATCCGGGTGAACATCGGTCTTCGCCGTCTCCTCGACTTCAGCCGGAGTCAGTGCCTCATACTTTGCGGGCAGCAGCCGATAGTAATCATTCGGCAACTGGTACGTAAACAATTCTGCGATCAAGTCTGACGTAGAGTTCATCGTTTCAAACTGGCCGGGCAAGGAGCGCAGTTCGCCTTCGCGCGCTAGTTTCAGTTCCTCGGCGGTAGGCGGGTCGGTGCGGATGCGGTTCAGCTCGACAAACAGTTCACGCGCTGCCGGACCGGTAACATCGGTTCGTACCTGCGCAACGGCATAGAACGGTCCAACACCGCGATAGTAAGCGTAGATCGAACGGGCACCGTAAGTAAAGCCATTTTTCTCACGCAGGTTCATGTTGATGCGGCTTGAAAACATCCCGCCCAGGACGTTGTTCATGACGTTCACAGCCGCATATTGGGGAGTATCGCGCGCCAGTCCGAGACCGAAGGCCGCCATGGCGGTTTGAGGAGCTCCAGGCTTATCCACTATGACGATGTGGCGCGAGGGAGGAGCCGGGGCTGCCGGCGTCTGAGTCGGAGCAACCGTGCCATTCGCTTTCCAATTGTTGAAGTATTTGTCTGCATAGGAGCGGGCTTCGGACTCGGTGATATCGCCGGCAAGCACCAGCGCGGAGTCTTCGGGCGCGTAATGACTGCCCCAGAACGTCTGCAGATCATCTCGCGTAATGGCCTTGACGGACTCGATCGTGCCGTTCGAACGGTAAGCATAGGGAGACGAATCACCATAGAGGACTTTCAACCCGACCCGCACAAGCGCGGCGGTCGGCGTATCGGCTTCCTGCAGAATGGTGACCACGCGGCTCTTGCGAACACGTTCTACTTCGGCGGCCTGGAAAGCGGGATGGACCGTAACGTCCTGCAAGAGATCTAAGACGGCTTCGGTGTTGTTGCTCAGAGCGCCGATGCTGATAGCGGCATTGTCCGTGGTAGCGGTGGCATGCAAGCTTGCGCCGATCAGAGCAGAGTCGTCGGCGAGCTGGGTGGCGGAGCGATCTTGTGTACCCTGCGTGAGCATACGCGCCGTGAAGGCGGCCAGCCCCGGTTTTGAAACGGGGTTTGCGCCGCTGCCCGCAAGCGTAACTAGCGAAGCGTTCATCACCGGCAGCGCATGATCTTCGACCAGGTAGACTTTCATGCCGTTCGCTACCGTCAAGACTTTCGGGACTGGCAAGTGCAAGGCGGGCACGGTTCCGGCGGCAGGCGGTTCTTTACGCCAGGCTTGTTGCGTCTCGAAATCGGGCGAGTAGGGATTGACGATTTTGACATCGGTGTCCGTATCAGCGGGGCTGCGCGGAACATCGTTGAGAACCTTCTTGCCGGGAACCGTGTACACGACCGCTCGTTTGTTGGCCGCAAAGTAGTCCTGGCCAGCCTTGCGGACTGAGGCGACCGTAGCGTTCTGATAACGCTCGATGTCTTTCGGCAAATAGCCGGGATCTCCCGCGTACTGGTTGTAGTAGTTCAGCATGTCTGCGATGCCGCCGAAGCCGCCCAGGCGCTGCAATCCTTCGATGGTCTTCGAGAGCGTGACATTGCGGGCGCGATCCAGCTCCGCTTGTGTAGGTCCGTTTTTGCGCAGCTTTTCCAGTTGCTCATTGAAAGCTGTTTCCAGATCTTCTGGTTTCACGCCCGGACGGGCAGTGATATCGCAGGTTGCGATCGAGGCGATCTTCTGCGACTGGTTCTCACATGTAATGCTCTGCGCCATCTGCTTGTCATACACGAGCGTTCGGTAGAGACGGCTGGACTCTCCGCCGCCCAGAATTTGAGTGAAGAGGTCAGCATCGGAATCACCGGGCTTGAGCGCCTGCGGGGTGAGCCAGCCGACCGATACGCGGGGAAGCTGAACGGTGTCGGTGACGGTAGCGCGCTGCTCTTGCGTTAAGGGCTGCGCGTTCGTGAACGTCTTGTCAACCGAAGGTCCTTTGGGAATCGGGCCGAAATACTTTTCGAGCAGCGGCTTCAGCTTTGCGGCGTCAAAATCTCCCGCGATTGCGAGCGTGGCGTTGTTCGGCGTGTAGTACTGGCGGAAGAAGTCCCGAACATCATTGAGCCGGGCTGCTTCGATATCAGCGTGTGAACCAATCACGGAGGCATAGTATGGATCACCTTTGTGAAACAGCAGGTGAAACATCTCCTCTTCGGAAAGGCCGTAGGGCCGCCCTTCCCCTTGCCGCCGTTCGTTGCGGACAACATCGCGCTGATTCGTCAACTTCTGCCGGTCAAGCGTCTCGAGCAGAAAACCCATGCGGTCGCTTTCGAGCCATAGCCCGAGCTCGAGCTGATTGCTGGGGAGCGTCTCGAAATAGTTCGTCCGGTCGAAACCGGTGGTGCCGTTGATACCGGTCGCGCCGGCGCCTTCGAGATAGCGGAAGTGCACTTTCTCGCCAACGTGCTCGGAGCCTTCGAACATCATGTGTTCGAACAGGTGCGCGAAGCCTGTCCGCCCAGCTTTCTCGTTCGCCGGGCCAACGTGATACCAGACGTCGAGCGCGACCAACGGCAGGCGATGATCCTCGTAGAGGAGCACCTGCAAACCGTTCGGAAGCTCGTATTGCCGGTAATTCAGAGCCGGAATTTTCAGCGGCTTGGCAGGCGGCAGATTGGCCGCCGTCGTTGGCGAGCAGATCAGGAGAGAGCAGATTGCGGCAGATGCGAGGGCCGCATGGCGGAGCTTGAGCAAGTTCGGTAGTTTCATGCGAAGTTTTAAATGCTGCTTACGGGCTGTCTCTAACATTGGAACAGATCAGATTGGGGCTGCGCCATGGATCATCCAGGGAAATAGCCGGAACCTTTTCCGACCGGGAACGTAATACAACAGAAGATATGCCACGCGGGAGAACTTTACGGTCGGGCGCCTCATTCTGGGAGTCTGGCCGGATTGCCGTAGAGTCTCTCAGCAAGAACAAGCTGCGCAGTTTCCTGACTCTGCTCGGCATCATTCTGGCCACGAGCACCCTGATTGCGGTGACGTCTTTCGTGCACGGGATGAACCTGTACATTGCGACAAAGCTGTCGGATATGGGGTCGAGCGGCTTCCGGGTGATGCGCATTGTCTTTATAGGCAACTGGGACCCGAAGAAGTATCTGGAGATGGAGCGCAGGAATCCGCAGATCAAGCCGGAGGAGTACGAGTTTATCAAGGCGAATACACGTTTGCTGAGCGACGTGGGGCTTGAGACGGATAAGAACGTCACTATCGGCTACGCTGGCCAGACAATGCAGACTGTCGATTTACAGGGAATCACGGCGAATATCCCGTCGCTGAGTAACATCGAAGTCGGCACTGGCCGGGAGATTTCCGAATCGGAGATAAAACGCCATGCGCCCGTTGCTTACATCGGAAATGATGTGGCCGAAAAGTTCTTCAGCGGCGCGGACCCGATTGGGAAGACGATCAAAGCGGATGGCGTGCCGTACGAAGTAATAGGTGTGGCGAAGGCAAAGGGCAGCGTATTTGGCCAGTCACAAGACAAGTTCGTCATGATTCCTGTCTACTCATATTTCAAGACTTACGGGAACGGCTTACACGCTGATGTGGCGATCTTTGGCAAATCGATAGATCCCGACCACGTCAGTGAAGCCCAGGATGAAGTGCGAATGCTGCTACGTGCTTTCCGGCATACCGCTCCGGGGCAGGATGACACCTTTAGCATTTTTGGTTCGGAAACGCTTTCGAATGCCTGGACGAATCTGACCGGCGCGATCGCTGGAATGGCGTTCGGAGTTGTCTCAGTGTTCCTGGTAGTCGGCGGCATTGTCATCATGAACATCATGCTGGCCGTGGTGACGGAGCGAACACGCGAGATTGGGATTCGCAAAGCGGTCGGTGCAAGACGGCAGGACATTCTCAATCAGTTCCTGGTCGAATCGGCTGTGCTGGCGGCGATCGGAGGCTTGATTGGCGTGGTGTCGGCGTATTTGCTGACAGTTGTCGTGAAGAATCTCACGCCGCTTCCGATGGAGATGCCGCTGGTCTCGGTTATTCTGGGTGTCGGCCTATCTGCCGGGGTCGGCCTGTTCTTCGGCATCTATCCGGCGCGGCAGGCTTCGAAATTGGATCCGATCGTGGCGCTGCATGCCGATTAACTCAAGCGGCCTTGTCGATGGCGTAAATTGTGCGAGCACTTTATGAAACTGTTTCTAGCTTTCCGCAACAACATGATGCTCGCGTTCGATACGATACGGGCTCACAAACTGCGCAGCCTGCTCACCATGTTGGGCGTGATTATCGGGACGGGCACGATCATTGCGGTCGGCTCGATTTTGACTGGTTTCGACGGAGCCGTGACGAACGTCTTCAAGAGCTTTGGGCCGAATGCCATAATCGTTTCCCGTGAACCCGCTTTCCGCACAAGCGATCTAACACCGGAAGAACGCGCCCGCAAGCAGATCACTTACGAGAACGTGGTGGCCATCCGTGAGCAATGCAGCGCTTGCAACCGGGTATCGGCCATGCTTTGGGTGAATCACGGGCCGATCGTAAGTAAATACAAGGGTAACGCGGTGTACCAGACGCGACTTCAGGGAATGGAAGAATCGTACGCGCAGACCGGCCAGGTGGACATGAACAAAGGTCGGTTCTTTACCGAAATTGAAGATCGCCACCGCGCACCGGTGGCCGTCATCGGCGCGGATGTGGAGAAAGGTCTTTTCGGGGAGGAGAACCCCATCGGAAAGCTGATCACGGTGGACGGGCAGCAATTTCAGGTTATCGGCACGATGCACCGCCCGAGCGCGAGTTTCTTCGACAGCTCTGATAACCGCGTTTTCCTGCCGTTCTTCGCGATGAAGAAGGTATACCCGAATGCTCTCGAAGTTGCGGTGAGTGTAACGGCTAAAGATGGCATGCTGCCAGTAGCGCTCGACCAGATACGAAGCCTCTTGCGGGTGCAGCGGCACATTCCGCCGAACAAGCCGGAGAACTTCGCAATCTCGACGGCTGAACAGATGGTCGAACAGTTCCGCCAGATTACTTCCATGACGTTCCTGGTGATGATCGTATTGAGCTCCATCGGGCTGCTGGTCGGCGGTATCGGCGTGATGAACATCATGCTGGTTTCCGTGACGGAGCGGACTCGCGAAATCGGTATTCGCAAAGCGATCGGCGCGCGGCGGCAGGATATTACCGTTCAGTTTCTGTTGGAGGCGTCGGTTTTGACGGGATTAGGAGGCATCGCCGGACTTGCACTCGGCTGGCTGATTGCGAGTGCGAGCAAGCTTGTCTTTACTTCGCTGCCAATCGCGGTACCGGCTTGGGCGGCAATTTCGGGGATCGTGGTATCAGTTGGCGTCGGGCTATTTTTCGGGATTTGGCCGGCGAACAAAGCGGCTAAACTCGATCCCGTCCAGGCGCTGCGCTACGAGTAAAATCACGTAATCGGAAGTCCGTGCTCGGCGAGAGTTCCTTTTACTTCTACTCGCGACAGTCTTGTCGAATCGTACTCGACGAAGAGCTCCTCGGCGGATGGCAGAACGCGAGCCGCGAGGATGCCATAGATGGCATGCACGTGCGAGATGCTCTCGAAATCTTTTTCGGTGAGGGGACGGGAGAGCTTGAACGTGGCCTGAACCTTCGTCATCGGGATTCAGAATAGCATCCAGCAAACGCCTCTTTGCAGCAGGACACCGCCTTGCAACTTCAGCCTACGTCTGTCATCTAGATAAGGGAACGCGAGCAACAAACATTTCGACATGCCAACCTTATTTGACCCGATTCGAGTCGGGGATCTAGACCTCCCAAATCGCATTCTTATGGCGCCGCTCACACGGCTACGGGGTACTCAGGATCATGCTCCTACTGAAGTTATGACAGAGTATTATGCCCAGCGCGCTTCGGCAGGCCTCATTGTTTCGGAGGGAATTCCGGTCAGTCCTCAAGGCGCGGGTTACGCGCAGGTACCAGGGATCTGGTCGCGTCAGCAGATTGAACGTTGGAAGTCGATCACCGCAGCCGTACACAATGCGGGAGGCCGTATTTTCGCTCAGATTTGGCACGTGGGCCGAGTTTCGCATCCCGTTTTTCTGAATGGGGAGCTGCCGGTAGCGCCGAGTCCGATACAGCCGGGTGGACATGTGAGCCTATTGAGACCTGTGACGACGTTCGAGACGCCGCGAGCTCTCGATGCGGCCGAGATCCCCGGCATTGTCGAAGCGTTCCGGCAAGGTGCGGCCAATGCGCAGGCTGCAGGTTTTGATGGCGTCGAATTACACGGAGCGAATGGTTATCTCCTCGACCAGTTTTTGCAGGACGGGGCGAATCACCGGAGGGACGAGTATGGCGGGTTGATCGAGAATCGGGCACGCCTGATGCTCGAGGTGACGGACGCAGTCAGTTCGGTGTGGGGGCCTGGGCGGGTGGGAATGCATCTGGCTCCGCGCGGTGACGCTCATTCGATCAGCGATTCGAACCCGCTTGCGACCTTCAGTTATGTGGCCCGCGAGCTCGGCAGGCGCGGCATCGCTTTCATCATCGCTCGCGAAGCTCTCGGACCGAATCGCATCGGGCCGCAGCTGAAGAAAGCCTTCGGCGGTACTTATGTCGCAAATGAGAAGTTCACGTTCGAGACTGCTGAGCATGTAATCGCCACTGGCGAAGCAGATGCAGTCGCCTTTGGCCAGCTGTTCATCGCAAATCCTGACCTTCCGAAGCGCTTTGCCGAAAAGCTTCCGCTCAACCGTCCTGACCCAAGCACGTTTTACGCGCACGGGCCGGAAGGCTACATCGACTATCCGTCTGTTGAATTATCTGAAGCACGGTGAAACACAGGTGAGCGCGCGAGTTGAAGCCCGTTTCAGCTCTGATCTAATTTCCAGAGGATCTGCCGGAGGATGCCGAGCCAGGTTTCGGCATCGGAGGCTGGGATATTCAGGCGACGCACGAGCCGCCTCAGTTTAACCTCCGATGAAGCTGCCGTTCGCTCCTGGACGTATCCTGAGCGAGCGAGCGCTTCGAGCAGGAGAGTGGTGAAGCGCTCACTGTCCGCCGCCGAGATCGACGCACCGGGAGCGAACATTTTCGATTCAGCCGATGCATCGCGGCGCAGCTCATAGAGGCAAATCGCGACTGCCTGGCCCAGGTTCATCGAGCCGTGCTCGTCGCGCGTAGGTATGCGCAACAGCCAGTGGCAGTGACTCATCTGTTCGTTTGAAAGGCCAAACTTTTCCGACCCGAATAGCAGCGCTACCGGAGAGCGAGTAAGTTCCTGACGAATGAGTTGAGCAGCAGTTTCCAGACGATACAGCGGAGCGTGAAGATCACGATGCCCGGCCGCGGTCGTGCCTACCACCAGCGTCGCATCGCCTACGGCTTCCGCTACCGATTGACACACCCGCGCTTGATCGAGAATGTAATGCGCTCGAGCGGCTGACCGCGCCTCCCGGAACGCGACATCGTAGGGATTGACCAGGCGAAGATCCGCAAAGCCAAAGTTACTCATGGCGCGAGCGACCGCGCCAATATTCAGCGGATTTCTCGGCTCGACGAGGACGATGCGAAGTGGCGCGGCGCCGTTACTGCTCGAGATACGTGTAGCCTTGCAAGCCTTCTTCGTAGAATTTCAGAAGACGGCCGGATTCCTCATAGCCAATGCGCTGTTCGCGGACGGCCAGTTCGACGTCTTTCCGGAACTGATCGAGGAGTGTCTGCGAGTTGTACTGCACGTAATCGAGAACCTCCCGCACAGTGTCGCCCTTCACCACGGTTTCTAGCACTACATCGCCCTGCTCGTCGAGCGCGACGTGGACGGCGTTGGTATCTCCAAACAGATTATGTAGATCGCCTAGGATCTCCTGATATGCGCCGAGAAGGAAAGCGCCCAGGATGTAAGTGCCGTTATTGAACGCGTGAAGAGGCAGAGTCTTCTTGACGTCGTGCCGATCGATAAACTGGTCGATCTTGCCGTCCGAATCGCACGAGATATCGCCAAGGACGCCGTGGCGCGTCGGTGCTTCCTCAAGGCGGTGGATCGGCATAATCGGGAACAGTTGCTTCACTGCCCAGCTATCCGGCATGCTTTGGAAAAGCGAGAAGTTACAAAAGTACGTGTCCGAGAGCAGTCCGTTCAACCCTTCGAGCTCTTCCGGAAAAAATTCGAGCTCACCGGCCAGGCGAAGCGTTCTACGGCAGATGGCCCAATACAGGTTTTCTGACATACTCCGCTGCGCAAGCGAAAGATAGCCGAGACTGAACAGGTTTAACGCAGAATCAAGCGCCTGTTGCGCGTCGTGATGGCTCTCGAGAAGATTCTTCTTGTTCAACGATCGATGCGTCTCAAAGAGATCGATCAAGGGCTGCTCCGCATCATCCGGCAGAGTGGCGGGAAGCTCTTCTTCACCGTACCCGCTTACACCGACCACATTAAACACGAGCAGGCTATGGTAGGCAGCGACGGCGCGGCCACTCTCCGTGATGATCGTCGGATGAGGCACCTCGGCTTCATCGCAAATGCTCTGGATGTGATAGACGATGTCGCGCGCGTACTCTTCGAGAGTGTAGTTGACGCTCGATTCAAAATCGGTTTGCGATCCATCATAGTCGATGCCGAGACCGCCGCCCACATCCATATAGGTGAGCCCGGTCCCTAGCTTCTTCAGATCGACATACACGCGGGCAGCTTCCACCACGGCGGCTTTGATTTGGCGGATATTGGTGATCTGACTGCCCAGATGGAAATGAAGAAGCTGCAGGCTGTCTTCGAGCCCGAGTTCTTTCAGGTACTCAACCGCTTTTAACGCTTCCGTAACGGTCAGTCCAAACTTCGAACGATAGCCGCCGGAGGATTTCCAGCGGCCCGAGCCACGGCTGGCCAGCTTGACGCGCAAGCCAATCACAGGCTTCACGCCAACTTCCTGGGCGTGCTTCGCAATCAGCTCCAGCTCCGTGTACTTTTCGACGACAGGTATGATGCGGCGGCCGATCTTCTTGGCCAGCATGACCATTTCGATGTACTCGTCGTCTTTAAAACCGTTGCAGATGATTGGCGTTTCGTTGTCGGCAATGGCGAGGACAGCGAGGAGCTCAGGCTTCGAACCAGCTTCCAGGCCGAAGCGATACGCCCGGCCGAACTTAAACACTTCCTCGACAACCTGCCGCTGCTGATTGACCTTGATCGGATAGACGCAGCAGTATCCGCCGTTATACCCGTGCTCACGGATCGAATTCTCAAATGCCTGGTGAATCTCGCCGAGTCTATGGCGAATAATGTCGGCAAAACGGATAAGGATCGGGAGTGAGATGCCTCGCCATTCGAGCGTGTCGACCAGTTGTTTCAGATCGATTCTGCGCTCGGCTTCTTTGGTTGGATGGACGAACAGATGGCCGTTCTCTCCTACGGAGAAGTAGCCCTTGCCCCAGCTTGCTACGTCGTACAATTCTGACGCGTCGGTGGTGGTCCAGCGATCGGCAGGTTCACGCACCTGCGTGACAGGGGCGACCTTTGTATTCAGGGAAGTACTCCTATCGGGAAGGTTTCGACGCCGGCTCGGTCAGCGACCGGTGACAGGACGTAGTCTTTCAGTCCAATTAGAACATGGATTGGCCGCCGGCGCGGGCAAAACTGGCAAAGGCTTCAACTGGGCGTGAATACAGTTAATCTGCGATGAAAACGGGCTCTAAGTCACACCCGGATAAGAGACGGAGAAGAGACTATTCGCCTTCGGAGAAACTGGATTAGGAGAAAAGCTTAGAACCATTCCCACTCCTTCAGCGTAGGCAAGAGGGCAGATTTTGTAAACCAATCCTGCACTCAGGTCGATAGAGACTCTGAAACGACTTGATCATGGGCCTGGGATCGACAACAACACAGCAGAATTTGAGGAGCGTGGCGGAGTGGCATTCATACCGTATGCCCGAGGCAGCCGGCCCGGCCGCGCCGAAGAAGCCGACGATGCTGCTGGTAAATGCCTCAGAAGAAACTGCGCGGGCGCTGAAGGGAGCGCTGACGGACTTTGCGCATAAACTGGTCCGGACAAGCAGCGTTTCCGATGCGGCTACGGCGGTATCGCAGGGCGAGATCGACTTGGTATTCATCGATGTCTCTGCGAGCGAGACAAGAGGGCTGGAATTCTGCCGGTTCGTCAAGAAGAATCCCGAGACACAGTTTTTGCCGGTGTACACCATTGGCCTTCCCGGCGAGGGGGAGCAGGAGATCCGCGCGCTTGACGCGGGAGCAAACGAGCTTCTGGCGCTGCCGCTCAGGCCGCGTGTGTTCAAGGCTCGCGTACAGGCCAGTTTGCGCCAAAAAACGATTATCGATTCGCTCGACGATTCCGAGACAGTGCTGTTTTCGCTGGCTCAATCGGTGGAGGATCGAGATCCGGACCTGGGCCAGCACTGCCATCGTCTGGCCATTATGGGTGCCGCTATGGGGCTGACACTGAAGCTGCCCAGTGCGGACATTCTCGCTCTGCAACGCGGCGGGTATCTGCACGATATCGGCAAAGTCGCTGTCCCTGATCACGTAATGTTCAAGCCCGGGCCGCTCACTCCCGCGGAGTGGCAAACGATGAAGAATCACACCGAACGGGGAGCCCGTATTTGCAGCGGACTGAAGTCACTCTCGCCCGTTTTGCCGATCATCCGGCATCACCACGAGCGGTGGGACGGATCGGGTTACCCGACCGGACTGCGGAGCGAGGAGATTCCGCTGCTGGCGCGCATTCTTCAGCTCGCCGATATCTACGATGCGCTCACGACAGCACGACCGTATAAGGATGCTATGACTCCCGAACAGGCGCTGACGACGATTCGGGAAGAGGCGCGACGGGGATGGCGCGATCCACACCTGGTCGAGCTATTTAGCGACGTGTTACCTGCGTTCAGCAAACTTCACCTCTCGAACGACCAGCCGCAGTTCTCGCTGCACGCGCTTGCAAACTCGTTCGACACCCCGCGCCAGGAGCCGCAGAGCTTGCCGAAGACGGCACAGGCGAAAACCAGCTGCGACCTGAGGCTGGTAAGCGGGTTTTAATCAGTGCTTGCGGCGCGCCAGTTCGGCGGCTGCGGTTGTGATGTAGTATTTCGCCAGCATGTTCGGTTTTTCCCAACTGGGCAGAGCCGACGGGTCGCGCACGTACTCGACGAATCTGTTTACCAGTTGGGCGAAGGTTGAACCGCCGCGGTCACGCATAGCGGGCGGGATCACTACTCGAATTTCGGTTGAATTGCTGCGCAACGACAGGCCCGGAAATCTTGCCGCCAGCGCCTCGAGCCTATATTCGAGAGCGGTCTGCAAGCGCGACGGCTCTTGACCTGCGGCCGGAAGCACATCGAGTTCTGGAACATAGTTCTCCGCTTTCGATTGACGCACACGGATCGTCGCGCGGCTCCCGCGATAAAGAACGAGATAGCTGTCATTGGACGCGCCCAGGCTTTCATATTCCCAGCGATCGCTAATCGCAGTGTAAATGCCGCGGACCGTGAAAAGCGCCGTATTGTTGCAGTCGTACTCGAGAACATCGTTTTGGATCGCCGGGCGAAGAAAATCGGGCCACGCTTGTTCGCCGGTAAGGCGCTCGAACTCGCGGCGAGTTAAAAACACCGGCGTACGGTCAGCCTTCAAAATGCGTATGTCCCGCCGGTAGTCGATTGCCTGATCGGGGAAAAGCGCCCATAATTCGAGATCAACCAGATGCGTGCCGACATCGGCAATTGCTTCGCCTTGTTGCCGCACGTCCAGGAACCAGGGAGGCCGGAGATTGATGTTGCCCCCGCTGAACTTCACGAGCGAATGCAAGTTTTCAAGCTGCACGGCCGGCTCGGAAGCAGTGCCGCGCAGGGAAGAGCCGAAAATGGCGGGATCGTGCATCAGTTCGCGCTGGATCTGGTAGGCGACGTTGAAGCGTTCGGTCATGCAGTCGTATGCTATGCGATGCTGCTTCGT
>JAABUQ010003410.1_pt1 | contig 29155 bp, 18 predicted proteins | sample 5560001 | NCBI WGS metagenome assembly JAABUQ01 (sample SAMN10711888, study PRJNA513371) | rock metagenome | isolation source: Antarctica rocks | place: Antarctica: Victoria Land, Finger Mt nord | collected 2015-12-18 | reverse complement strand
CCCTAACCCTAACCCTAACCCTAACCCTAACCCTAACCCTAACCCTAACCCTAACCCTAACCCTAACCCTAACCCTAACCCTAACCCTAAAAGTATTCTAGCTTAGTTTCTATAATTAATAAATATATTACTTATAATTTAATCAAAGACGTTAATCTTTTAATATAAGAAGGAATTATATATAGTAATAATTAATAAGTTAAATATAAAGCAAACCTGTTTTAACCCTTTTTTATTATAATAAAGGAGGTTAATTAAAGAAAGGAGGCTTTTTATTATAAAATCTTACAAATAATAAATAGCTTGATTATATTTAAGTTATAAGTTAATTTTTAAAATATATAACTTTACCGAATCCGGGATAATTATTATAAATAATATTAATTAAATATTATTTAATTAATAGCGGATAAAGACTTTAATAATAATAATATAAATATATTTCAAAATCGAAAAAGGTAGAATAAGGATCCAAAAAATAAATAAAGAAATAATAAAATTACCTTTTATTAAATATAATAATTTATTAATATATAACTTTAGAATCTTAATTTTCCTCTTTAATATATTTATAACGATTTATAATATAAGATTAATTCTAACTTTAATTTAAAGTTAAATAATTTGCGAAATTATATTTTTTTTATAATAAATATATATTATATTATAACGCTAAAGGATATAAAGGTATTAATAATATATATAATTATTATAAAAAATCTAAATATAAGAAATAAAAAAGTTGATAAGCCTAGGAATATTATTAAAAATTAATTCGGATATATAATTTAAATTGAAATATTAAAATTAAATAATATATTCGTTATAAATAAGTTTTAGGAAATCAGAATAATTTATATTTAAATAACTTTTTAAATTATAAAATTATAAATATTATATTAAAATTTTATATTAATATTGAATATAAATAAAAATCGAAGATTATAAATAATATATAATTTATTCTATTATAATCAAAAATAAGAATTAAAAAATATATAAAAAAAAGAAAAAAGATAAAAGATTAAAGGAAACAATTATTAAATAAGAAATTAAAAATATATTATATAATTAAAAAGGGAAAATAATAATATAAAAAATTAATATAAATTAACTTTTATCAAAATACAAATTAACTTTTATTAAAATATAAATAAATTAAAGAATAATATAAATTAACCTCTAGTTCAAAATAAATTAATTAAGAAATAATATAAATTGACCCCGAATCTAATTTACTTTAAAAGTAATTGATATCAGAATCGACTTAGAAAATACTAATTCAATACAAGAGAGATTCCTCGTTTATAATAATATTAAATATAATTTTGACTACTTATAATAAATCTTTCGTTTTACTTGGGATTTGAAACTCTATATTCCTTTTATATAACTAGGGTTGAAAGAAATTTCGACTTATTATTAATATTAATATAAATTTAGTTAAAAATATAATAAAAAAGAAACTTAAATATTTAGTAAGTTAATTAATATTAAATTTGAAGTTTTAATTAATAATCTTAACCTTAAGAATATTTCTTTATAAAATATTAAATTTATATTTTAATTTCTGCAATTCCGTTATTTTTTGTTTAATATAAGTTTTATTTATAAAGTTAATATTAATAATATCTTTTTTTCCCTCTATTTTAGCAAAGGTTAATAAATATTAAAATAATAATAATAAGCAAAATAGCGAATCTTATTTATAATCAAAGTAATAAAATAGGAAAAATAGTTTAGATAATAAGAAAGGCTAATATTATTTATAAATAATTAATAATTAATAATTAATATATTTTCGGAAATCTTTTAATAAGGCTTTATTATATAATTAGTTTTGTTAATATTTTAAAGGCTTCGGAAGGGAGTAAAAACTATTCGAGTAAAAATTAATATAATAAAATAAATAAAAAATAATAAGTAAAATATTCGGCGATCAAAAGCAAATAGTATAAAATATAATATTATAAAGTATAAAAAAAATAAAGATAAAAATATAAAGAAATAATATTATATACAAAAACTATATTAATTATATCTAGCCTGGTATTATTCTTTATTAATATTATATAAATTTATTCGTAAATAATATTAAATATATAAGAACGGATCAACTTCGAAATATATTAAATTATAAAATATAATAATAAAATAAATTAAGGAAAGGATATAATAAATTATAAAAGTAAAAATAATAATATAAAATATAATAATAATAATAAGTTAAATCGATTAGCGAATAATAAAATTATAATAATATTAATTTAAGTTTAAAATTAAAGGAAATAAGCAAATATATTTTATAAATAAACGAAAACTAATTATAATATAGAATTAATATATTAATATAATTATAATAAATTATTAAAAAATATAAAAGATTAGATATTATATTAAATAAATATAAGAAAGATATATAAGAGATCGAGGCAATTAAATCAAAAGTTTATAAATATTTAATTACTTCTAAAAATATTAATTTTATAATAATATTAATAAAAAGAAATATAAATAATAAACGGTATTTATAATTTAAATAAAAAGGATATTTTACTTTATTATTTAGTTTTTTAAATTGACCGATTAATTTATATTAAGTTATAATAAAAAATAGAAATTTGCTTATAAATAAGTTAAAAATATATTTTAATAAGAATATTAAAATTATATTTAATATAACTTATAAAAATATTATTTAATAACTATTTATTATTAAATAAATTCTATTTTAATAATTTTAATATAATAATTTAATATATTATTTATAAATAATAAAAGGACTATTTTAATAATCCTAATATAATAATATAATATATTATTTATAAATAATAAGAAGGCTATTTTAGCAATTTTAATATAATAATATAATATATTATTTATAAATAATATAAAAGCTATTTAAATAATTTTAATATAATAATTTAATATATTATTTGTAGATAATATAAAGCAATAATTTTAACTTTTTATATTATTATTAAATAAGGTATTTCTATATAAATTAAATTTCTTATTTATTTAACTCTTATCTTTCGTAATATATAATATTTTAATTTTATTAATTGCTTTTTTTTCTCTGTTTATAATTTTATTCCAAAATAAAGCCAAATATCTCTTATTAATAATTTAAGCTTTATTAATATAATTCTTTCTAAATTACAAAGAATTAATATTAAAAATTTTATTAAAATTATATTTATTCTTATTATATATATAAAATCAGATTATTAGAAGGCCTTTTTTAATTAAGAGATATTATATATATTATAAAGATCGCTAAGAGAATAATATATTTTTAAAGAAAGATTAATATTATTCTCGAGGTTATAAATAATATTATAAATAATATTATTTTTAAAAAGAAAAATAAGATTATAAGTAATAGAACCTTCCAAAATAAAGCTATTCGTAATATTAATTACTTTAATTTAAATAATCTTAAATTAATATAATTTTTAAAAATATTACTTCTTATTTATTAATAAACCTCGATAGGAGCAATTACTTTAAAAGCGTAAGGGCTAGCCTAAATATTAAAAGACCTAGAAGCTAAAGGTTATTATTAAAGGAGAAAAATATACGAAAAAAGGGAAATAAAAAAGTTAAGCTTAAAGGGAATTAACTTAAATAATATAAAAGAAGGCAATAAAAGGAGTAATAAGGCTAAAATTAATAAAGATTTAATAAAATTAAAATTATTAAAATTTATATTATTATTTAAATCAAATTCTCCTTTTGCTTCGATTTAAAGCAAAGTTATATCTTTTATAAAAGAAGTTCTATACTTTAATAAAATTAATAACGAAACTTATAATAAAGCTTATTAAATTTATAATATATTTATTAATATTATTTTTATTATTTTTTTTATAGTTATAAAAGTAATTTCCTTTATTAATTTTTTTATTACCTTTTCTCCGGTAATATTTATAATCTTTTCTGTAATAATATTAATTTAATAAGCTATCTCCGAAAATATAAAAAGGAAATTAATATCAAACCGATAAATAAACTTATATTAAATAAGATTAATTTAATAATAATATTTATAAAAAGCTTTAATATACTTAAATTATTTGATTATAAAGCAATCGTAAAGCGCCTTTGCAATAAAGTTAATATAGCCTATTTATTAATTAATAATATTTATATAACCTTAATTTAATTATTAATCGAAATAGTTATTTTTAGAAATATATTCTTTTGATATCGTAATAACGATATAATAATAAATTATAATAATTAAATAATAATCTTGCTTTATAATTATAGTAAATTAGTTAATAAATATTTATAATAAACAATCGGATCTTTATAAATTATTCGTATTTATAACTTAAAGGAAAGCGGAATAATTAAATAAAATAAAATAAAACTTAATTGACTATTATACGAATAAACAAATTAAGATTAAATATTATATTAAAACCTAGCTAACTGCTTTGGGAAGGTAATAATAAATAATTTTAATAATATTATTAAATTTATATCTTTTATAATAAGAAATAACAAAATTAATTAATTTTTATTTAATAAAGATATTATAATTCCTCCTGAAAATAGTATTAAAAATATATAAATTAAGTAATTCTATACCTCGCGGTAGCTACCCTTTTAAGATATATATTAGCAATAGAAGTAATAGGAAGAATTAATAATATATTTTCAAATATTTAATAATATATTATTAATTTTAGGCCGCTTTTTTATCCAAGATATTATTTAAAGGTAAATTAATTATAAAAAACTATTAATATAAAAGATCTAAATTTAATAATATATTTATTAGTTAAGATTATTATCTTTCCAATTAATTCTCGGGCTTTAAAAAGAAAAATTATTTTATATTTTTCTTTATTAAGTTATTTATTAACTTTCCGAATTCGAATATAAATATTTATATATATTAAGAGGCGCGGTCTTTTTAAAATAAGGCAAATTAAATTAAAAGGCTTTAAAGCTTATAAATTTCCCTTTAAATAAATTAATTAAACCTATTAAGGGAAAATTAAATATTTTTAAAACTTAATCGGTTATAATTATCCTTCTAAATAATATAACTAATATTGATAAAGTTGTTATGTAATTATTAACTAAAAATATAAAAGTATAATATTTAAATAAATAAGGTAAATAAATTATTAAGCAAGATATTCTCTTAAAGCTCGGAAAGGCGATTATAAGTATATTTTATTATTATTAACTCTTTTGCTTAAATAGATATTTAAACTATAATTAGCTAGGCTCTTTTAATAAATATAATAAGATACAAAGTTATAATAATAGATTTATAAAAACCTTTTATAATACTATTAATATTAAAGACAGTAAAGAATATAATAATAACGCTTTTATTAAGTTATTTATATAATTAATAATCAAGGAAAGCAATTGCTAGTATTTTTATATTTTTAATAAAATATTCTTAATAATATTTTAAATAATTCCGCCTTTCCTAGTTAAGGGTTTTGTTTTATATTTATTCCGTAAATATTTATATTATATAAACTGATTTATTATTACAGAAATATATTTTAAATTAATAAAGTTATAATAATATTAATATAAAATAGAATAAATTATTATTATTTAAATAAATCCGGATAATAAAACAGAATAAGTTTTTCTATATTTATTTATATTTTTTTTATATTTTTATTTATAATTTATTTTATAAAAGCGTTTTAGCCCGATTTCTATAATTAATAAATATATTAATTATAATTTAATCGAAGATATTAATTTTTTAATATAAGAAGAAATTATATATAATAATAATTAATAAATTAAATATAAAGTAAACCTGCTTTAATCCTTCTTTATTATAGCAAGAAAAATTAATTAAAAGAAAGAAACTTTTTATTATAAAATTTTATAAGTAATAAATAGCTTAGTTATATTTGAGCTATAAGTTAATTTCTGAAATATATAATTTCGCCAAATCCGGAGTAATTATTATAAATAATATTAATTAAATATTATTTAATTAATAGCGAATAAAAACCTTAATAATAATAATATAGGCGTATTTTAAAATTAAGAGGGATAGAGTAAGGATTTAAAAAGCAAATAAAGAAGTAATAAAGCCTAAGTTAATATAATAATAAAACTGCTTTTTACCGAATATAATAATTTATTAATATATAACTTTGGAATCCTAATCTTCTTTTTTAACATATTTATAGCAGTTAATAATATAAGATTAATTCCGGCTTTAGCCCGAAATTAAATAATTCGCAAAGCTATATTCTTTTTTATAATAAATATATATTATATTATAATATCGGAGGATATAAGAATATTAATAGTATATATAATTATTATAGAAAATCTAAATATAAAGAATAAGAAAGTCGATAAGCCTAGGGATATTATCAAGAATCAATTTAAATATATAATTTAAATCGAAATATTAGAATTAAATAATATATTTATTATAGACGGGTTTTAGGAAGTCGAAATAATTTATATTTAAATAACTTTTTAGGTTATAAAATTATAAATATTATATTAAGATTTTACATTAATATTAAGTATAAATAAGAATCGAGGATCGTAAATAATATATAATTAACTTTATTATAATCAAAGGCAGGGATTAGGAAAAATATAAAGGAAAGAAAAAAGATAAAGGGTCGGAGGAAACAATTATTAAATAGGAAATTAAAAATATATTATATAATTAAAAAGGGAAAATAATAACGCAAAAAACTAATACAAATTAACCCTTATCGGAATATAAATAGATTAAGGAATAATATAAATTGACCCCCAGTCCAAAATAAATTAACTAAGAAATAATACAAATCGACCTTAAATCCAATTTACTCTAAAAGCAATTGATATCGGAATCAATTTAGAAGATACTAATTCAGTACAAGATAATAAATTTATAATAAAATATTTTTTTAAATTAATTAATAAACCGGTTAGTTAAAAGTTTAAATAAGAGTTAATTATAATTATATTATTAATTAAAACTGAATATATTATTATATTAAAAGTATATAAAGAAGTTATATATTTTAAAGATTTACTTTAAGAATTCGGGTATAATAAAGGAAATATAAAGATTATAAAAATAAATTTGAATAATAAGTTAATAATAAATTCAACTAAAAACCTTATAATATACTTTAGAATAAAATATATATAACTTCGGTATTATAAAATAGGGTTGGTATAAAACAAAAATATAATTATAAATTAAATTTTTATTAAAAAAATAATAATAGATTTTTTAATAAAGCTAATAATAATAATAAGCTTAAGGTATATATTTTAACTGCTAAAGCTAACTTAGGAAGGCAAAAGAAGAAATATAAAGCTTAATAAATTATTTATTAATAGTATTTTAAAAGCTATTATAAAACTTAAAAGGGAATATTAGAAAATAGCTAAGGTAGTCTCTTTAATAGTATTAAGCTAAATCAAGTCTAATATATTGCAATCCTGGATTATTATTAATTAGGTTATATACCAAACAATAAAGGCTATACTCAGGGTATATCAGCTCTATTAAATGCTTTATTATCTATAGGGCCTAGATTGATCAGCCAAATATATAGATGAGCCTGTATTCCTAGGTAGATAGAGCAATTGAAATCTCCTATAGCCAACAGCATCCAGAAACAATACGAGCCGAACACTTTGCCTTTTCTCTACAATAGGTTTGGAAGATAGGACTGAAAATTTGCGAAGTCATGTTAACGGTTAAATTTGGGGCTGAGGAGTCTATACAAAGCCTGATGTAAGAGGTAAGTTGTCGCCAACGTAGCGGACATGGCAGTCAGAAGTATCAGCGTTGGTAGAGGGTTTCAGCAATGAGAGATTTGAGCTTAAAGCTGAGAACGAAGCGAGGCTGGCGACAGTGATGTTGTTCGTAACATTGGCGATTTGAGCATTGACCATAGAAGAGACAATGTACAGTTGGCTGACGCTCAACAACAGGGAAATATTATTGTATTGCATTGTCTGATGTTGAACATCATAAACAAGAGTAGCCGAAGGATGGAAAATGTCTATACAAAATGTCGCTAACAGCGAGACTTGATCCGACCCGTCATGCCTCGATGCATATATTGTACTTGGAAATGTCGCGTGTCGCATAAGGCGCAAAGAAAGTAATAGATAACCGGGTTCCGCTCTTTGTACTCCAATATCGCTGTATGAAGAACGTTTCTTGCGTTCGATAGGATCAATGGAGGGAAGTAAGGAGTTTGCCGCAGAATATAAAGGATCGCCTGTTGTCGAAAGTATTGCCTGACTATCAGGTAATTGCACCATTCTTCCACGACGCTATTCAGGAACTTCTATGCTTCTGCTTATGGTCACAATTATTGGCTAACAACGTGCAGTGCAAGGGAAAGGCATTTCGTCTACGTATGCTTGGCGACACGCCTTGACGCACGGGTCGGAGCTCGAGAGCCTCGAGGTGCCCAACTCCAAGCCAGCAAGCTCTTGTTCTCTTTGAATGGACTGTAAGCTGGCCATTTGCATGGGCTTTGCTTTTGTTCTAAGTCGTCGATTGTTTGCTAGTAATGTTTTGATTCAGCAGTTGCATTTCTTTCCGCATACTTCGACTTCATGTCCAATGTCGCCAAAGAGATCAGGGTACGTCTCTCGGTACGGACAGTTGAAACAGACCGAAGTGCTCTCTACTGCACAGCTCTCTTTATCGGCATAGGTGGAGATGTTCATTTCCGGTAACCCAAAGTATCGACGCGAGCCTCATTAGTTGAAACATGGGTGAGCAAAGCACTCTGCAGCTCTTCTCGCCAGCGGTTGAAGTATCTTGATCGGAGCCGCTGTGGCGGAAATGCAATGCCAGTCGCAGATACGATATAGTAAAATTGGCGGCCGAATCTTGTGTGTGGGAATACTCTTCACTGATCATCAACATTACTAAGCACGCATCGTAGTTGGGAAATTCAAATGCCAGCAGGGCGTCATGCACTTTACCAGCAAAGCATTGAGTAGGACAGAAATCCAATAGATGATTCCTCCAGTCCTCCTCAACCACGTCGAGTATCTATGAGGGCCACTGCTTTGCAAGCTCCGTCAATCAGTTCTGTGAGGCAATCAATCTCCAAAACACCTGGGGTTCGTTCTGAAGAGTCTAAGCTGTCCCAGATGTCAGGACCCTCCGGCGGATTGTCCGCCTTTCACGGTTGAGCACCGCGATCAGAGGCCTGATAACTAGAATGGGGAGCCCTATGACATCTTGAGCCTTCGTGACTTGTGTATCGTAGACCAATTGGAGTGCTTCTTGACGGAGACTTTATCCAAAGAAAAGGCTTTTTCTGTATACGACGTTATCTCACTCATATTCGATCGAAGTCGAGATCTCAAACCCTTTGAGTGTTAAGAACAAAAAGCAAGATGTATACCAAATCAAATTCGGTACAAATATATTTGGATACCGTCAAGCATGTTGGGTTGACACCTACTTTGGCCCCTTAGCGTCAACACAAAATCTCATGCCAACGAATCTCGTCAAATATGCAAAGACTAAGCATTAGATCATAGAGACAAACAGCAACAGCGTACACCATGTCTTTTGTTGGGAAATTAAAGGTGCCAGGGGAGAGTCTTCAACACTTGCAGACTTGCAGGCTTTGTCGAGTCACAGAAATGACGTCCATCATCATGGACATCTCCATGCTATCACAACCATTTGCATCTGTTTCCTTTCGAACAAAGCGACTTATTGAAGCGTTATAATTTGAGGCTGGTAGTTGAATAGTGACCAAGCAATTACGTAGGAGAACGCATATCAATATCATCACGTATTATTAGTGGAGCCACTCTCAGCTAAGCTCAATCAGACCGATCCTACGTCATTTAAACGCGCTTGTAAAACTTTTCAACCAGAACCTTTAAGACCGAGATTCAGCTTTCAAGCTGTGTTTTTACGGAATCTGCAAGGTTCTCCCGAGCGATCAGGTGTGGAAGCAGGCCTAGGGGCTGCTTTTGCAACGAGTCATGAATATGAGACGGACAGACATGACGACATCCTCTTGAGCCCGAGGAGCACCCAAATTATGGCGTCCATGAGAATTTAGGCGCAACGACTTATGGTGGTCCAAATAGCATTATTTGGAGCTATATGAGACAAGCCACTATTTCAATAAGCTCGTTGAGCAAGGAGGCGCGCTGGGTCGTCAAGTAGACATGATGTCACTGAACGAAACAAAAGGCCCAGAGCTTTCTCGACCGCTGGATCAGCCTCTCAACTTCAAGTCGTACCAAAGCCCACACAGGCCTCAGGATAGAAGTACGTACTACATAGGAACCATATACAAGCGAACGCTTGCTTTGGAGCAGAAAGATGATTTGGATGATAATTCAAAGGATAGGTGTAAGCAGTCCTATTCATGCTGTACTATACTAAAACATCAAGAAGTCCCTACCTACAGTGTGTCAAACGTTTAGCTATTTGTGGCTGGCCGCAACTGCTCTACCTAGCGGATTTCATCGAGTGCTCAACAGTCCCCGTCAAAAGTAGAGTCCTTGTTGGTGAAGATCGCGCAGAAAGACTCGGTCGACTTGACGTTGCTATATTGGACTTCGATGAAATTGAGGGCACACACCATGAAAGTTTCACAACGCCACATGCTCTTTCTGCATTTTTGGACGGACCTCGCCCACCCGACAGCAATATCTCAGCGCGGTTCATCATAATCGAAGACCTTTCAAGTGCGCTGATAGAGATGCTTGGATCGCGCTTTGACATCGGCCCCAGCTTTTTCCGGGGTCAAATAGGTGACTATGCGTGGTACAATACACGAGACCCCTGGGTCGAGACGCCGAGGCTACAAACCAGGATTGAATCTCAGTCATTCACTCACTTCCGTTATATCGAGCCTTGATACTTCGAGAATAATCTCTCGATAGAGAACGCAAAGCGAAAAGCTGGATCGTTCAATGTCCCGAGAAGGATCGATTTCGACAGTGCCAACAGCGAGTGGTTGGATGCTAAAGGTAGTGATATTGGCATGGTGAGATGCTCGATTTCTTGTTGGGTAAGACCCGAGTCCTCGTCTGAAACCGGCTGGCTCTGTGAGTATCCCTTGCCCCAAGAGACTTTTCCCTTGAGCTGATGATAAACGAAGGCATCCTTCTCGTCGACCCACCAATTGGCGAAGGCTTTTCCCTCTGGGGTGGCTGCGACAACTTTTGATCCCCCCCAAGCATTGATAGATCAAGGAAGTTTCATCGCAAAACATCAAGGACCTCCACGATGAATGACCTGATTCATTGGGTAAGTCCGACTGCTCGCATTCTTGCCCCATGTATAGCAATCGGGGCTGTAAATGTAGTAAAATTAATTTGGACTACATTGACAGGACGAATCACTTTGTCATAATCAACAGCAAGTGTTGAATCGTGATCCAGAATTTATGATGTCCCCCATCTACTCATTCATAGCCTCGCAGTGGCTTCTCGTCTTTGATTATATCACAACACATTTGTCACAGATCGAATGGGAATTAGAGCACAGTCCATTTCCGACGTTCAGAAGTCTAGATCAGACACTGTCAAAACTTCACCATGGCGGCGCCGCATGCCCATGATCAAAGGATTCATTAAAGCGTCAGTTGGGACACTAAATCATCGCCACGCATCATCTGAAGCCAACTCAAAGGAGCACTGGTCGCCAGTCTTGAAGGACACGGAACGTCTCCTTGAGCGGCATGAAGAACTCCAAAAGCGCGTAGACAGCATTCTTGCTGTGCTCACTGCAATCATGTCAATCGAGGAAAACAAAAAGCTCATGTCCAACACTCAAGAAGTCACGCGATTGACCTACCTAGCGTTCCTCTTCATCCCGCTCTCTCTGGTCTCCGGCTTCCTTGGCATGAATGAAGATTTTCCGTCTGGAGGAGCAGCCGTGTATTGGATATTCTTTGTTATATCAATTCCGCTCGCAGGGATTGCGATGCTTATGGCGTATTACTGGGATAATCTTAAGACATTTTGGAGCCAAAATACGGCCCCTAAGCGATGATGCTTGGGCACGGATCAAGATCGGAGGAGAAGCCAGCTGTAAAGCAACAGTTGCCTCCAGATTCCCGCACACATGAAGAGGACTCGGTTCCAAGCCTAGCAAACTCTTGGATCCTGCAGGGTACTGCCTGCCCACGATTTTTGATGCTGACTGGATGTCTTTCCTCAGGAGCTCGAATATACGTGTCTTATCGACCCCTACCATCTTAGCGTCCGTTCCTCAACAACTTGCACTATTGGGAAGATTGTTTTTTTTCTCACTCGGGACAGCATGATGAAAAGACTATTCATGCGATGGAGAAGACGAAGAGGAGGGAGAAGTACCTGTACATTCAAAGTTCGTTTTGAGGCGCGTAAGATGAGAGTATTTCCAAGCGGTCTACAGGCTTGATCACGCAGGGGCTGAGAATGTAGAGGATCAAGGCAAGTGTTAATCAGAGATACCGCAGCCTGATTCCATGACTCACATTTATCCCCTACGGCCGTATCCTATCGGAGGAGTTCGGAATCTCGGCCTATTATAGTAGCGCAGGGGAGGACGCCGAGGCCATAACAACACTCTCAAAACACTTCTACTCCCCTTCCTCTCACTTCGTCCTTCACTTCACCCATCGCACTATATCTCATTTCCATTCGACGCTTATGACGGCTGATTGGGAGGCAAACATACCCACTAGACGCTCTCAATTCCATGGGCTGCTCGAGATCTCGGATTTGCTTCCACCGCTGTCCACTGCCACCCTATCCCCACAAGACTTGCAAGATGCACGGATCGAATTGCGGACCATGAGTTTAGTACCAGGGGAGAACGAGCCCAAGCCAGCGCAATACTGCACACCTATCCCAGCTGATGAGTTGACCAAAGGGCTGCGTTGCCAAGTCGAGTCAGACGAATAAGATATTCAGCCATGGCCGCCATACGATCGAGAATGGAATACCAGATGTTATATGGCCATTGAATACGCAGATAAGATACTAGACTATGCTGGAAATCTCGAACATCCCCTTTGGTCCCAAATGGCAAAGAAAAAGTGGTCATATCATGGGTGAGGCCGAAGCTAATCTCCATGTTGATCCGTCTGATCCTAGCTAAGCACGGAACCTTTTAGCCGATCAACCAGATTGTTTCCATACCAGAGCGGTTGTTATGGCAACGAACGAAACTTCAACCAATAATATCAAGTCATCGAGATTCTATCTGCTCGGGATACCTCTCAGCCTCACGTGGCATGCTTTCTTTGCGAAGATGCCCCTGCCAATAATGTCGACGATAGCCTGCGTGGATCGGAGCTTCTTTGTGCCCTGGAGCTCATGAGAGGGTCTATCAATCGTGATAGCGAAGTCCGCTTTCGCCAACATCCGGTATCGAGGACTCCATCCCATCGACCTCTACTTATACTGACGAAATACGTATCCATTAGGCCTATATCTACTCCTTTTCCGATTACAATGCCCGAGTACTCGAGGTCTACCACGAAGAGACTCAACACGGAAAGCTCAAACTCGTTATTAGCAAAACAGAATACCTAGACTTGAGGCAAGCTGAGGAGGATGGCAAAAAGGGCATTAGAGAGTTCCTGAGCTGGGTGTTAAGTACACCGATCGGAGAAACGAAATTTCGTGAATGATCCAAAAGGGCGGAAGAGAGGACAGGGAAAGCACCGCTGCGAAAAAGCTGGTTCTTTTCCAGGAGGTGGTTTGCAGTTACTCATGATGTTCACAACATTAAATAAGACGTTCAATACAATATTTAAATCGCTAGCATGGATATGGCTTTGACCCTAATGTGAAGTAGAAAATGTGTAGACTCGATGACATTCATGTAGAAGTTGTGTTCCATCATTGTGGAATGGAATAAGAAACAGCAAGTCGCAGCCCCCTGTTTGCGCCCAGAGCTTTCATTCGACGAGCTAGAAAACCTCTGGTGGTGGTGGATCATTGCATCGCGCACAAGTGAAAGCCAGAATGATTGGCCCAAGACACTTCATGTGATCTCGATCCGTCGTGTCATATGGCCCGTATTGAGTCATAGTCATGAAGGATCGAACGCTGTTCTTTGTTTGGCGGTTTATATCGTGGAGGAAGTCCTTGTAAGCGTCGTCATATTCCGCAATGCTGAGATAGATCTCGAAGGAATCTTGAGATATCATTAAACGTCTACAGTTACTTAGCAGGCGCGATCTTTTTGGACGACTCGCTTGGACTCACCTATGAATTATCTTCCCGTTGCCAGGAAGAGTAGTGATTTCATCATCAGGATGCCTGTAGATCCAAGCAGCCATTTGTGCACTCTCTTGTGCCTGGACTGGCACAAGTCCATCCTTTCTCACGTATGGCTTGACCTCCACGAGCGCCTTGATTTGGTCGTTGATTCTCAAGTATCCATCTGTAACGGCAGTCCAACTCTCGAATTTCAGCTGCAGGCGCTCGACGGTCCATTCCGGTTCTCCGGCTGCATGGAACTCGAGCTTCGGGTGATATATCGTAAGATTTTGGAGAAGGGCCAGAAGCGCAGTGTTCACAATTTGCTCATCTTTTGCAGGCGCATAGCGGCCGCCAGTGGCTGGGGTAATAGCTTGGAGTACGGGTTGTTCAGCCAATTCGTCCTGCGAGTCTTCGTCGAAGACCTCATCTGTACTGTCCTCATCATCTGACATTGATTTCTCAATCTGTTTTTGCCCCATCTTAGGGATGAATGGCATTTGGCTAGGCGTTGGGGTGGAAGGGTCCATGGCTTTCTGCTTTCCGGCGTTAGCACCACGAGTACGAGCAGCTACCGGTGGCGTAAAGTAGAATTTTGATGCCGTTAGAGCATCCTTGATTGATTTCTGATACTGCTTCGAGCGGAGCTGGTAATAGCGAACGAGCGAGAAGGATCCGAAGTCGATGCCCTTTGTCAAGGGAGAGCTGTCACCCATCTCAATATCCTTTAAATATTTAGTGAATGCAGTCGGCTCCTTTTTCCGTTTTCTGTTTTCATCCTCTACGTCGAGGAGATCACAAGCAATACGGTGATCAGATTCTGTCATGAAGAAGTCCAGCTGTGGGTACTCAGCCGGCCTCAGTATGACTTTCCACAACACTCGTAGGGCAAAGTATTGGTTGGGTCTCATCTTTGAGGCCGATTGCGCGCCTAGCATACGGGAGGCACTGACGTCTAGTACATCAAAAGTGCTGGCCGCTGCCAGCCAAGTTGATTCCGTCTCTGGGAGTCGTCCTTTATATTTATTCATGATGTCGGAGTAAAATCCTAAAGTCACAAGGCTGAGAGGGTTTTTATGACGATCAAAGCGATGAGTCCTTCACATTCTATTTCCTTTGTGTATTGAGACGGCTGATATCAGAACATTCCAACATTGCTAGGGTATTGTCTCGAAATGATTAGTCTTGACGAATGCAAATAGAATGTTTATGTGCTGACCGCCATATCAGCCCCATGTCAAGGCAGCAAGGCAGCAGGGAGCAGGTTCATCGGGCAACCTCGCTCGACGGGAGCCGGCCGCTCCAGTCATATGACCCTCTTTATGCTGCCGACAGGTCATTCCGCAAATAATAAGTGCGCAACAATATTCCTATAAGCAACCTTGCAGTCAGAATGGAGAGGATTCTCCCGAAGATATTACTGCTAAGGCATTAGTCAATCGGTTGCAAAGGGAGTTTTCATAAGCCTCTTCATCGTTAGTAGTAAACAATTCGTGATAGGTTTGGGATGTTGAATATAATTAGAAGTAGTGCAATAGTAGCTGCTGACCCGGACTTAAGATATGATTATCAGCGATCGTCACCCTAGGCAACATTTCGAAATTCAAAACACTCTCGACCCTCCTTGTACTCTCTTCCTCCTCTCACTTCGACTCTTGATGCATACAATGTCGCATGCAAACCCTACGCAATCTATAGTACTTCGGAATTATCGCTCTAACACGAGAAAGGCTCTATATACGGAGCTAGGAGTTATCATGAATCTGCTTCTGCCGCTGACTCCTACGGCCTTGTCCGAAAAGGCCCTTAATGATGCTCGAATCAAGCTCCACCGAATGGACTTGACACCAGAGGAAACGGATGCCAGTCACCCAAAGTACTGCGAAATCTTCTCGGCCCGCGACTTGGACAAAGTGATTCAAGATCAAGCCGCGGTGGATGGATGTGTTGAATGGCCAGCTGAAGATCAAAAATACGCTGGCGGAAGTTACTACATGGCATCGCAGTACGCATGGGCACTCTTGAATTATGTGGGCTCTCGATACGACTGGTCAGCTTTGGCAAAGACACATTGGGTCCGCCAAGGGTGAATACTCCACGCTTGACATCGTATGCCTTAGCTGACGTCTGCGATTTCTAGTCATGCGATGCCACCCTTTTGGTTTGAAGGAAGTTTCTATCAAGGAGAGTACAGCAATCAGCGATATGGAGTATCCGAAATTCTTCTCCAAGAAGACAAGTCTCAACCTCATGCAGCTTGCATACTTTGCGACGACGCCCCCACCAACGATAAGAAGGAGGGACTCCGGGGGTCGGAAGTTTTCTGTGCTCTATCTCTTATAAGGGCGTGCATTCGTTACGATAAAGGCGCTCATTTCTTTGTACACCCGGTAAGACAACTTTCCAACACTTCGCGCCTCCCGTGCCTACACACTTGACTGTTGCTAACGATATCCATTCTGATCAGGTCTATGTCTATTCCTTCTCTGACTATAGAGTCCGAGTACTCGAGGTCGCTTACGAACAGACCGGACTCGAAGAGCGTCAACTCATCGTCCGGAAAACAGAGTATATCGACTTGAGACAAGCTGAAGCAGAGAACAAGAAGATCATCAAACAACTGATGCGCTGGATGATGAGCACACCGATCGGCAAAACGAAGTTTCCTGCCCTCAAAGCCGACTCACCGGTTAGCAAAAGAAACTCTCTTCCCAACTCCATCTCCTCTCCGATCGCGTGAACATTGCTCTCCCTGCATTACAACACGAAATGGCCAGTGGCAGTGGATATGATGGGTACCTGGCAAGAAAAATCCGATGGCGTGTGGATGGCTCTGCAAGCTCTACAATGGTGATGGGTGGCGGGAGGTGCATTTGATGGAGTTGCATGAATGACGACAGCAGCATTGAGGAAGCATCGGTGTTGTATCGGGAATGGCGTTGCATAGGGAGACAAAACCAAGTCAGGTGTCTCATCATCAAAGAAATTTGGACTGCCATTGATGTTAATAGTTCCGAAAATCCATACTGCTGAGTTTCTCCAAGCCCGACACCTTGCTCTGCTAATGTCCTTCAGCGCCGCCAATGCATTTCTTGCATGCCACATTTACATTACTGACCACGCAAAGCCTCCATGCACGAGCCACAGGCATTTCTGCACAGAATGACTCTGCTCGATCCCTGCTTAAACGTCTTCAAACCACGGTCCATTTGCTCGGACAAAGGTTTCCCAAGAATTTGGAACATCATTAATCTGAGACAGCGTCCATTCGAGGTCCTTCTCGCCCGTCGGTCCAAAATAGGAGAACTCGCTGATCAAGCCGGCGCTCTCTTGGAGAACGCTGGCCATCTCAGGTGTCATTGCCGGCCCTCTAGCTGTACCCACCGGGATCTGGGTAAACCTGACGTTCTTACCCGCGACTTCTTTCCAAGTCTCGATCAGCTGCTTCGGAGTGTAGAAGGCTGCTGCCAAGGTGAAGACCTTTCCGTCGTATTCGATTGGGTTAAGCAGTGCTGGCGCAACGAACTTGCCGGTATCGGTGATGTCGATCAGGGGGGAATTGTGTCTCGAGAGTCCACGTCTGCGCCATCTCAAGGACGCCCTTCGCGTTCTGTGGGTGGAGTTCATCAGCTTCTAAGCGTCAGGATATGGAGAGGGAAACCGTCCCAGGATAGAAGAATGACTATTCTGGGCTTGAACATGGTCTGGAAGTTTTGCATGTAGAAGGCGGCCATGAAGAAAGATCTCTTGATGGGTAAATTGCGGACGTATGTCTCCACCTCCGCCTTACTATCGAAGTGTTCAACATGGGACAATCTTCCCTTGGTCATGGTCGTCACGTTCGGCGGTGAACACCAGATCAACAAGTCCGCACCAGCGGCAAACAGCAGCGTCGGCAACGGCCTTACCCTGGGATATTTCAATGGCAGCAGATGCCTTTTCCCGGACTTGAAGAAGCAGATTAGATCTTGACTCGACAAGATGTTTGTGGAAGCTGCGGAAGGTAGGATGTACAGTTAGTCACCGCGAACACAGCGTAGGATCCTGCGACGTCCTCTGTCAGAGAGGCTTGGTCGTCCATGTTAGCCTTCGCTGGGTTAGCATCATATCACAAGTCATGTCTTGTCAGCTTGTCTCTTACTTACTATTACGAGCTCAACGCCCTTCTCTTTCAACGCAACAGCTCCAGGTTTAGAGGAATCCCGAGTAATACCCCGCAGCTTATACATCTTCGAAAGCGTGGGATGCTTAAGCAAGTATGCAATCAAGCCGCCGCCTTGCTGGCCGGTGGCCCCGAAAACGGTCAAGATCTTGCTCATTGTGATTGGTCAAGCGTAATAGATATCGTTTCTAGGTGTAGACATTTGGCTAGGACTGGAATATGTTTTGTGCAAGAGACGGGCAGCAGGTAGATCTACCTCCAATTAAATACATATATGTTCCGTGTTACGGCCGATCTGGCGTTGGCTGAACAACCCGCCAGATGCCGGAGTTGCGGATACGGCCAGAATAGAATCGACCGGAGTTCAAACCTGAATCTCCTACACTTTGCTAATGCAGGACCTTCCTCTCTGGCATCATCACGATTCGAATCGTTCCGTATGGCTCCGTACGGTTAGCCCTCAGACAACTTAGGATGATTTAACTGCCAACGGCATTCGAGCGCAGGATCTAAACATGGGTTTAAGCTAATGCTACACAGTATCCTTTCAAAGATCCGCCCAATTCAGTAATCTGCGTGAATGTCCCGATGGTGAGGCTGATTTCGAGGTTGTAGCTCCGTTGATGACGATCATCAGCATCATACCAAACTCGTCCACCTCTCCTAACCATATCTTTCGGCGTTTGCTTTCTGCTGGCGCCCGCCGCTGACAGCTCATCAACTCCCCCAAAAGATAAGGTTGATCTTGCCATTTTACCAACCATTGATTGTAGCCACGTTCCTGGCGCCCCCAGTCGGATGCCTGCCAGAGTAGCTTTCGAGCCGGGGCGGGAAAGGATCGTAACTCGTCGCACTGGAACATTGGTAGGTCATTCATGGTCGAAAAGATGCACTCGAAGCAGTAGAGCACAATGATAGTCCGCCGTTTGGCCGACACTCGAATCCACTCCTCCCACCCAGGACGAGTGTGCGTTCTCTCGGCTGGGAGGACCAAACCCGTGGTGGCCAGATGGTAGGCGACTTGCTGCATGCTCATGATGGTGGCTGCATCGACCAATGGCTGTGGACTAGTCCGATCGGAGGAGAAGAAAGCCATGATGGCGTAGAGAAGTAGTGCTTGCATGGTTGCCAGGAGATTGCCTTCGTCGTAGGTCTGATATTCGTCCAACAGCTGCGTCATCTCTCGCCGTACAGATTCTCTCGCCAAAGTTTCGGACCCGGGAATTTGATCTTCCCACATTCGTGTCAGACTCAAGCAGTTTTGGACAGGCCTCAAATTCACCCCCCCCTGCAAGCTGAAGAGGGTGGATGATTGGGGGTAAGTGGTCTCGCCCTTGAGCCATCATGCCTGGGTATGTTGATAGGATTTGAGCATACATTCGCACGCTCCTCTTGTCCGGATGGCATACCATGTCGGTTGTCGCAAGAAACTGGTATAGCCAACGATCTCGCATCGTGACCAGGTTGGGGACGGCGACCGGGTGTTGGATCCCAAGCTCACCCACGACGGCCTGAGTACTCTCCTCAACCGGCGTGTTCGAGGGCAAGGAATACATCTTCGAAGCCACCGGACTTTGGCAGAAAACATCCTCTGCTAATTGCGGGACCGAAGAAGGGCTGAATGCAACCTCAGGAGGACGTGGGTCCTCGCCATTATTCAGACTAGGGACCGCCGAAGACGTGATGAAACCCTCTGGGATGTCACCACTCGATATCTGCCCAGAGAAATTTGTGAGGAAGGTGGCAGCGGTCTCATTTGAGAGCTGAGGAGCTTTCTGGGCTAGGCTGACGTCGCGGTTTGGTATAAAAAGGCCATTCCCTTGCTGGCCTGTCATAACATCGATTTCTGGCGGCTGTGATGGCGCGGGAGAGGCCTGAGCTATTGCGTCGGCTTGTGCGGACACAATTCCACTGGATATACACACTCAGTCTTCCTCGTTGAGCACCTCGAGCATTGTGGGCGACCGAGGTCGCAAGGAGCCTTGCCAGCAATACAGTGCTGGCATGCCTTCCGCCTCGAGTTGATGGACTCTAGTTGCGAGCAACGTGCTAAATGACGATTCGCGGAAGATTCTGCTTTCAAGTGAGCACAATTTGCCTTTTGGAGGTCTCCAAATTGACACACTTTGCACAAACTTGCGAGAACAACGTGGACACTGAGTTCGGCCTGGCAGTGTTCTGCTGCCCGGCATGGTCGCAGCGTCGATTGAGCAGCCAGGCTCTCGGATATTGAAACCTAGATATAAGGCAACTTGAGGCTTCCAGATGAGGGTAAATACTAGGTGATGCTTGCCAATCACGAGAGCCCTCTCGGAGGTTGACGTTCGGGAATCGAAAGTAACCCACGAGTCAGATGAATACAGTATACATCTTCATCATAGCAAGTCTCTGCGACATTCCCCACTTCGAAGCAAAGACGTTGAAGAGCTTTGCTACCAGGAGATAGTGAGGGGCGCGGCCTCGATGCAGACGAAAATGTGGCAGCGTAGCCTGAAATGATGTTTAGGGCGTCGGCTCAGCAATCCTGGTCTGGGACTCTAGCCGACTTAGGCTAGCACGGTGACGCTCAAGTTGGAATTCCGGTACGACACGAGCTTCTAAGGAACCAACTACCTAGACGTTTCTCGCGTATAGGACGATCAGCCCCAAATAACTCTCATTCATACATCTTCTCCGATTCTAAGCAAGACTATCTTATGGTCATGAGGTAGCCACACAGACAGTCAGGGGGCTCCGTGCCGGTTTCTAACATGCGAGCCATCCAATTGGGTCGAGGTGGCCTTTCATATCTAGTGACCATGTCTCTACAAACCAACCATATCTGGAATCAGTTGATAGAACATTACGCTCTCATTCGATTTGATTCTGATAATTCGCGCTTCCTCCTAATCTGCCTACCCCAACCGTCCAATTCTTGCCCTGGTCTCCTCCACTGTCAGATGCACTCAGGGCTAAATCGTCTGATTGATAAATAATGGTGCACAGCACCCTAATGTATATGATAATAAGGCCCTAAATAGGGGCAAATAAGTGTTCCTAACCTTATTTTATACTCATTGCTTCGCCCAATAAATTAGAGAATAAATAATATAATAATAATATTTTAATAATATAATCAAAGGTTCAAATAATTTTAAAAAAAAACAAAATAAGAAAAACAGGTTAATAAAAGAAAATAAAAATAATAATAATTAATATACCCTTTTAAAATAATAATAATTTAATTATTATTATAATTTTATTCAATTAATAAATAAAGTTATATAATTATTCAAGTTAATAAATTATAATATATAAATTAATTCTTTATATTTTTAATAAATAAGGAATTTAATAAAATTATATATTAATATTTTAATTATAAAAACTTATTTAATAACAATATAATTATTCTGAACTTCTTAATAATATTAATATTAATATATATTTATATATTAAAAATATATAAATAGTTTAAAATTAATTAATTAATAAAATTCCAATTTTAATATTTATATTAAGAAATTAAAGTTTAAACAAATTTACTAATTCGAATTTTAATAGTTAAACATATTAAAATTTAAAGTTTCGAATTTGTTAATAAGTTTTATAATAATCCTTTTTAAATTTAAAAAGTTTATAATTAATATTTTTAAGTAAATATTATTTATTTAATAATAAGTTATAAAATAAATAAGTTTTGATTTAAAATTTCCTATTTTTTTAAAGAAATAATCCAACTTAATTAAAATAAAGTCGAAATAATTATTATATAATAATTTCGAATTAAAATATAATTTGTACTTTTTATTCGTAAAATATATTAAACTTATTTTTTTTTAAGTTTTTCTATATATATTATACTTAGAAGCGAGCCTTAAGCTTTATTTATAAAGATATATAAAATATCGATATTATTATCTTTAAAATAACTATTTAATTATTAGTTTAATTTAAATTTAATTGGGGAAAATAGTTTATTTATATATGAAGACTTTGGAAATTAAAATTATACTATTGATTTTAATATATAAAAGAGTAATAACTTTATTAATTAACAATAAGAGGTTCGATTTATTCGACTTAATTACCTTATCGTTTTATAAGGAATGGAATACTTATTTTACCCTATTACGGAAGGAAATTAGGATTATCTAGTTAAAGTTATTATATACTGATACTTAAGAAGTATTGCAAAAGAAATACTACCCTCTATACAGCTTGCTTACCAAACGGCAAAGAGCAGACGTATTGAAATCAGCATATTGGAAGATGCTTGCGCGTTCACGGTTTGATGGCATGACGCGTAAAGAAAGGTATGCAGAAATGGGAAAAACCCGCTACACCATTGTACCAGCGCCATTAGGAATCGAACCTAATACAAGTAATAAACCATACTGCAAACAGTATGTACCCGAAGAAGGATTTCAATTTGATGACTTCCTCATCAATTGCCTCGTGAAGCGCGAATCGACACTGTTGTAATGTCGAAGCGGCTCCGCTCCGAACTCACGGAGCGGCTTGCGGATGTCCTCGGTTCCTTCCTTGGCAATGGATGTGAATGACGTCAGAGTGGAGACGGTCAACTCGGGCACAGCCAGATCTGGTGAAGGATTTAGCTGCATACCTTGATTATGTAAAACGGACAAGCTCCAAGCAAGAATTCGTATAATGTTCAATGGACAATGTTAGTATTGTATACCAACACACAGGTGAACCAGAAAGACCAGGCAGAATTTCAGCATATCATTACAAACGCGGAGTGGACAATTCATTTGATACAAAACGTCTAACGCAGATGACCATTACATAAGAAGGCCCTGTGACATAATCTGACATCGGCCTGCCTCAGCCTTCAACACACCGCACCAGCATCACTCGATTTCTCTTGACCTAACCCTCAAGGTATGACTGATCATGAGAAGGATGAACAAGTCCAGAAGGAGCGACAGCAGCCATTCGAATTTGGCATCGTCCCGGAAGGCGAGGCAATCGAGGAAGAAGCCGACCTCGAATACCTTGAGACACCTTTAGAGAGCGGTTGGCAGAAATATACCGTCGGTGTAGGGGCCTGGTGTGCCTTGTTCCCTTGCGCAGGCATACTCAATACCATGGGGGCTTTTCAATCCTATTTGGCAATACATCAGCTGAACGGCTACTCGCAACAGCAAATTGGATGGATATTCTCAATGTATGCTTTCTTGCTAGTCTTCGGGGGTGCACAAGTTGGTGAGCGGCCTAAAACCTTCATCAGATAGACATTGCCTTAGAAGATGGAGCAGCATCTTGCAGCACCCGCGAATACTAATCATGCGCAAATTTCAGGTCCGCTTTTCGATGCCTATGGACTCAAGTGGCTCCTGATACCTGGATATATCGGACTCGTTGCTTCCCTTATGGCTTTCTCGGTGTCCACTGGTGCGTGCGGAGACTTCCTCTATAACACTGCATGTCTTGAAGGTATGAAAGCAATGTATGAAGCTGACGATAGTATATTCAGAGTACTACCAGTTCTTTCTAAGCTTCGGTGTTCTCGGGGGCCTCGCCAGCTCGTGCGTTTGGACCACCAGCATCGCAACAACGGGTCACTGGTTCTTCAAAGGCCGCGGGATTGCTACTGGCATTGTGACCTCCGCCGGTCCTCTAGGTGGTATTATCTTTCCTGTCATGTTTCAGCAGCTTGAGCCCCGCCTTGGATTCGGCTGGACTGTCCGTTCTATTGCATTCATTTGCCTGGCAATGGGCGGTATTGCCATGTGTTTAATGAGGACACGTCTCCCTTCCTCACATGCCATTAAATGGAACGCCAATTTTAAGATCTTCACCGACATTCGCTTCCTATGGACCATAGGCGCAATGTTCTCCATAGAGTTCGCTTGCCTCATTCCCTCGGCTTATATCACGACCTATGCTCTTTCGAAAGGCGTCGATAGCTCCCTGGCGTACCAACAGCTTGCCATCATGAACGCTGCTCAAGTCCCTGGCCGTGCCGTCCCTGGATGGTTGGCAGATCGATGGGGTAGGTTCAATGTGATGATTCTAAGTAGTCTGCCTTGCGCAATCATTATATTAGCTGTGTGGCTTCCAGCGGATGGTGCAGCTGCAATCACAGCGTTCAGTGTGTTGTTCGGCTTCCTCAGTGGCACGGCAAACAGCTTGACACCGGTTTGCATATCCCAGCTCTGTAAGACAGAGGACTACGGAAGCAAGTATGGTACAGCATACCTGTTCCTTAGCCCTGCAACGTTGATTGGGATCCCAGTTGCAGGAGCGGTTTTGCGTTCCCAGGATGGACTGAATTTCTCGGGCCTGATATTGCTCTGCGGTCTTGTATATCTGACGTCAGCAGTACTGTTCACTTTGGCAAGAATCTCGGGCGCTGGGTGGAAGATCAAGAAGGTGTTTTAGACCTTCACCATTGATCAGGGTGCTTCTACTTGTGTTGATTTGGGCCTAGTGTGCAGGGCTGGAGGTGGCCCCCCCATTTCATGCAGGTTCTACCTGGATCGTTCGCCTATGAATCAATGAGTTCGGCTTTTAGTTGTGGTGCTTATAGAAGATGAACAAATTAAATAAGCATGTTATGTGTACTCCTGTCAAGACCACTTATATATCCTGGTCACACTGGTTTTATCATGATTAATGAGCTTCTGAAGCACGCCATAGATGTATTACCCTTCGCCTGTCCCACGAGACTTCACGTCCATTAATGCAAGCCTTGTTTATATAGCCTTGAGTCTCTGGCAATAGTTTCTCACCTTTCTCACTAAGTACATCATTTGGTTTCTTCTTTACTGGAATTCCAAGGCTGTAATATCGTCGTACCGTGGCTTCCGTTCGAAATCTACAAAATTCGGCAGCGGCCCGACAGACACCTGACGCTCTGCCTTAAAGAAGTATGCCATCGTGAATCTTTCCGGTAAAACGGTGTGGCACTCTGTTTTCATGTTTTGGGAATGCTAACAGAGGATAATGATTAAGCCGAAGATCTGTGGCACGTTATCGACTTTATCGCAAGGGACGCACTTTTATAATCTGAAGGATTTCTAGGCAGCAGAAGACTGAGTCAGGCAACAATGCTGACGAATGTTGTTATAAATAACATGAGCAGCTATACTCGTATTGACCCCCCAACGGTCATGACCCCCTGTCAGATGCACTCAGGGCTAAATCGTCTGATTGATAAATAATGGTATACAGCACCCTAATATACATGATAATAAGGCCCTAGATAGAGGCAAATAAGTATTCCTAGTCCTGTTTTATACCAACTACTTCGCTTAATAAAGTGGAAAATAGGTAGTATAATAATAGTATTTTGGTAATATAATTAAAAGTCCAAATAATTTTAGAAAAAATAAAATAAGAAAAACAGGCTAATAAAAAAAATAGGGATAATAATAGTTAATATACCCCTTTAAAATAATAATAATTTAGTTATTATTATAATTCTATTTAATTAATAAATAAAATTATATAATTATTTAAATTAACGAATTATAATATATAAATAAATTCTTTATATTTCTAATAAAGAAAGGGTTTAATAAAGCTATTTATTAATATTTTAATTATAAAAATTTATTTAATAATAATATAATTATTTTAAACTTCTTAATAAAATTAATATCGATATATATTAATATATTTAAAATATATAAATAATTTAAAAATAAATTAATTAATAAAGTTTAATATTTATTAATTATTATAAATAATAATAATATTTAACTTATTTAAAAATATATATATTCGAAAAATTTATTTTATTAAATTATTTACTAAGTTATTTTATTAAAAATAAATAATAATAATTTATTTTAAAGCTTTCTAATCGATAAGACTATTATATAATTGGAAAAAGTAATCAAATAAACTTTTTTTAATAATAAAATTATTAATAAATATAATATTTGATTATTATATTTAATCGCGAGTATTTTAATAACAAATAAATATATTATTAATTAATTAATTAGAATTAAATAATAAAAGGATAAATTTTAAAAGAATTAAATAAACTTAAAACTAATAAAAATAATATTTAATTTAATAATAATAATAATAAATAAAATAAAGTTAATATATTATTAATATAAATATATTTATTTAAGAGTAATTTAGTATTTATATAAAAGAATTTCTTTTATTAATTATAATATTTTTAATAGAATATAATTTTTAAAAGGGAATTTGCTAATTATTTTTTTAATATATAAATTTTAATTTAATTAAATTTGCTTAATAAAGCGATTTCTAATAATATATATATTAATAAATTATATTAGTTCTTTTAAATACCGAAGTTTATATATATTAAAGAAAGATATTTCAAAAATATTATATTTAATTTAATATTATTTTTCATATAATATCATAAAATTATTAATATAGAAAAATATAATTAATTAATTATTAATAAAAAAGTATTTTATTTTTAATATTATATATAAACTAAGATGTTTTATTATTTTAATAATATTTTAAAGTTAAAATAATAAAGATTTTTTTAATTTATATAATATATTTAATCCCTTTAAAGGATTAATACCTTTAAAATAATAAATATAAATTTCTTTATTAATATTATTATTAATAAAAGCGTTAATTATATTATATTAATATAATTCGAAAAAAAAAGCAGTTATAATAATTATAAATACTTTTAAAATTTTAATAATTAGAATAATTAGAATCGTTTTTTATTCTATTTATTCTAAATCTCTTTTAATATATAAGCGAACTTTATATTTTTTTTAAATATTTATCTTTATTATATTTATATTTAAAAACTTAAATAAAAGGAAAAATATTTATTCTTTAAAGTTTAAAGTTTGCTTAAAATATATTTTTATTATTAAAATTAATATATTCTTTATATATAGTTTATATAAAGGTATTATTATAAAAGTTTTTTATTAAAGTTTTTTAACTTTTTAGCTCTAATAAAAGGTTATTATAATATAAATATTTAATAAAATTAAAGTTTTTTATAAAAATTAAATAATATTTTATATTTTAATTAAAATTTATAATAATTAATATATAAATATAATAATAATCTTTTATTTATATTTTAAAAAGTAAAATATTATTTTTAATTATTCTTAATAAGATTTCGGAGCTTTTAAAAGCTAAATTTATTATAAATTAATAAAATTAATATAATATTAATAATAATAATAATATAACGAAAACATTATTTTTTAAAATATAACCCTTTAATATATTATTAATATTTTAATTTAATATTATATTTTCAATATTTTTAATATTTTAATTTAATATCTCTTCTTCTTTAATAATAAATATATAAATTAATAATATTCCTGTTAAAATATTATTTAATAAAGGAATAAGAAAAATAGGGTAGGAATAATAAATTAAGGTTAATAAAATAATAATCGTTATTTTTAAAATTAATAGCAAAATTTGATAATAAAATTAATTTGCAATATTAATATTATTAATAAATAAATCTATTTTATTTATCTTATTTAATAATTAATTAGTTTTTTTATTAATAATATTTATAGCTTTATAGAACTCCGAGTTATTAAATAATAATTTTAAATTAATATTTATAAAATTATAATAATAATTTTTATTAAATAAAATATTTTTAATTTAAATAAAATATTTTTTATTTAAAATTTATATTTTAAAAATATTTTATAAATTATAATTAATCAAATAATTTAAATAAATTCTTTATTAAAGCTTTAAAAATTTAAGAATTTCTAAATATATAAATAAATATATTTTATAATCAAAAATATAAAAATAAATTAATAATAATTTTATATAATAAAGAGCCTTAAATGATATTTTATTATTAAATACTTTAATTAATATCCGATTAAAAAGATATATTATTATTAAAATAATTTTAAATTATAAATTATAAAGAAATTTTAAAATTATTTATATATATTTACTTTTTGTTATAATTACCCCTTTAAAATATTTAAATAAATTATTCTATTTTATAATATATAAAGCTATTAGTTCTATAATAATATTATTTTCTTATATTGATATATTAAATACTTTTCTTAAAAAAGGTTCGTTATTGCTATAAAAGTATTTAATTAAATAATTATATTATTATTTAACTAAATAAATTATTTATTTTATTATTTTAATAGCTTAATTTTTTATATAATAAATTTATATTTAATAATATTTAATAATAAAGCAAACAAAATAGTTAAATTATTTATACTTATTAAATCCTTTTTTAATAAAAATAAGGTTATAATAAATATATTTTAATAAGTTTGTTATTTTGTATTTATAATTTTAATAATAAAAGATAATATTTTTGATTTTAAAAAAATAATATAATTAATATATTTTAAATTAACCTCAGGCTAATAAAATAATAAACTTAATTTTAATAATATTTTTTAATAATATTATAATTGCTTTAAAATTAGAATAATTTATTAATAAATATTAATATAATAATATAGTTTTAATTAATAATTAAAGGTTTTTAAATTTATATTATTTTATTAATATAATTATAATAATAAGTTTTTTTAAGAAATTTTAAGCTTTTAATTAATTAGTTTATAAAAGTTAATAACTTTAATATTAATAAAGTTTGTAGAAATAATCCTTATAATTATTTTTTATTATATAAAATATATTATTTTTAATATTTTAATAAATATTAATTTTATTAATTTTATTAAAGAATATTAAATTAATTATAAAATTAGGAATTAAAATTATATTTTAAAACTTGATTATATTATATTTTTTAATAAATATTAAAATATTAATTTTATATAT
>JAABUQ010003409.1_pt1 | contig 29158 bp, 25 predicted proteins | sample 5560001 | NCBI WGS metagenome assembly JAABUQ01 (sample SAMN10711888, study PRJNA513371) | rock metagenome | isolation source: Antarctica rocks | place: Antarctica: Victoria Land, Finger Mt nord | collected 2015-12-18 | reverse complement strand
CGTTAGTGATCGCCGCTGTCAGGCTGGTCTTGCCATGATCCACGTGACCAATCGTGCCGATATTCACATGAGGCTTGCTTCGGTCAAACTTTGCCTTCGCCATAGAATTAGTCCTCTCAATACTTAATTATGTTAGTGTCAGCGAATGCTGCACCTCAAAGTGCAGCACCCGCAATTTCGCGTTTCTGAAATTCCGCGTTTCTGGAGCCGACGATGGGAATCGGACCCATGACCTCCTCTTTACCAAAGAGGTGCACTGCCACTGTGCTACGTCGGCGCGGCGTGCTCTCACCTGAGAACGGAGTGTATTATAGCACAAAATTGCAAAGTTGTCACCATTGTTTTATCCAGGGAAGTGTCCCTTTCGGCTCGGTCTTGCCTCCGTGTCCCACCATGGCTGTATCGGCGTTCCCCCGGCTTACCCAGCGTGTATCAACGACGGAAGAAAACGTTCCGTCGTCGGTACGCCGTTAATTCTCCGTGGAAACGCTTATGCAGCGCCTTTGGAAGATTCTGGGGATGGCAGCAATTCACGGGACACCGGCAATGCCAAATCACTGAACACCGGCAATGCCAAGCCGAGCGAAATGGGACGCTCCCTTATCAAAAAAGGCTTTGCTGCTCCCCGGCCTGGGTGATAACAAACCGGCCTGGGTGATAACAAATTGGCGCTTATCCAATGTTGCCTGCGGGCTTTTTACGCGTGCGGCAGCAGCTCTGTCCTGTATTTTGGGGCGAGCGCTTCGGATTTCGCTTTGCAACGCTGCCTGGGCGGCCGCATCGAGCTTGGGTGGCGCCGCTGTCCTGGTTGCGACTCCATTACCGCGAGAACGACCACGCCCCAAAACGCCCTTTGACATCCGTGCTCGTGCCGGTCATTCTGCCGCTGCGATAAAAGTGGCCCAGCTCGCGGCCCAAATCCCAGGCGCGAGGCTTGGTGGCGGAGATTACCTGTGTTTCGCGCATGGTAATCGCGCCGGTTTGAGGAGATACATGGCCCGTCACGGCGATGCGGACGTTGGCTTCGTGCGTGCGCACATTCATGGTGCCGGCGAACTCGTTTCCCTGGCGATGGGTGATTACCAATGTCGCGGGGTTGCGCGAATTGGTGCCGTGCCACGTGCCTAGCACATCCGGGCCGCTGATGTTCTGCGGCCTAGATGCAGGCGGGGCGGACATGACGCTGACCTGAACACGCGGGGCGGCTTGCACGTTATTGCTGTTCCGCACTTGCTCGGCTGCCTGGGCGGTTCTGGCACGCACACGGGGTGGCGCTTCCATCAGGGGGCGCACGCGAGGCGCTGCGGCGACTTGCGGCGCGCTTTCCGCTGGGCGGCGCGGATGCAGGCGATACGCGGATGCCATTCTTCGCGGGGAAGCTGCTGGGCGGACTACTGGGGGCATGGACACGGCATGAGCGGTCACTTTAGAATGCGTGGGCACGGCATGAGCATTTACTGAAGAGCGCGCGGGCACGGCATGAACGGCTGCGGCAGAGTGGGCGGCAGCAAAATGACGCCGGGGCGACAAGCGATGCGACTGCCGACTGGAAACGGCCCTCTGCGGAACTGCCCGGCGGTGCGGGGCCAAAGCAAACAAACCGGCGGTCAGCAGGGCCAGCAGAAGCGCAGCAATCCCGATACGCCGGCCCGCGCGTGAACCGGCAGGCGGGCGCGGGGCGGGCGCAAACGAAGTAGGACGCGCCGCAGGCGCGGGGCGGGGCGGGGCAAGGGCAGCGTCAAATGCATCCGCCATTTCTTTTCCTGAACGGTAGCGGTTGGCCGGGTTTTTGTCCAGGGCGCGGTCAAGCACTCGCTGCACGGCGGGCGGCGCGTCCGGCAGCGGCGCGGGCGCAGCGTGGGCGACCTGATACAGCACATTGGGAATGGTCTGCCCGCCGAACGGCGCATGCCCGGCCAGCATTTCGTAAAGGATCACCCCCAGCGCCCACAGGTCGGATGCGGCTTCGTGCTCCTCGCCGTTGACCTGCTCCGGGGACATGTAAACGGGAGAACCGACAATCGCGCCTGCTTGGGTCACCATCGTATCTTCATGCTGGCGCGCGACGCCGAAGTCCATCAGTTTGACCAGGCCGCTGGGCAAAAGCATCACATTGGACGGCTTGATGTCGCGGTGGACAATCCCGGCCTCATGCACGGCATCCAGCCCCGACGCGACCTGACGCAAAATAGCCGCGGCTTCGGAGGGCGGGATCGGCCCCTGCTGCGTCCGCTCGCGCAGGGTCTCGCCATCCAAATACTCCATGACAATAAAGTGCTGCGCGTCTTCTTCCCCAATGTCATAAATCGTGACAATGTTCGGGTGAGACAGGCGCGCGATTGCCCGCGACTCGCGCTTGAACCGGGCAAGACGCGCATCCTGCGCTTCCGCTCCGACCGGCGCTTGCAGCAGCAGCAGCTTAAGCGCAACACGCCGGTCAATCCGGTTGTCAATGGCTTCGTAGACCACAGACATGCCGCCGCGCCCGGCTTCGCGCAGCAGTTGATAGTGCCCAAGAATGGAATAAGGAAGCGGGTGCGTTGCTTGCATGGTGAGTCCTTCAGGTCAAAGCATACCCAATTTCATGCTCTCTAAAAACGGGGAAGTGTGCCCTTGCATGTGGGGAGAACACCAGCAGGAAGGCGGTTTTCATACACACTCCAAACGCGCTTACTTAGGTATCGTTTCGGCGTATCCCACTCGCTGCCACGGCGCACCAACGACGGAACAAATCAGGCCGTCGTCGGTACGCGGGCAGTCAGCCGGGGGAACGCGCGGGCAAAGCCGCCGCGCTCCCGGCATCATGCCCAGGAAAGACGCGGTTTTCCCTGCGAAAAAACGCTTGACTTTTCACCACGCCTATGTTAAAGTAGGTACGCACACGTGACAAAAGCGTTTTTGCGTTGTTTGGACGCTTTTGCAGGAAGAGTTTGCTGTGACACGACCAAAGCACGTCCTACCCTACCCTCTTGGAGGAAATTGTTGATGAAATCCCCGGCTCGCGGCCTTGCCGCATCCACCGTGCTGATGGCAGCCGCGCTTGGCCTCGGCCTCAATGGGCCGCATCGCGCGCAGGCGGCAGCCCCTCTCCCGACCACGCAGAACGACGGCAGCGTGGCCGTGTCCATTCTCAGCCCCACCCCGCGCCAGGCGTTTGACGGCGTCAAGCCGGTGGAGATTTCGGCGTTTTACCAGGGAAGCGTGGGCAATCAGGTTGTCAGCATTGAGCTGTTCGTGGACGGCAGCAAGGCGGCCCAAAAGGTGCTGGATGCGCCGGAAACGCGGGGCGTGGTGTCGTTTCTCGTGGATGCGTCCGCGCTGTCATCGGGGCCGCACCGCATTGTGGTGCGCGTGACAGGCAGCGATGCCGAGATCGCGTCTGCGCACAGCTCGTTTTCGTACCAAGCGCCTGCTCCCCTGGTGGCTCCCGCGCCCGAAGAAACACAGCCGCGCTCCATCGCCCCGCTGCAAACCACGCCCGCGCCGACTTTGAGCATCGTGCCGCCGCGCGGCATGGAAGACGGCCAGGTGCAGGGCACGGTGAAACTACGCGTCCGGGCATCCGACCCCAGCGGCAAGGCGCCGTATGTGTCCTTGTTCGTTGACCGCCAGTTTAAGACCCTGCGCAACTACGCCCCGTATGAGTTTGATTGGGACACGACCACGGCCCCCAACGGCTACCATACGATTGAAGCGTTCGGCTACAACGATGCGCAGGCGGTCGGCCATGCGCAGTCGCTGCGCCTGTATGTGAACAACCCCGGCGGACGCACCGAGCGGCGCACCGACCTGCTGGACGCCGCGCCCGCCAAGAGTGTTCGCAAAACGCCAAAGGCGGCTTTGGCGACGGGCCGCAAAGCGCATACGGTCGCGCGCCGTCCGCAGGCTCCCCTGCTCGCGGCTGCCAAAGCGGCCACGCCGCAGATGGGCCGTGCATCCAGCCGTTTGCGCATGGCGCAGGTGTTCGCGCTGATTCAGCGCAGCGCGCGGCTTTCCGAGATGCCCGCCCTGCCTGGGCCGTTTGTCGGCGATGTCGCCGGCCCGGCTTCCCTGAGCGCGCCCAAGTCTGCGGTGAAGGTCGTTCGCTCCCACGCATCCGCCCCGACGCGCGGCTTTAAGCCGTTCGCGCACGCTGTGTCTGCCAATATGGGCGGCGCGCTGCTGGCTTTGACGCCGTCGGTTCATCCCGTGCAGGCGGCAAGCCCGAAGCTGATGCGTCTCGCGCCTGTCGGTCTGACCGGGGCGGAACTGTCGTCCGAGTTTATGCTGTCGCCGAACTTGCCGCAGATCAAAGCCAAAGTCAGCGCGCACACCACCCTTTCAGCCGGCCCGAACAAGACCCTCCGCGTGATGACCGAAGCCGCCCAGCGCCCGCGCACGATGCAGAGGGTGGTGGCGCACGCCGCGAAATCCCTGCGGGTGCACATGCCGAAGATGGCATCGCAGATCAACTGGCTGCGGGCGGTGGGTCAGTCCACGGTTCTGTTCAACTCTTCGCGCCTGCCGCTGGATCGTCCCCTGTCCGCGCAGGGCAGCGTGATGTTCGGCCCCCTGCGGCAGATATTCCAGCAGGGCGGCGGGTCGCTCCTCTGGCAGGCGCGCACGGGCATCGTGCATGCCCACAGCCAGGGCCGGGATGTTCTGGTGACCATCGGCAAGAAGAACGCCCTGGTCAACAATGCCGTCGTGATGATGGACGGCAGGCCGTACCTCAACGACGGGCGCACCATGATCCCGCTGTCGTTTCTGAAGCAGGCCATGAACGTGGATGTCAACTATGACCCGGCGTCGGGGCATTTGGTGATTACCAGCAAATAAGAGAGCGCAAAAAACGCCCCTGCATCCTTTGGGTGCGGGGGCATTTTGTATGACCGGGCGCGTCTCTCCGTGGCAGGGAATGGGACAATCTACACGCTTGCCGGGGCTTTGGGAGCATCGGCTTGAGGAGCGTCCGCTTTGGGCGTCTCGGTCGCGGGCGTCTCGGTCTTGGCTTCGGCAGGCTTGGCATCGGAGGACGGGCCGGCAGCGGCGGCATCGGCTTTGGGCGCGGACGACGTTTCGGCGGCTTTGGGCGCGTAGTCGTTGACATAGAAGCCGTCACCCTTGAACGCAATTCCCACGGGATAGATGCGCTTGCGCAAAGTCCCGCCGCATGTTTCGCAGATGGTCAGCGGGTCCGCCTTGATGCTTTGCACGGTTTCAAACTGGGCATGGCACCCCAAACATTCATAGCCATAAGTGGGCATATCTTCACCTCAAGTGTCACATCACAATGATTTCTCTTTGGTATTATAACCAATATCCTGGAAAGCATGGTTCCCGCAATGCCTGAAACTTCGGCTGCCAACGCCCTCAATCGCGAATCGGTGGCGCTGGATCACCTGACGACCGAAGCGATCAACCCGTCGCTGGCCGATATTGACGCCCTGGACACGCAGACGCGCCTGCGCCTGATGAACCGCGAGGATGCGCGCGTGGCCGACGCGGTCGCCCTGGAAATCCCGCAGATCGTCCGCGCCGCCTATCTCGCCGCCCGGTCGCTGCGGGCGGGCGGGCGGCTGATTTATATCGGGGCAGGCACGAGCGGGCGGCTGGGCGTGCTGGATGCCTCCGAGTGCCCCCCGACATTCGGCGTACCGCCCGGCCTTGTGCTGGGGATTATCGCAGGCGGGGACAGCGCGATGTTTCAGGCCGTGGAAGGCGCGGAAGACGACCCCGACCTAGGCGCATCAGCGGTGATTGACGCCGATGTCAGCGAGAACGATACCGTGGTAGGCGTGTCCGCATCGGGGCGCGCGCCGTTTGTGCTGGGCGCATTGCGTCAGGCGAAGAAGCGGGGGGCATCGGTTGTCGCCATTGCCAACAACCGGCCTTCCGAAGTGGAAGCGGTCGCGCAGGTCACGATTGCGCCGCTGGTCGGGCCGGAAGTGCTGGCGGGCAGCACGCGGCTCAAAGCGGGCACGGCGCAGAAGATGGTGATGAACATGATTTCCACGGAAGCGATGATAGAAGTCGGCAAGACTTACGGCAACTTGATGGTGGATGTGCAGGCGACCAATGCAAAGCTGCGCGCGCGGGCCGCCCGCATTATCGCGCAGATTACGGGCCTGAGCCTTGACCGGGCGCAGACGGCTTTGCAGGACGCCGACGGCTCCGCCAAGCTCGCCATTCTGATGGTGCAAACCGGCCAAACCCTGGAAGAAGCCCGGCTTTCACTGGCGCAGGCGGGCGGGTTTCTGCGGCGCGCGCTGGGCGCCGCGGGACGCCGATAACTTTGCCCCTACGGAAACACCACCGATGACCGTTGTTACCGTTCTGGGCATCCTGCGGGGGTTATCGCGGGCGCTGCTGCCGGTGGGCGCGGCCCTCGTGCTGGCGGGGACACTGGGCGCATGGGCGCAGGTGACCTTGCTGCGCAATATCCTCGTGTCCCTGCCCGGCGTGCTGTTTGCGGGGGGCGCGGCCTGCCTGTCCGTGGCGATTTTGGCACTGCTGGGCGCGCGCCGCTTTCCGCTGCTGTGCCTGGCGGGGGCGATTGTCGTGCTCACTCAAACGCATCAGGCCGTGCATGACGTTCCTCCGCTGGTCAAGCACCAGATCATCGGGGCGCAGCTGGCGCTGTTTCCCTTCAATCGCCTCTTGGATCAGTTTCATATCGGGGACGTGCAGATTGGCGACTGGTCCACGCCCAATGCGCAACTCTTGGGCGCGGGGCTGGTCTGGACAATGCGCGGCGGGTGGATGCTGCTGGCGGGCGCGCTGGCCGGGCTGCCGTCCGACCCGGCCCTGCGCTGGATAGCAGCGCGAACGGCGCCAATGCGCTGCCGCGCGTGCGGCGCGCGGTGGCTGCGCAGCCGTGATGCTCGCTTCTGCCCTGCCTGTGGGACAGTGACAGATACGCAGAAGCCGCCCTTGTGCCCCCACTGCCATCAAGAGTCTGTGCGGGGCGATGCGCACTGCATCGCCTGCGGCACGGCCTTGAACAGCCGGGCAAAACTCCCCTATTCTTTTCAGTGATTATGTCCCTGCGCGCGGGCCGACAGTTGGGGTATGACGAGTCCCGCTCCCCAAACGACGATGCTGTGCCTGGCACGCCCGAACGCGCCCAAACCGTCCTCGGCGATGGCCGCGCAGGACGTTGTCGGGCGGATGCTGCGCACGCGCCTGGCTGGGGCGCCGCCGCCCGAAGAGTTTCTGTGCGAGGCAGGGACTCTTCTGCGGCGCGGCTTCCATTTGGACTTCGGGGCGATCTATCAAACCATGCCTGCGCGTCCGTCGTCGCTGAGTTTGCTTGCGACCGAGGGCCTGCCGCCGGAGTTTGACTTTATTGCCCGCACCCTGCCGCTGCCCGATTACGCCGACATCGCCGACCTGCCGTTCAGCGGCGCGCATGGGGGCTGCTGGGGGGACTTCTTCGCTCCCACAGCGGCGGCGTATGCGATGCGCGCGTGGCTGTTTTTGTCTGTCACGCGCCCGGACACCCAGGCCGTGCGCGGCTCTTTGCTGCTGGGCAGCCGCAATCCCGCGCGCTTTACGCCCGCCGACACCATTCCCCTGTTCGCCCTGGCACGCTCGCTTTCGCAGCAGATAGAAGCAAAGTTTTCTATGTCGCAGCCTTGACACACAAACAGCACAGGCCGCCTGACCCTGATGGTCGGCGGCCTGTGCTGGGGGGTAGTTTCTGCCTGATGCCTTGCGCCGGGGGCTTTGGGTCGTCAGCGGGTCAGTATCTTTTCGGAAGGCTGCCAGTAGTCCGTCAGGCTGCGGTGGACGAAGCAGTCTTCTTCCGGCTGCACGACCACTTCGCTGCGCGTCTTTTGCGAGAGGATGCGGCAGCGCCAGATGCCTGCGGTCTGCCGCCCATTGGGGGCGACCACATACACCCGCTCCTTTTGGGCGCAGGAGACGCACTGATGCACGTCCGTTTCTACTGTGGGGCTTGGCTGCGTTTCCAGCATTGTTGTCATAACTCAGGTCTCCGTGTGCGAATGCGATGCTGCTTGCTTTCGTCGGACAGAGTATACTGCATCCATGACGCTGTTTAGGTTAATTTTATATTAAACTTTAGCGCTCCAACGGGGCTTTTTTGCCACTGTTACCACACACCGGCGGGGACAGATGCGGGCGGCGGGCAGCCGAATGCCTCGCGGAACTCAGGCATGTCCGCCAGGGGGCCATTGACGCGAAACTGCGCTGTGGAGTGCGGGTCGGATGTCAGCCGCACGCGCACGCCTTCAGGACGCTCCAGGGTGCGCCAGCTCTGGCCGTAAGCGATAAAGAAGCGCTGCTCCGGCGTGAAGCCGTCAATTTTGGTGCGGGGACTGTTCCCCAGCGCTTTTTCCAGAGCGAGATAGGCAATCTTCAGCCCGCCGATGTCGGCGATGTTTTCCCCTTGCGTGAGGTCTCCATTCAGGTGCAGGCCCGGCAAGGGCGAGTAGCCGCTGTACTGCGTGACAATGCCCTGCGCCCTTTGCGCAAAACGCGAAGCATCCCCAGCTGTCCACCAGTTGCGGCGGGTGCCCTGCCCGTCATACTGCCGCCCCTGGTCATCAAAGCCGTGCGTCATTTCGTGGCCGATGGTCGCGCCGATCTCGCCGTAGTTGACCGCATCGTCGGCCTGCGGGTCAAAGTAGGGGGGCTGTAATATCCCGGCGGGAAAGTTGATGTCGTTCATTGATGGGCTGTAGTACGCGTTGTTGGTGCGCGGGGTCATGCCCCATTCACCCCGGTCAACGGGCTTGCCGACTTTGCTTAAATTGCGCTGAAACTCAAACTCGTCGGCCCGCATGCCGTTCACAACGTAAGATGGGCTGTCTGCGTGCAGGCGGGAATAGTCGCGCCAGCGGTCGGGGTAGCCGATCTTCACGGCCATGCTGTCCAGTTTGACAATGGCCTGTGCGCGCGTACTTGCGCTCATCCACGGCAACGCTCGCAGGTCATCGCGCAGGGCGGCTTTGAGATTCTGCACCAGACTTAACGCGCGCGCTTTGGCGTCGGGCGGAAAGGCGCGGGCGACATACAACTGCCCTAAATCCTCGCCAAGCGCGCTGTCCGTGGCGTCAATCATCCGTTTCCAGCGGGGACGCTGGGCCGGAATGCCGCCTAAGGTCGTGCTGTAAAACTGGAAGTTGGCATCCACAAACGCTTGGGGCAGGCGCGGCGCTTCCGTGTTGACCAGGCTCCAGCGCAGGTAAGTTTTCCAGTCGGCAAGAGGCAAGGTGGTCATCATGCGCGCGACAATTTGGAAAAACCGGGGCTGGGCGACATTGAGCGGGCCGGGATGCGGCAGGCCCAGGGCGGCGAAGAACGGCTCCCACAAGACACCGGGCGCGAGGGCGTCCAATTGCGCCAAACTCATTTTGTGGTACACGGCGGCGGGGTCACGCTGCTGCACGGGCGTCATGGAAACCAGGGCCAGCTGCGTTTCCAGGGCGAGCGCCGTCCGTGCATGCGCCGACGCAAGAGCGGGCGTCTCGCCCAGCAGCCCAAACGTCTTGGTGATATAGGCCACATAGGCCGCGCGCGTGGCGGCGGTGTCTTTGTCCGCCCGCAGATAGTAGCCCTGTTCGGGCAGGCCCAAGCCGCCCTGATACAACTGCGCGATCTGCTGCGCGCTGTTCTCATCGTCCTGCCCGGCATAGGCATTGAACGCGGGAAACACAGCCAAGCGGTCTAAATGCGCCAGCTCCTGCTCCAAGCTCACCACGTCATGCACGGCGTCAATGCGCGCGAATTCGGGCGCGAGCGGGCGCAAACCGTCGGCCTCAATGCGGGCCGTGTCCATCCCCGCCCGATAAAACGAGCCGACTTTTCCCAGTGCGCTGCTTTCGGGTGCGCTTGTATCCGCTGCCGCCTTTTCTACAATGTCATGGAGCAATGCCTCGCTGCGGTCATTAATCTCCCGGTCCACGCCTGCCGAGCCGTGCTGCGGGTCAATAGACGCATGCTTCAGCCAGCCGCCGTTGGCATAGTGGAACATATCCTGACACGGCATGACACTGGGGTCAAGCGCGCTCAAATCCAGCCCATGCCCCGGCGCATTCGCAGGCGGGTCGGCAAGCGCAGGGCTTGCCAGTGCAAGCAGCGCTCCCATATAAACCATCAGGCGGCGTGGGAAACAAAGCATGACGTATCCTCCGCGCGGTTGTTCGGGAGAAAGGATACGTTTTCCTGCCGAAGCACAAGAGGTTGGCATACTTGGTACTTTGCTGGTCGTTCCAGGAGTTTGCCTTACCTCTATCTACGGCGTGGCACAGACATACCAACGACGGAAGAAATTGTTCCGTCGTTGGTTCGCGCAGGCAGCGCGGGGCCAACGCCGACGCGCTGCCTTCACTCGTCGGCGGCAAAGGGGGTCCGTCATAATCAAGAGCAAATGATAAACACGCAAATCTTGTTTGCGGCAAGTAGCGCAGCCATGAGCCTCTGGAACCTTATTGACAAACAACATCCCGGCAGCAGGGTCGTAGTAGCGGTGCGTCCCCAGCACTAGACCCGTCTCCGCGTCCGTGTGCCGCGTCCACACCCCATCTGCCCCGAAGTCGTTGACCGCAATCAGCGTCCCGCTCCCGTTCAGCTCGCAGACCGGCTCGCTGCCGTCGTACACGAAGTACGTGCGCGCTCCCGCCGAGTTCTGCTTCCATGCCCGCTGCCCGCCCCCATTGTAGCCGCAAGCAAGAACGTTGCCCCACTGCAGCAGCCGGTTTTCTGGGCCAAAGGTTCTTCCATAACTCCAATGTACCTGCAACTCACATAGAGCCACTACCTTTTTTTAGCAATCCATGAGGCAAAAAGAGAAAGAAAAAACAAAGTAAATGCTAGGTTCTCTATTTTGTTTGTGCCTTTGCTTGGCTGTCCAGGAAGATCAAAGGTCGACAAGAAAAACAGCGTAACAATAGATAGTAAAGTTAGAAGCCAAATTGTACTTACCCATAAAGGCTCAGGGTCACTTTTTGATCTCACAAGGTGCAGTAAGAGGTATATCAAAGTTACCAAAAATATTACTGCTGGAATTAAGTATAAAGGCTGATGCATGGTGCGAACTTTAGGTCAAGTATCTAAGAGTGTGTAGAAATTAAACCCTCTTTGCCCTACACTGGCAGACCTGGAAAGTTGTGCTGGGTTCCTTCCTAGAGGGGAGGTAAGGGAGTGAGAGAGGAATAGTTATCGTTGCATTTCCTACTCCTCATCCCCTTTAGGGAGAACCCGGTGCAACGGAGACGAAGTTTTTTTGCTTTCTGTACACACTCTAAGTAAAAGTCTATCGCAAAGGGTGATCTGTATTGTAATCAAGGAATGATAAGCATTGAGATTAGCTGTTTACGATAGCCTCCTTATTGATCACGCCATTCGGGGGGGAGGCCCCCCAATAGGCCCAGCAGGTATAGGAAAAGGCCAAGATGGTCTAGTTGGCATAGGCTTAGGTTGTGGACAGTAATGCCTTGCACAAGCTGCTAAAATAGCAACGTATACAAAAACCTTTCTTGGGTTAGGGGCTTTCTTTCTTACTTCTTCTTCTAACGCTACTGCAGCGGCAAGACAACCAAGCCCCCTAAATAGTTCACCATCATTGGGCGGACCAAACCCAGATGGGTCATTTTTATTGACGGGATCATTCTCTGTATAGGCATACAAGTTAATACCACCTTGATAGCTTATTGGATCACGGGTGATAAACCTACCTGCGCTTGGGTCGTAGAACCGGTGCGTCATCAGCACCAGGCCTGTCTCCGCATCCGTGTACCCACCCCATTGTGCGCCGAAGCCCCAAGGGTCGCTCGCGCTGACACTCGTGCGGTACGGCTCTCCTTTGGCATTATATATATCAGGCGTCGAGATAGCATTGGTCTGGGCGTCCACCCGCTGAGCCACGTTTCCCTGCGGGTCGAAAGTATAGAGCGTTGTCTTTGATCCTACTGTGCGTGCCATCAAGCCGTTGGCACCGAAGATGTTGGTGGCCGTCACCGCACCTGTGGCGTTCATCTCGCAAACAGGCATGTCGCCGTCGTAGAGGAAATACGTCTTCGGAACGGTGCTGGACTGCTTCCATGCCCGCAGGCCGTCGCCTGTGTAGCCGCAAGCGAGGTAAGGCTGCCCGTCATCTACCACTAAACGATTTTCGGGGTCGAAAGATAGATTGGCCTGTGAGTTGGCCGAATACTTTGGGTTTCCATTCCCATCGAACTGACCTTCTGCGTCGCCGTCCGTCTGCTGATTGTTGGAATTGTAGTGTTGTTGCTGCTGCGCGTGGTAGGTCTGACCGTTGCGGTTAGAGGTATAGCTGGTCAGGTTTGGGTTCTCAGCACTATCGTATCCGTAGCCGTAGGTGTAGCCACCGTTGCGAGAAGACTGCTCCTGGGCAAGCTGACTCTTGGAGTCATATTGGTAGGCTGTCGACCCATTGTTTCCAGCCAACGCGTTGGAGTAATTAGCACTGATGGAAAGGCGGTTCCCCACCCCGTCGTAGATCATGTTGCCAAAGTCGGAGTCAGTATCGCCTTCTGCCATGTTGGTGAGGAGACCCCGCGCGTTGTAGGTGTAGGATACATCAACCTGCTGGTTGGCGTCCGCAAATCTTAGCCATCCATTGTCGTAATAGCCCCAGAAATACGTTCCACCGGATGAGGCACGCATCTGCGTCATGCGCCCCACGCGGTCATAATTGTAGGTGAAGCCGCCCGCCGGGGTGCTCATGCTTTGGCGGCTGCCGTCCGGGTAATAGCCGTAGCCGATGCTTACCGCAGGCAGCCCAGTGTAAGTCGTGGTGTCGGACAGCGTATCGTTTATGTCGTCATAGGCGTAGGCTTGGCTGCCCGTGCCGTCCGTCATGCCTGCCCGCCGCCCGTACTGGTCGTAGGACAAAGACACATCGGCAATCTTCGTTCCTGCGTAGCCGGATGGGTAGACGTAGTGGATGCCCGTCAGCAGGCTTTCGGGATCGGCGTTGCGGGCGTAGTCGGTTTCTACGCCGTTGCCGTCCACGCGCACCAGCAGATTGCCGTCGGCATCATACGACGGAAAGCGCAGGCTGTCTTTGCCGCTGACGTTAGTGTAGCCATCGGCGGGGCTGTTGTAGACGGGCGCGGGGCCGCTGTAGCCGGGGTAGGTGATAGCGTCAAGGTACCCTTGCTGCTTGTAGTAATAGTGCGTTGCGTGGCCGTTGCCGTCGGCCAGCGTTGCCAGACGGTACAGCGCGTCATAGGTGTAGGTGACAGGTTCCGTGCTGCCGCTGACGCCGAGGCTCTCCCCTTCCGGCCCGTAGGCATAGCTGACCTGCCGAATGGCCGTGCCGCTCTCGTCATAAGCCGTTGTCCCGGTCAGCGGCCCGTCAGGATAAAGGTAGGCGTTGACGTTGCTGGATTTGCCTGGCCCCTGCTGCCCGGTAGCCGGGTTGGTGGTGGTCAAGGGTTGGTCGGCGATGTTGTAAGAGACGCCAGAGGCGTTGCCGAGTGCGTCGGCCACAGCGGTGCGGTTGCCCCGGCTGTCGTAGCGCAGGTGCGTGACTTTGCCGAGGTTATCAGTGCTGGTCAGCGGCTGCCCGATGGCGGCTGTCTGGCTGTAGCCACCGTCCTGCGTGTAGCCGAAGGTCGTCGTGATTGCGCTTGCAGCGTTGTTGCCGGGTGATGTCACGGTCAGGACGTTGCCAAGGGTGTCGTAAGTCCAATATGTACTGACGGTGCTGCTCGCATTCGTACCCGGCGCAGGCATAGTAAGTGTTTTCATCAGCCCGCTCGGCTCAAAGTAGGCATAAGAAGTCGGTGTCTTGCTGCCTTCCTGCATGCTGAGCAGTTCACCCAGCGCAAAGGCGTCGCTCTTATCCTGGGTTAGCGCTGTGCCCGTTCCTGTTTGAGTGAGATGCGGATTGTAGGCCGCAGGATAGCCATACAAGAACGTGGTGGTCGTACCGCGTGGGTTTGTGGTGGACAGCAGGTGCCCAAAGCGATCCCACTGATACGTTGCTGCCTTCTTCACCGGCCCCACGTCAAAATAGGCGGAGCAGTATGTGTAGTTCGGGCTGGTGCCTAGACGGAACCTGACTTCGCAATGAGAAGCATTCGGTGTGCCACCCGGAGCCGTGACGCTCAATGCTTGAACATAATAGTTGCCGTCCGGCGAAGCATTGTAGCCCAGAGAACTGACAGCCCAACCGTTGACGCCCGCAGCGCCGCCGGAGGCGCTTTGATCCACAACGACACCATTCCGCACGATGTCCCATGCGCCGCTTGCCGGAGCATCATTGCCGTAGGTGTAAATCGTTGCCGCGCTGCCAGGCGTAGCCCGGTACAAAGCATCGCCATCCAGCACAGAGGACGGACGATAAGGATTGTTGGGATCACTGTATGTGGTGGCGGAAACAACGGCTCCCTGACCATCCGTTCGCAGCGTCTGGCTCATGTTCTGATCGTAGCCTGCCGTGTACGAGTAAAAAACCGTGGCGGAGGAATCGGACAACGGCTTATCGCTGACCTTGACCAGCGTTGTGTTTGACCCGTCGGAGATACCACTGAAAGCCACACTGATATAGGTGTGCACGTAGCCGTTTGCGTCTACAATGCTGGACACCAAGTTAGTGTAGCGATCATTGTTAATTGTGGTTATGCTGACTCCAGAACCTGTCGGCGACGGCACAGTAATGGTGTGCAGAGAATAGGCGACGCTGTTGCTTTCATAGGAGGTGAGAGACTGGTACCCATACTGGTAGCGCATTGCCCCAGCCGTACCCGTAGGAGCAACCTGAGACACTTGCCCAAGTTCTTGCGTTGATTGTGAATAGGGGCCTTGCGCAGTCGTCATCTGGTAGGAAACGCTGCGCCCGTAGCAATCGCTGATGGAGGTGATGTTGCCGCTGCCATCGTTGGCGCGGGTGACTGTCAGCAGCGGCGTGTTGGCTGTGTTGGTAATGCTGGACAGCAGAGGGAGGCCGCGCGCGGCTGCCGAATAGTGAAACGTGATGCCATTGCCGTTCCGGTCAATGATCTGGCTGATGGGGCTGTATTGGACATGCGGATCGGGAGCCGCCATAACAAAGCGCGTGCGGTCGGCGTAAGTGATGGTATAGTGCCCGCCGGGGTTTGCGGTGTCATAATCCCACTCAATCAGCATGTCTACGCCGGGTTGTGGTGTACAGGCGACTGCTGGGTTTGCGGCAGTCGGAACAGACGAGGCCGTAAAGGAAATGCGGGCGCTGTTAGGTAGGATCAGGTATTTGGTGCCGGGGCTGCTGCCGGGTGTGCCGTAGGTAGGATTGCTGTCATCAATGCCGCCTGTTCCGGCCACCACATCAAAGTAGCCGGATAAGAAGTCATCCGAGTCTTCATATCGCACTTCGTAGCCTGCCCCTACAAGCGCATTGGCGGGGACAAAAAGACCTTTGTTGTTGAAAACGTTCAGCTCCCATCCATTCGGGGCACGGTCTGTGGCGACAACGGCATGAGAGGGATTGACAATGTCCCAACCCCACCCAGCGGTGGGGGTATCGGAACCTCTCAAGGAGAACGAGGATGACTGGCCTTGCGGCGCCTGTGCATTCGCTGGGCCTGCCGAAGCTTGCGGCGTGGCGGTGACTTGAGAAGAAGCACCGCTTTGCACAGAAGTGGCATTCAGTGCCGTCACATAATAAAGGTAAGAAGTGCCATTGACGAGGGGGCTGTACCCCCCGGTGTCAGTGTAGCGTGCAACGGGAAGGCTGGAAGCAACGGCTGTCCAAGGCCCTGTACTGGAAGTTGCGCGGTAAATGGAATAAGAAGAAGCGCCGGGAACTTTGTTCCAAGTCAATGCAACCCGACCACTACCGGCTGTTGCCGTCAATCCGGTGGGGGCGGCAACAGCAGGGAAGCGAGAACTTGAAACGATGTCAAACGTCTGGCTGGCAGGGCTTCCCGCGAGCGTGGTGCGGGCTTCATAGTTTGTACCCAACCCTAGATAGTAGCTCGGTTGCAAGCTGTACAAGCCTCCTCCGATGTAGGTCAGGTATCCTGATGATGAAATACGCCCCAATGGATCATCAAACTCCACATTGGAGGGTGCAAGAGGAGCATCGGAGCCTGAAAAGGAAAGGATGGCTGACCCACCAGGTGGGAGCTGCGGATTGCTTGTCGTCAGGGCGGGATCATACACGTACATGTTGTACTTGTCTGACCACCCGGAGCCATAATCTTGGATGCTGAGCGAGGAGCCGCGCAGGCTGTTGTAGACGCGCTGCCAAGCAACTGAAGGGCCTACAGGGTTGTAAACAGTCAAATCCGGCGCGGGCTGATATTCTTCCTCGCCGGTGGCAAGGTTGACGGGATCACCGGCGGAGGAACCTGCTTGACGCACGGCGGTATGCTCAGGCCCCTGCGAACTGCCAGGGTCATTTGGGCTGCCAGCCTGTGAAGTTGGGCTGTCCATCGGGCAGCAGATAGGGGGAATGCAGTGCAGCGCGCCGAAGATAAAACTGCATTGACTACTGGCTGGGACTCCATATCTAACGACCACATGCCCTTGCAGCGAAGAAGCCAGCATTACTTGCATTCTGTGCGGGCTGCCTGCTCCCAGATGAGAAAGCGCTCCCGCCATCGCGACGCGCAGCGTTGGAGCGGTCGGCTTTGTGCCTTCCAGCGCAATCGCCAGCGCCTGATCCCAAGAACTGCCCGGCACTGTGACAACTGCATAAACACCCGCATTGAGGGTGTGCCATTGCTCCCAGGTCAGATTAACCTGACCACCCGGCCAGGGGCCGCAGTCGCTGCACAAGTACGACACCCCATGCTTATCCGCTTTGGTCACGGCGATGAAATGGTCTCGCTCCACAAAAGCCACCAGCGGCTTGGGCAGCGCCATCAGCCCTTGGTCGTCTGCCGTGACGACACGCGCTACCAATCCCAATTTTTTGGCCGCAGTCAGAATGTCCTGCATCGTACTGCCGCGACCGGTGATGCGGCAGGCGGAGCGCACTGCGCCTACGCTGTAAGGCCGGTGTAAGTCGCGCAGACGTGCCGCGAGCGCGGCGGCCCCGCAGTAGGGGTCCAGGCTGGGAGGCTCTGGAATGCCAAGACGTGCATGGTCAGCGTGATAGGCGGCACAGGCTCCCGCATGACGCCACCAAAGCGCACAGTTACGACGGTCATAGCCTGGCAGAGATGTTTTCGGCACGAGCAGGTGATAAAAGGCGGCACTGGCATCCGCATAGCCGCCAGTTTCGTAAACGGCTATGGCAGTATCGTAGGAAGCAAGCCCGTAAAGATGCTTTGCCGATGTTTGCTGTGTGGGTATTGAACTGGCTTGGTGAGCAAGCTGCCGGGCAAGATGAAAGTGCATGATTGCAGATCGGGGCTGCTCGTTTTGGGCCATCTGCCATTCGCCGAGCCAAACATGCAGCAAAGATGCTCTCAACAAAGTCGGCTTGGCATGCAGTTCTTGCTGCCATCTACTTGCTTGTGCAGCAAATACAGGATGCGCCAACTGTCCCACTTCGTCAAGGAGAGTCGGAGAGTTGTCTTGCTCTGCATTTTGATACGACAGCATTGCAGACTGATGGGGAAGTTCAGAGTGGTTGGGTTTGACTGACGGAAGATGATGAGGCGTATTGTAAGGGGTGTTGGCGAGCCGGTTTGCAGCAGTAGGAGTAGGAAGGGCTATCGCGCTTGCCCGTCTTGACTCTGCCCGATGCAAGGCAATCGCTAGGGCAAGCGAGGAAGAAGGAGCTGCATTTGCATGTGCGGGTGCAAACGGCAGCAGAACCTGTCCGAGAAGCAGTACAGCAAGCACCCAGGATAACAAACGCGCAGCTCGCGAATGACGCGACTTGAGAAAAAACGCCTGATGAAAGACACAAAAAAAGCCCATGTTGTCAATCTCCTCCACATCACTCAGTACAATTCGTGCAGCGAACAAGCGACGTATCCCAAAGGAATGTCAAATGCAGTCTCGAACTACAACTACCCAAGCATTTTATGATGAGAGACTGCAACAGCAGCCTTTTGATTTCAAAGATTGTTTGAGAAAATATACCTGCGTTTCAAAGGAGCCGTGTATCAACAGGGAACCATAATGCATCTTATCACGCCATAAAACAGCAGTCAAGTGTTTGTGACAGATTTAATCAAAACTTAATCATTAGCAGCTAAAGCCTTTTCCCACACGACTACGTCTGCCAGTGCAGTGCCCAAGCGACGCCTTCACCCATCGGCGGGCATGAGAAAGGCGCGTGGTATAATAAAGGACAAATGACAGACACGCAAAGCCATATCCGCAACTTTTGCATTATCGCCCATATCGACCACGGCAAGTCCACGCTCGCCGACCGGCTGCTGGAAGAAACCGGCACCGTCCAGAAGCGCCACATGCAGCAGCAACTGCTCGACTCGATGGACATTGAGCGCGAGCGCGGCATCACCATTAAAATGGCATCGGTGCGGCTCAATTACAAAGCCGACAACGGCGAAGAGTATCAGCTCAACCTGATTGATACGCCCGGACACGTAGACTTCACGTATGAGGTGTCGCGGTCGCTGGCCGCCTGCGAAGGGGCGGTCTTAGTGGTGGATGCGGCGCAGGGAGTGGAAGCGCAGACCCTGGCGAATGTCAACCTGGCGGTGAACAGCAATCTTGCCATCGTGCCGGTCATCAATAAAATTGACCTGCCCGCCGCAGAACCCGACCGCGTGGCGGAAGAGATAGAAGAAGTGCTGGCGATTGACGCGACCGAGGCCATTCGGGCATCGGCCAAGGAAGGCATTGGGACGCATGAGATTTTAGAGGCGGTCGTGCGCAGCGTGCCCCCGCCCTACGGCGACCCCGATAAGCCGCTGCGCGCTTTGGTGTATGACAGCCATTTTGATGCGTACCTGGGGGTCGTGGCGTATGTGCGCGTAGTGGACGGGTTCGTGGAGCCGGGCACACAGATTCGCATGATGGCGACCGATAAAGTGTTTGATGTGACAGGCGTAGGCATCTTCCAGCCGCGCATGAACGCTATCGGACGGCTCAATACGGGCGAGGTCGGGTACATCACGGCCAGCGTCAAAACTGTGGGCGAGTGCCGGGTGGGCGACACGGTGACTTTGGCGCACGGCGGCGCGACCGCAGCCCTGCCCGGCTACCGACAGGCCAAGCCGGTCGTGTTTTGCGGCCTGTATCCGATTGACAGCAATCAATACCCCGACCTCAAAGAAGCCCTGGGCAAGCTGCAAATGAACGATGCGGCCCTGACTTTTGAGCCGGAATCGTCGGCAGCGCTCGGCTTCGGCTTCCGGTGCGGGTTTCTGGGACTGCTGCACCTGGACATCGTGCAGGAGCGCTTGGAGCGCGAGCACAATTTGACGCTGATCGCCACGGCTCCCAGCGTTATCTACAAAGTGCATCTGACGGGCGGCGAGATGGAGGAGATTGATAACCCCGCGAACCTGCCGCCCGCCGCATCTATCGCGCACATGGAGGAGCCATATGTCACCGCGTCGGTGATTATTCCCTCCACCTATGTCGGGACGGTGATGGACTTGGCACGCGAACGCCGGGGCACGTACATCAAAACCGAGTACCCGGCCAAAGACCGCGTGATGATCTTTTACAAGCTTCCCCTCAACGAGATTCTGATGGACTTCTTTGACCAGCTCAAGTCGCGCACGAAGGGCTACGCCTCGTTTGACTACGAGATGTCAGGGTATGAAGAGTCCAAGCTCGTCAAGCTGGATATTATGATTAACAGCGACCCCGTGGACGCCTTGTCGTTTATCACGCACCGGGACAAGGCCTATGGGCGGGGCCGTCAACTGGTGGAAAAGCTCAAAGAGATCATCCCGCGCCAGCAGTTTGAGGTGCGCTTGCAGGCGGCAATCGGGGCCAAAGTGATTGCTGCCGAGAGCATTTCGGCCATGCGCAAAAACGTCATCGCCAAGTGTTATGGCGGCGACATTTCGCGCAAGCGCAAACTCTTGGAGAAGCAAAAGGAAGGCAAGAAGCGCATGAAGGCCATTGGCAGCGTGGAAATCCCGCAGGAAGCATTTATGAGCGTCCTCAAGCTCGGCGGGGATTAAGAAGCAAACGAGGTTGGGCGGGGGAGCAAATGAACTATTTGGGCGGGGGAGCAAATGAACTATCAAGATTATCTCACAATCGAGCCGGGCAAGATGGGCGGCAAGCCGTGCATCCGGGGTATGCGCATGACGGTTTATGACGTGCTGGATTACCTGGCCTCCGGCATGACGCAGGAGGAGATACTGGCGGACTTCCCTGACCTGACGGCGCAGGACATTCAAGCATGCCTTGCGTTTGCCGCAGACCGGGAACGGCGTCTTATTGGTGCGCCCTTCTAACCATGCCGCTGCTGTTTGACCAAAACCTCTCGTTCCACATCACAAGAGTGTTTCCAGGTTCCACTCATGTGCGGAACCTGGGACTAGAAGAGGCAAACGACGGGGTAATTTGGGACTATGCCAAACGCGCAGGGTTCACCATCGTCTCGAAAGATGGGGACTTTCATCAGCGCAGCCTTTTGTATGGACAGCCACCAAAAGTCATTTGGATACGTCGCGGCAATTGCTCTACGCAGGACGTCATCAAAATCCTGCAAGCCTTTGCCGCAGACGTAGAACAATTCTTAGATGATCCATCAGCCGCATTCCTTGTGCTTTCTTAAATGAAAAGCGCATGAAGGCTATCGGCAGCGTGGAGATTCCCCAGGAAGCCCTTATGAGCGTGCTCAAGCTCGGCGGGGATTAGAAGCAAAGTAGGAATAGAACATATGGAGATTGTTGTTGACCAAAGCCGAAAACGTGCCTTTGAGCAATCAATTAAAGCAATGGCCGACTTCAAAGCTGCATTTGGTCGGGGTCTTAGCGGCGATTTTGTCGCAGAACTCTATGCCGCAAACGCGCTTGGCCTGAGAATAGTGGAACTCAACCAATCGGGTTACGACGCACTGAGTGCCAGCAACGAACGGTATCAGGTCAAGTTCCGCAGCGTACAAACGCTGAATGTTGACATTAATAATTTTGACTTTGACTACCTAGTGCTCGTCAATCTGGATGAGGATTACCAGTTGATTGGGATGTGGCGTATCACGGCGGCACAGGCAAGGGAGATTTTCATTGAGCGCGCTAAGTTCCACAAGTATCAGGCGACGCAGAACAAAGTCAAAAGCGCTGGAGAGTTCATCGCACCGCAGCAAAACGAAACTGATCGGGACAATGAAGTTCTTTTTATGGTTCCCGCAAAAGCGGGCCGCCGCTGGCGCGAAATCCGTGGTGCGGCAGCCCATCTTGCGGCAGAAGGCGATGCGCAGGAATGGGTGTCTAAGTCACGCCGCCAAGATGATGCGCAAAGTGGTGTGACACAGTGACGGTTGCAGAAGCGCTGTGGGAGGTAACAAGCCTCTTTTTGGACACGGCCCCTGTTATCTATTATGTAGAGCAGAACCCGGCTTATACCAAGCGTGTCAACGACATCTTTGATCGCATTGACGCAGGCGCTCTACTGGCAGTTTCTTCGTCAATTACATTGGCGGAAACCTTGGTTATTCCCCATCGTCGGGGCGAGATTCAACTCCAGCAGGATTATTTCGACCTTCTGGTACTTGGCCTTCATGCTGTCTTCATCTCACCGGGGCCTAGAGAAGCACAGCAAGCCGCCGAAATACGCGCACGTTACAACCTGTCGCTGACAGATGCTTTTCAGATTGCGTGTGCTCTCTCTGCGGGCTGTGACGCGCTCTTGACCAACGATCACCACTTCCGGCAGGTGACGGAGTTACAAATTATTATCCTCAGCGATCTTGACCAATAGTGCCGGATGGCATCTCGCGCAAGCGCAAGCTTTTGGAGAAGCAAAAAGAGGGCAAAAAGCGCATGAAGGCTATCGGCAGCGTGGAGATTCCACAGGAAGCGTTTATGAGCGTCCTCAAGCTCGGCGGGGATTAAAGGGGAAGGGGAAAAAGCGGCCATGTATCAGCAAGAACAAATTCGCATTCCATACGACGAATACAAGGCGATGGGGGAACTTCTGCGTGCCCACCTCAACACGCATGAGGGGCAGTTGCGTGCCATGATTGCCTTCGGCGACATTGTGACCAAAGGCAACACGTTTGACATTGATCTGCTGGAAGTGGTGGAAGGCTGGCAGGGGCCGACATCCATTGCCTTTGGCAGCTCTGCGGAACTGCCTTTGCGCGGCCAATTGCGCCTGCACCTGCTGACGCCGGAAGAGTTTGAGAATCCGAGCAGCCTTACGGAATATTCAAAGCAGCGCCTGATGGATCGTGTCCAAGAAGAATACAACGTCATCTATGAAGACCCGCCGCTTTACGCAATCAACACGCTGACGCGGCCTCAACTTCCAACCAAAGACAGCAATCCGCTTAATATTCTTGTGTCGGGCGGACGCTAGAAAGCATGACTGTTTCAGCGCAGGCACAATTTCCCGACAAGAACGCTCTCGCGCATGCTTTGTTCAAAGAAGGCATCCGCCATCTGGAAGACGCATGCGTTCTGCATGATAAGCAACGTTATCCTGCCGCCATCGCCTCAGCGATGAAAGCGGCTGAACTAGGCGTGAAAACAGTTGTTGTTCTGGATGGCGCTTTGGGCTGGTGGGAGAAGCTATTCACTACTCACAGCCCCCTTACCGAGATTAAAGAGCTGCCTATTTTCCGGCACCACAGAACGATACTAGAAAATCACCGAAGCACCCTTATTCGGGAGGTTGTGGAACTGGAAAGCCTTGCCCCCACAAGACCGGGCGCGAGGGCATATGACATCCAACATGAGCAAAACCCTGAATACCCGTTCCTATCACACACAATTGATAACACCACAAGGGCAGGCAGTTTTCGATTGGACGCACCATCTTCTTATTTCTTGGAAGCGGATAGCAAGAAGTATTTCAATACGGCGCAAGATTTGCTGAACGCTATCACAACACAGTACATTGATGTCGCTCAGTGGCAATTGACACTGCCTGAAAGTTTATAGGCAAAAGGCGCATGAAGGCCATCGGCAGCGTGGAGACATTCCGCAGGAAGCGTTTATGAGCGTCCTCAAGCTCGGCGGGGATTAAGGAGAGAGATGCCAAATCAGCCGCTTGCAGAAGTCTTTGGCTTTCCGATCAATGATATGACGGAGGATGCCGACCGCCACCGCCGGCATCGTCTTTGTACAGTTCGGCAACGCTGTGCCGAACTGTACAAAGACCAGCATTGAAAACCCACTCGGATATGCAGTGTTTTCAGTGCGGGTGGGGAGGTTGTCATCACCTACCCCGTCCGCTTTCAAGAGGGCTGGCGCATTGCCTCGGATGCCGCCGCATTCTTCTTTCCTCCCGGTGCGGCTTGGACATTTCTGACTGAAGTGCGGCTCGAAGACAGTACGGGTAAGTCTGCCGGAAGCATTGATGTGGTTCTTCTTTCTTACGATGCGGTGGGCCGGATTATTGACAATGGCTCTTTGGAAGTGCAGGCGGTTTACATTTCCGGCAATGTCAGCACTCCCACAATGGCCTCACTGGGCAAAAGCAAGGCCAAAGGCAGGACTTCTATGTCGGAGCGAGAGGCGAAGTGGGTGACGGCTTACCTAAGCCTGGGCGCGAACCTTGGAAACAAGCAAGAAACTATCGGACAAGCCTTGAAAGAATTGGCCGCACAGCCGACAATCAAAGTTGTCGCTGTTTCCTCGCTGTATCAAACCACGCCGGTCGGCCTTACGGATCAGCCGGACTTTCTGAATGCCGCCGCGGCGATTCAGACAACATTAACGCCGCAGGAACTTTTGGCACACATTCTGCAGTTGGAACAACAACTCGGACGTGTGCGGACAGTGCGCTGGGGGCCGCGCACGATTGATATTGACATTCTGACATTCGGCAGTGAAGAAGTCAACCAGCCGAAACTAACAATTCCGCACCCTCGCCTTGCGGAGCGCCTGTTTGCGCTGGTTCCTTTGGCGGAAATCGCTCCTGATCTGCGCTTGCCAGGCGACAGCGAACCCATGCAAGAAAAGGCAGCGCGTTTCGCACAACAAGGGAACATTTTGTGGAACGCTGTCGTCTAAGAGTGTGTTATTGCTTGTCTTGGCGGAAAATTAACATTTGCCCTGCTGAAGAAAAACCGCAAACGATGATCTATTCTTACGAAGCAAAAGATGGTTCAGGGCAGACAGTTACCGGGTCTTTAAGTGCTCAGGATGAGCGGACGGCGATACGGCAGGTTCGAGACTTAGGCTTTTTTCCGATGCGTGTCGCGGCAGCTCGCAGCAATGGTCGGGTTGCTGTTCAGGCAGAGCCCGCGTCTGCTTTGGGGCAGAACAAGCTGCTTCAAGCATTTGTGTACCCACTCTGGTCGGGAGTAGCTCCCATGGACCTTGCCATTTGTTACCGTCAGTGGGCGACATTGATCGGGGCAGGAGTGCCTTTGTTTCGCAGCCTTTCGTCTTTAGCCACGCAGGCGCGCAGCGGAGCACTGCGGCATAGCCTGGAGCAGATCGGGAAGATAGTAGAAGAGGGTGGGACGCTTTCGGACGGCATGGCGCGCTTTCCTTGGATCTTCAGCGAGTTTCACCGCGCGATGATCCGCTCGGGGGAAAAAACAGGCGGTCTGGACACAACATTCCGCAGGCTCGCCGACGCGATGGAGCAGGAAATGGCACTGCGGCGCACTCTTCAGCGCGAAACGCTGATGCCGAAAATTACGCTAGTGTCTTCGTTTTTGCTGCCGCCTTTGTTTTACTTGTTTTTAGGGGGCATCAGAGCTTACATTGCTCATGCCGTTCTGCCTCTGCTGGCATTGACAGGGGTAGGAGTAGGATTTTATATCATCAACCGCCTGGGAATGCAGCAGAAACGCGGTTATGACACGTTCACAGCCAATATTCCCGGTATCGGTGGGACAATCAGATTGGTCGCGCTGGCACGGTTTGCGCGGGCACTGGCTTCGCTTTATGGAGCAGGGGTCGGCATGTCGCAGGCCATTCAGGGAGCGGCGGAAGCGTGCGGCAATGCATTTCTGGGCACCAAGATGATCCGTGCCATCCCGGACATCGAAGCCGGTCAGGGGCTGGCCTGGTCATTGGGTAGAACCGGCGCGTTTCCCCCGATGGTTGTGTCTATGATTCAGACAGGCGAAGAAACCGGCAGTCTGGACACAATGATGGATAAAGTCGCAGAGCATTATGAACAGGACGTTGTTGTCCGTCTGCACCAGACCAGCGTTGCTGTCGGCACAGCAACTCTGCTGGTCACCGGCGTGATTGTCGGCGCAATTGTCATTCAGTTTTACACAGGATATTTTACTAACATACTCAAGCCGGAGTAGTCACGCAGAGCGTTGGACCTTATTTATTGTTTATACCAGCGTGCGTGTCGGGGAAAGGGGGATCATACCGCGTTCACATAGTCATCCAGGGATGAGTTTATCGCAAGAGGAGAGTGCAGAAACATGAGTCTGCAACGCAATTATTATGAAGTTATTGGGGTTGCTCCCACCGCCACGACGGATGACATCAAGAAAAAGTATCGGGAACTTGCCCGCCAGTTTCATCCGGATGTGGTAAAAGATAAAACGCTTGGTCAGAAAGTGTTCACGCAGATCAACCAAGCGTATCGCGTGTTGGCTGACCCAGAAAAACGTTCTCAGTACGATACGACGCTTTTAACGGACAAAGTGCGCAACGGAACCAACCTTTCTGCTGCCTCCGCCGCGCCTGCATCGGGCGCGACACCACACCCGAGTCAATCAATGACTTCTAGAGACAGCGCAGCCGCACCAGCGGCTTCTCAACCGCTGTCGGTGCAGCAAGCGACCACGATAGCACGACTGATGGCAGACGCTGAGGGCGCAATGATGCAGAACAAGCTTGGCGATGTCAAGACTATCTGCGACAAAGTACTGGGGATTGATACGCGAAACTGTAAAGCGCTTTCTCTCATGGGAGATGCCTTGGTACAGATGGGCAAGCCGAGAGATGCGGCTGCCGCTTACCGCCTTGCTCAGCAGATTGCTCCCAGCGCTTTGCTGCAAAACAAAATCAGCAGGCTGGAAGGAACGTCTGCGGCTACATCGCCTTCCACGGCACAGCCAGGAACCGGCACTCATGGAACAACCGCAGGTGCAGGCGAGACACGGGGTCTCAATCCAAACAGCACAGAAGCAGGAAGAGACGGCAAGCCAGCATCTGGCTTGTTCAGCAGACTGCTGGGCCGAAAGTGAGATATTCTAAAGCAGACGTTTGGGAATAAGTGGAATGTGCTTCCAGGGAATCTGATGGGCGAGGCTGCGGGCGGAAAGCCAGCAGTCCTCGCCCTTTTTTGCAAGCAGAAACAGCAGCACCGCACCATAGTGGTACCGTTGACCAGCCTGATTTCGCAGATGCGTAATGACCAGGCTTGAAGTCATAGCAATGCCCTTCCGATAAAGGCGTGGGGAGGTCATCGCGACATATTCACTGGCAACACAGAGCATCTGTGCACGAAAAGGGATGCCGCTGCCATATTGACCAAATGGATAGCCACTGCCATCCAAATATTCGCGATGGTAACGCACAATATCAGCGGCGGGACGCAGCAACGGAATAGCATCAACAATAGCTGTTCCGACCCGTACGTAGTCACGCAGTACGAAACGGTCTGTTGCTGTCAATGAAGTAGAAAGTGAGGGTTGCAGAGCACTGCTGATCAAAGGATCCGGGTTGTTGAGCAAGCCATAGGGCACGCTGACTTTGCCGATACCGTGCAGCAAAGCAGCATGCTCAAGATGCCGTGTCTCCCACAGTGTCATCCCGCACCAGCGCGACATAAGCACGACGTAGCGTGCCGTTTTTTCCGAATGCCCCACGAGATAAGGCTCGCGCGATTCGACAGCACGTGCGAGCGCAATAAAAGTCTGACGATAAGCGTCACGCATCCGCCACGGCAAATAAAAGATGGCAGCCAGCAATGCTGTGCCGACAATCGCTCCCGCGCTGACATTGACGACAATTTCAACCGTGTTCACACCGAGCCAACCTCTGTTTCCAGTGTGCGGGTTGTCTGCTTGTCGGCGGCTTTTGTCGTGTAGGCCGTGTTCCACAACGCATCATGTTCCGGCGCAAAGGGAGCCTGTGCTCCGGTAGATTGCTGAAGACTTTCACGCTCAAGAATAGCCACGAAAACTTCAACAACTTCGGCATGAAACTGTGTTCCTGCATGTTTGCGCAACTCGGCGACCGCTGCCTCCGGCGTCATCGGATCACGGTAAGGTCGTTTATCTTCCTTTGCCGGCCCGCCGACCATCGCATCATACGCATCAACCACCGAAATAATACAAGACTCAATTGGAATATCTTCGTTTGACAGAAGGCTTGGGTACCCGCGCCCATCAGGGCGTTCATGGTGATGGCGTATCCAGAGCGATACTTTGCTGAAGTAACGAATACGTCCGACAATTTCCGCCCCGACAACAGGATGCCGCCGGATCATGGCCCAATCCTCATCGTTTAGCTTCCCGACTTTGTTGAGGACGCGATCATCTACAGCCACTTTGCCAATATCATGCAGCACAGCGGCATCTTCAATAAACTGCATGGACTCTGCCGAGAGGTTCAGTTCTTCCGCGATCTTTTTTGCCCAGTGCGAGACACGGTGCAGGTGTCCATGCGTGTACGGATGTGACTCCTGCATAATGCGTCCCAGCAATTCCACGCCTTGCTTGTAAGCCGCCAATGTGCGGTTATGGTAAACCACCGCCATGCGCGCTGCCCAGGTCGGCACGGCAATGAAAGCCACTCCCAGCCACCAATGCTCATGGTACAGCACGCCTGTCACGAAAGCGACAGGTGACATGAGCAAAGAGCTGGGCAGCAGCCAGCGCATGTTGTTATGCCAGATAATGTCCCAGCGTTTGCCGAAAAAGCGGCTCGCCAGCGTTGTGGTGAGCAAGGCATTAATAACAGCAGCAATCATTGTACAGAACGACAGCACGCCCCATGCCCACATGGAAGGCGTTTCTCCTCGCCCCAATCCGCCATGCTGAAAGGTGAGCCAGTGCAATACTGCGTAGAGAACCGCAGGAATGCCCATGTCCAGCACTCCAGCAGCCACCATTTGACTTGCCTGACGCCGACGATTGTGACTGCGACGCGGAATTGCAATCAGCATATCCGTAACAGCACAACAGACGGCAATGAGGATAGAGGCTCCCGCGCCAAACAATCCCGCCGCCGCCAGCACGATAGCGACTATGGGAGAGGTCGTGATATTGGCTTCCGGCATATCGAGCGGCAGCAGGGAAACAACAACAGCGAGCACCGCCAGTGTGCCAATCCCTTTCCAGTCCTGTGGATGCACTGGGTTGAGGATAAGGCAAAGTACGAACACCAGTGCCGCCGCACCTAGCAGCTTTCGCCACAGATGCAGATACTCCGGTGTCCACCGGCTAGCCGCCGGAGGCAGGGATGCCTCCGGTTTTGGTTGTGAGGGGAGCGATGATGTAAACACTGCGACGCCGTTAAAATCAAGCCACTCAAGATGGGGCACGTTGACAGATAATATTGTCGGAACAAATGGCGGCAAACTGTAGAACGTCTGAAGCCCAGCAGATATTGGCCGCCCGAAGGCATGTGCTTAAGGGAAAAGATAAGGGCTGTAGAAAAACGCGGGAATGAATAACAAGCCGTTAAACCGCAGCGACCAAAAATGATTGCTGGGTGCGGACTATTCGCCGGGGCAAAAGCTGCAACGATTGCAGCCGTTCAGAGCGGATGCAGTGATCGCTTTGATCACGTTTGACAAGACTGTCATGGGTTTTAAGGTTCTTTGTTTGCACGGCTCACGCTGAAGCGTGTCGCCGTCTTCGCTTTTGGTAGGCCCCTGTCGAGCCTGGGTGTTTTTCCACAGCCCAATCGTGGACATCAACGCTGCTGTTTTAGCTCAGCATTGATGCCGCAAATGGTGATAAATTATCAAGCCCCGGCCTCAAGTACGTGTTTGTAACGCTGACAAACAACAGCCGGAGATAAGAAACGCAGAACGGCTAGAAATCCTCTTCAATCGCCGCCAGCGTGATCCGTCGGTTTACCGCATCTAAAGTCGCGTTCACGATGGCCTTCCAAATATCATGGCGCACCAGGGCCGAACCGGTCAGCAGCTCTTCGCCTTTGCCCATGGACAAGGCGCTGACCAACACCACCACCGTGCCGTGGCCTGCCAAGTTTATTTG